>Ga0208357_1000198_pt1 | contig 49194 bp, 52 predicted proteins | sample NGESurdeep092012_6_FD_184487 | JGI IMG/M metagenome (GOLD analysis project Ga0208357, IMG submission 184487) | Arctic peat soil microbial communities from Barrow, Alaska - NGEE Surface sample F52-2 deep-092012 (SPAdes) | ecosystem: Environmental > Terrestrial > Soil > Wetlands > Peat ...
GACGTGGAGGGACTATCAACTACGGAGGTAGCTTCGTTGTTAGACATTACTGAGGCCAACGTGCGCGTCATTTTGCACCGCGGCCGATCGCTCATTCGCTCGGCGATTGAAACCACACGGCAAGGGGGCGTGTCATGAGAGTGCTACCGCACGCGCTGGTGTGCCAAGAAGCCGTCGACCTGGTGAGCGACTACCTCGACGGCACACTCTCTCGTCGTGATCGTCGACGTCTCGAAAAGCATCTGGCGAATTGTGACGCCTGCACCGCCTACGTAGAGCAGATCCGAATGACGATCGCCGCGAGCGGAATGGTGAGGCCCGATGACCTCTCACCCGAAGCCCTTGAGACCCTGACTGATCTCTTTCGCCGGTTTAACGACGAGAGGTAACAACGTCGTACAAGTGGCTGAAAGGGGGAAAAGTCGAACTGAGGATGAATTTGAGAGTTTTCTTGTAACGGGTTTTCCTCCCGCGAGACGGTAGTGGTGGACGAGGTCGTCCGATGTGTTCACACCACTGCCTCGCGCAGGAAGGAAGTAGCAAATGAAGCGAACTCTTTTTACCCTCGTCTTGCCGGGAGCGCTCGCTCTTGGCTCGCTCGGACTCGGGGCGGCGTTTACCAATGCCCCAGCAGGCGCTACAGAGTACGTCCACACGACCATGCACCACACCTGGCACGGAACAATTTCAAAGATCAACGCCAAAATGGGCACGACAAGCTCTTTTAGTTTTGTCTCCGGTTCGAAGACCTACGTCGTGCGCTGGGATGCCATGACGCACTTCACCATGGGTAGCGCAAAGAACATCAAAGTGGGCGCGCTGGTTTCGGTGACCGGTACGTTGAAGGGCGCCACGATTACTGGAACCACGCTCGACGTGTAGCCCCCTCGTAGCGGCTCGTGGCGGATCAGTCGTCGCGGGCCGCTACGGATCCGGCCTTCATGGGCGTGCGGAAAGGAATTCGATGACCGAAGTGCCTTTAAACCACTGGCGCGACAGACTAGACGTGTATTGGCGCAGGCGACGAGCACCGGTGTCGTGTCGTGTTGTCGGCGTCGATTCAGAATCGAGTGACGCGTATGTCCGTTGAGACTCAACAATCTTCGCCCGGTGATCCCCAAAAGCGGGTCAACATCGGACGACGGATGTTTCTCGCTGTGGCGGCGCTCGGCGCGCTGGGCGTTGCCTTTGGTAACAGCATTCAAAACATATTGGGAAACGCGTTCGGCTCGGGACTCGGTGGTCTATTACCCGGAGGTGATCGCTTTCGGATCTATTCGATCACGGGCAGTTATCCCGAGATCAGTGCGGACAAGTTTCGACTGAACGTGAGTGGTCTTGTGGATCGACCAGCGACACTCACGATGGCCGACCTCCAGGCGATGCCGAAGACGTCCTTCACCAAGGCCTTTCAGTGCGTCACGGGATGGAGAGTCCCCGACGTTCACTGGGAAGGCGTCAAGCTCTCGGACATCTTGGACAGCGTGGGTGTTCAACCGGGCGCGGTGGCGGTGGGTTTTGACTCCTACGATCACGCGGACTCAGAGAGCCTCACGATCGATCAGGCTCACTTGCCCGACGTCATCGTGGCGTATTCGATGCTCGGCGCTCCGGTCACGACCGCGCACGGCGGACCGGTACGCCTCTACGTCGCGCCAATGTTCGGCTACAAGTCGCTCAAGTGGCTTTCGGGTATTCGCGTCATCGACAAAGTGGAGCCGGGCTATTGGGAACAAAATGGTTACCCAGTCAATGGCTGGCTCGACGGCACGACCGGTCCCAGCAATCCCAATCCCGAGCTCACCTGAGATGTCGCTCGCTCAAGCTCCTGCCGCGACAATGCACATACTGCGCTTTGATCGCGTGCAACTCGCCGCTCACTGGTCGAACGCGCTGCTCTTCTTTATCCTCATGCTCACGGCGATTCCGCTCTACTTCGGCTCTTTCTTTGGCGTGGTGCTGCCGCGCCATCTCATCGAACAGATTCACCTATGGACGGGCCTTGCGTTGCCGCTGCCGATCATCATTTCGCTCATCGGTCCCTGGGGCAACGCGATGCGCCGCGATGTTCGGCGCATTAATTACTGGACCCGTGACGAGATCCGCTGGGTGAACACGATGGGCAAGTCGAAGCTCGAAGCCGACAAGTTCAATCCGGGACAGAAGATGAACACCATCTTCGTCGCCGCGTCGATTCTCGTCATGCTCGTGACGGGCGTGATGTTGCAGTGGTTCAGATTTTTTCCAGTGTCGTGGCGACCTGGCGCGACGTTCGTCCACGACGTTTTCGCGTATCTGGTCTTCTTCGTGGTTATTGGGCACACCTATATGGCCCTTACGCACCGTGATTCATTGCGCTCAATCTTTAAGGGCTGGGTCAGTGAAGGGTGGGCACTGCGCCACGCCGAGCGTTGGATGAGAGAAGAGAAACTAGGCGGCGAAGAGCGCTGACGGGCCTCGATGAAGGGCGGCATTGCTCGTTTTCATAGAAGGGGGTAGGTTCACGTCATGGGCTTCTACGGTGAGAAAATCCTCCCTCGAATCATCGATAGGGCCTGCGGCGTTCAGACGTTGGCTCCCTGGCGCCAGAAAGTGTGCGAAGGGCTCTCGGGCAAGGTGGTGGAGATTGGCTTCGGTTCGGGTCGCAATGTGCCTTATTACCCCTCAAACATAGAAGTGGTCTACGCGGTCGAGCCGGAATCACTCGCCCTCAAACTCGCGACAAAGCGAATCGAAAGTGCCTTTGTCACGATCGAGCACGTGGGCCTTGACGGTCAATCGATTCCTCTTTCAGATGGGTCGTGTGACGCCGCGCTTTCGACGTTCACGCTGTGTACTGTTCCCGATCCAGCCGCCGTGCTTCAAGAAGTCAGTCGCGTTCTCAAACCGGGAGGACAGTTTCATTTCCTCGAGCACGGTCTCGCTCCCTCACGAGCGCTCGCCTTAACGCAGCGTCTTCTCAATCCTTTGGAGATGCGCATTGCGGGAGGTTGTCACCTCGATCGTCGACCTCTCGCTTTTATTAGAGACGCAGGGTTTGAACTGCTGTGGAGCGACGAAGGGCCAGCGAAGGGTCCAAAACCGTGGAGCTACTTCAGCGCTGGCGTTGCCGTAAAGATCTGAATGTGAAAAGAGTCTTCGTGATGTTGCCTAAGGGTGCGACTTAGTGAATAGTCGGTCCTTTGGCCACATCGGAACGCTCGCGAAAACCAACCGCGAGAGGTCCACCAACCGGACGTAAAACATCGAGCACAACGGAACGAAGACGTGAACGATCGTGCGTCGTCATTGCTGTACGTGCCGCGCCATTCAAGTTGGCCATTAGTTCGGGATTCCATTGCTCAAGTCGTCGGGCGAGCCATTTTCCAGTTCCGAGCCACTGCCGCTCGTTCGAGAGGGCGAGTTCGGCACTCATGGTCAGAAGTTGACCGATGATGAACGTCAACTCAGAAGCGTCCGTCACGCCAGCAAGGTCCTCGAGCAAATCCGTCAACATGTAGCGAGCGCGGTCTACTTCTTCTTTGGTGAGCGGCGGTGGCCCGAGGGCGAGCAATCGAAGTGCTTCTTCTTGGTATCTCTCGGTTGTCCCGTCAATTGAAAAGAGCGCCGCGCCTTCGGCACACATCGACAAGAGCGTTGATCGTCGTGCGGTGGTTTCTTGAGCGACGTAGAAGTTAAACGTTGAGCGTGTCTGAACAAAGAGCTCGGCTAGCCAACCAGAGCTTTCGACTGTCTCACGAAAAGACTCATCCTCGTCTGCGACAAAGACAACAATGTCAAGATCAGAAGTCGCGCTTCGACGCGACGTGAGGACGCTGCCGGCTAAAACAGCGCCTATCGCTCCCGGCACACGCTCCTCGACGATTCGTCGTGCGGTCTCGAGTGGCTCGTCTTGCTCCATAGACCAGTTTTACATGCGTGATAAATGAAGGCGCAACGTCGACTGTGACGTTAAAGCTTCTCCGTTGATCCAGTACTAGGGAAGGCTTGGTGATGAAACTTCGTTGGGATCGTTCGACGTGACGGCACATCCAACTTTGGCCCCAGCGACTACGACCGCCACCACTTGATGAGCGAACTCTTCGGTGAGTGGAAGGTGTCCTTGAAGCAATCGATGGTAAGCCGGGCCGTAGAAAAGGTCCATCAAGACGTCGACGTCGGAGTCCTTTGGAATCTCGCCCCTGGCTACTGCGCGATCAATCGTGTAGCGATGTTGATTTCGAATCTTCGCAATGACATCATCGCGCCACGCAATTGCGAGATCTGGATCGAACTGAGCCTCGGCAATGAGGCCAACCAATGAGCGCCCAGCTGGCGTTTCTTTGACGGTGTGAATCCAGGCACAGAGTGAAGCGTTCATATCTCCGGCCAGCGATCCTGTGTCGACAGGGGGCTGTGCTCCGAGAAACTCCGTGACGAAAGCCTCCAGCGCCAATGTTCCCTTCGAAGGCCAGCGGCGATAGATCGAGGCCTTGCCAACCCCCGCTCGAGCCGCAACGTCCTCGATCGTTAATGCCCGAAGTCCCTGTTCGGCCAGAAGGCTCGCTGCGGCTTTAAGGATGGCCTGCTCCACTTCCTCGCTACGAGGACGCCCTTTTTTGGTGGGGCTGGCGGGGGATTCTTGTGGCACGTCCCTCACTCTACCCCTTATAATACGATACGTAGCGTTTCGTAAAGAAACTGACGTCAGTGAGAATCCTATGGCCAGCAACAAGAAGTTAAGTGGATACGGTTTTGCACCACTCGTAGACGAGAGTTTCGCGTCAGGTGGCAGTGACGTCACTGACTCAGTGGACACTGTGATCGGCGCCGCAGAGTTGCTGGGGGCTTGGCTGTCCCTTCGAAGGATGCTGTTTGCGCAAGCTTCCGAGCCGTCCGCCCTGCAGCCATCCTTCGCTCGAGAAATCTCTCGACAAAAAGTCGCCTCGAAGGTTGCGACTGATGTCCGTGTCAATCCTTGGGGAGTTACCGACGTGTCACAAGGGGCTCTTCAACGAAGGAAATCGAGCGTTGAAAGAAACTGACGCGCGGACAACCGTTGCGTTTTTAGGTGGAGGCCGAATAGGCGCGCCGCTAGCCGCTCGACTCATTAAGGCCGGTTTTGAAGTGCGAGTCTGGCACCGAAACTCTCAGATGATGAGACCCTTGGTCGAGATTGGTGCGATCGCGGCAGAGTCACCCGCGAAGGCCGCCGCGCACGCTGATGTTCTGGTGACGCTGTTGCCCGACGGCTTAACAACTCTGTTCGTGATGACTGGCAACGACGGCGCGTTAAAGACTCTTCGAAGCGGGGCAGTGTGGCTTCAAATGAGTAACGTCGGCGCCGATTGGGCTTCGCAGCTAAGTGACTTGGTATCGCCGAGCGGTGTCCACTTCGTTGACGCACCGGTCACGGGCAGTGTTGGCCTGGCCGAAGCCGGCAGGCTGTTGGTACTCGTCGGTGGGCCAGAAGACGTTCGTGACCAAATCGCACCAATTCTCGAAGCGATGAGCCGCAACACGGTGTGGTTGGGCAATCAAGGAGCCGGCAGCAAAGCTAAGAACGTGCTCGACAAATGGTTCGACGGTCTCGTGATTTCTTTTGCTGAGACGATGCGATTTAGCAAAGACATTGGGCTTGATCCCCAACTCATTGTCGAACTGCTCAATGACACGCCAATGGGTTCTCCCGACCCCGTCGCGAAGGCCCGTCAGGCATTGATCGGAGATTTCGGAACCGATAGTGCCTTTGACTACGCGTCAGAAATCGCTGAGTTGGAGTCACTTACTGAACGTCAGTGGGACGTGCTGAGTCGACTGTCGCGCGGTCAGCGCGTCTCGACGATCGCCACCGAACTCTTCATCAGCCAGAGCACGGTTCGCAGTTATCTCAGTGAAATTTTCAAGAAATTGAACGTCCACTCCCAAGCGGAGTTGCTCGCTCTCTTGATGACGCAGGATTCTCCGACATCGAAAATGAACGATTCACCGACCGTCTAGTCGGCATATTCCCAATAGATCATTCGCGATGCTTCGCTAGGTATTCGCGAGGCCTACCGGTCTATCTCAGTGATTCTCGAAGTCGATTTTTGTCGAGCTTGCCGACGTGAGATCGTGGAAGTTCATTGATGAGGTGAAACTCGCTCGGCACTTTGAACGGCGCGAGATGTGCTCGACAGTGCTTCGTCAACTCTTCAACGTCAAGCACCTCACCGGGTTTCACGACGACAAACGCCGCGCCGCTTTCACCCCATCGTGGATGCAGCACCGCGAGGACCGCGGCTTCCATGACGTTGGCGTGCGATGCAAGCACCTGTTCTACTTCAGCGGGATAGACATTTTCGCCGCCCGACACGTACATGTCTTTGTTGCGTCCACAAATTCGGTAATAACCCGCGGCGTCACGTTCGGCGATGTCGCCGGTGTGAAGCCATCCGTCAATCAGCGTATTCTTCGTTGACTCCAGATTGTCCCAGTAACCAGGAAAAACGTTCGGCCCTCGGACGTAGATTTCACCGCTCCCTACGCTGTCGACAAAAGTGTTTGTGACGTTATCGAAGAGAGCAACCTCGACGTAGGCGTAGGGCTTGCCAACTGAACCGGCGTGAGAAAACGCGTCCTCTGGCGCAAGACAAAACACGTTGGGCGAAGCTTCGGTGAGACCGTATCCTTGAACAACTTCGACACCCCGTGCGTGCCACTGTTCGATAAGTGCGATGGGCATCGACGCACCACCGGCCACCACCGTGCGCAAACTGGTGAGATCTACCTCCATGAAATTTGGTTGTTGAGTGAGAAGTAGATAGGTCGTTGGTACGCCCATCATCATGGTGACGTTTCGACTTGCCACGAGTTCGAGTACACGAGCGGGGTCGAACGACGGCTCGAGCACGACGGTGGCACCTTTCCACCACGCGAGCAATGGCTGAACGTTCCAGCCGCCCACATGGAACTGAGGAAGCACCTGGAGGACAACGTCGCTGCTACTCATCGGCACACTTAAGTCGAGACCCAGATTGGTCCAGAAACAATTGGCGTGCGTGAGCAGCGCGCCCTTTGGCGTGCCCGTCGTTCCCGACGTCGCGATGAGAAGAAGCGCGTCGTCGTCGTTGACTGCTGGCAGCTCAACCGCCGGTACGTTTGCCTCAAGCGACGCGTTGAGGTCCTCGAGGGGGAGTGGCGTCGTGGACCTCGTCGAAAGAGAATTTGCTTCGTTCATTTTCTCGAAGTGGAGTGTCGAAGCGACGACGAGAGCTGGAGCGAAAGCGTTGAGTTGTGCCGCAAGCTCGGTCACCGTTAAGTGACAATTCAGTGGTGTGAGAACAAGGCCGGCCTTTGCGCACGCGAAGAGCAACTCAACATGCTCCGGCCGGTTCTCGGTCAAGGTCGCAATTCGATCACCGTGCGTGAGACCGTGACGAAGAAGTGATGTTGCAAGCTCGCTCGATCGGCAATCGATCTCGCGATAGCAGATCTCGCGACCGAGAAACTCGATCGCGATGCGACTCGGCGTAAGGCGCGCGCGCTCGGTAATCCAACGGCCGACGACGTGTGACCCGCTCGTCAGATTGGTCATCGATCCACCCTGATCCGACAGGTGAAAGCGCGATTACTCGGTGATGCCGAAGCGCTCAACTCCGTTCGCACGCCAACGTCATTTGAAGTGACGTAGGACGCGTCGCGCGTTGAAGTTATCGCACTAATTGTCATCACTCGTTACCGGATTTTTAATCGCGGCCCGATCACCATCGAGCGAGTTTCGAGTGATTGGCTCGGTCGTGCCACGCAAGTTATCGAGAGCAACGTTCGCCATTCCCGGACCACCAAGCATTCTTGCGATGATTGCCATCATCTCTTCGAAAACTTCGTCGGGCACCGCTTTCGATTCGTCCCAGACGATCCATCGCATCCCGATCGCTTCGCCGACGGCCATGAGTGACCAAGCGAGAATCATCGCGTTGCCGGCTGTCACCTCGCCGGTTTCCATTGCGTCGCGCAGTGGTACGACATAACCTTCAGCAACTTTCTCGTAATGACTTCGAAGCGCGCTCGGTGAAACGAACTCGGCTTGTCGGATGACCCGATACAGCGCGGGGTGTTCTGCTGTAAAACGAAAGAACCCGGCAAATCCAAGTCGCTCGGCTTCGAGGCGAGTTGTCGCACCCTTCGCGCCTTCGGTCATGGCGTGACGAACTTGGCGGTTGAGGTCAGCAACGACTGCTTCGAAGATCTCTTTCTTGTTTGAGAAATATAGGTAGAACGTTCCCTGAGCCACACCAGCGGCTTCGGTGATTTTGACTATGGACGCGTCGTGGTATCCATACTCACCCAAGACCTTTTCGGCGGCTTCAAGAAGTCTCCGCTTCGTGCGGGCACCTTTGCTTTCATTTGGCAGCGCGTCCTCTCGTACTGGAGAGTTGACGCGAAGATCGGGTGGTCCAGACGCACCGGGCCTCATAGACGATTCAGCAGCCACTGTTGCGACCGCGATGTGCATTGTTTAGAACATCGTGCGTGCCAGCGAGTTCGACCAGGCTCGTCGGGGCCGCAAATAAATCCCCGATGCGTGAAGGAAAGCGTGACGTCATTGAAGACGTCGCGCTGAGAGCCGTCTCGAGCGTGAGCACAACAACGATGGTGATGAGTAGGGCCACAGGACTGAGAATATCGTTCGATTGCCCAGTGATTTAGAAATGCTTTACCCCGATGAGTTGCGAGGCAGTCAGTTGCACCGAAGAAAATCGAGGGCGAGTGGCTTGTGACCGTTCGTCGCAACGATTGAGTGGACTTTGTGGACGAAAGGCGAGCACGTGAATTGAGTTTTGCGCGCTTTGTTTACTGCGTCGCTCGAGATATCAGACTCAAAAGTTGTGATTCGAGTCGCGTCGTTGCCCGGTCTTCCTGGACTTTTACGCTTTGAATTTCGACAATCTTTAGTGCAGCGTTTTCTGACGAGAAGTGAGCGTCGCCGTGGATGACGTCGTCAATGCCTCTGTTACAGTGCGCGCCATGCAGAAATTCGTGACTGCGCGATTCAGTATTGGACCATCCAACTCGTGTCTCGTTGTGACGCGGATTTGATGTAGCTCGCGATTAAGTGGAGATGGTCGCGAACATTGCAATGTATTCATGAAGTATCAAACTGGAGGCACGATGTCGATCGTTCAAGGCACCACCACTGAGAAATTCACTCCACTACGTGACGTGTTGGAGCAGCAGTTGGTCAGTGGAGAAGACATTGGTGCCTCCGTCGCTGTCTACTTGCGCGGCGAACTCGTCGCTGACATCTGGGGTGGTTACACCGACGAAGCAAAGACCAAACCTTGGGAGCGCGACACGATTTTGAATGTGTGGTCCGTCACGAAGACGATGACTTTCATCGTCGCGTTGATGTTGTCTGAGCGCGGCGAACTCGACTTTCACGCTCCGCTCAAGTCGTACTGGCCCGAGTTCGCACAAGGCGGCAAGGGAGACATCGAAGTACGACACGTTATGGGCCACACTGCCGGACTTCCATTTTGGACAGAGAAACTCGAATCCAAGGATCTCGCTGACTGGGAGCTTTGTACCTCAGCCCTCGCTGCTCAGTCGCCCCTTTGGGCACCGGGAAGCGCGTCGGGCTACCACCTCGTCACACAGGGATATCTCATCGGCGAGGTTGTTCGTCGCATTACGGGAACGACCATTGGCCAGTTCTTTAAGTCTGAGGTCGCCGAGGTAATCGGCGCAGATTTTCACATTGGGTTACCGGAATCAGAAGAGCCGCGCGTCAGTATTGCAATTCCCGCAGAAGGAAGCGTTCTTGACGGGCTTGATCCCGCGTCGATGGCGTACCGGGCGTGGAATTCGCCGCCCGTAGATTTCACATGGCCTCAAGACCGTTGGTGGCGTGCCGCGGAGGTTCCCGCTTCGAACGGACACGGCAATGCAAGGTCCGTTGCGAAAGTGCAATCGATCGTCGCAAATCGTGGTGAGTTCAACGGGATCCGCTTCTTCTCTGAGAAGACGGGCGATCAAATCTTCGAATCACAAGCCCGCGGCATTGACTTGGTGCTCGGGATCGAAGCGAACTTCGGCATGGGTTATGCACTGGCGAGCAGCGTGACACCACTTGGTCCACGTGGCTGTTTTTGGGCGGGCCTTGGTTCACTCATCATCATCGATCAGGACCTCGGGATCACTATTGCCTACACGCCGAACAAGATGCAGATTGTTCCTGGCAGCACCCGGGGCGTCAACATTTCGCGCACGGCGATAGAAGCAGCGCTTAGTTGAGTTTTTGGGTTTCGTCGACACGAGATTCTCTTTACATTCGACCCATCATTTCTGCGTGACTGAAAATGCTCCGCAACGCGTCTACGTTCAACAACGAATGAAGAAGTTTTCGTCTCTGAATATTTCGGCGCTACGGTGGTCGAAGTTTTTCGATTTGTGTGACCGATGAACTTTGTAACGTCATCGTGAGTGCGCAACTGATTGGAGCGAAGATGAACAAAGTCGTGAGCACGGCCGCCGAGGCCGTGCAAGACATCTCGAATGGATCGTCCCTCGCGGTTGGCGGTTTCGGTTTATGTGGCATCCCGATGGTGTTAATTGAAGCCGTTCTCAACGCGGGTGCTCACGACCTCACGACCGTAAGCAACAACTGCGGCGTTGACGATTGGGGACTAGGTGTTCTCTTGGCCGCTAAGAGGATTAGCCGAACGACGGGCTCGTACGTGGGTGAGAACAAAGAGTTCGAACGTCAGTTCTTGACGGGAGAACTCGAAGTGGAACTGGTTCCTCAAGGCACGTTGGCCGAACGGCTGCGAGCGGGCGGCGCCGGAATACCAGCGTTTTACACGCCGGCCGGCGTTGGCACGCAAGTTTCTGATGGAGGTCTGCCGTGGCGCTATGACGGCAAGGACGGCGTCGCGCTGGCGTCCCCGGCCAAAGAGATCCGCGAATTCGACGGCGGGCGCTTCGTCCTCGAGACCGCAATCCGCACTGACTTTGCCTTGGTGCACGCGCGATACGGCGACCGCGAGGGAAATCTCATCTACGAAAAAAGCGCAGCGAATTTTAACCCACTGTGCGCGACCGCGGGTCGCGTGACTATCGCTGAAGTCGAGGAGTTAGTCGAGCCCGGTGAACTCGACCCTATGACGGTGCACACGCCGGGAATCTTTGTCCAACGCGTCGTGCACACCCCCAACATTGAAAAGCGAATCGAGAGAAGGACGGTGGCCCAATGAGCGCTTTGACCCGTGATGGTCTAGCGGCGCGCGTTGCCGCGGAGCTTAAGGATGGCCAGTACGTCAACCTCGGTATTGGACTTCCAACCTTGGTACCAAACTTTGTCCGGGATGGCATTCACGTCGTGCTGCACTCGGAAAACGGAATCCTCGGCGTTGGTCCCTACCCAGCGCCCGGCGAGGTCGATCCGGATTTAATTAACGCTGGCAAGGAAACCGTGACCGTGCTATCTGGCGCTTCGTTCTTCGACTCGGCCTCATCGTTCGCCATGATTCGCGGTGGCCACGTTGACGTCGCGGTGCTTGGCGCGATGCAGGTGTCGCGCAACGGGGACTTAGCGAACTGGATGATCCCGGGCAAGATGGTCAAGGGCATGGGCGGAGCGATGGATCTCGTTCACGGAGCCAAACGGGTGATCGTGATGATGGAGCACTCCGCGAAAGACGGTGGATTGAAGATCGTCACCGAATGCACTTTGCCCCTCACGGGTCAAGCATGCGTGCAGCGGATCATCACCGACCTTGCGGTCATTGACGTCGAGCCAGAAGGTCTCGTTCTGCGTGAGCTTGCTCCGGGCGTAACGCTGGATGACGTTCGAGGCGCGACCGAACCCGAGCTGATCGTTGCACTCAACTAAGCGACGTCTGTGTCGCGTCACGCTGAGGCGAGTCACTCGTTTGAGAACGTGGAGAGTTTGATTCTTGTCCCCTCGCCTGAGCCAACCGCGTCGATAATTTTCTGGAAAATTCCGCCATGAACTCAAAGGAAATGCCTTGAGAACTGGTGCGAAGGGGCCAAGGAATCACGAAAATCCCTGTGTTCGTAAGGATTTTGACCCTAAATGTCGTCGTCGTGGTCGAGTGTCACGAATCTCAAATATGAGAGGTGATTCACTTGACATTCCTGGTTTGTCCTGCTTAACTCTTACTCGCGCAGGCCGACCGGCCTAGCTGTTTGGGGGACACGGATGAAAACAAGAGCTCGGTTAGTTTCGGTCACATTGTCGATAGCGATGCTTGCATTGTGCGCGAGTATTGGAACGGCTCAACTGTCTGGTGCGGCCTCTTCGAAGGCGCCGGTGAAGATTGGAATGATCACCGAAGCCACGGGCATCTACTCGGCGTACGCGCTTGAGTACCAGCAGGGCTTCAAAATTGGACTTCAGTACGCGACCAAGGGAACTGGAAAGGTCAACGGCTCGAAGCTCGACGTCAAGTGGAACGACGACGCTGACAACCCAACGACCGCGGCATCTGACTTTAAGAGCCTCGTAGGCGCCGGTTACAAGTTGATCGGTGGCACCGCGGACTCAAGTATTGCTGACTCCCTTGCTCCACTCGCTGCGCAAAACAAAGTCGTTTACATTTCTGGACCAGCGGCCGATGACGCGGTTACCGGCGCTAATCGCTACACGTTCCGTTCGGGTCGCCAGACCTATCAGGACGTTCAGACCGCGAAGTCCTATATCAAGGCTCTCGGCACTGGCAAGACGGTTCTCGTTCTTGGACAGGACTTCGCCTTCGGACAGTCCTACGTCACCGATGCGACGAAGGCATTTGGCGCCCTCGGTGACAACGTGCAAAGTTTGCTGGTTCCACTGACGACGACTGACTTCACCGCGACCGCTCTTCAAGTCCAACAGATTAAGCCGGACATCATCTTCCTCGCGTGGGCGGGCACCACGGGTGCTCCTCTCACCGCGGCGTTGCAGCAGCAAGGCGTCTTTAACACCGCCAAAGTCGTGACGGGTCTCGCCAACATTGCGACGTACCCCTTCTACGGCAGCGTGGGCACTTCGTTTAATTACTTGTCGCTCTACGTTGCTAATGGTTCAAAGAACGCGGCGAATGAGTACCTCATCAAGGGTATGAAGTCGAAGTACAACGCGACGCCCGACCTGTTCACCGCTGACGGCTTCGTCGCGGCGCAGATGATGGTTCGTGCTGTCCAGACTGGTAAGGGAACCAACGTCAACGCCATGATCAAGGGTCTCGCGGGCTGGTCGTTCTTGGCCCCTAAGGGTCAACAGACCATTCGAGTTGCCGACCACGCCATGCTGCAGCCAATGTTCCAGGTGAGTCTCGTAACCTCAATCGATAATGTCTATACGCCCGTAGTCCTCAAGACGCTGTCCGCAACCGCGACGGCGCCACCAGTCACAGCACACTTCAGCAAATAATTACAATTTCCCCCAATGGAGTTGAACACGATGTCCCAGCCCCCTGCCCTTCGGGTATCGGGGCTGGGCTTTCGTGTCGGCGGCGCGGGAATTCTTTCCGAGATTGACCTTACGGTTGAAAAAGGCAGTTTTCTTGGCATTATCGGGCCAAACGGCGCGGGTAAGACCACCCTTCTGAATTTGTTGAGCGGCCTGCTCGAGCCCACCGAGGGAGTGGTGGAACTTGAAGGCCACGATCTTTCGGGCGCCGCTCCTTCAGCTCGAGCTCGCCTCGGGATGGGCCGAACGTTTCAAACATCAAGTCTCTTTAACTCACTTTCCGTGCTTGAGAACGCGCGCCTTTCTGCCCAAGCTCGACTCGGTGGCAACATGAAAATCTGGCGTCGACCGCGCTCGAACGACGAGGCAACCTGCGCCGCTCGCGACGCGCTCGAATCGGTAGATCTTGGTGAAATGGCGCAGCGCACGACTGGATCTCTGTCGCACGGGGACAAGCGAAAGCTCGAACTAGCCATTTTGTTGGCCGCAGAGGCGAAGGTTCTTCTTCTCGATGAACCAATGGCCGGCGTCAATACCGAAGACGTGCCGATGCTCACCTCTCTCATTGGACGTTTACACCATGAGGGCCGGACGGTATTGATGGTCGAGCACCATATGGCTGTCGTCATTGGATTAGCCGAAAAAGTCGCCGTACTTAACTATGGCCGGCTTCTCGCGTGGGGCGATCCCGAGTCAGTAATGGCCGATGAGACGGTGCAAAGTGCTTACCTCGGTGAACCGCTTTGAGTAACGCCCTCGAGTTACGCGACCTTCACGTCAGCATCGCTGGATCTCACGTCCTTCAAGGGGTGAGTTTCGACGTGCCCGAAGGAGGCGTTACCGCACTGTTGGGTCGAAACGGTGTGGGCAAGACCACTACGCTGCGCGCGATTCTCGGACTTGTTCCAAGCACCGGCGGAATTCAACTTCTCGGACGTGATGTTGCCGGCTTGTCCACGCACCTTATTGTTCGACTCGGCGTTGGTTACGTACCAGAAGATCGTGACGTTTTCTCCAAACTCACAGTTGATGAGAATCTCCGCCTCGCCGACGCCGGAACCGACGCCCGCTACGACGACGTCTACTCATTGTTTCCAGAACTCAAAGAACGCGGTCGCCAATTGGCAGGAACGCTCTCGGGTGGTCAACAACAGATGCTCTCTATCGCTCGCGCTCTGTTGAATACTCGACCTCTTCTCTTGGTGGACGAGCCGTCGAAGGGCCTCGCCCCACGCATCGTCAGCGAGTTCGCTGCCGTCATCGAAACCGCCGCGAAGCAATCGACGGTTCTACTCGTTGAGCAGAATTTGAGTGTCGTCAAGCGCCTCGCTCATCGCATCATTGTGCTCGACCATGGCGAGGTCGTGCATACCGGAGAGGCCGACGACCTCCACGACGATCTCCTTGTTCGTCGACTTCTGGGCGTGGCGGGAGCCGCGTGAGCGCCTTTCTCGTTATTACGTTCAGCGGTCTCGCGCTGGGGGCTATCTATTTTCTAGCTGCCTCTGGACTCTCACTTATCTATGGGTTGATGGATATCTTGAACTTCGCCCACGGACTCTTCATGACCCTCGGCGCCTACGCCGGATGGGAAGTGACGGCACGTCTGACTTCGTCGATTGGTGCGCCGGCTTCACTGACCTTGGCGATTCTCGCCTCCATCCTCGGCGGCGCACTCGCCGCGGGCATCACTGAAGTGTTCCTGATTCGTCCCTTGTACGGTCGACCGGTCAGTCAGATTCTTGTCACCATCGGACTCGACCTCGCCGTGGTCGGGCTCTTGATGGGCGGGTTCGGAAGTAGTGCGTTGCAGATCACGGTGCCGATATGGCTACTTGAGGCGACGCACGTTGGAAATATCAATCTGCCCAACGCTAGTTTTCTCGCACTCGCCGTTGGCGTCGTCGTGCTCATTGTCCTCGAGTGGTTTCTGCGCCGAACGCGTTACGGCATTATAATTCGTGCCGGCGTTGAGAATCGTGAGATGGTGAGTGCTCTGGGCATTAACGTCGGACGCGCGTTCACACTGGTCTTTGTCATCGGTGGTGCGATGGCCGGCCTCGCGGGCCTGCTGTACGCGCTGGTCTTTAGCGGAGACTTGATCTCTCCCACTCAGGGTGACAGCTTGTTGATTTTCGCCTTCATCGTCGTGGTCATCGGAGGACTTGGATCCATTCGAGGTTCAGCTGTTGCGGCGGTGATCGTCGGTCTTCTACAGGACTACACCTCCTTTTATATTGGCGGACATCCGGGCTGGGCCGAGATTGGAAACCTTTCGGTTGTGCTGCTCCTCGCGCTCGTTCTCGAATGGCGTCCTCGCGGACTCTTTGGGAGTGTTGCGTGAAAAACCTCATGAAACGTCGTGGCGCACTCATCGCGAGTCTCGTCCTGTTGGTCTTTATCCTGCTGCCGTTCGCCGGATTTTCTGTGCCGTGGATTCTTCCGGGAACGCTCAACGTCGTGAACTCATCCGGAACTCTTATCGTGTTCGCGTTGTGCTTTATGTTCGCCGGCGTTGCCGTTGGCTACGACCTTATGATCGGCTTCACTGGCCTCTTGTCGCTTGGGCCAGTCCTTTATTTTGCTTCCGGTGCCTACGTCTTTGATATTGCGATCACGAGGTGGAATTGGGCCCTGGTACCAGCGCTCGCGTTGACGATGGGCGTGGCGTTTGTCTTGGCGGTGTTGCTTGGGGCAATTGCTCTGCGCGTCGATGGTATTGCTTTTGCGATGGTGACTCTAGCTTTCGCCCAGGCCTTCTATTTCCTCGTCGAGAACAATCCACACAATCTCACTGGTGGCGACACCGGACTCGCGCTTTCAAACCTACGGTTGCCAGCGTTTCTTTCTGGCGCCGTTTCTAACACTCGAAATCTCTACTGGGTGGCACTCGCGTTTCTTGTCGTGGCGTTTGTGGTCGTGTGGCTCGTCACCGAGTCGGTGACCGGCCATATTTTTGTGGCAGTTCGAGAGAACGAGCGACGACTTGACGTGCTCGGAATCAAACCTTTTCGGTTCAAGCTCGCTTCGTTCGTGTTGTCATCACTCATCGCCGCCGCCGGTGGCGTTGTCTACATATTGGTCATCGGGACGGCGGTTCCAGCCACCGTTGCCTCGACGACGGTGACCATTTCAATTCTCATCATGGTCGTTCTCGGTGGGTCAGGTACACGCTGGGGTGCGGTGGTTGGTGCCATGGTCTACGTCTACCTTCAGCAGTACTTGGTAAAAGTGGCGGGAGAGCCTTCGTTCGCGACATTGCCCTCGGTGTTGCGCGTTCCGCTCTCTCAACCGCAGTTCCTTCTCGGCGCAATCTTCGTCCTGTTTGTCCTCTTTGTCCCGGGCGGCATCACGGGTTTGTTCGCACGTCTTGGCGTTGGGCGGGATCCGTCGCTCGACAAGCCTCGTTGGCGAACACTGAGTGTGGCAAAAGCGCTGAAGAAGTGAGAGCGTGGTTCGTGCGTGAGAACCGCGCGCGCCGTCCCAAAGTTGACGGACGTTGAGGAAGTATCACCGATAATCGAAGGGAGTCTCGAGTGAATGTACAAGGAAAAGTCGCGCTAGTTACGGGCTCAACGAGCGGTATTGGGCTTGGTGTCGCACGCGCACTCGCGGTCGCGGGTGCGGACATCATGATGAACGGCTTTGGTGACGCGGCTGAGATTGAAGCGTTGCGCGAGGGTTTAGCAAAGGAGTTTTCCGTCAGAGTCGCCTACGACCCCGCGGACCTAATGAATCCCGAAGAGGTTACGGGAATCGTTGAAACGACGCGCGACACCTTTGGCAGCTTGGATATTTTGGTGAATAACGCCGGCGTCCAATTCGTCGCGCCCATTGAGGAGTTCCCCGCCGTCAAATGGGACGCGATTCTTGCGTTGAATCTTTCGGCAGTGTTTCACGCCATGAAGGCCGCGATTCCGGGAATGAAGGCGAACAAGTGGGGACGCATCATAAACATCTCTTCCGCGCACGGTCTCGTCGCCAGTCCCTACAAGGTGGCCTACGTCGCGGCCAAGCATGGGGTGTTGGGTGCCACGAAGGTTGCCGCTCTCGAGCTAGCTAATGAAGGCATCACGGTAAACGCAATCTGTCCGGGTTGGGTATTGACGCCTTTGGTGCAGCAGCAACTGCACGACAGGGCTGAGGTTTCTGGAACGGACGTCGCGAATGAGACGGAGAAGTTGCTGAAGGAAAAGCAGCCGATGTTGAAATTTACGTCGCCCGAGTCAGTTGGCTCGATGGCGGCCTACCTGTGTTCTGACGCGGCTGAAACAATTACCGGAACGTCGATTTCAATCGACGGTGGCTGGGTGGCGCAGTAGTCAAGAGCTGAGCGCGTGTGGTGATTCCAGTCGCAATATGAGGGTAATTGCGAAATCTGGCACTTTGTGTCGTTGTTCGAGCGTTTCTCTTCGAAGGGCGACAAAAGAATTGAAATGGACACATATATATAGTGTTCGAGGATTCTGACAGATTCATAATGAAAAGTCCTTAAATATCTTGATTTTGATGGCATTTCTCCAACGCGCACAATTTCGGATTATGGCAGTTGGCGCGTCGAGATTTGTCGCTTCGTCGCGGCCGTCGCTGAGGACCCTTAAGTAGCCTTCGCTCGTAGCGACGCCCGGCGAGAAAAATACAGGGAGTGGTTGTTAGGTTCGACCGGTACGCTTCGTTGATGTTCGAGGTATCAAATGAACGCTTTGAGGAGTTGGCGGGAGAGGCGCTCGCCACCCTGCCGAGCGAGCTCGCGTCTCAGATAGAGAATCTGGTGATCATCGTTGAGAACGATGCCCCAGGTCACAACCTCTTTGGGCTCTACGAAGGCGTGCCCTTAACAAAGCGTGGGCCGATTAGCTACAACGGCGTCATGCCGGACCGAATCACTTTGTATCAGTCGGCTATCTGTCGCCACTGCTCGAATGAAGAGGAAGTAAGGTCCCAGATTCGTAAGACAGTTCTCCACGAGGTCGCGCATCACTTTGGCATAAGTGACCCGAGGCTTGAGGAGATGGGATGGGCGTGAAGATTCGTCTTGAGCGTTCCCGTTTTTGCGAAGGGTGTGATGGCGGCGACACCTAGCCAACTTCTGTTCGGAGACGACCACGCCGACGCAATTAGGGCACTTGAGTCCGTGGACGCAGGGAAGGGTTGGTGCAACGTCGTCCCATGCGTTGTCGATGATGTTCCGGATATCAAGATCAACTTTTCTGGACTGTGGGTAAAACACGGCACCGCCCAAGCGTCGTTTGTCACGGCGCTTCCCCGCCAGGGAGAGCCGCAACCCTCGTCATTAGGTATTTTGCATTTACGGGGAAGGCTCGGCCGCGATCGGATCGCAACGCTTCTTGGCAGTGCGCCGTTCACGCTCCGCCAGGATCACAGCCAGCGTGGCCTACTCTTCAGTGTTCCTGCCAACGCGCCCGCATCTCAGGTACTTGACATCATGTGCACTTTCACGACATCGCTTTGTACGTACGAGATGACGGGGAATTGGCGACTGGACCTTTTCTTACGTCGTTGAAGGTTGCGGACGATTACCCGGAGCAAGAACTACATTATCTTTAGGTCTTGACGAAGATCCACGGTGCCGAGCACGTTTTAATGGTTAATGAAGGGACACGACCGTCTAATCATTGTTCGGTAGCGAAGGAGCGAAAGCCTCGACGCTGCCCCCGCTGGCCCGAGGGCGTGTCGTTTTTGGGCGGTGACCGCTCTTGTTTGCTTTTGATGACTGAGAACTCATCGTCAGGTTGCGCTCGTACGACGTTGGTGTAATTGCCTGAAATAGCTTTGCGTGTGGTCGACACGCACGTACGCGCTCGTGGATGCACTTCGAGTTCGCCGATGGTTTACCAATTGGCATATAGGGCATAAAAAGGGCTTAATTTACTAATTGTCGTGGTTTGAGGCACAATCGTGCGGAGAGGCGTGATTGGCAAGAGTTTCGCATCTGGCACCGGGCACTCGGTGGTCCTGGGGAAGTCATCCGTTGAACTACCGTAGATAAGGTCCGCTAAGAACGCACACAACTGAACTGAAAGCCGCGCGATGGCCTAGTCAGTTGGCTCAGTAATAGTCAGTGGACTTGACACACCACTTATGGGAGCGATTACTCCAGGACTTTGAATGACGCTATGAATTCCAATGACACGAAAGCAGCCAGTGACGACTTCGTCACTGAAACAGAATCGTCGCCATCTCGTCGTCTGAAGGGCCGATGGCTAGTAGTTCTGGTACTCGTGGTTGCTCTCGTTGCCTTGGGAATTTATCAAGGTGTCACTTCGTCACCGTCGACGCCATCGAACGTGTTGACGGGTCGCACCAGCGCACCGGCAATACGATTTGACCTCACCAGCATCACAAATCCTTCGCAATCATTGTCGCTCGCGAAGTTTCGAGGACACCCCTTAGTAATAAATTTCTGGGCGTCGTGGTGCGGGCCGTGTCGGACCGAGATGCCGCTCCTCGAAAAGGCGTTTCGATCCGAGGGAGGAAAAGTGGACTTTCTCGGCGTTGATACCAACGATTCCTCAGGTGCGGCACGATCGTTTCTCCAGCGCGTGAGCGTTGCCTACCCTGTAGCTTCTGACCCAAAAGGATCACTTGCCGCGAAGTACGGTCTCTTCGGGCTTCCGACAACGATATTCATATCGTCAACAGGCAAAGTAGTCGGCCGACATATTGGCCAGTTACGCGCCACTACTCTCAAGGCCGCACTGGCTGAGGCGTTCAACAAATGATCGACGTCCGTGTCGATCCACGACTTCGCGTGAAATTCTAGATGGAGAAATCTATGTCGTCACCGCAGCAACCAGAACGAACGGGCGCCGAAGCGAACGCCGTTAACGAGATCGCCCAGAAGCGGCCACGTAGGTTGGCTCCACTGTTCTTCGTCGCCCTCGCGCTGGCGGTCATTCTCTCAGGACTCCTCGCGTACGACGCCCTACGCAATCGCGAAACGCAGCAGAATCCTCAGAGCATTCGAGCAACTGGAATTCCCGCCAGCGTTCCAACGCCTCTCGCTAATCTGATGGCGCTGTCGCCGGTCCCACACACACCCGCACCAAACTTCACGTTGGTTGATCAACACGGAACGTCGCTGTCGCTGAAGAGCCTAAGGGGGAGAGCGGTGGTGCTCGAATTTATGGATCCTCACTGTACCGATATCTGTCCCATCGTCTCTCAGGAGTTCGTCGACGCCTATCACGACCTCGGGGTAAAGGCTTCAAAAGTGGTGTTCGTTGCGGTCAACGTGAATCAGTACTTCAACAGCGTTGCCGACGTGGCAAAGTTCTCCAACCAGCACGGCCTCAACAAAATTCCTTCGTGGCATTTCTTCACTGGGTCCGTGAATGATCTCACGTCGATCTGGCAGAACTACAACATCGCGGTTGAGGCTCCCAAGCCCACCTCCGACATTGTGCACACGTCGATTGTCTATTTCATTGGTCCCAATGGCGACGAACGCTACATCGGTGTGCCGACGGACGATCACACTCGAAAAGGTGTCTCGTATTTGCCGTTAGCTCAACTCAGTTCCTGGGGCAATGGCATCGCTCTAATTGCGAAAAGTTTAATTTCTTAGGGGACTGTCCTTGTGGCCTCTACGCGTAAAGGGCACCGGCTTCTGCGCTCACCAGCTCCATCGTTGACGAGTGTCGCGAGCGCCGACGTATTTACTGCGAGTTCTCACGAATCGGTAAATCGCTACAGCAACATCTCGGATCAGCACACACCGTGAGTCGCACTCCCCGGTCAACGCGACAACCGCAATCAGCGCAAGTGACTTCCATGATCACTCATAGTAGGGAGCAAAGCGCCGGTTCATAACGAAGTGGCGCCTGGTTGCGAAGCGTAAATGGTTCTATCCGCTATGACGCATCCTTGGACCGTCCGTGAGTGCAGAAGTGCTTCGGGACATTTGACGCCAAGGCCAATGCGATTACGGGAAAATTAGGGACAGAATGCGGGACAAGGAGGGCGCGCTCTAGCCGATACCCTCGGTGATTGTTGGCACTGCTGGATGGCGGCCTACTCTTGAATCCGACACACGGGCACCAAAAGGTACATTGATCGCGACTTACGAAGACGTTTATTGTTCCTTCGAATATGCGGTATTTGAGTGTGTCGTCTTCGTTGGGCGCGTCGTAGGTCAGTAATCGGTGGAAGGATCGAGTGCATGCACGCGGTCAAACTCGTCTTCGCCTTTGGATGGGCGGCATTCTGGCTCTACTGGCTCGTGGCAGCCTTCTCCATGAAAAAAGGCCACGTCCCTTGGTCTAGAGGCCTGCGAATCAGAGCGATAATCGCCGTTGGGGTGATCCTCCTATTCCGCTTGGGAACTTTGCGCCACGGCGGACTCAATTCGGATCCTTGGCGCGCAGGAATCGGGCTCGTGCTCTTCGCGCTCGGTTTGGGGTTCGCAATCTCGGCCCGCGTGCATATTGGTCGAAATTGGGGCACGCCCATGTCACAAAAAGTCGAACCAGAGTTGGTGACGAGTGGCCCCTACCGTCTTGTTCGCCACCCTATCTACTCAGGCATTTTGGTCGCCGGTCTCGGCACCGCGACGGCACTGAGCTGGCTGGCGGTCATACCGATTGCGATGGCCGGGGCGTACTTCGTCTACGGCGCCACTGTTGAAGAACGCTATTTGACGACGCAGTTCCCCGACAACTACCCCGCGTACAAGCGCTCGACCAAGATGCTCGTGCCCTTTATTTTTTGAGTAAATGAGTCGGGTTTTCTCGAAGCGGCGAGGTTGCCCGCCACGTTTGCTTCATTGCAGTCCCGAGAACGACTGGCGAGTTACAATCGAAATAACCCCCTGAAGCGAGAGTGATCACGTGCCCTACGTCGTTCAAAGTGATTCACTCAGCAAACGCTACGGAAACGTACTCGCGGTCGACGATTTGACGTTCGCCATTGAGGCAGGGACCATTACCGGCTTCCTTGGACCCAACGGCGCCGGCAAATCGACGACACTACGAATGTTGCTTGGGCTCGCCAAGCCCACCGGTGGCCACGCCACCGTGTTTGGAAGTCCGTATGATCAACTCGAGAGCCCCGCACTTCGCATCGGTGCGGTTCTCGAAGCGACTGATTTTCACCCCGGAAGGTCGGGACAGGATCATCTGCGGATGCTGAGTCGAGCCGTTGGATTGCCCGACGCGAGAGTCGACGAAGTCCTCTCGCTCGTCGAGCTCCAGGGAGCGGCGAAGCGCCGAGTGAAGGGGTATTCACTTGGCATGCGCCAGCGCCTCGGTCTCGCGGCCGCGCTACTCGGCAATCCCGATCTGCTGGTATTGGATGAACCGGCAAATGGGCTCGACCCCGAGGGTGTTCGATGGTTACGCGACTTCCTTCGAGACTTCGCCTCGGGTGGGCGAACGGTCCTCATTTCGAGCCACGTCCTGGCTGAAATCGCTCAGACCGTGGACCAAGTTCTCATCATCAATCACGGGCGACTCGTCATCGAATCGACGCTCGATGAGTTGACGGCGCGCGTCGGCGCTGTCGTGCGCGTGCAAAGTCCCAAGATCGATGAATTGGCCAATGCGCTGCAGCGTGAGGGAATCGTCACCACGAGGAGCAACGACCGCGCGCTTTTGGCCCAGGGAACCACGAGGGAGCGCGTTGGCGACATCGCGCTCGCCTCGGGTATCGCGGTCCATGAACTGGTGAGCGAAGGTTCGTCCTTGGAAGAAGTCTTCCTTGACTTAACGTCAGTAGAGACAAAGTCATGAACCAACTCAAAGCTGAGCTCCTCAAGATTCGTTCAACGCGCACGACCATTGGTCTCTTACTTGGACTGATTGCGCTTGCGCTCCTGTTCACCATATTGACGTGCACCCTGTCTCCTGGATCTCAGCTGCTGACGGAGCAAGACCAGTTGAGTCTGCTGAGTTTCGGGAGCATCGCGGGTGTTTTTGCGGCACTCGCGGGCGTCATGTTGTTCACCAGTGAGTACCGTTTCGGGACCATACGGCCAACGTCGTTGTTCAATCCGAGTCGTCGTCGTCTCTTCGCGACGAAGGTCGCCGCCGGCGTTTTGTCCGGACTAGTCTTTGGCGCCATTGGTGAGGGACTCGTCTTCTCAATCGGCATGATGATCTTGAAGATCCGCGGTGTTTCCATTCTCATGTCCGGCGCCAACATGACCGAACTACTCATTGGCGCGCTCATTGGGACCGCGCTGTGGGGTGCCATCGGCGTCGCTTTGGGCGCCGTTGTTCCCAACCAAGTGGGCGCCGTCATCGCGTTGCTGGCGTGGGGCTTTGTCGTAGAGAACCTGGTCTTCGGGTTTCTGCCCAAGATCGGGCGCTTCCTACCCGTCCACGCGTCGGATTCGATGATGGGCAATGTTCAAGACAAGTTGCTCCCAGGCAACGCGGGCACGCTGGTAACCGTGGGCTGGGCCCTGGTTCTCTCCGTCGTTGGCTTGGTACTACTGAAGCGACGTGACATCAGTTAGTTGTCGACACTGAACGGTGTTGACGGACTTTCACGCCTGAGTGAAAGATTTTAGTATCACGGGGCATTGGAAACCGCCCGCACTCTCGGCGAAGAAGCGATACGGTGCACGTCGATTCGCGTAACCGCGAATAGGTCTGCCATTGGGTTATTGACGTGCCCCGTTCTTGATGAGTGGGATGTATTAATCCGTCGGGAGAAGCCGGTCTCGCTGAGGACGTCACCTCGAAAAGTAGATCTCGCTACAGTGCGATTTCAAGGAACCTAACTTGACGAAAAGCGCAGTCGCGTGGATCTCGGCCGTTAGCAGCACACCCGCGCATCAGCGAATTTGGTGCTATTTAAGGAAAGTATGAATTCATGGATATAGTGTTTCCATGAATGAACTGAGAATCGACAAACCGCTGTACGTTGCCAAGGCTGAACTCTTTAAGTCGCTCGGCCATCCGGCACGAATCAGGATCCTTGAGCTGTTGGTCGCCGGCGAAATGTCGGTCAGCAACCTTCTAGGCGCTACTGGCCTCGAACCGTCGTCGCTCTCTCAGCACTTAAATGTTCTCAAGCACTCCGGACTTGTTCAGTCGAGTCGAGCGGGGAATGCGGTGACGTACCGTGTGACTGATCCGTCGGTGGGTGCGTTCTTGACTGCGGCCCGATCCGTCCTCGCGTCAACGCTTGGGCGCGCGCGCCAAACGCTCGAGGACCTTGTAGGTCAGGCGTGACGACAGTGACGTTTTCCCTGCGTGCGATTGTGATCGACTCTTCGTCGACGATGGTGTTCTCAATTTGCTCTCGCTCGTCGTGATCCGTCGATAGGTACGGTCAATGTCGACGTCTCGATTTCGCAGGGGATCTATTGCGCGTTCACTCTTCTCCAAAGCGCGTACTGAGTCCGCGGCCGCGAAACCTGACGTCGTAGCTGGCACGCGACTGCGCGGTTCATTGCAACTGCGTCACGTCGACGTTGGCTCGTGCAACGGCTGTGAAGTGGAGATCGCCTCAGCCTTCGCGCCAACCTACGACGCGTCGAGATTTGGTGCTCGACTAGTCGCCTCACCACGTCACGCTGACGGCCTACTCGTGACGGGCATTGTCACTCGAAACATGGCGGGGCCGCTCGAGCGAACCCTCGATGCACTGCCACAGCCGAGCGTTGTTGTCGCGTGTGGCGACTGTGCAGTCAACGGCGGTATTTTTCGCGATGCCTACGGCGTCGAAGGCACGTTGGATTCCATGGTGAACGTGGACGTACGCATTCCTGGATGTCCGCCCCATCCCGACGCGATTACCCAGGGGCTTCGTAGCCTCACTGACAGATAGAGATGACACTCTTCTTGGCCGGACTCGGCACCTGCGCTCTCGCCGTCGTTGCGGCATTAGTTATCTCTCTGGAGCGTCGCACGATCATCGTCGCACTGCTTGGTTCGCTGGGCTGTGGTCTCGCTTTTGTTGCGGCGACTCGCGTGTTGATGAGTGGGCGAGTCGAAACCTTCCACACCTCGATGGTCCTCCCGTTGATGGGCGTCAACTTTGCGCTTGACCCCCTGGGGGCGCTGTTCGTCGCGATGACGTCATTTGTTGGTGTTGCGACACTTCTGTACGTCGTGGGATACGCAAAGGACGAACTTCGATCTCGCAGCGCACTGAGTTTGCTGTTGCTATTTCTCTTATCGCTCCTCGCGGTACCGGCCGCGTCAAGTGTCGCGACGCTCATGTTGTTTTGGGAGCTCATGGCCCTGAGCTCAATGTTGTTGATCATGGTGGAGCAGCGTCGACATGCCGAGTCGCGCGTCGCGGCCCAGTGGTACGGGGCGATGACTCAATTCGGCGCCGCGTCCATTCTCCTTGGACTTCTCCTGTTGTCGCTGAAGAGTGGCCAGACGTTTCACGACATTCGGTCGCACGCCGCGGCATTGTCGCCAACAGTGCGGTCCTTTGCTTTCATGCTCACGTTGATTGGCTTCGCTTCGAAAGCGGGTGCCGTGCCGTTCCACGTGTGGTTGCCCAAGGCTCACCCCGAGGCACCGAGTCCGGTGTCGGCACTCATGTCGAGCGTCATGGTTGCGATGGGTGTCTACGGCATCGTGCGAGTAGGAAACGATCTCTTAGGCGGCGGATCGCTCTGGTGGTGGATCGTGGTTGTCGCTCTTGGTGTCGCGTCCGCACTCTTTGGCTCGCTGCACGCCGTGACGAGCGTTGATCTCAAGCGACTGCTTGCATACTCGACGATCGATATCCTCGGGCTTGTTCTCATGGGCGTCGGCTGCGCCGGTGCACTCGCGGCAACCGGCGACCAAGGGACGGCTCGGCTCGCCCTCGTCGGCGCACTGTTACTCGTCGTGTCGCACGCAGCCTTTAAGGGCTGTCTCTTCCTTGGCGCAGGTGCGATTGAGCGAGCGACCGGTACGCGCAATCTCGATCAGCTCGGTGGACTGATACGTCGTATTCCCATCACGACGGCCCTTTTTGTGGTCGGTGTCATGTCGATCGTCGCCGTGCCGGCCTTCAGCGGGTTCTCCAGCGAATGGTTGTTGCTGCAAGGACTGCTGCACGGCTTCGTCGATCACAGTACGCCGACGCTGATGGTGCTCTTGGTGGGCGTCGTCGCGCTGGCGTTAACGGGCGGCTTGACGGCGGTGGCGTTCGTCAAAGTCGTCGGCATTGGTTTCCTCGGCCAGCCTCGAACACCAGGAGCTGCGTCGGCGCACGAGGTGTCGCCTCTGATGCACGTCGCTATGGGCTTGCTGTGTCTGCCCTGCGTGGTCCTGGGTGTGGCGCCCGGCCTGGTGATTCCTTCGCTGACGCGTGCAGCCCAAACGGGGCTCTCACGTAGTGTTGCTCGTCCGATCAAGACAGGTATCGGCCTTTCGCTCGGCCACCTTCAAGGAACGATCGAGCCGATGCTGCTCTTGGCGGGCTTCTTCGCGGTTATCGCACTCATCGTGGCCGCGAAATCTCTCCTTCGACGACCCGCCAGAAAGGTGGAGGCGTGGCGCGGCGGCGGCGACTCGCTCACCCCACGCATGCAGTACACAGCTACGTCGTACGCCGAGCCTTTACAGCGAGTGTTCGCCGACGTCCTGCGCCCCCAGGTCGACGTGGAAGTAACCCACGCCGTTGAGTCGCGCTACTACGAACAGTCACTCTCGTACGAGAGTCGCGTCGACGACGCGGTCGAACGCCTCGCGTACCAACCGGTGATTCACGCAATGACGCGCGCCGGGATTGCGGCACGGAGAGTCCAGAACGGCAGCGTGCATCGCTATCTCGCCTTCGGATTCATCGCGCTGATCATCGTTGTGGTGGTGCTGGCGTAATGAACATCAATTCGCCGCTCGCGTACGCCATTGTCGCGTCGCTTCTCCAAGTCGTTGTTATCGCTCTTGGTGGCCCGCTACTACTTGGACTGATGGCCAAGGTGCGAGCGCGCGCGGAAGAACGCGTGGGCGCGCCGATCCATCAACCGCTTCGAGATCTACGAAAACTCTTCACCAAAGAGAGTCTGCGGGCACGACATTCGAGTGCCGTACTAGCGATAGCGCCACTGGTCATCCTTGGCTCCACCACGCTCGCCGTGGTGATTTCGCCGCTGGTGACCACGCATCCGCTCTTGAGGTCCAGTTCCGACCTCTTCGTGATCGTCTATTTGTTACTGACGGGCTCGATTGCCGTCGCTCTCGCGGGACTCGATGCCGGCACGGCCTTTGGCGGTATGGGCTCGAGTCGGGCGATCACCATTGGCGCGCTCGCCGAGCCGGCACTCTTGGTGGCGGTCATCGCCCTTTCGATTCAAGCTCACACCTCGAATCTTCCAGCGATCGTCGCCGCCACCATTGCCCACCCCGTGTGGGCGGCGACGCCGCTTCGACTCTTGGCGCTGGCCGCGCTCGTGATCGTCGTGATCGCCGAGACGGGACGTCTCCCCGTTGACAATCCGCACTCTCACCTCGAACTCACGATGATTCACGAAGCCATGATCCTCGAGTACGCCGGATCCGATCTCGCGCTGGTCACGCTCGGGGCTGCGATGCGACTCGGCGTGCTCTGTGCACTGCTCGTGAACCTCTTCGTTCCCTGGGGTGTGGCAACCGGCAGTTCTCTTCTTGGTCTGCTCGTCGCCGTTCTCTTCCTCGCACTGAAGACCTCAGTGCTCGCGGTCGCGGTGGCACTCATTGAGGTGCACAGCGCCAAGCTTCGACTCTTTCGAGTACCTGAACTACTCGCGGGTGGCTTCGTCCTCGCAGTGCTCGCCGTGGTCACGGGACTCGTGACACGATGAACGGCTCCTTCTACGTTGGGGCTCTCGAGCTCGCCGCGGGCGCCGTGCTCGTCTGTGCCGTTATTACCCTGTGGCGACGCCAAATTCGCACGATCGTCACGATGCTGCGACTCCAGGGAGTCGCTCTCGCAGTAGTAGCCGGCGTGCTCGCGTGGCACGAGCACGATCTGGGCCTCGCCTTTACGGCGCTCTTGGTACTAGCCGTCAAGGGTGGGCTCGTTCCGTGGTTACTTCGTCGCGTGGTTCGACACGACCCGCGAAGCCGGGAGACCGCCCCGCTCATGAATGTGCCGTCGTCGCTGGTTGCCGCCGCGATACTGATCGTCGTCTCGTACATCGTCACGTCCAAACTCACTGACCTCGCTCCCTCCGGCGCAACCCGGTTGGTGCCGATTGGCGTCGCAACTGTCCTCGTGGGCTACTTCATGTTGGTGACGAGGCGTCGCGCCGTGTCGCAAATCGTTGGACTGCTCTTGGTTGATAACGGCATCGCTCTCGTGACGTTTCTTCTCACGTCGGGCGTGCCCCTTATCGTGGAGCTCGGTTCGACCCTTGACGTGCTGCTGGTGGTTGTCGTCCTTCAGGTTCTCGTCGTGAACGCGAACGCGCAACACGGTTCGTTTGAATCCGACGAGATGCGAGAGTTGCGCGACTGATGCTCTGCGTCCTCGCACTCGCGTTTCCCCTTGTTGCTGGCGTTATCGCTCTCGCGATGCCGTGGCGAGCATGGATTGGATGGGTGAGCGCGCTTAGTGCCGCGGGCGTACTCGGCGTCGGTATTGCGCTCTGCGTCGAAGCGTCATCGGGCACCGCAACGACGGCCCTGCACGGCGGGTTGCGAGCTGATTCACTCAGTTCCTTCATGGTTGTCGTCATTGGTTGCGTTTCGCTCCTCGCTACGCTGCAAACACCTCGCGTCATGGGACGAGAAATCGCCGAGCGTGCGACGACGCCACGTCACGCGAGTCTCTACGTTCTCTTGATGCAGGCCTTCATCACGTGCATGCTCGCCGCGGTGCTCGCGGCGAATCTGGGTGTGCTCTGGGTCGCCGTCGAGGCAACGACGATCGCGACCACGTTTCTTGTCAGCCATAATCGGACGAAGAAGGCCTTCGAGGCGTCGTGGAAGTACGTCGTTCTTTGTTCGGTGGGCATCGCGCTGGCGTTCTTTGGCACCGTGTTGATGTACTTCGCGGCCCTTCACTCGGGCGTCGGCGCACCGCACAGCGCGTCGCTCAATTGGACGGCGCTGATGGCGATGGCCCCCCACCTCAACCACGGGGTTATGCGTCTCGCCCTGGCGCTCTTGGTACTGGGATACGGGACCAAGGTGGGACTCGCCCCCACACACAGTTGGCTCGCTGACGCACACTCACAAGCCCCCGCACCGGTCTCGGCACTTATGTCGGGCGTGCTGTTAACGGTGGCGTTTTACGCCCTCTTGCGATGCAAGGCTATCGCTGATGCCGCATTGGGTCCGGCCTTTCCCCGCGCGCTCTTTCTTGTGGTGGGACTGTTGTCGCTCCTCGTCGCGGCCGCCCTTCTCATCGCGCAACGAGACCTCAAGAGAATGCTGGCGTACTCGAGCGTCGAACACATGGGGCTCTTGGCATTGGGTGCCGCGGCCGGGAGTTCGCTCGCCATTTCGGCCGTACTGCTGCACATGCTGGGCCACGGACTGACCAAGTCGACGCTCTTTATCTCCTCGGGCGAGATTGCTCACGCCGAGGGAACGACCGAGATGGCAAAGGTCACAGCGCTCTTGGCGCGACGTCCGGTCCTTGGAGGAATCTTCGGGTGTGGCCTCGTCGCACTTCTCGGCCTTCCGCCCTTCAGTCTCTTCATCAGTGAGTTCGCCATGGCGCGCGCTGAAGTGGACGCGGGACTGTGGTGGGTTGTCGCACTTTCGCTGCTGTGCCTCTCGGTGATCTTCGTGTCGATCACGAATCACGCGCGCCACTTGCTCTTAGGAGCCGCCTCGTCGAGGCCTATGGTGCTCAACGCCCGATCTGTTGCGGTTCCGCTCGTCTCAGCGCTCGTGGTGTGTGCGTTCATCGGCGTCGTCTCTTGGCCCCTTTTGACGCTCTTACACGCCGCGGCCCACGTGGTGGCGTGATGAGTACGCGTCGCTCCATCGTGGTCTCGCCGTCGCGACTCCACGGTTTCGTCGAGCGCACGCTGGCGAGGGGCTACCGCTTGGCGCTGATCGCGGCGCACGACGACCGCGAGTCCCTGCGCGTGGTCTACGTCTTTACAAGTGGTCCACCGGACCGTCGTCTCGAACTCACGGTGCGACTGGATCCAACGAACCCCCGAGTACCAACATTGAGTGACCTCTCCTTTCCCGCGAGCCGCTTTGAACGCGCGATGCACGACAGTTTCGGCATCGTCCCCGACGGGCATCCATTTTTGCGACCGCTGATTCGACACTCACACTGGCCATCGTCGTGGTATCCCATGCGCCACGAAAACGGCCCCACGCCCGTCATTACCCGTGAGGGTGAGTCCTATCCGTTCATCGAGGTCCAGGGCGCGGGCGTCTACGAGATACCGGTCGGACCGGTACACGCCGGAATGATCGAGCCGGGACACTTTCGTTTTTCTGTGGTGGGCGAGTCGATTCTTAAGATGACCGCGCGGCTATGGTTCGTGCACCGCGGCATTGAACGAATGTTCGAAGGCGTCGAGGTCAATGACGGCGTGGCGATCGCCGAGCGCGTCTCTGGCGACAGCGCGGTCGCACACACCCTCGCTTACTGTATGGCTGTTGAGGAGGCCCAGGGCATTGACGTCGCACCCGACGCTCGCGCGATCCGTTCGATGCTCTTGGAATTGGAGCGAATCTACAACCACGTGGGCGACATTGGCTCTCTGAGCAGCGACGTAAGTTTTGGCGTGGCCCACGCTCGCTCGATGGTGCTCCGAGAGGATCTGCTGCGCCTCAACGAGTCGGTCACGGGTCACCGGCTTCTTCGCGGCTCGATCGTTCCTGGCGCTACCAGGGTTCGACGTCTTCCGTCGGAGGCTGAACTGGACGCCGTGGCGAGCGCGTTCGATGAGTTGATCGCGTTCATCGTTTCCAACTCTGTGGTGCATGACCGCTTCGAAGGAACGGGCGTGTTGCTGGCCGTGGACGCGAGGGCGATCGGCACGCTTGGCGTGGTGGCGCGAGCGTCGGGCCAGGCAACTGATGCGCGTTTCACTCACCCCTACGTGGCACGTGGCGCCCTACGTACGCTCACCCAGTCACAAGGTGACGTTCTCGCGCGATTCACGCAACGTGTCGAGGAAGTGCGTAATTCTTTGGAACTGATCCGCGAGTTCGGCGCCTTTTCGCCCCGTCTCGAAGTTATTGAAACCCCTTCGAGGCCCACCTTGACGTCGGGACTGGGCATCGTCGAAGGGTGGCGTGGGACGATTCTCCATAGGGTCGAGCTCGACGGCTCCCATCGCGTGTCGCGCAACTGTATCGTCGATCCTTCGTTTTTCAACTGGCCCGCCGTGTCAACGTCACTGGTCAACACGATCGTGCCTGACTTTCCACTGGTCAACAAGAGTTTTAATCTTTCCTACGCGGGCAATGACCTTTAACAAGGTGCCCGTTCTCCTACCCCGGTGAACTCGAGCGTTTGGACAGAGCGACACGGACTCGCCCGGGTCGTCTTCGTTCGCTCCGACGCCAAATGACCACACGTGACGCGGTTGCTACCATGCCGAGCATGACTACACGTGAACGGTCTCCATTGGCACGCGTCGCGTCACTGTGGCGATACCCCGTGAAATCGATGCAAGGCGAGGACTGTGACGAGCTTCACGTCAACGAACACGGCGTGGTCGGTGACAGAGCGTTCGGCGTCTTCGATTCGGTATCGAAGACTGTCATCAGCGCCAAGCGCGAGGGACGTTTGCTCGAGGCCGAAGCCACGCTGTCATCTGGAGAACTCGTCGTCACGTTGCCGGTTGGACAAGGGATGGGACGGGGAGCTGCTCTCGACGAGTCGTTGTCGCGCTGGCTGGAGCGGCCGGTGAGGTTGGTCGAGGCCGCGACATTCGGGTCAGCCACGTATGAGTGCCCCGAGGACTTCGAACACGATGATTCGTCATTAGATGAGTGGGAAGGTCCGAACGGATCGTTTGTCGACGAAAGCCCTCTTCATCTTTTAACGTCAGCTGACCTCGAGCGACTCAAGGGAGAGCGTCCGGAGTTGCAATGGGACGTCCGTCGTTTTCGCCCGAACGTGCTGATTGATGCTTCGTATGAATCCCAAGGTTCACTGGAGCCAGGTGAGCGATTGCAACTTGGAGGAGTCGAGGTCGAAATCCAAAAGGGCTGCACGCGTTGCGTCATGACGACGCGGCCGCAACCAGGTTCACTGGATCGTCAATTGGACATTCTTCGCCACGTCGCCAAGGAACACGAGAGCGTCGTTGGCGTGAGGGCAATGGTCGTCACGACCGGACTTGTGAAGCTCGGAGACCAGGTACGAGTTATCAACTGAGTCGCTGCCCTTACTTGATCATCAACGAGACGTGGAGCAACTCTGATGCACGCCACATTGTGGACCAGCGGCCTTCGCTGTCGCGAGCGGTGCGTTGCCCATGGCCACACCGTTGCCGCCGCGATAGTTCATTGCTAACTGGACGTCCGGTCAATTTTTTCTCTCGAAGAAGCTCCGTGACTTCCAGAACCTCATATATTGCAAGCAATAACCGATGAAAATAACCGGACGCTTGGTTAGCAGACACGCCCGCGCGTGGTTATAGTTGGCGCAATGTCAAGTACCGGTCGAGCGAAACTTGTTGACGAAAACTCTGCGGTGAGCGATTCGCGAGTGGAGAACGTCGCTTCGATGGCTGACGCGAGCGCTGAGACATTGATAGGTGAATCACGCGGAAAAGACACGCGCCAACGAATCGTCATGGCCGTATGGGATGTACTCGCGGATAAAGGTTACGCAGGCTTAACGGTTCGACTCGTGGGCAAGAAGGCTGGCGTGTCGCACGCGATGATCCACTACTACTTTTCCAGCAAAGATGACTTGGTCCTCGCCGTTGCGGAGTACGCCCGAAGTTACTGGATTCATCCGCTCGAAGACCGGGTCTTCGGAGTGGGTTCGCCTGCAGAAAAACTCGAGAGCATCATCGTGTGGATGGCCGAACCCGCGACACGCGAAGTCATGCGAGTGCACCGCCAACTTCTCACCCAGAGTGAGTGGAACGAGGAACTCCGCACAGCCATGGCGGGAGAGTACGAACGTTGGCGCAAGGACTTTGTGGATCTCTTTCGTCAACTTCAAGAGGCGGAACTTCTTACCCCCGAAACTGACGTCCAATTGCTCGGCGCTGCGTTTTCGACGATCAGCGACTCACTCGTGAGCAAACGAGCCCTCGAACCTGGCCTTGATAGCGACGCCATCATGCGTGAGACAATCCGTCCGTTTCTGAGAATTCCTGTAAAGCCGACCGTTGGCGGCGATCCCGCTCCAGACGTTCCTGGTCGTAAATCGCGGGGCATCGCGTGAAGTCCCTGCCTGCAGAGAGTTCGCGCGGCGCCATGGTCGGAGCGCCACCTTTTGGTTCGGATCAACTCGTCACGCTGGATAATTGGCAGCTCGCTCCGGCGAACCGGTGGGGATTTCAGCACACGCGCGAACTCGTACCAACGGCGAGGATTTCTCGAGGTCATGGTCCCGTTCGTGAACTCGTTCGTGACGAGCGCGACGTGCTCGATGTCGTTTTCGACGTCGACGGTGAACGCCAAAGCGTCGCGCAGTTGCTTGATGAGACCCAGACTGACGGTTTTCTCGTCGTGCGCGAAGGACGCGTCGCGGCCGAGCACTATTTCAACGCAATGCAGCCCGATACGCCGCATCTCTTGATGTCGGTGTCGAAATCCGTCACCTGCGCGGTCGCGGGTCGCCTCGTTGAGCGCCAGCAGTTGAACGTCGATGCTCCCGTCACGGATCTCGTCGCTGAATTGATAGGCACGGGATTCGACGGCGTAACAACCCGCCATCTGCTCGATATGCGCGCAGGCATCGAGTTCGACGAGGACTACGACAATCTTGATGCCGACGTTCGCGTCTATGAGCAGATTTACCAACTTCGCCCACGGATCGACAGGGATCTGCCAGCCGATGCTTTGGCCTACTTCGCTACGCTGGAGCGAAATGGCGACCACGGCGGGCCCTTCCGCTACAGCTCAATCCTCACGGACGTTCTCGCCTGGGTTCTCGAGCGAGCGAGCAACACCCGATTCCACGAATTGGTCTCGCGAGAGCTCTGGTCGCCAATGGGCGCGGAATTTGACGCCGAAGTAACGCTCGATCGTCACGGCAACGCGATGGCGGACGGCGGTATCTGTGCCACGTTGCGCGATCTCGCGCGCTTCGGTATGCAGTATCTACTTCCGTCGTCGGATCGAACTTTCCAAACGGTTCCACCGTTATGGGTCGATGACACGATCCGTGGCGCGCCCGACGGTCCCGCAGTCTTCGAAACCCTCGGCGCGCAGCCGGGCTTTCCACCTGGATCGCACTACCGCAGCGGCTGGTGGATTCGTAGCAGTGTTGACCCCTTCTTGCACGCTTCGGGAATCTATGGACAGAACGTGTTCGTCCACGGTGCGACGCAGACCGTGGTCGTCAAGCTTTCGAGCTGGGCAAATCCTCTCGATCGACGAGCCCTCGACGCGACGGCTGCAGCAGTCGTCGCCATCGGGAAATACCTCGAGTGAAAACGAACGTCGGCGCGTACGAGTGTTTGAATACGTTGCGCTCAATGACGGCACTCGCGTGAAAAGTCGTGAAGTTATCAAAAGGGGAGAAATATGAGTAATAACAATCACCATTCGCTTCGAGTGACGGCCTGGGTGGCCTCACTACTCGTCGCGATGTCGAGCGTCTTCGTTGTCGCAGGTACGGCATCGGCTTCGTCATCGACCGTCAAGCTCGTGAGCACGACGCCCGCGGCTAAAGGCCCGCTGTCGTCGATCACGTGGGACTTGCCGGGGGGTGAACCTACGACGCTCGACTACGCCAAGTCCGCCGACTATTCGCCCGACATCATGGTCTCGAATATGTGCGACGACCTTCTGCGCTTGACGCCGACGTTCAAGGTCACACCGGGAATTGCCAGCTCGTGGCACTACACGAACGCAACGACGTTGGTTTTCGACATTCGCCACGGCGTCAAGTTCTGGGACGGCACCACACTGACGTCTGCCGACGTGGTCTACAGCATGCTGCGCAACCTCAATCCCAATATCGGTGCCGTGAACGGCGCCTACTACGGTCCCGTCAAGCACATCACGGCGACAGGTCCGTACCAGGTCACCGTCACGTTCTCCACGCCCGACGAACTCTTCGTGAAGGAGATGGCGACGATCTCTGGCTCTATCGCTGAGAAGGCGTACCTCATCAAAGAGGGAAGTGCCTACGGCACCGCCAAGGGTGGCGTCATGTGTACAGGACCCTACGAACTGAAGCAGTGGAGCGCTGGGAACGACATCGTGCTGCAGGCGAACCCGCACTACTGGGACCCGGCGTACACGCCCAAGATCAAAACCATCAACGTGAAGTTCATCGTCAACTCGTCAACGCTCACGAGCGCGTTGCTGTCAGGTGAGATTGCTGGTGCGTATGGAGTGCCGGCGACGAGCTACCCCGAACTGGAAAAGTCGAGTTCGGGATCGCTTTACTTCGGACCGAGCCTTTCCATCACCGAGCTCGCAGCGACGTCGACGAGTGGCCCGATTGGCAACGTCAAAATTCGCCAGGCTCTCTCGATGGCGCTCGATCGTTCGGCAATCGCGAACGTCGTTTACGGCGGAGCGGCGTCGCCGAATCTGGCGCTGACGCCCCCCACCGCGTGGGATCCCCAGGCGCTCTCGGCCTACAAGACAGCCAACGCCAAGCTCGGTTCCTCGTCACCCAACATCGCCAAAGCTACGGCGTTGGTCACGTCAGTGAAAAACCACAGCCAACCGATTACTTTGGCGCTGCTGGCCGGTGACCAGACGGAACTCGCTCTCGCCACTGCCGTGCAGGAGGCCGCAAGTCAGATCGGACTCAACGTCAAATTGGACGAAATGCAGCCTCTCGCGTTCTCGAACGCATTCTTCGTTGCTTCGTATCGTAAGGGCATCGATTTGATCATGGACGAGGGCTACCTCGACGTACCAGACCCGCTGGACTACACCGGTCTTTGGTTTCCAAAGGGCGCGCTCTTTAACTACACCGGTTACAACAACGCAACTGTCAACGCGGACCTCACCAAAGCCCAAGAGAGCTACAACGCAGCGGGGCGAGCGAAGGATTTCCTTGCGGCGCAGGCGCTGTACATGAAGGACCAGTTTGTCATCCCGGTCGCGAATCCCGACGAGAGCGTGTATCTCAATCATTCGATCACGGGCGCACCTGCGTCATTCGCCTACATCTACGAGCCTTGCCTCGCCAAGCTCGGAGCGACAAAGTAATCCGGTGGTCGGCTTGCGCGAGTTGACCCGATAGCGGGATCAAGGTGGGAAAAGCTCTGCGCTTTGTCGGAGGTCGCTTAGCGATGATGATGGCGACGCTCGTGGTTGCGAGCGTCGCCATCTACGGCGCGCTGTTCCTCGCGCCCGGGAACCCGGCAACGCTGCTCGCGGGAGGGCACGCCACGCCGAAGTTGATCGCGGCCATCGAACGCCAGGAGCATCTCAATCATCCCTTCGTCGTGCGTTATTGGGAGTGGCTTTCGGGACTCTTGCACGGCAACCTCGGTACTTCCTTCGTGTACCGAGAGCCAGTAACCGTCCTGCTCGCGGGGCGTGTCCTCAACACGGTGTTTCTCGTTCTCTACGCGTCGATGTTGATCATCGTGGGGGGCATTGGACTCGGACTGCTCTCCGCGTTTCGACGGCGTGTCGGCGCCGTCATTACGGTGGTGACGAGTGTCGGTCTAGCGACGCCATCATTCGTCGCGGCCATCATTCTGATCACGGTCTTCGCCGTCGACCTGCACTGGTTTCCCGTCTTTGGCGCGGGGACGGGCTTCTTTGATCGGTTGTCGCATTTGACACTGCCGGCAATCGCGCTCGCCACTTCGTGGATGGCCTACATGACGCAACTCACCAAAGCAGCTGCGGTCGAAGAGCTCGCGCGTGAGCACGTTGACACCGCTCGAAGCCGCGGGGTGAAAGAGCGACACATCGTTATTCGCCACGTACTACGTAACGCGATGATTCCTATCGCGACGGTGTCGGGATTGACGGTGGCTGGTCTGATCGCTGGTGACGTCGTTGTGGAGCAGGCTTTTGGCATCAACGGCCTCGGTTCATTCCTCGTGCAAGCCACCCTGCAAAAGGACTTTGCCTCGGTACAGGCAGTGGCTCTCATTTTGGTGGCGACGTTCATCATCGTGAACGCCGTGGTTGACTTCTGGAGTCTGCTGCTCGATCCGCGCATTCGAACAGGACGCAACTCGTGACGACGACCTCCGCACCAGACAAAATCAAGGGAACGACGCGAAGATTGCTAAGTCGTTCACCCACGAGCGTGTGGCGAGATCCTGTGGTCATCGTGAGCTCATCATTCATTTTTCTGCTTGTGTGCGTGGCGATCTTCGCGCCACTTATCGCGCGCCAAAACCCGAACACGGCCAATATTTTGGCGGGGAACCAATCGCCGTCGTCGGCCCACTGGCTCGGCACCGACTCCTTTGGCGAGGACCTCTTCTCGCGGTTGGTCTACGGTGCGCGATTGAGCTTGCTCGGCCCGGCCATGATTATCGTCATCGCGACCTCCTTCGGCACGGTGCTCGCTATTGCGGCTGCGTGGTTTGGAGGGGTGTTCGATCAAGTGGTCTCGCGCGTAGCGGATATCCTCTTCGCCTTCCCCGGACTTATCTTGGCGATGCTGTCGGTTGCGATGTTCGGGCCAGGCCTCATTGCCCCGGTCATCGCTTTGTCAATCTCGTACACGCCGTACCTCATGCGCGTCATTCGCGCCGAGGCGATTCGTCAGCGAAACCTTCCCTACATCGCGGCCTGTTACGTCGAAGGACTGCCAGCGCGCACAATCTGTCGACGTCACTTGTTGCCGAACGTAGGTCCACTCCTGCTTGTCCAAGCGACGCTGTCCTTTGGCTACGCCCTCGTCGACCTCGCCGCAATTTCGTATCTTGGTCTCGGGGTGCAGTCGCCAACTCCCGAGTGGGGCCTGATGGTCTCGACGGGCCAATCGTCGATTCTCGCGGGCTATCCTCAAGAGTCGCTCTTCGCGGGTGCGATGATCGTCCTCACAGTTGTCGCCTTCAATCTTCTCGGCGACCGCCTCGCCTCGCGTCGAGGAATGGACCGAGTGTGAACGTTCTTTCGATCAATCAACTCTCGATGGATCTACCCACGGCGAGCGGCCCGCGACGCGTCATTCACGAGGTCACACTCGACGTGGGCGAAGGCGAAGCGGTAGGCCTGGTGGGCGAGTCGGGAGCGGGTAAGTCGATGACTGCGCGCGCCGTCATTCGTCTCGTCCCTCGTGGCGCGCGTACCCAAGGTGACATTACGTTCAACGGCACGTCGGTCTTGAGCATGGGTTCAGCAACGTTACGTGCGTACCGAAGGCGCGACGTGGCGATGATCTTTCAAGATCCACGGGCGGCAATCAATCCCGTTCGCCGAATTGGCGACTTTCTCGTCGAATCGCTCATCGACAGGGGTGACTCAGAAGCTTCGGCCCTGATGGTCGTGACCGAGATCTTGGAGAGTGTGGGTATTACCGACGTCACTCGCCGCTTGCGTCAATACCCCCACGAACTTTCTGGCGGTCTCTTGCAACGCGTCATGATCGCTGCCGCTCTTGCTATCGAGCCAAAGCTACTGCTCGCGGACGAACCAACGACCGCTCTTGACGTCACGACGCAGTCTGATGTGATGGTGAACCTCGACACACAGCGTCGCGTGCGAGGTCTTGCCATGATTTTTGTTACCCATGACCTGGAGTTGGCCTCGGCCGTGTGCGACCGCATCGCGGTGATGTACGCGGGTTTTCTCGTGGAGGACAGTCCGGCCGAAGGACTTCACCGTCAGGCACTTCATCCCTACACTGCAGCCCTGCTCGCATCGCGCCCCAGCGTAAACGCTCGCGAGCGACGTCTCGTTGCCATTCCCGGTCGGCCGTTGTCGGCCTTTGAGGTCGAGGAAGGCTGTGCCTTTGCCTCGCGATGTCCCTTCGCGCAAGAGCGCTGTCGCGTAGAGCGACCGCTCCTTCGTACGGTAGGTCGAGGCCGCGTTGCTTGTCATCGCACCGAAGAGCTGCAGGGTCAACTTGATGCCAACAAGATGCGAGAAGACGCCCGTGGTTGATGTCGACACCGTCCTCGAAGTCTCGGGTCTCACCATGGAGTTCGCCATACGTGGCGATGCGCGTTCGAAGGATAGTGGGGATCGTGTGAAATCCGGACTCCTTGGCCGACGTCGAGGCGACGTAGTAACGCGATCGGTGACGGCCGTAAAGGACGTGTCCTTTACCGTCGCGCCTGGACAGTCGCTGGCGATCGTGGGCGAATCAGGCTCGGGTAAAACGACGGTCGCGAGAATGATCGTCGGGCTCGAGACGCCGACACAAGGACGGATCATCGTCGCGGGTAGCGAGCGATCAGGCCGTCGCGTTGGATCGCGCGAACGCAAGCGGCGAGCTCGCGAGGTGCAGATCGTCTTTCAAGATCCATATTCGTCGCTCGATCCGCGCATGACCATCGCTGCGTGCATCGCGGAGGTGCTGAAATTGCATTTTGATCAGACCGACGAAGTGCGTGCGGCGCGAATTGAGCAGCTCCTCGAACAGGTTGGCCTTGATAAGCGGCACGAGAACGTATTGCCGAAGGCACTCTCGGGTGGGCAACGCCAGCGCGTCGCCATCGCTCGTGCGTTGGCGAGCGAACCACGCGTACTCATCTGTGACGAAGCGGTCGCTTCGCTCGACGTTTCGATCCAAGCGCAAGTGCTGAACCTCTTGAGTGATATTCGAGAGCAAACGGGCGTCTCCTACCTCTTTATTTCACACGACCTCGCAGTTGTTCGCCAAGTGAGCGACGAGGTCATCGTGATGAGGAACGGTGAGATTGTGGAGAAGGGCCGAACCGAAGACGTCCTGCGCTCGCCAACAACGTTGTACACGAAGCGGCTTCTTGCGGCGATTCCTCGTGAAGGTTGGCATCCCACCGCGAGTAGTCAAGACGAGGCGAGATAAGCGCGACCGGATTGCTCTTTTGAAGCGACGCACTCGATGGCGGCCGACCTTGTCGGTGACGCTGCGTCAGGTCTCGGTCACTAATCTCTCGAGGTTTACCAGACTGGTTTTCATATCGGGCCGCCAGCGCTCGCCACCCTTCAGCACCTTCTGGAGTTGATTGGGAGAACGACTGCAGTCGAAAAACGCGGTGACCTTGGTGAGGTTGACGCCTGATGGTTCGAGTTGCCATCCCCACTGGCGGCGCCCGGGTACTCCGACGTCGGATCGGTATTCGAGTTTTTCGATTGAGCGCATGACCGCCTCCCACACGCCGCGTCGTCCGGGTTCGAACTCCACCACGTGGTTCTCCATGACGTAGTCGCCCATCTCATCGTTAAACATGTACATCGAGAAGACGTCGCCGACTTTTGAGATCACGACGTCCTCTAACGCGGTTCGCACCATGCCGGTCCCGTCCACGTCCGGGTGAGCGGCGGAATGGGTGAGGACCGAAAAATCTCTCCGGTAGGCGCTGGAATGTCACGTGATACCGAGACCGATGGTTCTGTCAACGCTCGCCCGCAATAGAACGCTCGACCGGCAAAAGCTGCCAGAGTTCAGTGCGTCGAAAGCGATCGCTTCGACTCCTGAGTGCTTCATCCGCCGTTGGGGACAAAGGTGCCCTCTCGACTCTTTTCGTGGTCGTCCCGTGCGACGATACATCGTCGTCGCTGGAGGTTCAATCGCCTTGAGTGACTTCGGCGAGTCGCATCTCGAGAAATCTTCGCTCAGGTTCGCTACCCACGAGTGCGAGGGCGTTGCGATATGCGTTCGCAGCGTCATTGCGCCGGCCAAGTCGGCGAAGCAGGTCGGCATGCACAGCGGGCAGCAAGTAATAGTCCGTCAGTCGACCGGAGTTGTCGATCGCTTCTACAAGCTCGAGCGCCGTTACTTCGCCGTCGCACATTGCTACCGCCACCGCGCGGTTCAACTCCACAATCGGCGACCCAGTGAGTTCTAAAAGTTGGTCATAAAGAGCAAGGATCGCCAGCCAGTTGGTACGTGCGGGGGAGTCGGCGCGAACGTGCTCGCCCGCGATAGCGGCTTGGAGTTGGTAGGACCCAAGAGGACCTTCGCGCAGGGCAGCGTTCAGCCACGAGTCTCCTTCGATGATCTCGTCTCGTTGCCAGTGTGTGCGGTCCTGGTTTTCCAACGTCACCACGTTGCCGAACTCGTCCGCGCGCGCCCTGCGCCGTGCGTGCTGAAAGTACATGAGCGCCAAGAGCCCCTTCGCCTCGGGTTCGTTCGGCATGAGTTCAACCAAGAGCCGCGTTAATTCAATCGCGTGTTCGCAGAGATTCGTGCGTACAAACTCGGCGCCGGCGCTTGCGGTGTAGCCCTCATTGAACAAGAGATAGAGCACGGCGAGCACCCCCGACGTGCGCTCGAAGAGGGCACTCGCTTCTGGCACGCGGTACGGGATGCCCGCATTGGTGATCTTGTGCTTGGCCCGCACAAGCCGTTTGGCCATCGTCGCTTCGGAGACGAGAAAAGCGCGAGCGATCTCATGGGTGGTGAGTCCGCTCAACGTTCGTAGTGTCAGCGCGACGCGTGCTTCTAGGGCGAGCGCGGGGTGACAGCAGGTAAAGATGAGTCGGAGCCGCTCGTCGGGCACGCTGTTCGCACGCGCTCGCACGCGCTCGTCCCCTTCGAGGTCGCTGAGCTCATCGTTCGACGGTTCGATGTCCATGTCGGCGAGTTCCTTTAACGCGGTTGACTCTCTCGTTGAACGGCGAAGTCGGTCGACGGCTCGATTGCGCGCGACGGTCATCAACCACGCGCCGGGACGCGTTGGGACGCCGGTTCGCGGCCACGTTGCGAGCGCTTGTTCGATCGCCTCCTGGGCGCACTCTTCGGCGAGGTCCCAATCACCCGTGCGCCGTACGAGGATCGCCACGATGCGTCCCCACTCCTGGCGAAAGGCGACCGCCAGGGCTTTCTCGACATCGTCGCTTGGCGTGGTGGGTTCGTCCTTCAATTCACTGGGCGTCGCGACACTGTCGTGCTCTAGTTCTCGCCGAAACGCCAAAAGGGACGGATTTCTAACGCGCCGAAGCTCGCCACCGGGTGCGTCGAGGCGACAGCGAGCGCTTCGTCGAGGTCCGCGCACTCGAGAACGTCAAAGCCCGCGATCTGCTCCTTGGTCTCGGCGAAGGGGCCGTCCACCACGATCACTCGGTCGTCCTTCACCCGAAAGGTGTGGGCGGTGTCGAGCGGCGCCAAACGGTTTCCGTAGAGGCGAATGCCTCTGCTCTCGGTGTCAGCTACCCAGGCCTCCGTGGCCGGACCCATCCGCGACCCCTCTTCTGGTGTGAGCTGCACGGACTCATCGACGCAGACGAGCAGCATGTACCGGATCGTCTCGGGCCGTTGCTCGGGCAGCGTCTCAATCGGCGGGTCTTCGAAGAAAGGACGGACTTCGATTGAGCCCATGCGCGCGGTGGGATGTTTAGCCGCCCAGTCGAGCGCCTCTTGAGCGTTCTCGCACAAGAGAACGTCGTAGCCGGCGAGCTGCTCCTTGGCTTCGGCGAAAGGACCGTCGGTCACCATCACGTCGCCATCGCGAACGCGCACCGTGGTGGCGTCGCTCGTGGGGCGAAGTCGGCTGCCTTGGAGATTCACCTTACGACGCATGGTCTCTTCGAGCCACGTGCCCAGCAGGGACTGAGTCTCGGCCACGTGTCCTTCGTCCCACTCTCGCCCTTCGTCAATTGCGTGGAGCAACATGTACTGCATTATCTACCTCCTTTGTCGCTTTGTCGGACTAAGTGAACCAGCGTCGAGCGTGATGGCTCGACGAAAGCTCGGACGTTGCGGCGCACGGTCAGCCACCGTTTGAAGCCGCGGTGGCGTCTCGATCGCTGACTCCAGAACTCCGTGAGCGCGTCCGCGAACTCACCCGCGGAGCGGTCGTGGGCACGTTGGTCGTCGGGACTGAGCCCATGGTCCAGAGTGTAGAACTGGTTGTTAAAAAATGTATGCACGTTGCAATCTCCCGTCGTCGTTGTCGAAAGGACCTGAACACTGTTGGCGCTTCAAGTTCGTTCAATTAGTACGACGAACGCTCGAGCCTGGATGGACACATTTTTTGGTTGAAGCTGACTTTTTAAGCAACGGTCATTCGGCGATGTTCTAGTGCCACAAGGAAGGCGAAAAGTTCCCTTTCCTGCGGTCAGTGAGCCCGCGTAGCTCGTCGAGATTTGGCCACTTAAGGGGATCGGTGGCCGAGGTCACGGTGCAATGCAAATGGGCAACCTCGCTCAGTCGCCTCGGGCACCCTTAGTCGAGGGCATCTGGCCTTAGGAATGCTTGGCGGGCGGCTCCGCTACGGCGCGTCGCTCATGTAGTTCTGAAGAGGTGATCGGTCGCCAACGTGCCACACGTGACCTAAGGGATCCGTGGACGCTCCTTGCCGGTGGACACCCCAAGGGACTTCACGGTGTTGAATTCCATCGATCGAACCTGTCGCACCCGCGGCGACGGCTTTGTTAATAAAAGTGTCGGGATCATCGACGAACGCTTCAACTCGCACTCTGCGCGGTCGTTGTCGTTGTAAAAATCTGATTGAACGAAGAATCGACGGCTCGGGCCATCGTCTCGTGCGCAGCCTGTTTCGGGTGAAACGATTTGCTGGCCACTACATGCTCGAGAAATACAGCTTCTTCGTTCGAAGGACACGTAACGAAGGAACGCAGCGAAAGAAGGTGGGCGACGTCAAAGTGGCAGTTCTTAATGACGCTCGTCAGCGGCGAACGAAGCGAAAATCGAAGAGCATTCATGTCGGAGTCCGCGTTGGTCGCGAAATTGCAGGGAATCGCCGTTGTTTTCGTGAGGCTGTTGACGTCAACTAAGTGAATAGTGTCGCCCAGTGCGCTCACCGCACTGACCGCGCTCGCTATGGCGGCGTTCAATTCATTCTCCACGCGATTGAAGTCTGAGACCTGGCTCTTGGAATAACCAACGTTCAACTGAGCGGATTTCACCTTGAAGAGCGCTGACAGGCTGATCCCACGGGCGACGGGGCAGAACGCCGGAGGGTTTTCGGTGAACAGTTGCGGATAGTTCACTACCGCCAGCACAGTCGTTGGAGCACGAACGAAGATCTGCTCATAAACATGCTCGAGCGTAAGTTCCTCATTTGAAGTTCCGTTCGTAGTAGCGACGAGTGCGTTCGCACTGGTGAGGTACGCGGCACACGTTTTTCTCTCGTGCACCACGCCTGACTGGGTGAAGCTTCTCGTCGTGCGATTGATAGTGACGCTCGCGCGAAGATCTAAACACCCGAGCAAGACGATCGAAAAATGAAGATCATCGCCGCCGACGGTCACCGTGGTCCAGCGTGTTGCTGACGACAGCGCACTCAGTTGGGCTGGCTCGCCGTTTTCTCCACTCAAGAGGTCCTTTGACGTGGCGCCAGAGCATGCCACGAAGCCGCCGGACCCGTACGCCTCAAATTGAGTAACACCGACGTTGAGGTTCGCTGCCACCATGGCCGGATACGCGTTCACGCTTCGATGACATCCGTCACTGTTCGAAGGTGAAATGTACGTCGTCGCGTTGGACTGCAGTCCTTCGCCCGACGCGTAGGAATCCCCGAGTGCCACGTACGCCGACGAGGCCGAAACGTAGTTTTTCATACCCGCACTTGAGGAAGTGCCGAGACCCATGAGAACCATCGCCACGAGGCCGCACGAAGTCGCAAGTTTGGTAATTCTAAGAAAAGGACCGGCCGTTTCGCGCACTGTTTTACACATTCTTCGAAGAAAATCTGACGTGCCTTCAACGCTACGCCTGCTCGTCCGGGATTTCGACCCCATGTCATGGGAATTCTCTGAGATAAGTAGACGGCTTTTTCGTCACGCGTCGTCCGAGGGCTGCGTAGCAGTTGATCAACTGGGAGTTCACGAACGATCATTCATAGTGCAATCAAGAAGTCTCGCCATTCCTCCAGCGGAGAAAGCCTTTCCACTTGTCAATCTGGTTGCGTTTCGTAACGATGAGGCTCGGTATGGGGCATTCCTACGAGGTACTCGCGAATTTCCCACGACTCCGATATCGCAAGCGGTGCGGGCAAAAGTCGAGATGAAAATTACGTCCACACGCTTCGTGCCAACGAAAGAACGATTGTCCCGACGTCAGAGAGATCTCCGTCTGGCCCCGCAAGGGAGTCGAAGCTCTCGAAACTGGTGAGCGAAAAGAGCACCCTCGCTGCCACTTCTTTATTCGCGCTCAAGAGCCCCTTTTCACTTAACCGGGCGATAAGGATTTCTATCCCCCCGCGACGCCTCTGGTCTCGTGCGTCAATGACCGCGCCTACGTCTGGATCAAGGGCGGCGAGGGCACGAAGCCTGCGCATCACGGTGCGGTCCGCGTTCCAGAAATGGCCGAAGCGCGTTACGAAGATTTCAATTGCTTTTACCGGGTCTGGATTTATGAATGCGGATGAGAGTTCTGACATTTGTCCATCCTCTGCGAGCGCGTCACACACGGCTTCCAGCAGTCCAACTTTCGAAACGAACTGATAATAAACAGTGGCACGTGCGACATCTGCCCGTGCAGCCACGGTGTCAATTGTGAAAGCCGAATAGCCCGCTACGTCGCCAAGAAGTAAACGAGCGGCCACGATCACCTTTTGCCTACTCTCGTCGATTTGGGCCTGGCGTTTGCCGAGTTGGTAGGTGCGTGGAGTCACGGATTTGACGCGCTCCTCTCTGGGTGATATTAATTAGACGGAGAGTCTATCTAAATATATCAGAAGGGAGTGGGTGTGCTGGATATCCATGAAACACTTGCCGCTGGCCCCATCGCGACCTATCCCGACCTCGAAAACAAAGTCGTCGTTGTGACGGGTGGATCGAGAGGTATTGGCGCAAATACCGCATTGGCGTTCGCCACTAATGGAGCGAAGGTCGTGATCGTTGGACGAGATCAGATAGCTCTCGAAGGCGTCGTGGACGTCGCCACTTCTCGTGGCGCTCGCGCGCTTGGTGTCGTGGCCGATTGCACGAATGCGAACGATCTCACTGCTCTAAGAGAAGGGGTAGCAAGAGAGTTCGGCTCGGTCGATATTGTGGCCGCGTTAGCCGGTGGTAACGGAATGCCCATTGAGACAGCGTCAGAAACCGTCGAACACTGGCGTGAGGTCGTTGAAGATAATCTCACGTCAACCTTCCTCACGGTCGCTGCGTTTTTGCCCACAATGTTGGATCGTCACTATGGCGTCATCGTCACGATGGCCTCGGCGGCAGCTCGACAGGCGGCGAAGTCGTCCGCGGCGTACGCCGCAGCGAAAGCTGGCATCATTGCCTTCAGTCGCCATCTAGCCGGTGAGTACGCGGACGAGGGCATTCGCATCAACTGCGTTGCTCCGTCGGCGATCGAAACTGAGCGCATGCGCTCGTGGGTAAGCGAAGAGCAACGTCGAGCGCTTGCCCAAGCGTTTCCTTTGGGTCGCCTCGGTCAGCCCGATGACGTCGCTGCCGCCACACTCTTTCTAGCTTCGTCGGCGTCGTCGTGGATCACGGGTGCGACCATCGACATTTCCGGCGGAAAGTTGATGTTATGACCAACACGACACAGGAGGCGACTCAACGTAGTGCTCGAAGGCTGAACGGACTCAGGGCGAACTGTTTGGCCGTAGTCGTCATGCTCGTTCTCGAACTGGGTCTCGGCGTCGGAGTAAATCTTTACGCCAAGATTCCTTCGGCCGACTCCGGGACGAGCCTGCTGCCAGCTTTCGACAAGGCGGTGACCGATGGGCCCATCGTTCTCACGCTGCACGCGATCCTCGGCACGCTCCTTCTCGTCACCGGCATTTCCGTCGTCGTTCGCACTTCGATCGTGCGTCATAACGCCTTACTCGCTCTTGCGAGCATTGCTTTGTTGGCAATCATCGGTGCGTGGCAATCAGGTGCACGATTCGTCAGTAACGAGACCACCGCGACGTCAATGGCAATGACGATCGCCACCGGCGTCTCGCTGCTTTGCTACGTACTAATCCTCTTCATCGTGCCGTCGGCGGCGACCACTAAGGACGCGCCGTGATGGGTGCGTCATCGAAACGACCGCCGGCTCGTCTTCTCCAGGCCAGACTCATGCGAATCCTTAACGTGCCTATGAGAGTTGTCCTCGGCTTACCAGTTCCGACCCCTATGGGAAAGCGACTCATGCTCGCGTACATTGTCGGTCGTACGACCGGAAAGACATATCGTCAACCGGTTAGTTACGTGCACGACGGCGACACACTTCTGACGCCGGGAGGTGGTCGATGGAAGAGGAATCTTGTTGAGAATCCCAGGGTCTAATTGCGTGTGCGGGGTCAAGATATGTACGCGCGCGCCGAGCTAGTAGTCGATCGTGAAGAAGTGAGTCGGCTCCTGTCTCTGATACTTGCATCGAATCCGGGCGCCAACTCGTTCATTCGGATCAAGAAACACCCCGATGGGAGCCTCAACGCCGAGGATCTACAAAACGCCATTGACTACGGATTCAACATCGTGCGCTGGCATCTTGTTGAGGAGTAGAGAATGTGCTCGCGGATGTCGCAGGACAATTCAATGGCGCCTTCGGGTCGCCAACGTGGTTAAGGTCGGTGATGGGATCACAAGCGCCAGCGTCACCCCTCGAAGCCACACGGCCTCGTCGGCGGTCGCTGTCAACGTGTGACTCCGACGCCGCCAACAATGACGTCGCCTGTTAGAGGAGTCGCAATGGCCGATAAATCACCGAACCAGCACAATCTTAAAAAGGTCGGTAAGTCGCTGAAGGAAAAGCGCAACGAAAAGCATGCCAAGAAGGATATGAAGAAGGTTATTCCCGCGGAGTAAAACACTTCCGCTAGTAGCGAGCGACAATAGTTTGAACTCGTTGCGGATACTCCTCGTGCCGTCATTACAGGCGCGAGTGAGACTTTTGCAACCTCATAACTGACCGTTCTGGCGGTGAAGTTTCTGGCTATGTCGGGGACTCACTTTTCGACCGCAATTGTCTTCGAACGTGATGTTTGCTTTCATGTATTTTTCAAGTCCCGTAATGCCAGACCTTTCAATCTGCTGCTTTCTTCTTTCTTCGATTTCGAACGATAATGACGCCCGCCAAGAGAACTGCGAAAAGCGTCGCGAAGAAGTTCCACGTGCGTGCGAAGGTTGTGCCATTGTCTGACGCTCTTATCGGAGCCTTGGCTCGAGTGTTCGATACCACGGTAAGGCTCTCTGGAAACTTGAGCGCAATCGAGGTCGGTCCGCCGACGATTAATTGAGACGTCGATATTCCGACAAACCCCTCGTACTCAACACCAACCGTTCGAAAAGGTGAGATGACGAGTGTGCCCGAACGATTCGAGAGTGGGACCGTGAAGTAGTAAGTCGCATCGAAAAGACCGTCGTCATTTGTGTTGCCGTTATAGGTCTGGTTGATCGGATTCGCTCGAGTCACGCTGTAGCTATGACCCGACGCCGTTACGTAGCGCAGTGCCGTAGCGGGAAGAGGTGCCATGTTGGAAAAGAAGCTTCCCGCGTTCGGGTTCGCGAGTGGCAACTGGACAGGCCCAGAGCTCGCTTGCAGCACTAGGTAAATCTTGCCCTTCGGTGCGGCGATGCCGCTACCGTCGGGATTGATCGTCGTGAGTTTGGCGTTTTGTACCAGGAGCACCGCGGGGAAGTCGCGTTGGTAGATGGGATTGGTAACAGAGATCTCGTAACTCCGTGAGATTTGATCCACCGCGTACTTCTGAGCCT
>Ga0208357_1000200_pt1 | contig 49169 bp, 47 predicted proteins | sample NGESurdeep092012_6_FD_184487 | JGI IMG/M metagenome (GOLD analysis project Ga0208357, IMG submission 184487) | Arctic peat soil microbial communities from Barrow, Alaska - NGEE Surface sample F52-2 deep-092012 (SPAdes) | ecosystem: Environmental > Terrestrial > Soil > Wetlands > Peat ...
CGGCTCGAGCGACATCGATGATGATCGCGTCGACGGCGCGGCCGTTCTTCAGAATGCGCACGTCTTTGCGGCGCAGCTCGGTCAGTTCCCCGTACCGGCATCCAGCCCACGCTGCAATGAGTACAGCAGCTTTGTAGCGCGGTGTGATCGCGTCGAGGATCTTCTGCAACTCAGCGGATGTCGGCGGCTCCACCCGCTTGCCGGTCGTCGCGTTCTGTGCGCCGCGGATCATGCACGGATTCGTGGCGATGCGCCCGTCCTGCACAGCCGTCGCGAGAATGGACTTCAGCAGCCCATACGCTCGAGCAGCCTGAGTTTGCTTATTGGTGTCGAGCTGGGCTGAATACCAGGTACGGATCATCGACGGGGTGATGATCGAGATGCGTCCACCTGTCAGCGTCGACAGCGGGCCCGCTAGCAGTCGTTCGTACTCGACGCGGGTGCGAGGGCGCAAACCTTCGCCGTGGCGGTTGGTGCGGGTCTGCAGCCATTCGGTGGCGTAGTCCCCGAGCGCGTCTGCGGCGGTCGCTTTCGATATGCTCGCGGTCTCCGCGGTGGTGGCGCTCCACTTGCCATCGGCGATGGTGATTCGTTGGCGCGCGAGCCACCCGCGCGCATCCGTCGCGTTGTCGAATGTGTGCGGGGCGTAGTAGCGCTTGCCGTCCGGGCCGACGTATGAGGCTTGCACGGTCTTGCCGCGCGCTCTGATCGCGCCGAACGATTCTCGGGGCTTTCGCTTCGCAGCCACGTCAGTGGCCTACCTGCTGCGGGCCTGCGGGGTGCATTGGACTAGGTCGGTCATCACCGTCGAGTCGCACGACCGCGCGGGAGGCTGTGGCTCGGAAAACGCGGCCTCGCGTGCGCTTGCGGCCGAGCGAATCGATGACCTCAGCAGTACTTAGGTCATCGGCATCGACGGAGCCCGCCGCAGAAGTCTGATCGCGAAGGCCGTGCATGCGCACGATCCCGGCGATGTCTGCCAGAGTCATGATCTGCTCCAGTCTGCCAATATCTTGCCAATATCTCTTGGCTTGACGTGTCCACTTGCGTACATCAGTGACCTTAACACCAGTACCGCACATCCAACAAGATCATTGGGCAACGTGCCTCACATCCGCATGATTACGGGGGAGCTGGATACGTGTCCTATCACTGGTTCGATCCCAGTATCGCCCACCACAAAGCCCCTGCTCAGCAGGGGCTTTGCGCGTCTCCAAGACGTTCGGTCAGCTCGAGTACGAGTAGCGGCGCTTGTTGTAGCCGACGACGCAGATCGCCACGACGACGCCATAGCCCATCAGGGTGACGGTCGCCGTCTGCAGAACCAACTGGGCGATCGGAACCAGCGGGAGCACCGACACGATCAACCAGGCAATCGCACCGACGATCGCAATGACGTAACTGAACGTCTTGTGTGCATACAGGGCAATGCCGCCCACCAGTGTGCCAACGACTACCGCATTGAAAAAGGACGGCCCGTTTGCCGAATTGCCGCTCCAGGTGATGATCAGGCTCCACACGCCAAGTGCCAGGGTCAACACGACCACGAGTGTCGCAAGCGCATCCCCAAGCCGACCGGGAAGTTCACCCGCCAACGCGCGAACGACGGGGCTCTGCTCGTCCTCCGACGTGTTCTCATCCGCCAAGGTGCTCTCGTCCGTCGCCGCAACGGCTGCTGTATCAATTTGACTCACGAGCCAATCGTAGGCCCAGCCGGCCGCTCGCGGCCAGAGGCCGCCGCGGTGCTCTACTAAAGTTGGAGGATCCGATTGAACAGAAAGTGGAAACAGGTGTCTGACGGCTTCGAGCTATTCACCGACCGGTCCGTTGTCGCGATCCGCGTCAACGGCGAGCTGAAAGACCTCGCCACGCAGGTGACGGACGATGACACCGTGGAGCCTGTCACGATCGAATCTGCTGATGGTCTTGCCATCCTGCGCCACTCGGCGGCGCACGTACTGGCTCAAGCCGTGCAGTCGATCAACCCGGACGCGAAGCTCGGAATCGGACCGCCGATCACCGATGGGTTCTATTACGACTTCGATGTCGCCGAGTCGTTCACGCCGGAAGACCTCAAAGCGCTGAGCAAGGCCATGGACAGGATCATCCGCCAGGGCCAGCGATTCGTGCGCCGCACCGTTACAGAGGGCCAGGCGCGCACAGAGCTGGCCGATCAGCCGTACAAGCTGGAATTGATCGGGCTCAAGGGCCACCCCTCGGGCGACGACAACGAATCCGTCGAAGTGGGCGGCACCGAGTTGACGATGTATGACAACGTCGACCCGAAGACCGGGGAGACGGTCTGGAAAGACCTGTGTCGCGGTCCGCACCTGCCGAGCACCCGTTTGATCGGCAATGGTTATGCGCTCACACGAGTGGCGGCCGCGTACTGGCGCGGGTCCGAAAAGAACCCGCAGCTGCAACGCATCTACGGCACCGCCTGGCCGACCAAGGATGAATTGCGCGCCTATCAGGCAGGGATGGAAGAGGCTGCCAAGCGCGACCACCGCAAGCTCGGTGCGGAATTGGACCTGTTCAGTTTTCCTGAAGAGATCGGATCAGGACTCGCCGTCTTCCACCCGAACGGCGGAATCATCCGTGCCGAGATCGAGAACTACCTCCGGGCACGGCTCCTGGAGAACGGTTACGAGCTCGTCAACACGCCGCACATCACCAAGGGGCACCTGTTCGAGATCAGCCAGCACCTGTCCTGGTACAAGGAGGGCATGTTCCCCCCGATGCACCTGGACGAAGAGGTCGACGCCGACGGCAACATCACCAAGCAGGGCCAGGACTACTACCTGAAACCGATGAACTGCCCGATGCACAACCTGATCTTCCGGGCGCGCGGCCGGAGCTATCGGGAACTCCCTCTGCGGTTGGCAGAGTTCGGCACGGTCTACCGGTATGAAAAGAGTGGAACACTTGCCGGGCTGACCCGCGTTCGTGGCATGACCCAGGACGACGCCCACGTCTACGTGACGCCGGACCAGGTGAAGGCGGAAGTCACCAGCCAACTCGAATTCGTTCTGGAGACGCTTCGCGGATACGGGCTGACCGACTTCTACCTGGAACTGTCGACCAAGGACCCGGATAAGTACGTCGGAGACGACGACATCTGGGATCAGGCCACCGAGACACTGCGCGAGGTCGCTGTGGAGTCCGGCCTCGACTTGGTACCTGACCCGGGCGGTGCCGCGTTCTACGGCCCGAAGATCTCGGTGCAGGCCCGCGACGCGATCGGTCGTACCTGGCAGCTCTCGACGGTGCAACTCGACTTCAACCAACCGGAGCTGTTCGAGTTGCGATACACGGCGCCGGATGGATCCCGACAGCAGCCTGTCATGATCCACCGCGCTCTTCTCGGCTCGATCGAACGATTCTTCGCCATCCTGCTGGAGCACTATGCGGGCGCGTTCCCGGTCTGGCTTGCTCCGGTTCAGGTGATCGGTGTTCCGGTCGCCGAAGAGTACGCCGACTACCTCGGCGATGTAATCGCACGGCTGAAGTCGCAGGGCGTGCGAGCGCACCTCGACGATTCCGACGATCGGATGCAGAAGAAGATCCGCAACGCGACGAAGTCGAAGGTGCCATTCCAGTTGATCGTCGGCGAGGAAGACCGCAGCAACGGTGCGGTCAGCTTCCGATTCCGGGACGGCACGCAACTGAACGGTGTTCCCGTGCAGGAGGCGATCGCGCGAATCGTCGCATCCGTTCATTCGCACGAGCAGGTCGTCACAGCATGGCCCGCCTGACCCTCGACGATTACGAGTCCGGAGATTACGACGATTCCCGCGACGGAAGCGCCCCACCTGACCGAGACGATGGACGGTCGGTGATCATGACCGACCCGTCGCACCTGGTCGGAGTACCCGATGAGTTCCAGCGGTTGTGGACGCCACACCGGATGGTCTACATCCAGCAGGGGCAGAAGCTTCCGCACGGCGACGATTGCCCGTTCTGCGTGGCACCGCAGTTGTCCGACGAGGAATCGCTGATCGTGCACCGCGGCCGTTCGGGTTATGCGCTGCTGAATCTGTTCCCGTACAACAGTGGCCACGTGCTGGTATGTCCGTACCGGCATGTCTCGTCGTACGAGGATGCCACATCCGAGGAGGTCGCCGAGATCGCCGAGATCACACAGACGGCAATGCGCGTGATCCGCTCTGTCTCCCGCAATGACGGGTTCAATATCGGAATGAATCAGGGTGCGATCGCCGGAGCCGGAATCGCCTCCCATCTGCATCAGCACATCGTGCCGCGCTGGGCGTCCGACGCCAATTTTCTGCCGATCATTGCGAAGACGAAAGCGCTGCCGCAATTGCTCGGAGACGTCCGTAAGGCCATCGCCGACGCGTGGCCGGCTCAGAAGAGCACACCCCAACCCGAGTAGGATTTGTTGTTATGAGTGAAAGCACCGCCACGTCCCAGGTCGGCTCCAACCGCGTCAAACGCGGACTAGCCGAGATGCTCAAGGGCGGCGTCATCATGGACGTCGTCACCGCAGAGCAGGCTCGCATCGCGGAAGACGCCGGCGCCGTTGCCGTGATGGCGTTGGAGCGGGTACCGGCGGACATCCGCTCCCAGGGCGGCGTCGCCCGGATGAGCGACCCCGATCTGATTGAGTCGATCATCGCCGAAGTGTCGATCCCGGTCATGGCCAAGGCGCGCATCGGTCATTTCGTCGAGGCGCAGATTCTGCAGGCGCTCGACGTCGACTACATCGACGAATCCGAGGTGCTCAGCCCCGCCGACTACTCCAATCACATCGACAAGTGGCGCTTCACCGTTCCCTTCGTCTGCGGTGCCACGAATCTCGGTGAGGCGCTTCGGCGTATCAACGAGGGTGCTGCGATGATCCGATCAAAGGGCGAGGCCGGCACGGGCGACGTGTCCGAGGCGACCAAGCACATCCGCAAGATCACGTCGGAGATCGCTGCGCTCAGTTCGCTGCGCACCGACGAGCTGTATGTCGCTGCCAAGGAACTGCAGGCTCCGTACGAGCTCGTGGCAGAAATCGCGGAAACAGGCAAGCTGCCCGTCGTTCTCTTCACCGCGGGCGGAGTGGCCACGCCGGCCGATGCCGCGATGATGATGCAGCTCGGCGCAGACGGCGTGTTCGTCGGCAGCGGCATCTTCAAGTCGGGCGATCCGGCGAAGCGCGCAGCGGCGATCGTCAAGGCGACGACCTTCTACGACGACCCCAGCGTGATCGCCGAGGTTTCTCGTGGGCTCGGCGAGGCGATGGTCGGCATCAATGTGTCCGACCTGCCTGCGCCGCACCGGCTCGCAGAACGTGGCTGGTAGCGCGCCGCAGTCCGACGAGGCGGCGCTGCGCGTCGGCGTGTTGGCGCTTCAGGGCGATTTTCGAGAACATCTCGCCGTGCTGCGCTCTCTTGGGGCGGATGCCGTCGCCGTGCGGCGCCCGGACGAACTCGCGTCTGTCGACGGACTGATCATCCCGGGCGGTGAGTCGAGTGTCATGGACAAGCTGTCACGCACTTTCGAACTGGTCGCACCGCTGCGGAAGGCGATTGCCTCCGGCCTTCCGATCTACGGAACGTGCGCCGGATTGATCATGCTCGCCGACCGTGTGCTCGACTCGATCGCAGGCCAGGAGACGCTCGGCGGGCTCGATGTGACGGTGCGACGCAACGCGTTCGGCTCACAACTCGACTCCTTCGAGACCGACCTCGAGATCCCCGCGCTCGGTGATGAACCGATGCACACCGTTTTCATTCGGGCACCGATCGTGGAAGCGGTCGGCGAGCGGGCGAGGGTGGTCGCGGCGTTGGACGATGGCCGCGTGGTCGCCGTTGAGCAGGGCAACCTCCTCGGCACGTCTTTCCACCCTGAGATGACGGGTGACACCCGATTCCACGAATACTTCCTTGCGAAGATTCGCGCACGAAAAGGCGAGCACTGAACCGGCAGTGCGTCCTCCTCGCCGGGGAACGGTTGTCTTAGACTGGCAGGGCACTTCAACCCGCAAGAAACAGGAGATGTATGTCCGGGCATTCCAAGTGGGCGACAACGAAACACAAGAAGGCGATCATCGACCAGCGCCGTGCGAAGTCGTTTGCCAAGCTGATCAAGAACATCGAGGTCGCCGCCAAGATGGGCGGTGCTGACCTCTCTGGCAACCCGACACTCGTTGACGCCGTTCAGAAGGCGAAGAAGACTTCTGTTCCCAACGACAATATCGACCGTGCCGTCAAGCGCGGAGCGGGCCTCACCGGCGAGGTCATCGACTACGCGACCATCATCTACGAGGGCTACGGCCCGAACGGTGTCGCGCTTCTGATCGAGTGCCTGACCGATAACCGGAACAGGGCCGCCGCCGATGTGCGTACGCTCATGACGCGCAACGGTGGCACCATGGCCGACCCGGGATCGGTGTCGTACAACTTCCATCGCAAGGGTGTCATCGTCGTCCCGGGCGAGCACACCAACGAAGACGAGATTCTCATGGCCGTGCTCGATGCAGGGGCGGAGGAGGTCACCGCCCAAGGCGATGCTTTCGAAATTTTGACCGATGCGACGGACCTGGTTTCAACACGTGAGGCGTTGCAGGAAGCCGGAATCGACTATGACTCCGCCGATGTCGAATTCGTACCGCAACTGAAGATTGAAGGCACCGCGGAAACCGCTCGGAAGGTCTTCCGCCTGATCGACGCCCTCGAAGATTCCGACGACGTGCAGAACGTCTACACCAACCTCGATCTGACCGCAGAGGTGCAGGCCGAACTCGAAAACGACGACGAGAGCTGAGTTGACTCTGCGGGTGCTGGGCATCGACCCAGGGCTGACCCGCTGTGGCGTCGGCATCGTGGATGTCGAACGTAATCGTACGGCGACGCTCGTCGCCGTGACCGTCTTGCGAACATCGCCCGACACGCCGCTCGAAGAACGGCTGCTCGCGATCGGAAACGGTATCGAGCAACTGATGGATGAGCACGAACCCGCGGTCGTGGCCATCGAGCGGGTGTTCGCTCAACATAATCTCCGCACGGTGATGGGCGTCGCCCAGATCAGTGGCGTAGCGCTGCACGCTGCTGCGAAGCGCGGCCTGTCCGTGTCGTTGCATACGCCGAGCGAGGTGAAGGCGGCGATCACCGGCTACGGGTCTGCCGACAAGAAGCAGGTTCAAGCGATGGTCGCGCGCATCCTGGGTCTTGCGGATGTGCCCAAGCCGGCGGACGCTGCGGATGCGCTGGCGCTCGCGATCTGCCACGCCTGGCGCACCCCGCTCGCGCCGATCACACAGGCAAAGAACCGCATCCCCGAGCGGCCGGCATCCTCAGGCGCGGCACTGACGCCAGCACAGGAAGCATGGCGCGCCGCCGAGCGGGGCAGCTCGACGTCGGGGGTACCCCGTAGGCTGTCGAAGTGATCTCATCCCTCCACGGCACCGTGCTCTCCGCAGCGGGCACCACTGCCATCATCGAGGTCGGCGGGGTCGGCTTCACGGTGACCGTTACTCCGGAGCATGCGCTCGCGATGCGCGTCGGCCAGGCAACCAGAGTCCTGACCACCTTGATCGTGCGTGAGGACTCGTTGTCGTTGTTCGGATTTGCCGAGGCGGAGCAGCTTCAGGTCTTTGATTTACTGACCGCCGTCACCGGTGTTGGCCCGAAATCGGCCATGGGCGTGCTCGCCGTGCTGACCCCCGACCAAATCGCGGTCGCCGTCGCCGATGAGAACGATTCTGCGTTCCGCGCCGTCTCCGGGATCGGGCCGAAAACTGCAAAACTCATCATCCTGTCGCTGGCCGGCAAGCTTGCCGTGGTTCAGCCGCGCGCGGCGGCGCAGTCGAGCGGCGCCCGCTCGAGTGTCAGCGGCAGCGTGCTCGTCGCGTTGGTCGGTTTGGGCTGGCCGGAGAAGACCGCGGCAGAAGCCATCCGCCTGGTGATCGCGGAAACACCCGAGGCCGCGCGCGATTCTGTGCCGCTCTTGCTCAGGCACGCTCTCGCGCAACTCGGCCCCGCGCAGAACGCGACCACGGTCGGAGCGGGGGAGCGGTGATAAGCGACGACCCAAGCGAAGATCTGACAACGCCGGAGCTCGAGTCAGAGGCCGAGCTCGCGTTCGAGGGTGCGCTCCGCCCACGGTCTCTCGCTGAATTCGTCGGCCAGGTCAAGGTGCGCGGTCAGCTGCAGCTGTTGCTGACCGCCGCGAGCATGCAGGACCGCACCCCCGACCACATCCTGCTGGCCGGCCCGCCCGGGTTGGGCAAGACCACCCTCGCGATGATCGTCGCCCATGAGAGTGGGCGGCCGCTGCGCCTGTCCAGCGGACCGGCGATCCAGCACGCGGGCGACCTCGCAGCGTTGCTGTCTTCGCTCGTGCCCGGTGAGGTGCTGTTCATCGACGAGATCCATCGGATGGCGCGATCCGCGGAGGAGATGCTCTATCTCGCGATGGAGGATTTCCGCATCGACATCATGGTCGGCAAGGGCGCAGGTGCCACGTCGATTCCGCTGGATCTCGCACCATTCACGCTCGTCGGAGCAACGACGCGCTCAGGACTGCTGCCCAATCCACTGCGGGACCGCTTCGGGTTCACCGCCCATCTCGAGTTCTACGACGAAGCAGAACTGACGCAGGTGCTCACTCGCGCCGCGGTGTTGCTCGACTTCGCCGTCGACGGTGGGGCATTAGCCGAGATCGCAGGGCGCTGCCGGGGCACCCCGCGGATCGCCAACCGCCTACTCCGTCGCGTACGCGACTATGCACTTGTGCACGGAACGCACGCGGATGTGGCCACCGTGCGGGCCGCGCTCGAACTGTACGACGTGGATGAACTCGGTCTCGACCGCCTTGACCGGGCGGTCATGCAGGTGCTGCTCACCCGTTTCGACGGCGGACCGGTAGGCTTGAACACGCTTGCCGTGTCGGTCGGTGAAGAAGCCGAAACCATCGAGTCGGTCGTTGAGCCGTTTCTGGTGCGAATCGGGTTGATTTCTCGCACACCGCGGGGGCGAGTCGCAACAGCATCCGCATGGAGGCACTTCGGAATCGAGCGCTCTCAGCAAGCTCTATTCACCGATAACCTATAATTTAGCCTGGCCCACAGCCCCCATACGTTGATGAGGTGGTTGTACACCCCTCACTGGAAGGTTTCCCCCTATGACTCTTGATCCGCTGACTATTGGAATGCTCGTCATCCTGGCGGTGCTCATCATTTTCATGTTCCGCAGCAGCAGGAAGCGTAAGCAGCAAGCCGCAGAACTGCAGCAGAAAGTCATCGCAGGCGCCGACGTCATGACGAACTCGGGAGTATTCGGCACGATCGTCTCCATCGACGACGAAGACAACAAGATCCGCCTCGAGGTCGCGCCGGGCGTTGTGATCACGGTGCACCGCCAGACCGTGACCCGGGTGATCGACGACCACACCGTAGAAGACGACGCCTCGCAGCTGACCGGCACCGATACGCCGACCGAGCCCCAGTTGAACGTCGACCACGCGATCACGGAGTCCGCGCCGGAGTTCGGCGAGCGGATCGACGGCGCAAAACGTGACAAAAAGGCCGACGAGTAACAATCACCCACTTCGCGGAGCCGCATATCGCGGTTCATTCGCGAGCGTAGAAAGCTGAGTTCTTCCGTGGCAAAGTCGTCTCCGGTCAAGAATGCCAAGAAATCTCTCACCTGGCTTGGCATCCTGGTGGTCGCCCTGGTGGCGACCCTCGCCGGCGGCGTGCTGTTCGGCGGTGCGTCCTGGGCGCCGAAGCTCGGTCTGGATCTCGAAGGCGGCACCGAGATCATCCTCGCGCCGCAGCTGGAGCACGGCCAGTCGGTTACGAGTGATGAGCTGAACCAGGCGGTGTCGATCATCCGCGAGCGTGTCGACGCCTCCGGTGTGTCCGAGGCGCAGGTTTCGACTCAGGGTACGAACAACATCGTCGTTGCAATCCCGGGCACCCCTGACCAAGCGACGATGGACCGCATCAAGTCGTCATCGAAGCTCGAGTTGCGCCCTGTACTGCTGGCGGGCGCGCCGAGCAACACATTCGTCGGGTCCAACGGCAAGAACACGCCGTATCCTTCTCCGGCGCCCACCCTGCAATCGACGCCGACGGCCAAGCCGACCAACGGCAGTGACACCTCCTACATCACCCCACTGTTGCAGGCCCAGTACGATGCATTCTCCTGCTCGTCGCTGAAAAACAGTGAGACCAACGTCGCCCCGGACAGCAAACCGCTTGTGACCTGTGACGACCAGAGCGGCGTAAAATATGTGCTCGGGCCGGTGGAAGTCAGCGGTTCCGACATCTCAGACGCGTCGGCCGGGATGGTCGAAGCCAACGGGGCCAGCACGGGCCAGTGGGCCATCAACCTCGTGTTCAACTCGCAAGGAACGACCGATTTCGGCAAGGTCAGTTCTCGACTAGTCGGGCTTGCCTCGCCACGCAACCAATTCGCGTTCGTGCTGGACGGCAAGGTACTCTCCGCCCCTGTCATGCAAGGCGTCATCACAGACGGAAAGCCACAGATCACGGGTAACTTCACCCAGACATCTGCCACGACCCTCGCACAACAGTTGAAGTTCGGCGCCCTGCCGATCAGCTTCAAGGTGCAGAGCAACGACACTATTTCGGCCACCCTCGGGTCCACACAACTAATGAGCGGGTTGGTCGCCGGCATCATCGGCCTGCTCTTGGTCGTTGTCTACACGCTGTTCCAATACCGGCTGCTGGGCTTGGTGACAATCACATCGTTGGTCGCATCGGCACTGCTGACCTATCTGGTGATCGCGATTCTGTCGTGGCGCATCGACTACCGCCTGTCATTGGCCGGTGTCGCAGGTCTGATCGTGGCCATCGGTTTCACAGCGGACTCTTTCATCGTCTACTTCGAACGAATACGCGATGAGTTGCGTGACGGACGTGTGCTCGAATCCGCTGTCGAGGCCGGGTGGAAGCGCGCGAAGCGCACGATCTATGCCGCGAAGACCACGAACCTGCTCGCCGCCGTCGTGTTGTATATCCTGGCCGTCGGAAATGTGCAGGGCTTCGCGTTCACCCTCGGTGTGACGACGGTGATCGATGTGCTCGTTGTGATCCTGTTCACTCACCCGACACTGCAATTGCTCTCGCAGACCCGCTTCTTCGCATCGGGGCATCCTTGGTCCGGCTTGGACCCGGATGCGCACGGTGCGGTCTATCGCGGCGCTGCCCAGTTCCGCGCACCCGTAGCCGTGTCGACCGGCAAGGCGGCCTCCAGCAGCCGGGAGGCAGCGAAGCGGCAAACTATCGCTGAGCGCAAGGCGGCGGAACTCATTTCCGCCGGCGCCGGCGATAAGAAGAGCGAAGGGAAGGAGTCCTGATGCCGACCCGGTTCCAGAAATTCGGAAATGACCTCTACACGGGCTCCCGTTCCTTCGACTTCATCGGCACGCGCAAGATCTGGTACAGCATCGCCATCATCGTCGTCGTGGCGTCGATCCTGATCCCAGTCTTCAAGGGCGGATTCAATTTCGGCATTGACTTCCGCGGCGGCTCGCAGTTCGTGGTCAGCGGCACGAGCACAGTGGCCGAAGGACCTGCTCAGTCTGCTGTCGCAAGTGTCAACAAGGCCGTCACCGTGCAGGTCTCCAGCGTGAACGACAACGGTGTACGGGTGCAGACCGACCAGCTGTCCGCTAACCAGACGCACCTGGTCGCCGACGCGCTCGCCAAGGCGTATGACGTGCCGGCGACCAACGTCGCGTCCACGTTCATCGGCCCGAGTTGGGGAGCCGATGTGAGCAAGCAGGCGATACAGGGCCTCGTGGTCTTCCTGCTTTTAGCCTTCGCCATGATGGCGCTGTACTTCCGAACGTGGAAGATGTCGGCGGCCGCGATCCTGGCTCTATTCCACGACCTGTTGCTGACGGCGGGGATCTATGCCCTGGTCGGATTCGAGGTCACACCGGCCACGATGATCGGCTTCTTGACGATTCTTGCGTACTCGCTCTATGACACGGTCGTGGTCTTCGACAAGATCCGTGAAAACACCACGGAAGACCAAGATCAGATCAAGCACACGTTCTCGGAGTCCGTCAATCTCGCGGTGAATCAGACTCTGGTGCGCTCGATCAACACGGCCGTCGTTGCCGGCCTTCCCGTGGGTTCGATTCTGTTCATCGGCGCGTATGTGCTCGGTGCTGACACGCTCCGTGACATCTCGCTTGCGCTGTTCATCGGAATCCTGGTTGGCACGTATTCGACCATCTTCATCGCCGCACCGCTCTACTCGTCCTTCCGGCACAACGAACCGAAGATCAGCAAGCATGACAGGAAGGTCTTGGCCGCGCGTGCAAAGTCTCCGGTCGGCGTTGCCATCGTGGAATGACAGCGACGAACGCGCGTGAACGCGGCGGCCTCCCGATGCCGCGATAATAGAACAGGGAGGCGTGAGTGATGGTCGACACGACAACATCGCAAAGTGCTTCTCTGCGCCGTCTGGTGCCGCGAATCTTTTCCCGGGCGCAGCCAGCCGGGGCTGTCGATACGTTGATCAAGACGGTCCGGACAAACCATCCGAAGGCCGACTTGGCCGTCATCGAACGCGCCTATTCTGTGGCCGAACGGGCACACACCGGCCAGATGCGGCGCAGCGGTGAGCCGTACATCACGCATCCCGTCGCCGTCGCGCAGATTCTCGCCGACCTCGGCATCGGTTCGAAGACGATAGCGGCAGCGCTGCTGCACGACACCGTCGAAGACACGGATTACACTCTCGACGAGTTGCGCGCAGATTTCGGAGACGAAATCGCCATGCTCGTTGACGGCGTGACCAAACTTGACAAGGTCAAATACGGCGACAGTGCACAGGCGGAGACCGTGCGCAAAATGATCGTCGCGATGTCGAAGGACATCCGCGTGCTGATCATAAAATTGGCCGATCGGCTACACAATGCGCGCACCTGGGGGTTCGTTCCCGCTGAGTCGGCCACACGCAAGGCCACGGAGACGCTGGAGATTTACGCACCGCTGGCCCACAGGCTCGGAATCCAGGCAATCAAATGGGAACTCGAGGACCTGTCGTTCGCCGTGCTGTACCCGAAGCTTTATGCGGAGATCGAAAGCCTTGTGAAACAACGCTCGCCCGAGCGTGAACAGATCGTTCACGAGGTCCTCAACGCGATCAATGACGACCTCAAGTCTGCGAAGATCCGAGGCAAGGTCAGTGGCCGCCCGAAGCAGTTCTACTCGATCTATCAGAAGATGGTGGTGCGCGGCCGCGAATTCGATGAGATCTACGACCTCGTCGGCATCCGCGTGCTCGTGCATTCTGTGCGCGACTGCTACGCGGTGCTCGGCCAGATTCACGCCCGCTGGACACCGATGCCCGGTCGATTCAAGGACTACATCGCCACCCCCAAGTTCAACCTGTACCAGTCGCTGCACACGACCGTCGTCGGACCAGAGGGTCGTGCGGTCGAGATCCAGATCCGCACGGAGGAAATGCACCAACGCGCGGAGTTCGGTGTCGCCGCCCACTGGAAGTACAAGGAGCGCGTCAACGGTGGCAAGGGCTCCCAGGTAGCCACTCAGGTCGACACAGATTTCGCCTGGCTCGCACACATCTCGGACTGGCAGGCGGAGACGGCCGACCCGAGCGAGTTCCTCGACTCCCTGCGCTTCGAGATCGGCGCGAAAGAGGTGTACGTGTTCACGCCGAAGGGTCGCGTGATCGGCCTGCCGGCCGGGGCTACTCCCGTGGACTTCGCCTACGCCGTGCACACCGAGGTCGGACATCGCACCATGGGTGCCAAGGTCAACGGCCGTCTCGTGCCGCTGGAGAGCACGTTGGCCACGGGTGACGTCGTCGAGGTCTTCACCTCGAAGAACCCGGATTCCGGCCCAAGCAAGGACTGGCTGAATTTCGTCAAGTCGCCGCGCGCGCGCAACAAGATCCGTCAATGGTTCACCAAGGAGCGACGTGACGAGGCCATCGAACAGGGCAAGGATGCAATCGCCCGCTCGATGCGCAAACAGAACCTGCCGCTGCAGCGACTGATGAGTCAGGATTCGCTGGCCGAAGTGGCCTCCCAACTTCGCTACGACGACGTGTCGTCGCTCTACGCGGCTGTCGGTGAAGGGCACGTTTCGACGCAGTCCGTGATCGAAAAGGTTGTCGCCTCCGTGCAGGTCGCGATCGAATCGGACGCCGCGGACATGTCTGTCCCGTCGAAGGGACGCAGCAAGGCGTTGCGGAACAGCGATTCCGGTGTTCTCGTGCGGGGCGCTCCCGACATTCTGGTCAAGCTGGCGAAGTGCTGCACTCCGGTGCCGGGGGACCCGATCGTCGGTTTCATCACCCGCGGGTCCGGGGTCTCCGTGCACCAGGCAACGTGCCACAACGTGCAGTCACTGCTCAAAGAACCCGAACGGATGATCGATGTCGAATGGGCACCATCCTCCAAGAGCGTGTTCCTGGTTCAGATCCAGGTCGAAGCCCTGGATCGGTCCGGGCTGCTCTCCGATGTCACTCGAGTGCTGTCGGAATACCACGTGAACATCCTCTCGGCAACGGTGACGACCTCCAGCAACAGGCTCGCGCTCAGCCGGTTCGTGTTCGAAATGGGGGATACGACCCATCTGGACCGCGTGCTCAACGCCGTGCGACGCATCGACGCTGTCTACGACGTCTATCGGGTGAGCGCGGGCTAGCTCCCGGCACGTGCGAGCCGGCCGCGTGCTAGCCCGCGGCATTGGCCGCACCGGCATGCAGCCGCCGCAACGCGGCGCGGCGGCCGGGCAGGTTCCGCACGGCATCGATACGCGCGATGCAAGATACTTCGTCCAGAGCGAATCGCTCGATCAGCGCGTGAATCCCATCGCTTTCCAGTGGCGTGAACCGGCGTGCCCTGGCCAGGTCGTACACGGTGCGGAGCGGCGTGGTCACCGCTATCCCACCGATGGTGCACAGGTCGCCGGGGCGGAAGCGCGACTGTGCGACGGTCACGCGCAGAGAGTGCGGAGCCGCCGATCGATCCGCGCGGTCGACGCAGACCGTGTGCACGGCCGGAGGACTCGGAAGGATGCCGTAGATCCACAACGCGGTCGTCTTTTCCGCAATCGCCCGAGAGCCGACGAGCGATCGCAAAGTGGCGGCCCGTGCACCGGGAGTGATGGCCGTGTCGATAGCGATGAAGCACTCGTCGATCGGCATCACCTCACCGTCGAGACGGGCAGCGCAGAGCTCAGGCAGTGGCAATGTGGCGGCGGGAATCAAGACATCCGGAAGCAGGCGCGTCATGCAGCACATGCTGCCCGACGATTGTGCATGAGGTGCGGGCCAGAAGCAGATCTGTGGAGAGACGCGCGCGAGCCGGCCCTGTGGAGATCCGAGTGTGCTGGTCAGCCGAGTGCGTCGAGCCACGCCTTCTGCGCATCCAGCGCCGCTTGTGCTTCCGCCACCTTCCGCGCATCGCCACCCGACTGTGCCTCGGCGAGTTCGACTTCGAGTTTGGCGATCGAGTCGTGCAACTGAGTTGCAAGGCCCTCGCTGCGCGCCTTCTTCTCCGGGTTGTTGCGCTGCCAGTGGTCGTCTTCCAGCTTGCGCACTGCCGTCTCGACCTTGCGCAGTCGGTCTTCTACGACTCTGATATGGTCGCGTGGAACCTTGCCGATCTCGTCCCAGCGACGCTGGATCGACTGCAGGCTCGCGCGGGCCGCCGCTCGGTCCGTCGCTGTCAGCAACGGCTCGGCTTCGTCGAGAAGTGCGAGCTTGTGAGCAAGGTTTTCGGCGAACTCCTCGTTTTCGCGGGCATCGATCTCCGACTTCGCTGCGAACAGCGCATCACCGGCCGCCTTGAACCGCGCCCACAGTGCATCGTCGTTGCGCTTGCCCGCGCGCCCTGAGCGCTTCCAATCGTCGAGCAGTCCCCGGTATGCGGGGATTCCGTCAACACCTTGCGGCAGGAGAGCCTCGGCCTGCTCGATCAACTGCGTCTTGCGCGTGCGCACGTCCCTGTGTTGCGCATCCAGTTCCGAGAAGAACTCCTTCCGGTTGCGTTCGATGCTCGCCCGGGCGGCACGGAAGCGCTTCCAGAGGTCGTTCGCCTGGCCCTTCGGTAGACGCGGGCCGTCGTGCTGTTGCAGCTGCCAGCGGGCGAAGAGCGCGTCAAGAGCAGAGGTGGTCTGCTTCCACTGGGTCTTGGCCGGGTCTTCTGCAGCAAGTTTCTCGACTTCTTCGACCACTCGAACACGTTCCGCGATCGCTTCGTCGATCGCAGCCTTCGCCTCAGCGGACTGCTGCTCGGTCAATTCCTCGACCGCTCCGCCGAGTTTGTCCAACCGGGCGGCCAGCGCGGCGAGGTCGCCGACGGCGTTCGCCTCCGCTATGTGTACGCGCAGAGTTGCGACGGACTTCGCGACATCCGCTGCCGGCGCACCGCGTTTTGCACGCTGTTCCAGCAGCGTGACCTGCCCGGCCAGATCGGTGTACTTGCGTTGGAAGTAGGCCAGCGCCTCTTCCGCAGTCCCGTCTGGATATGCTCCGACGACGCGTTCGCCATCGGCCTCGCGTACATAAACGGTGCCGGTCTCATCGACGCGACCCCACGGTTGCTGATCAGTCGTACTAGCCAAGAGCCTCACCTTGCTTGGAGCGACAGCCATCCTGGCCGCCGGACATGTGCGATTTAGCCTATTGCACCTGGCGGCAGGTGCGTTGAGCGGTCTACTTAACCGTTATGGAGTCGATCTTCGTCGCGACCTTCGGCGTGCCATCGTTCGCACTCGACACGGGCGTGATGCCCTTCGATGTCACGTCCGCGTTCAGTTGATCGAGTCCGCTCGTGATCTTGCCGATGACGGTGTAGCCGCCCGCGGCATCCGCCTGAATCGTCGTGGTCTTGTACACGATGAAGAATTGGCTGCCCTGGCTGTACGCGTTTCCGGTCTGGCGTGCGATCGCAAGCACGCCGGTGTCGTACACGTTGTTCGCGGGTGCGTTCTCGATCGGGCCGTAGCTGTAGCCGGGGCCTCCTGTGCCGTTGCCGCTGGGATCGCCGCACTGCAGCACGTAGAATCCGCCGTCGGTCAGTCTGTGACAGGTCAGGCCGTTGTAGAACCCCTTCTGCACGAGACTGATCGTCGACGACACCGCTTGCGGTGCGGCCTTGCCGTCAAGTTCGATGCCGAGCGGGATGCCGTTGATGGTCATCGTTCCGGTCCAGGTGCGGCCAGCGGCCAGAGCTGCGGAGGGCACCGCTCCCGTGTTTGCACCCGTCGCCGTCGGTGTGGGCGTGGATGTTGCCGTGGGCGTCGCGGTGGCGGTCGGTTTCGCGACGACCTTGCCCGGCCCGCTGAAAAAGCTCAGTTGAGCGGCCACGGCGAGGGCAAGCACGATCACGATGCCGATGCCGGCGATGTAGTTGTCGCGTACCCGCCGCTTCTGACCGCGCTCGTGCACGGCGACGCGAGCGCTGTAGACGCGCAACCGCTCACGGGCCTGACGATTCTCTCGCTCGTTCTGCTTCTTCGCTGCCACGTGTCTCCTCCACAGATGCGCGGGGTCGCGCAGGGAACGATAGGGAGGTCGTCACACCCAAGCACGGGCTCGACCCCAGGTGAACTTTACGCGGGCAGCACGGTTGCGAACAAATACACGCCATGTGGCCGCAGGCTGCGGCAGCCGCCACGTGAGACGAGTCTCGTCGCCGCCCAGCACTGTCGGACGCGCCAACTAGTCTGGATGCCATGGCGGACATGCAGGCTGGATTGCGCGGCGGCGCCACGCCGCTCGCGGTGCGGATGCGCCCGCGCACACTGGATGAGGTGGCAGGGCAGAAGCACTTGTTGACGCCTGGATCGCCGTTAGTCGCACTGGCCAGCGACAAGACTGGGGAGCGGGGTTCTGTCTCCGTGATCCTGTGGGGGCCGCCAGGCACGGGAAAGACGACGCTCGCACAGGCGATCGCCCATTCGTCCGGTCGACGGTTCGTCGAATTGTCTGCCGTTTCTGCGGGCGTTCGAGACGTTCGTCAGGTGATGGACGAGGCCATGTCCAATCGCGATCTGTACGGCGTCTCGACCGTGCTGTTCCTCGACGAGATCCACCGCTTCACAAAGGCTCAGCAAGACGCGCTGTTACCCGGTGTAGAAAACGGCTGGGTCATCCTCGTCGCTGCGACCACGGAGAATCCGTCTTTCTCTGTCATCTCACCATTGCTTTCCCGCTCTCTGCTGCTCACCCTCGAACAGTTGAGCGATGAAGACCTCGGGATGCTGATCGACCGAGCCGTCGCAGACCCACGCGGTCTCGACGATCGGTTCGTCGTGGATGCCGATGCGCGTGCCGCCATGGTCAGGCTCGCGTCCGGCGATGCGCGACGCGCGCTGACGGCGCTTGAGGCGGCATCCGTTTCTGCGGACGCCGGGCAGAACGCCGACAACGCCAAGCCGGTGATCACGGCAGAATTGGTCGCGCTGGCCGTGGACCGCGCCTTGCTGCGTTACGACCGCAACGGCGACGAGCACTATGACGTGATCAGTGCGTTCATCAAATCGGTGCGCGGGTCGGATGTCGACGCCTCACTGCACTATCTGGCACGGATGATCGAGGCCGGAGAAGATCCGCGCTTCATCGCGCGTCGAATCATCGTGCTTGCCTCTGAAGACATCGGCATGGCCGACCCGCAGGCTCTCGGCGTCGCTGTCGCCGCCGCAGACGCCGTTCAATACATCGGGATGCCGGAGGGGCGCATCCCGCTGGCGCAAGCGGTGGTGCACCTGGCGACAGCGCCGAAATCCAATGCGGCGTATATGGCGCTGGATGCCGCGATCGCCGATGTGCGCGCCGGCAAGATCGGGCGCGTACCGAAACAGCTGCGCGACGCCCACTATCCCGGCGCGAAGCGGCTCGGCCACGGCAAAGGGTACGTCTACCCTCACGACGACCCGATCGGTGTCGTGACACAGCAATATCTGCCCAACGAGTTGAAGGACGCGGTCTACTACACGCCGACCGAGCACGGCAACGAGCGAGAGATCTCTGCTCGACTGGTCAAGCTGCGCAGCATCGTGCGCAAGCGTTGAATCGTTCTTGATTGTGTTAGGCTGTATCGGCCTAGAAACAGGTATCGCGTGCGGCTGCGTCGGTATCCGGTTCGATGGGGGCGCGCTCTGTAGCCGAGCATCCCCGGCACTATCCCTCTAATTTTTGCAGGTGTTTTTTGTGTGCCTGGATTTTCATCATTAGAGAGACAACCGAAAGGAAACCGTGTCTACCAAGTCACGTACCCGTAGCAAGACCCGCCTGTCGCGGTCGCTGGGCCTCGCCCTGACCCCGAAGGCCGCGAAGTATCTGGAGAAGCGTCCGTACGCTCCCGGTGAGCACGGTCGAACCAAGCGCAAGGCCGACAGTGACTACGCGGTTCGTCTGCGTGAGAAGCAGCGTTTGCGCGCTCAGTACGGCATTCGCGAGAAGCAGTTGAAGATCGCGTTCGAGGAAGCCCGCCGCACCAAAGGCCTGACCGGCGAGAACCTCGTCGAGCTGCTCGAAATGCGTCTCGACGCACTCGTGCTGCGCGCCGGCTTCGCCCGCACCACCGCACAGGCACGCCAGTTCGTGGTGCACCGCCACATCCTGGTTGACGGCCAGATCGTCGACCGCCCGTCGTTCCGCGTCAAGCCGGGCCAGCTCATCCACGTCAAGGAGCGCAGCGAAGGAACCGAGCCGTTCCAAGTCGCAGCTGCCGGCGGCCACGTCGACGTTCTGCCGAAGGTTCCGTCGTACCTCGACGTCGACCTTGACAAGCTTCACGCCCGCCTGGAGCGCCGCCCGAAGCGTGCAGAGGTTCCCGTCACGTGTGAGGTTCAGCTGGTCGTCGAGTACTACGCAGCACGCTAGGCAGCGCCCCTCACACCGGCACGAACCAGTACGCTGGAGAGCGGGTTGCCCACGGGCGACCCGCTCTTTCGCGTTCATATGCCGGCTGTTTGAATCGACCCAGTGGAATGAGAGGTGACATCTGTGTCACTCGGAGACATCGCCGGACTGCTTGCTGCCGTGGTTTTCGCCGTGCTCGTCGGGCTGCTCGCGGTTCCGCTGATCAAGCTCGGCCGCGTTCTCGATCAGACCACCGATTCGATTCGCGAGACGAGCGAGGGCATCACCCCGATCCTCGCGGAGACGACCGTCGCGCTGCAGGAGACGAACAAGCAGCTTGCGCGAGTCGATGCGATCACCAGCAATGTCGCGGAGGTCACCGGCAACGTTTCGGCCCTCGTCGCGTTGTTCGCCGCGACCGTCGGCGGGCCGTTGATCAAGTTGGCCGGATTCTCGGCCGCCGTCCGCGCCGCGTTCGCGTTTCCCGGTCGGCAGAAAAGACGCAGCCGGTAAACTTGCCTCTGGCCCAGCGGCAACCCCGACCCGGCCACCATCTCAGTCGCCCATCTCACGCACGTTCAGGGAGTTATCTCATGAAGAGTCTGTTCTGGCTCGTCGTCGGCGTCGTCGCAGGGTTTGCGATCGCCCATCAGGTCAACAAGACCGCGCAAGGCAAGGCGTTCTTCGAAGACCTCGATGCGAAGGCGCGCGACTTCGGTGCCGCCGTGTCCGACGGCTATCGCAAACGCGAAGAAGAGCTTCGAAGCGCCATCGATGGAGAATAGCCCACCGCCACCCATCGTCACCCACTGATCGCATCGGACACTATGCAGACTGCTGAAATCCACAGACGCTGGCTTGAATTCTTCGCGGAGCGCGGCCACACCGTCGTCCCGTCCGCGTCGCTGATCAGCGACGACCCGTCATTGTTGTTCACGGTCGCCGGCATGGTGCCGTTCGTGCCCTATCTCACAGGCCTCGTGCCCGCGCCGTACCCGCGGGCGACCAGCGTGCAGAAGTGCATTCGCACGCTTGACATCGACGAGGTGGGCAAGACCCCGCGGCATGGCACGTTCTTCCAGATGTGCGGCAACTTCTCGTTCGGCGACTACTTCAAGGAACAGGCGATCCGTTACGCCTGGGAGTTGTTGACGACTGCTGAGGATGCCGGCGGGCTCGGCTTCGATCCCGACGACCTGTGGGTCACGGTGTATCACGACGACACCGAGGCACGGGAGATCTGGCGCAGGGTCGCGGGTTTGCCCGATGAGCGCATCCAGGGCCTCGGCATGGACAGCAACTACTGGTCCACCGGTCAGCCCGGACCGGCCGGCCCATGCTCCGAAATCTTCTTCGACCGCGGCCCCGCATACGGTGCAGACGGCGGCCCTGCGACGGACGACGACCGCTATGTCGAGATCTGGAACCTTGTGTTCATGCAGTATCTGCGTGGCGAAGGCACCAGCAAGAACGACTTCGAGATCCTCGGCGACCTGCCGAAGAAGAACATTGACACCGGCATGGGCCTTGAGCGCGTCGCTTTTCTCAAGCAGGGTGTCGAGAACATGTATGAGATCGACCAGGTTCGCCCTGTGCTCGATCGTGCCGCCGAGCTCGCAGGCAAACAATACGGAGCCGAGCATGCGGACGACGTGCGGTTGCGGGTCGTGGCCGACCACGTGCGCAGCGCGCTCATGCTGATGTCAGACGGCGTCACGCCGTCGAATGAGGGTCGCGGGTACATCCTGCGACGCTTGATGCGTCGCACCGTGCGCGCCATGCGTCTCATGGGCGTGGAGGCGGCCACTTTCCCCGAGCTCTTTGCGGCGTCTCGCGACGCGATGAAGGACGCCTATCCAGACATCGAGGCAGACTACGACCGCATCTCACGCCTCGCGTTCGCCGAGGAGGAGACGTTCTTACGCACCCTCGCCAGCGGAACGACGATCCTCGATACCGCCGTGTCGAACTCGCAGAAAGCGGGCAAGACCGAGTTGGCCGGCGACACAGCATTCCTGTTGCATGACACCTACGGCTTTCCAATCGATCTCACCCTGGAGATGGCGGAAGAGGCTGGCCTCACCGTGGACAGGGTGGCCTTCGATGCCCTCATGGCCGACCAGCGCGCCCGCGCGAAGGCGGATGCCAAAGCCAAGAAGCGCGCACTGGCGGACCTCTCCGTGTATAGCGCGTTCCGCGCACTGGGAGAAACGGTCTTCACCGGTTACACCGACCTGCAGACGGACTCACGCGTGCTCGGCATCATCGTCGACGGCGTCTCTGTGCCACGGGCGGTTGCGGGTGACATTGCCGAGGTGATCCTCGCCGAAACAGCGCTGTATGCGGAGTCCGGCGGGCAGGACGCCGACGCAGGGCTCATCGTGGGACCCGGCTACGAACTCGAAGTGCTCGACGTGCAGAAGCCCATCAAGGGGCTGATCAGTCACACCGTCCAGGTGATCTCGGGAGAGGTCGGGCTCGACGATCACGCGACAAGTGTCGTCGACGCAGATTACCGCCGCGGTGCCCGTCAGGCGCACTCCGGCACGCACATCATCCACGCTGCACTGCGTCAGATTCTCGGCCCGAACGCACACCAGTCCGGCTCGTACAACAAGGCCGGCTATCTGCGCCTCGACTTCTCCTGGAACCAACCACTGTCCGGTGAGACGCGCAGTGAAATCGAGGAGCTCTCCAACAACGCCATCCGGGACAACCTCGAGGTGACCACCCGGGAACTGCCGCTTGACGAAGCGAAAGCACTCGGCGCCATGGCGCTGTTTGGCGAGAAGTACGGCGACCGGGTGCGCGTCGTCGATATCGGCGGTCCGTGGTCGCGTGAACTCTGCGCTGGAACGCACGTCGCATCGAGCGCCGAGATCGGAATGATCAATCTGGTCAGCGAGTCCTCCGTCGGCTCGACCAATCGCCGCGTCGAGTCGTTGGTCGGCATCGAGGCATTCCGTGACCTCGCAGCGGAACGCGCCCTCGTGTCCCAGCTCAGCGGTTCGCTGAAGACGCCACGGGAACAGCTGCCCGGGCGCATCGCGGAGCTCGTCTCCAGCCTGAAGGCCGCCGAGAAGAAGATCGCCGCATTCGAAGCGCGCGCTGTGCTCGGCCGGGTGCCTTCGCTGCTCGAGACCGCACAGCGCATTGGCGAGGTCCGTGTCGTCGCCCAGAACGTCGGCGCGCTGGACTCTGCGGACGAAGCCAGGATGCTTGCAACCACCGTTCGTGAACGACTCGGCAGCGATCCGGCACTCGTGGCGATTGCCGCAACGACAGCCGGCAAGCCGGTAATCATCGTGGCCACCAACCAGGCTGCACGAGATACCGGCGTTGTAGCGGGTCCGCTGGCCACGACGGCGGCTCGGCTGCTGGGCGGCGGAGGGGGCGGCAAGCCCGACCTCGCTCAAGGCGGCGGAATAGACGCGGATGCGATTCCGGCGGCGCTTGCCGCGTTGACAGCCGCGGTCAGCGGGTAGCGCGAACGATGCGGCAAGGAGCACGAGTCGGCGTCGACGTCGGAAAAGTCCGCATCGGTCTGAGCAAGAGCGATCTGCACGGCATGCTCGCCGTCCCCGTCGAAACCGTCAAGCGGTCGCGCGACGGCTCGGACTTTGCGCGGATTCGTGCCATCGCCGGCGACTGCGACGCGATCGAGATCATCGTCGGGCTCCCTCTTTCGCTGTCCGGTTCCCGCACCGCATCGACAGAAGACGCAGCTGACTTCGCCCGCCGGCTGGCCGACCTGGTACACATACCGGTGCGGTTGGTGGACGAGCGGCTCTCGACGGTGTCTGCGCAATCCGCACTGCGAGCATCCGGACGGAACACGAAGAATTCTCGGAGCGTTATCGACCAGGCAGCGGCTACGGTGATTCTGGAACAAGCGCTCGAAGTGGAGCGCGTCAGCGGGAAGCTCCCCGGAATTCTCGTGACCCCGACCATTGGACCGACAACGTGACCCCCAGTCATTCCTCAGACGAAGCCGTCGACGCCCTGAAGCCGCGGGCGCCGGCCGCAGCGAACGAGCCAGACCCGTTTGCCGCGCTGCTGTCGCAGGCGGCCACCGGCTCCGATGTCGACGCGGATGTCGGTTCCCGCGACTCCGCTCCGCCGCCGACCACCCGGCGCGAGGCCCGCGAAGCGGCGGCACGGCGCGCGCAGCAAGCGAATCTCGGCTGGTCTCACGAGCAGTATCCGAACGCCCAAAAACCAGTCAAATCCAAGAAGCGACGGCGATGGCTGACCGCGACGATCGTGATCGTGGTGATTCTCGGCTTGTTCGGCGGCGGCGGCGCGTATGTCTGGTTCACCTTCCAACCGCAGGTACTGAAGTTGCTCAACATGGCCGAGCCGAACGACTACACCGGTCAAGGCACCGGCTCGGTGACCGTCAGCATCAAAGACGGAGACATCGGAAGCAACGTCGCGACGACGCTGTACAAGGCCGGAGTAGTCAAGACGTCCGATGCGTTCTACAGCCTGCTCCTGAAGACCAAGCCCGACCCGGTGTTCCAGCCCGGCGTCTATTCGTTGAAGAAGCAGATGAGCGCGAAGGCCGCGCTTGCCGCGCTCGAAGATCCGAAGAACAAACTCGCACGCACTGTAGCGATCCCGGAAGGCACGGCTGAGGCGGACATCCTGGCCAGTGTGGCGAAAGTCACGTCGATTCCACTCGCTGAACTTCAGGCCGCAGCCGCAGCCCCGGCTACATTCGGGCTTCCGTCGGAGGCGAAGTCGCTCGAGGGGTTCTTGTTCCCTGCGACATACACGTTCGACCCCGGCGTCACAGCACACGATGTGCTCAAAACCATGGTCGACCGCAGCTTCACCGCGCTCGATGCCGACGGCGTGCCTGCCGCAGCTCGGTGGAAAACGGTGATTCTCGCATCGATCGTGCAGAAGGAAGCCGGGCCGAAACCCGGTGACGCCGGCAAGGTCGCCCGCGTATTCCAGAACCGTCTGGCTCAGGGAATGCTGCTTCAATCCGATGCGACGGTCGCATACGGTGCCGGCGTGCAGCGCGTGTTCACGACGGATGCCGAACGAGCCGACGCGGCAAACCCGTACAACACCTACGTGCACCAAGGGCTGCCGGTCGGACCGATCAGCAACCCCGGAGACGTGTCGATCAAGGCGGCACTGAACCCCACACCGGGACCGTGGCTGTATTTCGTCGCCGTCAACCTGCAGACCGGTGACACCACATTCTCGACCACGCTGGCCGAACAGGAAGCGGCCGTCGCGCAACTGCAGAAATGGTGCAAAGAGAGTGCTGCGAATGACGCATACTGCAAGTGAACGCACTCTGGCAGTGCTGGGCTCGCCGATCGCACACTCCCAGTCTCCGGCGCTGCATCGGGCCGCGTACGCCGTCCTGGGGCTGCCGTGGAGCTATCAGAGCGTCGAAATGACATCGTTGGACCTCGCCGACTTCGTGTCGTCACGGGGGCCGGAATGGCGTGGCCTGTCACTGACAATGCCGCTCAAGCACAACGTCATTCCGCTCGTCTCGACACTCGATGGAATGGCACGGTTGACCGGCTCCGCCAACACCATCCTCTACGATGATCCCGGCGTCGCTGAGCCCGACCGCGCGGCCGCACCGACACTGCGCGGATTCAACACGGATGTCGCAGGCATCGTTCGCTCGCTCGGCGCTGCCGGGCTGACGACCGCCACGCTGGTGCACATCCTCGGGTCGGGCGCTACCGCGGCGTCGGCCATCGCTGCGGCCGCGGAGCTCGGCACGGAACGGGTCATCATCTGGGCGCGAAATCCGGTTCATGCGGCGGGACTCATGCCGCTGGCCGCGAAGCTCGGCGTGGCTATCGAGGTTCGCGGACCGGATCATCGACTGGCCGAGGACAGCGCGGAACTCGTCATCAGCACTCTTCCCGGCGGTGCGGATGCCGGCGTCGCCTTCCCGGCGGAACTGCCACAACACGCGCTGCTGTTCGACGTTGCATACTCTCCGTGGCCGAGCGCGTTGGCCGATCGCTGGCTCGACGCAGGCGGGGAAGTGCTCTCCGGCTTGGCGATGCTGGTGCACCAGGCGCTGCTTCAGGTGAGGATCTTCGTGGCCGGCGACCCGCTGCTACCGCTCGAGCGAGAAGACGACGTTCTGGCGGCAATGCTTGCCGCCGTGCACCTCGATGCAGCGGGCGCGCCCGTCGGCCGGCCTGAACGGTCGAGCGGCGGGGAGCCGGCACAGGCTGTGCCAGAATCTTAAGCATGCTTCGTTGGCTCACTGCCGGAGAGTCTCACGGCCCGGAACTCATCGCCATCCTCGAGGGACTCCCGGCTTCTGTGCCGATTTCGATCGCGGATATTCGCGCGGACCTGGCCCGCCGCAAACTTGGTTATGGGCGTGGTGCGCGCATGAAGTTCGAGCAGGACGAGTTGTCACTCTCCAGCGGCGTGCGCCATGGTTACAGCCTCGGGAGTCCGATCAGCGTACGCATCGGCAACACGGAATGGCCGAAGTGGACCGAGGTGATGAGCGCCGAACCGGTGGATGCCGCTCAACTCGCCGGCGGGAGAAGCGCAGCGCTCACCCGACCGCGTCCGGGGCATGCCGACCTGGTCGGCATGCAGAAATATGGCTTCACGGAGGCCAGACCGATTCTCGAGCGCGCCAGCGCACGGGAAACGGCAGCCCGCGTGGCGCTCGGCGCCATTGCCAAGGCCTTTCTGCGTGAGCTCGGCATGGGCCTGGTCAGTCACACACTGTCGATCGGAACCGTGCGGGTGCCTGATGGGAGTGCACTGCCGACCGAAGACGACGTCGACGCGCTGGATGCCGATCCGTTGCGCTGCTTCGACGCCGCCACCTCCGCCGCGATGGTTGCCGAGGTAGACGCCGCGCGCAAAGACGGCGACACCCTCGGCGGTGTGGTCGAGGTGCTCGCCTACGGCGTACCGCCCGGCCTCGGCTCGCATGTGCACTGGGACCGGCGACTGGATTCACAGCTCGCTGCAGCGCTGATGGGCATTCAAGCCATCAAAGGCGTCGAAGTCGGAGACGGATTCGCGACGACCACCAGGCGCGGCTCGCAGGCGCACGACGAACTCGTCATCGAGGGCGAGCAGATCGCCCGCACCAGCGACAAGGCCGGGGGCACAGAGGGCGGAATGAGCACGGGCACCGTGCTGCGCGTGCGCGCTGGAATGAAACCGATCTCCACTGTGCCGCACTCGTTGCGCACCGTTGACGTCGCAACGGGCGAACCCGCGGCAGCACACCACCAGCGTTCGGATGTGTGTGCGGTGCCAGCAGCCGGCGTGGTCGCAGAGGCGATGGTGGCCCTGGTGCTCGCGAACGCCGTTCTCGAGAAATTCGGGGGCGACGCGGTCGCGGAGACGCGGCGCAATCTCGTCGGCTACCTGGACAGCATCCCATCCACGCTCCGAACGCAGCGCGCCGGGGTAGATACCGCGGCGGTTTCCGCAACGCTGCCCAACCAGTGAGCATCGTCCTCATCGGGCCACCCGCCGCGGGGAAGTCTCGGGTCGGCAAGCGTCTGGCTCGACGACTCGGACTCGGCTACATCGACACGGATGCCGTGATCGTTGGCGATCACGGGGCGATCGTCGACCTGTTCTCCGAGCACGGCGAAGCGCACTTTCGCACGCTCGAACGCGCCGCCGTTGAGGCCGCGCTGCGCGAGAACGCCATCGTCTCGTTGGGCGGTGGTGCCGTGCTCGACCCCCAGACCCAGAGCGAGTTGCACGGGCGTTCGGTCGTACTGCTGACGGTCCGTGCGGAGGCAGTCGCGTCTCGGATTATGAATGGCAAGCGCCCGCTCGTGCGCGACATCGCATCCTGGCAGCGCCTGGTCGACGAGAGGACGCCGCTCTACACGCGGTTGGCGGCGTTCACAACAGACACGACGAATCGACCGGTCGACGACATCGTCGACGAGATCATCCATTGGGCACAGGAGCAGTCATGACAGACCTCACAACGAGGATCACGGTCCCGGGCACGAATCAGTACGACGTCACCATCGGTGCCGGGCTGCGCCTGGAGCTTGCGCCCGTGGTCGGCGCGGAGGTCGCGCGCGTCCTGATCGTCCACCCGCCCGCACTCGGGCTGGCAGCGGCCGAACTGCGCGATTCGCTCGCCGACCGCTACCAGGTGCTGCTCGCGGAGGTGCCCGACGCTGAGGCCGCCAAGCGCGTGGAGGTCGCGGCGTTCTGTTGGCAGATCATGGGCCAGGCCGACTTCACCCGCACCGATGCCGTGATCGGATTCGGCGGGGGAGCCGTCACAGACCTGGCCGGCTTCGTCGCAGCCACCTGGCTGCGCGGCGTGCGATTGATCCAGGTGCCGACGACGCTGCTCGGGATGGTCGATGCCGCGGTCGGTGGCAAGACCGGCATCAATACGGCTGAGGGCAAGAACCTCGTCGGCGCGTTCTACGCCCCGAGTGCCGTCGTAGCCGACCTGGACACGCTCACCAGCCTGCCGCGCAACGAGGTCCTGGCCGGGTTCGGTGAGGTCGTGAAATACGGCTTCATCGCAGAACCGGAAATCCTGGACATCATCGAAGCCGATCTGGACACCGCAACAGACCCGACGACTCCGGAATTCCGACGCCTCGTCGAACACTCGATCGGCATCAAAGCGCGAGTGGTCGGCGAGGACTTCAGAGAGCACGGGCTGCGCGAGATCCTCAACTATGGACACACGCTCGGGCACGCCATCGAACACGCTGAGCGTTATCAATGGCGGCACGGCGCTGCCGTGTCAGTCGGCATGATGTATGCAGCAGAACTGGCGAGGCTGAACGGGCGTCTGTCGGATGCCGTCGTCGACCGGCACCGCAGCATCCTCACGTCCCTGACATTGCCGACAACGTATCCGGCCAATCGGTGGCAGTCGCTGCTCGCAACAATGCAGCGAGACAAGAAGACCCGGGGCAGCATGCTGCGCTTCATCGTGCTCGACGACGTTGCCCGACCCACCGTTCTCACGGCGCCGGAGCCGAGCCTGCTGTTCGCCGCCTATCAGGAGATCGCGTCCTGAGCCGTCGCGCACGATCCCCTCGCCGGGTGCGCCGATATGCTGAGTGTCCATGAGCACTGTCCTCGTCTTGAACGGCCCGAATCTCGGACGTCTCGGCACGCGCGAGCCGGACGTCTACGGCGCGCAAACCCTCGCCGACCTCCGCGAGCTGCTGCAGGCGGATGCGGGCGACACGCTGATCGATCTTCGTCAGACCGACGCGGAGGCGGAACTGCTCGGCTGGCTGTACGAGGCTGCTGACGACGGCATTCCCGTCATTCTGAACGCGGGAGCCTGGACCCACTATTCGTACGCACTGCGCGACGCCGTCTCGCTGGTCACGTCCGCCGGCGGCATCGTCATCGAGGTGCACGTCTCCAACCCGCACGCCCGCGAAGAATTCCGGCACGTCAGTGTGATCAGCGCGGTTTCGACGGGAGTCATCGCGGGGTTCGGACTGGATTCGTACCGGCTCGCCCTGGCCGCCATTCGCCGAATCCCCGCCTGACAACTAGAATCTTTGGGGGTCTAGACGCGTTGGCACACCGCGTGCGACCTGTCATTCCCACATCTGAACGGATTACTTTCCTATGGCATCAACCGCAGACATCCGCAACGGCGCTGTCCTCTCCATTGACGGTCAACTCTGGACCGTCATCGAGTTCCAGCACGTCAAGCCGGGCAAGGGCGGTGCGTTCGTGCGCACCAAGCTCAAGAACGTCGTCAGCGGCAAAACCGTCGACCGCACCTACAACGCCGGCGCAAAGCTCGAGTTCGAGAACGTCGATCGGCGTGACTTCCAGTTCCTCTACAAGGACGGCGACAGTTTCGTCTTCATGGATTCGGCCGACTACGACCAGCTCACCGTCCAGGCCGCCACCGTGGGCGATGCCGCCAATTTCATGCTCGAGAACCAGCCCGTGACGATCGCGTTGAACAACGGCAACCCCCTCTACGTCGAGCTGCCCGCATCCGTCGTGCTGGAGATCACCTACACGGAGCCCGGCCTGCAGGGCGACCGCTCGACCGGCGGCACCAAGCCGGCAACCGTCGAGACCGGCCACGAGATCCAGGTTCCGCTTTTCCTGGAGACCGGCACCAAGGTCAAGGTCGACACTCGCACCGGCGACTACCTCAGCCGCGTCAACGACTAGTGAGCGCTCGCACCAAGGCTCGCAAGCGGGCACTGGACATCCTGTATTCGGCGGACGTGCGCCAGTCGCCGATCGCGACGATTCTCGCCGCCGAGGCGGAGCGCGCGGCGAGCGAGCCGGCGCGCGCCGCATCCTGGCTGTACGCCAGAGAGATCGTCGACGGCGTGCAGGATCACCTCGTCGAGATCGACGAGCTGATCGAGACGTACGCGCAAGGGTGGACGGTATCGCGCATGCCTGCCGTCGATCGGGCGATCGTTCGGATCGGCATCTGGGAGCTGCTGTACAACGACGAGGTGCCCACCGGTGTCGCCATCTCGGAGGCCGTTGATGCGGCGGCGACACTGTCCACGGATGATTCGTCCGGCTTCATCAGCGGACTCCTCTCGAAGATCGCACAGATCAACGCCACAGACTGATGCTGGCAGCCACCCCGAGCCCAACGAACGGAAAGACGACGAGCATGCCGCAGACCTCTCGAAACCGTGGATCACTCCTCGTCGTGATTGCGGCGGCCGCGCTGACCCTCATCGCGCTGACCGGCTGTTCGGCAGGCGCGTCAACCGGGTCCGGCGGATCGGGCAACTCGACGCCGTCGAGCGGTTCGTCCAGTTCGTCGACGTTGCCGTCCGGAGTCAAGGGTGCCGTCGACTTCGACAAAGGCTTCATCGCGTTGGGTTCCAGTGCCACAACCGTCGACACCTTCATCGATCCGATGTGCCCATACTGCGGTGAGTTCGAGAAGGCGAACGGCCGGCAGCTGGCATCGATGGTCAACGCCTCGACGATCACCTTGCGCGTGCATCCGCTGACCTTCCTCGACCAGTCATCGCAGGGCGCACAATACTCGTCGAGGGCATCGTCGTCCCTGGCCTGCGTCGCGGCAAGCGATCCGTCGAAGACGCTGGTCTACCTCGGCCTGTTGTACACGAACCAGCCCGCCGAAGGCTCGAAAGGACTCACCGACAACCAGCTCAATACCCTCGCCGTCCAGGCGGGTGCCAGCGACGTGTCTGCGTGCGTCACGAACGGCGATTACATTCCGTGGGTGCAGACCTACACCAACAAGGCGTTGAACGGTGGTGTCACCGGCGCCGATATCACCTCGATCAAGGGCACGCCGACGATCCTGGTCAACGGGCACCTGTTCAACGGCGACTTCACGAAGGCCGCCGACATCAAGGCGTTCATTCAGAGCGGCGGCAAGGCGTAACCCTCTGCGGAAGTCCGTCGCTGAGCGCCTCGGGGCGCTGCTACGCTGGACGGATAGACATCCTTTAACAGCCGTCCAGAGAGGCGGGGAAGGAGGTCGGCTGAATGGCGCGCACCGTGCTGCAGCAGGCTGACATAGCCCGAGCGTTGACTCGGATCTCGCACGAGATCCTCGAATCCAATCGCGGCACAGTCGATCTCGTCATTCTGGGCATCCCGTCACGCGGTGTACCGCTTGCGCAACGCATCGGCGACATCATCGCGAGAATCGAACCGGATGCTCCGCGCAACCTGGTGGGATCGATCGACGTGACGATGTACCGTGACGATCTGCACCGCAACCCGACGCGCGCGCCGTCGCCCACCCAACTTCCGCGCGGCATCGACGGCACGACCGTCGTACTCGTCGATGATGTGCTCTACTCCGGCCGCACGATCCGTGCGGCGCTCGACGCGCTCAGCGACCTGGGCCGGCCCAAGGCGGTTCGGCTCGCTGTTCTGGTCGACAGAGGGCATCGCGAACTGCCGATCCGTGCGGACTTCGTCGGCAAGAACCTCCCGAGCGCAGCCACAGAGCGAGTGAACGTCCACCTCATCGAATCCGACGGCGACGAGTACGTCACGATCGAGGGCCCCGGCACTCAAGAACCTACGGAGGAGGCACCCGCATGAGACACCTGCTGTCGACGAAAGACCTCGACCGGGCTGAGGCGATCGGCCTTCTGGACATTGCAGAAGACATGGCGGATGTCGCCTTACGCGAAGTCAAGAAGCTCCCGACCCTGCGCGGCAAGACCGTCGTCAACCTGTTCTTCGAAGATTCGACCCGCACGCGGATTTCGTTCGAAGCAGCGGCGAAGCGGCTCTCCGCCGACGTCATCAACTTCAGCGCCAAGGGCTCGAGCGTGTCGAAGGGCGAGAGCTTGAAGGATACGGCCCAGACGCTGCAGGCGATGGGTGCTGACGCCGTCGTGATCCGGCACAATGCGTCAGGTGCTCCGCACACACTGGCAGCCAGCGGGTGGATCGATGCGGGCATCCTGAACGCGGGCGACGGCACGCACGAGCATCCCACGCAGGCGTTGCTGGATGCGTTCACCATTCGCAAGCGTCTGCACGGCGCCGCGTCGCGCGGCCATGACCTGGACGGCATCCAGGTCACGATCGTCGGCGACATCCTGCATTCGCGAGTCGCTCGCTCGAACGTGTGGTTACTCACCACGCTCGGCGCTCAGGTGGGCCTGGTCGGCCCGCCGACACTCCTGCCCGTCGATCTGCACGGCTGGCCGGCGCGAGTCGGCTATGACTTCGACGCAGCAATCGAGAACGACAAGCCTGATGTGGTGATGATGCTGCGCATCCAGGCAGAGCGGATGCACGCATCCTACTTTCCGAACACGCGCGAGTACGCGCGCGTCTGGGGTCTTGACGGTGACCGGCTCGCCCGGCTGGCCCCCAGTAGCATTGTCATGCACCCCGGGCCGATGAATCGCGGACTTGAGATCTCAGCGACAGCGGCCGACTCGCCGCAGTCGACGGTGCGTGAACAGGTTGCCAACGGTGTCGCTGTGCGCATGGCGGCGTTGTATCTGCTTTTGGCCGGCGATCGGGAGGATCAGTAACACGGATGACGATGGAAACAATTCTGATCACCGGTGCCACGCTCTCCGACGGCGCACGTACGGATATCGTGATCGAAGATGGCACGATCACTCAGCTGGGCAACGGACTCAAGGCGCTCGGCGCGCGAGCGATCGACGCAGATGGACTGATCGCACTGCCTGGACTCGTCGACCTGCACACGCATCTGCGTGAGCCGGGCTTCGAGCAGAGCGAGACGGTGCTGACCGGGACGCGGGCCGCTGCCGCGGGCGGATTCACGACCGTGTTCGCCATGGCGAACACATCGCCGGTCGCTGACACGGCCGGGGTCGTCGAACAAGTGCTCACCCTCGGCGAGAGCGCCGGGTATGCAACGGTACGCCCGATCGGTGCGGTGACCGTCGGACTCGAGGGCCGCCAACTGGCCGAACTCGGTGCCATGGCGCACTCTCGGGCGCACGTGCGAGTCTTCTCCGACGATGGGATGTGCGTTTCCGACCCCCTGCTCATGCGCCGTGCGCTCGAATACGTCAAGGCATTCGGTGGGGTGATCGCCCAACACTCGCAGGATCCGCGCCTGACCGAAGGCGCGCAGATGAACGAGGGCGCGTTGAGCGGCCAACTCGGTTTGACGGGCTGGCCGGCGGTCGCCGAAGAGTCGATCATCGCTCGCGACGTGCTCCTGGCCGAGCATGTCGGCGGCCGGTTGCACGTCTGCCATCTCTCCACCGCAGGCGCTGTCGACGTGATTCGCTGGGCGAAGGCACGAGGCATCGCCGTCACAGCCGAGGTCACACCGCATCACCTGCTCTTGACGGAAGACCTCGTTGCCAGCTACGACGCACGCTACAAGGTCAACCCGCCGTTGCGCCGGAGCGAAGACGTGCACGCGTTGCGCGAGGCCTTGGCCGACGGCACCATCGACGTCGTTGCGACCGATCATGCACCGCACCCGATCGAGGCGAAGGACTGCGAGTGGGACGCGGCGGCCAACGGGATGGTCGGGCTCGAGTCCGCGCTGTCTGTCGTGCACGCGGCCGTTGTCGAATCCGGTCAGCTCGGCTGGGGAGACGTCGAACGGGTGCTCAGCGAGACACCCGCCCGAATTGGCGCACTGACCGGCTACGGGGCACTTGCTGTCGGTGCCCGCGCCGATGTGACGCTGTACGACCCGAGTGTCACGCGTGTCTTCAGCGCACAGGAGCTGGTCGGTAAGGCCGTGAATACGCCGTATCTGGACAGAACTCTGCCGGGACGTGTGGTCGCCACCATCCATGCCGGCTACCCGACGGTGCTCGACGGGCAGGTGCGCGCAACCGGCGAGGTCGCCGAGCACGCCCGTGCTCGACAGGAAGGTGTTGCGCGTGGATAAGCTCTGGCCGACGGTCATCATCATTGTCGTGGTTGCACTGGTGTTCCTCGCGATGGGATGGGGCTGGCGTCGGCGCATCCGCCGAGACAGCGCACTGCACCCGGAACGCACAGTGCCGCAGGAGCTCGGCAACGTGCACTGCGCGGCCGAGGTCCTGTACGTGGCGACGACGGCGCACAACCGCGAACTCGAGCGGCTGTCCATCGACGGCCTGCGCTTTCCGGGCCGCGCGAGGGTCACGGTCGCTCGAGCCGGCGTGCTGATCGCCGTGACCGGGGAACACGAGACGTTTGTGCCGGCATCCGCCGTGATCGCGGCGGATGCGGCAACCGTCGCGATCGACCGGGTTGTGGAAACCGGCGGACTGATCCGACTGGCCTGGCGCATCGATGGATCCGACGGCGGTACGGTCGTCGACAGCTACCTGCGGGCCGTCGATCCGGAGGATCGTGGGCCGCTGATCGACGCGCTCAACGTGATCGCCCCGAACGCGGCGAACCCTCAGGGCGCTGCTACCGGACATTCCGCTGACGATCCAGAAAGTGAGGTGTAGCGTGCTCGAATCCGCGCCCGCCGTCCTCGTGCTCGAAGACGGCTCACGATATGTCGGTCGAGCGTACGGCGCTCAGGGCCGCACGCTCGGTGAGGCGGTGTTTTCTACCGGCATGACCGGCTACCAGGAGACCCTGACGGATCCGTCGTATGCCGGCCAGATCGTGCTGATGACCGCTCCGCACATCGGCAACACCGGGGTCAACGACGAGGATATGGAATCCTCACGAATCTGGGTAGCGGGCTTCGTGGTGCGAGATCCATCGCGTGTTGTGTCGAACTTTCGCGCGCAGCGCAGCCTCGACGACGATCTTGTGGCAGGCGCTGTGGTCGGCATCAGCGGCATCGACACGCGTGCGGTCACCCGGCACATCCGGGCGGCCGGGGCAATGCGAGCGGGCATCTTCTCCGGCGCTGATTTCACGCTGACGGATGGCGACCAGCTCGACCTGGTTCGTGCGGGGGCACCGATGGCCGGCCGCAATCTGTCCGCCGAGGTTTCCACGCCGGAGGCCTACCTGATTCCGGCATCGAGCGATCGGATCGGTTCTGTCGCCGTGCTCGACCTCGGGGTGAAGCTCTCAACACTGCGATACTTGGCCGCGCGCGGGTTCGATGTGCACGTGCTGCCCGAGCGCGTCACGGCCACCGAAGTGCTGGAACTGAAGCCGGACGCGCTGTTCTACTCGAATGGGCCGGGCGACCCGGCAGCATCCGATGCCGCCGTGGAACTACTCCAAGACATTCTTCGCGCAGGGCTGCCGTACTTCGGCATTTGCTTCGGAAACCAGCTGCTCGGGCGCGCTCTCGGTTTCGACACCTACAAGCTGCCGTTCGGCCATCGCGGCATCAACCAACCGGTGCTCGACAAGTCCACAGGCAGGGTGGAGATCACGGCGCAGAACCATGGATTCGCCGTCGATGCGCCGCTGGACGGAGTGACGGATTCGCCGACCGGTTTCGGCCGGGTCGAGGTCAGTCACTTCAGCCTCAACGACAATGTGGTCGAAGGCTTGAACTGCCTCGATCTGCCTGCGTTCAGCGTGCAATACCATCCCGAGGCCGCAGCAGGCCCACACGATGCCAACTATCTTTTCGACCGCTTCCGCGAGATGGTGCTTTCTGAGACGGTCGCGGCCCAGGAGAGTGAATAATGCCTAAACGCGACGACATCTCGAGTGTTCTCGTCATCGGCTCCGGTCCGATTGTGATCGGCCAGGCCTGCGAATTCGACTACTCGGGAACGCAGGCCTGCCGCGTGCTGCTCGAGGAGGGGGTGCGCGTCATCCTGGTGAACTCGAATCCCGCCACGATCATGACCGACCCGGACTTCGCCGACGCCACATACGTCGAACCGATCACGTGGCAGGTCATCGAGACCATCATCGCCAAGGAGAAGCCGGATGCGATCCTGCCGACCCTGGGCGGTCAGACCGCCCTGAACGCGGCCATGGAACTCCACGAACACGGCGTGCTCGAGAAGTACGGTGTCGAGTTGATCGGCGCGAAGTTCGAGGCGATCCAGAAGGGCGAGGATCGACAGATCTTTAAAGAACTCGTGATCGAAGCCGGGGCAGAAGTGGCGCGCTCGCACATCGCACACACGGTGGACGAAGCGGTCGGATTCGCTGACGACCTCGGCTATCCTCTCGTGGTGCGACCCTCATTCACCATGGGGGGCCTCGGCAGCGGATTCGCCTACACGGAAGAGGATTTGCGCCGGATCGTCGGCGACGGCATCCACCAATCGCCGACGAGTGAGGTGCTGCTGGAGGAATCGATCCTCGGCTGGAAAGAGTACGAACTCGAACTGATGCGCGACAGCGCGGACAACACCGTCGTCGTGTGCTCGATCGAGAACGTCGACCCGGTCGGCGTGCACACTGGGGACTCGATCACCGTCGCGCCCGCGCTGACATTGACCGACCGTGAATTCCAGCGGATGCGCGACGTCGGCATCGACATCATCCGCGCCGTGGGCGTCGATACAGGCGGCTGCAACATCCAGTTCGCGATCGATCCTGCGGACGGCCGGATGATCGTGATCGAGATGAACCCGCGCGTGTCCCGGTCGAGTGCGCTCGCCTCGAAGGCGACCGGGTTCCCGATCGCGAAGATCGCTGCAAAGCTGGCGATCGGGTACCGGCTCGACGAGATCCCGAACGACATCACCCGCGTGACCCCTGCATCCTTCGAACCGACGCTCGACTACGTCGTGGTCAAGGTGCCGCGCTTCGCATTCGAGAAGTTCCCCGCGGCGGACGCCACACTGACGACCACCATGAAATCCGTCGGTGAAGCAATGGCGATCGGCCGGAATTATGCCAGCGCTCTGCAGAAGGCGCTCCGCTCGCTCGAGAAGCGCGGCTCGTCGTTCCACTGGGGCGCCGAGGAACGCAGCCTCGACGAACTGCTGGCTGCGGCTGCGACACCCACCGACGGACGTATCGTCACCGTCCAGCAGGCGCTCCGTGCAGGGGCGAGCATCGAGCAGCTGTTCGAAGCGACGAAGATCGACCCGTGGTTCATCGACCAGATCGTGTTGATCAACGAGATCGCCGATGAGGTGCGCGACGCTGAAACACTCGACACCGACACACTGCGCCGGGCGAAAGACCACGGCTTCTCCGATGCACAGCTCGGCCAACTCCGCGGCTTTGGTGAGGCGGAAGTGCGTGAAGTGCGCCACATCCTCGATGTTCGCCCGGTCTACAAGACCGTCGACACGTGCGCCGGTGAGTTCCCCGCGCTCACGCCCTACCACTACTCGAGCTACGATCACGAGACCGAGGTGAGTCCGAGTGACGCGCGCAAGGTCGTGATCCTCGGCTCCGGCCCGAACCGCATCGGACAGGGTGTCGAGTTCGACTACAGCTGCGTTCACGCGTCGTTCGCGCTGCGCGATGCCGGGTACGAGACGATCATGATCAATTGCAACCCTGAAACGGTCTCAACAGATTACGACACCAGCGACAGGCTGTATTTCGAGCCGCTGACACTGGAGGATGTGCTTGAGGTCATCCATGCCGAGAGCGCGAGCGGTGAGCTCGTCGGCGTGATCGTGCAGCTCGGCGGCCAGACGGCGCTCGGCCTGGCGAACGGGCTCAAGGCCGCCGGCGTTACGATTCTCGGCACCAGTCCTGAGGCGATAGACCTGGCTGAGGAGCGTGGCCTGTTCTCGGAGATCCTGCAGCAGGCCGACCTGCTCGCCCCGCGCAACGGCACCGCGTTCGATGTCGTCGGTGCCCGCGCGATCGCGGACGAGATCGGCTACCCCGTGCTGGTGCGCCCGAGTTACGTGCTCGGCGGGCGCGGCATGGAGATCGTGTATGACTCGAGGGCACTCGGTGACTACTTCGAGAAGATGGATGGCCAAGGCATCATCGGGCCGTCGCATCCGCTCCTCGTCGACCGCTTCCTCGAGGACGCGACCGAGATCGACGTCGACGCCCTGTACGACGGCACTGACCTCTACATCGGCGGCGTCATGGAGCACATCGAAGAGGCCGGCATCCACTCTGGTGACTCCAGCTGCACGCTGCCGCCCGTGACCCTGGGCCGAGCCGAAATCGACCGCGTGCGCGAGGCTACGCGGAAGATCGCGGAAGGCGTCGGCGTTCGTGGGTTGCTCAACGTGCAGTTTGCAATCGGCGCGGGCGTACTCTACGTGCTCGAGGCGAATCCGCGGGCCAGCCGCACGGTGCCGTTCGTTTCTAAGGCCCTCGGCACGCCGCTCGCCAAGGCCGCGGCCAGGATCATGGTCGGGGAGAGCATCGAACAATTGAAGGAGAGCGGGCTGCTTCCGCGGCAAGACGGATCGGTCATCCCGATGGATTCCCCGGTCTCCGTCAAAGAGGCAGTGTTGCCGTTCAAGCGTTTCCGCACACCGGAAGGCAAGATCGTCGACTCGGTGCTCGGGCCCGAAATGCGTTCCACCGGCGAAGTCATGGGCATCGACACCGACTTTCCGCGTGCGTTCGCGAAGAGTCAATCCGCGGCGTACGGCGGCATTCCGCTGAGCGGCACGGTCTTCGTGTCGGTCTCCGACCGCGATAAGCGGTCGATCGTGTTGCCGGTGCTTCGCCTCCAGCAGCTCGGTTATCGGATCCTGGCGACGTCGGGCACAGCGGAGGTCCTGAATCGGAACGGCATCGAGGCAGAGATCGTTCGCAAGTTCAGCGATGACGAGCAGGGCGATATGCCCTCGATCGTCGACCTGATCAATCGCGGCGAGGTCGACATCGTGATCAACACGCCGAGCGGCGGCGCTGCGCGTGCCGATGGGTACGAGATCCGCGCGGCGAGCGTCGCAGAGGACAAGGCACTGTTCACGACGATCGCAGAACTGAATGCTGCCGTCGCCTCGATCGACGCGGTTCGCGACGGCTTCCAGGTTCGTTCCTTGCAGGAGTACGCCCTGGATCGGGCCGCTCGCGCATGAATGCGATGAACGGCTTCGGCACGCGCCTCACCGACGTGTTCACGCAGTATGGACGCCTGTGTGTCGGCATCGACCCGCACGCATTCCTGCTCGAAGAATGGGGACTGCCGGTCAGCGCGGCAGGAACGCGCGAATTCGGCTTGCGGGTCATCGACGCTGCGGCCGGCCGGGTCGGCATCGTCAAGCCGCAAGTCGCGTTCTTCGAACGATTCGGGTCGGCCGGCTACGCAGCGCTCGAGACGGTCCTCGGAGCGGCGCGGGAGGCCGGGCTACTCGTGATCGCCGACGTGAAACGGGGCGACCTCGGAACGAGTGTCGAAGCCTACGGGCAAGCCTGGCTCACGCCAGGCTCCAGTCTGGAGGCGGATGCCATCACCGTGTCGGCGTTTCAGGGCGTCGGTTCTCTCAGCGCTCCCATCGCGCTGGCGCAGGAAACCGGAAAGGGGTTGTTCGTCCTCGCCGCAACCTCGAACCCTGAGTCGATCGCTCTGCAGCAAGCCCAGGTCATCGATGAAATCGTCGGCAGACGATCAGTCAGCCGTGTCATCATCGATGATGTGACCCAGTTCAATGCGCAGTATCCCGCCGAGCCCGTCGGCGCCATCGGTGTCGTGCTCGGAGCGACACTCGATCTGACGGCGTACGGCATCGACACAGAGACCCCGCAGACACCGGCGCTTGCAGTGCTCGCGCCGGGCTTCGGGCACCAGGGGGCGCAATTGACTGATGCTCCGAAAATCTACGGCTCGCTGTTGCGCGGGACGATCGTCAGTGAGTCGCGCAGCGTCCTCGGTGCCAGCCCAGACGGGCTCGCTCAGGTTATCGCCCGGCGTAGCAGGGAGGTGCAGGATGCCATCGCCTGAATCCGAATCTGAGTCCGAATCCGGGTCCGCCTCTGTGTTTCGTCCCGTTCCGCCGCCTGTCGACCGGGCTGCGGCTTCTCGCGCCGCGATCGCGGCACGGCGGGCACGAGCCGCCGTCAAGGCGGCGGTCGCCGACGGTCGACGTGATCCGCGTGATGTTCTGCACGTCGCGCTGCTCGACGCACACAGCGTCGAAGGCGGAATGAGGGTGACCGACTTCCTGATGAGCGTTCCCGCAATCGGTAAGACGAAGATGCACGAAGCCATGACGAACATGGAAATCTCGCCGGCGAAACGACTCGGCGGGTTGGGCAAGCATCAGCGCGTGCGGCTTGAACAATTCCTTATCGAGCGGGCCGAGCGGCCGACCAGCCGCAGGCGCAGCCGACTGGTGGTGCTCGCCGGCCCGACGGCGGTCGGCAAAGGTACCGTCGCTGCGCACATCCGCGATCACTACCCTGAGGTGCTGCTCTCCGTGTCTGCGACGACGCGAACTCCGCGCCCGGACGAGGTCGATGGCATCAATTATTACTTCGTCAGCGATCACGAATTCAACCGGCTCATCGCCGGCGACGAGTTGCTCGAGTGGGCGGTCGTCCACAATGCCTACCGCTACGGCACCCCGCGTAAACCGGTCGACGCGGCGTTGAGTGCCGGACACAGCGTGCTCTTGGAGATCGACCTGCAGGGCGCCAGGCAGGTTCGGGCCGCGATGCCTGAGGCGACGCTGGTGTTCCTGGCACCACCGAGCTGGGACGAATTGGTGCGTCGACTGGTTGGCCGGGGCACCGAGGATGCAGAGGAACGCCAGCGCAGACTCGACACCGCTCGCGTCGAATTGGCGTCTCAGGACGAGTTCGACTACCGCGTGGTCAACGGCAGCGTGGCCGCGGCAGCGCGCGAGGTCGTAGACTTGATGCAGATTCGCACGGCGCAGAAGCGCCCGTAGCCGCACAACGCGTCACAATCGACGCCCACACTTCCCCCGAACAAGGAGATCATCACCCATGGCCACGTCGCAAAAAGGCATCATCGACCCGCCCATCGACGAACTGCTCACGAAGGTCGAATCGAAGTATGCGCTGGTGATCTTCGCCTCGAAGCGCGCGCGCCAGATCAACGACTATTACGCAGATCTGCACGAGGGAAGCCTGTTCGACAACGTCGGCCCCCTTGTCGACTCGACAATCGACGACAAGCCGTTGTCGGTCGCTCTGCACGAGATCAATGAGGACAAGCTCATCATCAAGCCGATCGTCGAGTAGCCCTTTCGCGAACGACGGATGCCGCTGTGAGCACACCCCTCAATATTGTCGTCGGTGTGACCGGCGGCATCGCTGCGTATAAGGCCGTCGGTGTCATTCGGTTGCTCGTCAAGGCAGGGCACAACGTTCACGTCGTCGCCACCGAGGCCGCGTTGCGCTTCGTCGGTCGGCCGACGCTCGAGGCGATCAGCCGCAATGCGGTCGACACAGACTTGTACGAGGGCGTCGCTCAGGTTCGCCACGTAGCGATCGGCCAGTCGGCAGACCTGATCGTGATCGCTCCGGCGACCGCGAACACGATCGCTAAACTCGCGGTCGGCATTGCGGACGACCTCCTCGGAAACACGGTGCTCGCCAGTAGTGCACCACTGGTGATCGCGCCCGCTATGCACACCGAAATGTGGCGCAACGCGGCGACTGTCGCGAACATAGCGACACTCCGCTCGCGCGGGGTGACGATCGTCGGGCCCGCCAGTGGTCCACTGACGGGTACAGATTCGGGCCTCGGACGCATGGAGGAGCCCGAGGCAATCGTCGCGGCAGCGCTGGCTCGCGCTTTCGGCACCGAGGCGACGTCGGACGCTTCACGACACGACCTCGTCGGCAAACGCATCCTGATCACAGCGGGCGGCACACGCGAGCCGTTGGATCCTGTCCGTTTTCTCGGAAATCGCTCCAGCGGCAAGCAGGGTGTCGCCCTCGCCGCCGCTGCTCAGGCCAGGGGTGCGCAGGTGACGTTGATCGCAGCGCACATCGAAGTGGAACCGCCCACCGGAATCCGGACCCGCACTGTCGGCAGCGCCGTCGAATTGCTGAAAGCCAGCACGGAAGAGGCTGCGTCCGCGGACGTCGTCATCATGGCGGCAGCCGTCGCCGATTATCGCCCGGCCGCCGTACGCGACAACAAGATCAAAAAGGAAGACACCGGCGAGTCGCTGACGCTCGAGTTGGTGCAGAACCCGGACATCCTCATCGCGCTTTCCCAGGTGAAACGGCTAGATCAGGTGATCGTCGGATTCGCGGCGGAGACGGAAGCCGACCCCGACCTGCGGCGTGAGCTCGGCCGCGCGAAGATCCAGCGCAAGGGCTGCGACCTACTCGTCATCAACCATGTCGGGTGGACCACTGGCTTCGCCGCGGACGATAACGAGATCATGATCGTGAATGCCCGCGGCGATATAGTGATGGAGGCCTCGGGAACCAAGTTGTCGGTGGCCGATCGTATTCTTGACGCTGTCAACACTGGCTCTGTCAACACGGTGTGACACAAGAAAGCCTGACGCGAACCAGACGTGGATGGGCCCGACGGTGCCGATGCGCTGGGTATCGGCACGAGAGAGGGACAACTATGACTGAACTGCGCCTGTTCACTTCCGAATCCGTTACAGAAGGCCACCCTGACAAGATCTGCGACCAGATCTCCGACAGCATCCTGGATGCTCTGCTGACGGAAGATCCGCACAGTCGGGTCGCCGTCGAAACACTGGTGACCACCGGCCTCGTGCACGTTGCCGGCGAGGTCACCACCAACGGTTATGTGGAAATCCCCTCGATTGTGCGTGAGCGGATCACCGCCATCGGTTACACCTCATCTGATGTCTGGTTCGACGGCCGCTCGTGCGGTGTCTCGATCTCGATCGGAGGACAGTCGCCGGATATCGCGCAGGGCGTCGACAACGCCTATGAGACGCGTGAGGGCTCCAGCCACGACGAACTCGACCGTCAGGGTGCCGGAGATCAGGGCATAATGTTCGGGTACGCAACGACGGAGACCCCTGAACTCATGCCGGTGCCGATCTGGCTCGCGCATCGCATGTCCGAGCGTCTCGCCGCCGTCCGCAAAGACGGCGTGCTGGATTACCTGCGCCCCGACGGCAAGACTCAGGTGACCGTCGGATATGACGGTCTCGTGCCGCGAACGATCGACACGGTTGTGCTCTCCACGCAACACGCACCGAGCGTTGAGTTGGCGCAACTGCGCGCGGACATCCAGGAGGTCGTGATCGACCCGGTGCTGGAATCCGTCGACCTCGATCACACTAACCGGCGCCTGTTGATCAACCCGACGGGCCGATTCGAGATCGGCGGGCCGCAGGGCGATGCCGGGCTCACCGGTCGCAAGATCATCGTCGACACGTACGGCGGTGCAAGCAGGCACGGTGGGGGAGCGTTCAGCGGCAAGGACCCGTCGAAGGTCGACCGCTCTGCGGCATATGCCATGCGCTGGGTGGCTAAGAATGTCGTTGCGGCCGGCCTCGCCGACAAGCTCGAGGTGCAGGTCGCTTACGCCATCGGTGCGGCGGCTCCTGTGGGGCTCTATGTCGAATCATTTGGCACGGCCCACGTTCCCGAGGATCGCATCATCACCGCCATCCGTGAGGTGTTCGACCTGCGACCTGCGGCGATCATACGCGACCTCGACCTTTTGCGTCCGATCTACGCGCAGACGGCCACCTACGGTCATTTCGGCCGCGAGCTGCCGAACTTCACGTGGGAGCGCACCGATCGCGTCACCGACCTTCAAGTTGCCGCCGGGTTGTAACAGTGGACCCCCGGGGCTGATCATGGGCGCCGCACACGTAGACAACGAATCCGCAGGTGTGAGTCGCGCGACGGCCGGCGAGCAGGTGGCACGCGTGCTGCTGGATTCGCCGTTACCGCAGCTGGACCGATTGCTGGACTACCGGGTTCCCGCACGGTTGGCCGCGGATGCCGTGCCGGGCGTGCGCGTCACGGTACCGCTGCGCAGCGCGGGCCGAGTCGCATCCGGATATCTGGTCGAGCTCGGCGAGACGGGCGAATACGATGGCACGCTGAGCGAACTGGATTCGGTCGTCTCGACCGCCCCCGTGCTGGCGCCGGAGGTGTGGGCACTGGCGCGGCGCGTGTCGGAGCGCAGTGCCGGAGGCGCGAGTGACGTCTTGCGACTGGCGATCCCGCCACGGCAGGTGAGGGTCGAGAAGGCATGGCTGGCCGCGCGCGGGAGCGACGACGCGGCAGATGTGACCGGAGTGGATGTGACCGGAGTGGATGCGACCGGAGTGGATGCCCCGGTGCGCGTTGAACCCGGGCGCCCGGGTGCGATCAGGGGCTATCGCGCGGGGCGGATCGAGAGCGCGCTGTCCTCGGGTGAACGGATCGCCGTGCGTGCGATTCCGCGGCCGGTCCGGCTCCCGGAGGACGTCTGGGTGGGCGAGTGGGCACTGACGCTGGCTCTGGCGGCCGCACACTGCCTGGCGGTCGGCTCCAGTGCCATCCTCATCGTGCCGGATTACCGCGACCAGGAGCAGCTCGAAGCGGCGCTACGGGTTGTGGCCCCAGCGGATGCGATCGTGCGTGTCGACGCGCGGCAGGCAAACCCTGACCGCTATCGCGGATTTCTCGCGTGCCTCGGCGTCGCAGCGCGCATCATCGTCGGCAACCGCTCCGCCGTGTACGCCCCTGCGGCCCGGCTCGGCATGATCGCTCTCTGGGATGACGGCGACCCGCTGCACGCCGAACCGCTTAGCCCGTACGTGCACGCGCGGGACGCCGCGCTGGTCCGGCAGGAACAGCAGGGTTGCTCCCTGATGCTGCTGGCGCACACCCGGAGCGTCGAAACGCAGCGGCTGGTCGAGCTCGGCTGGCTGATCGATGTGATGCCGGACAAAACCGTGACACCGCGCGTCATCGTGACGGCGCAGCAGGCGTCTGCAACTGGCGCGGCAGGCGCGGCGCGCATCCCATCGAGCGCGTGGAAGGCGGCCACAGACGCACTGGCCGAAGGCCCCGTGCTCGTGCAGGTGTCTCGGCCCGGTTACGCGCCCGTCGTCGCGTGCAGGCGATGCCGACAGGCTGCTCGCTGCACACGGTGCGACGGCCCGCTTGGAGTCGCGGCCGCTGGGGCGATCCCTGCATGCGGGGCGTGCGGTGCCATCGCAGCAGATTGGGTCTGCGAGCACTGTGAGGGCACGGAATTGAGCGTCGTCACTCGCGGGGCAGGTCTGACGGCAGAGGAGCTCGGGCGGGCGTTCCCCGCGACACGGGTGATCGTCGCAGACGGTGAGAAACCGATCCTGTCTGTCGGCGCCGAGAAGGCGTTGGTCGTCGCAACGCGCGGCGCTGAACCGATCGCCTCGGGCGGCTATCGGGCCGTGCTCCTGCTCGACGGAGACCGGATGCTGCTGCGCGAGAACCTGCGCGTCGGAGACGACTGTCTGCGCTGGTGGTCGAATGCTGCGGCACTGGCTGCGCCGGGCGCCCCTGTGCTTCTGGTCGGCGTCGCGGGCCCCCTCGCCCGAGCGATGGCGACCTGGCGGCAAGACGGTTATGCGAGTGCAGAACTCGCTGACAGGCGCAGTTTGAGATTCCCGCCGGCGGTGCGCATCGCCTCGGTCACCGGTAGGCCGGAGACGGTGGCTGCTGCGATCGACGCTATCGACGCGGATGCCGTCATCGACTCACTTGGACCGGCCCCGCTCGACGATGGCCTGGTCCGCTCGATCGTGCGCTTCGACTACGCACGCGGTGCGGAGGTCGCTGCCCGGCTGCGCGCCGCCGTCATCCGCAACGCGACGGCCCGCCGCAAGCGCCCCACCGGGGACGAACGGTTCAGGCCTGCGCCTACACTCAGAGTACGGTTCGACGACCCGGAGATATTGTGACGCACCCAACCGCCTCGCCGGTTACTCTTCGCCTTGCCCGCAGGCGCACCGACGGGGTGCGCTGATGCGGCTGGTTTTCGCGGGCACACCGTCGGTCGCCGTACCGAGCCTTGAAGCGTTGACCGTGGACGATCATGAGCTCGTTGCGGTCATTACCAGACCGGATGCGCCACTCGGCCGCAAACGTGTGCTCACCGCCTCGCCCGTCGCCGCCTGGGCGAACGACCGCGCCGTACCCACGATCAAGGCGAACAGACTGGACGACGTCGTCACGGCCGAGGTCGAAGCCCTCCAGCCCGACCTCGGTGTCATTGTTGCGTACGGCGGTCTCGTACGGGAGCCACTACTGTCGACACCGCGGCACGGTTGGATCAATCTGCACTTCTCACTGTTGCCCCGCTGGCGCGGCGCCGCGCCCGTGCAACACGCGATCCTCGCCGGTGACAGCGTCACAGGCGCCGCCGTCTTCCAGCTGGTGCCCGCGCTTGATGCCGGTGCCCTCTTCGCGACCCACCGCCGCGACATCGGCCCGGACGAGACGGCCGGCGACCTGCTGAACGCCCTCGCCGTCGAGGGAGCGGAGCTCCTGGCGAGGGTGGTCGCGGATCTGGAAGCCGGCACCGCGCAGTCCGTGCAGCAAATCGGAGAGCCCACCGTCGCGCCGAAAATCACACTGGAGGATGCGCGCGTACGTTGGGAGGAGCCTGCTGCAGCCGTATACAACCGCATCCGCGCGGTGACCCCTGAACCCGGCGCCTTCACCCACATCGACGGTGAACGATTCAAGCTGCTCGCGGTGCGAACGGGTCCGCCTGCCAGCCCGCTGCCGCCTGGACACGTTGCAGACCTCGACTCGCGGATCCTGGTCGGCACAGCGACCGTTCCATTGGAATTGCTCGAGGTGCAGCCGGCCGGCAAACGCCCGATGCCGGCAACAGACTGGTGGCGCGGTCGGCCACACGACGTTGTGACGGTGGCCGCGTGAGCAACGAGCGTTCGCCCGAACGGATTCAACCGGCCCGGCAGATCGCCTACGACGTGATCGCCGCGGTGCGCGAGTCGGACGCCTACGCGAATCTACTGCTTCCCACACGGATCGACCGGGCGAAGCTGCCTCCGGCGGATGCAGCCCTTGCAACCGAACTGACCTACGGCACACTACGGATGCGCGGATACTACGACCGCGTCATCGCCCTGGCGGCTCGGCGCAACGTCGATCAGATCGATCCGCCGATCCTGGATGTGCTGCGCCTCGGTGCGCACCAACTGCTGGCCACCCGCGTTGCGCAGCATGCCGCGGTGAACGAAAGCGTCGCGCTTGCCCGCACCGTCGGCAGCCGGTCCGCCACCGGGTTCACCAACGGAGTGTTGCGTACGATCGCACGGTCGACGCCGCAGGAGTGGCGCGAGCGGGTTTTGGCCGTGACGACGAGCGCCAACGAGCGGCGGTCGGCCGAGTTCTCCCACCCCGAATGGATCGTTCGAGCGTTCGCTCAGTCGCTTGCCGCGGAGGGGCGAGCAGCCGAACTCGACGCCCTGTTGAACGCGGACAACCTCGCGCCACGGGTGAACATGATCGCGCTGCCGGGCATTGCCGATATGCCGGAGACCGCCGAACGCAACCGCTATTCTCCCGTCGGCTTCGTCTTCGGCGGCGGAGATCCGCACGACACGGTGCGCTCCAGTGCCGGTACGCTTCGCGTGCAGGATGAGGGCTCGCAGCTGGCTGCACTGGCACTGGCGGCCGCACGCCCGGTCGAAGCGGGCGAGCAGTGGCTGGATCTGTGCGCAGGACCCGGCGGCAAGGCAGCGCTGCTCGGCGCACTCGCCACGCAGGGCGGTGCGCGACTCGTGGCGAACGAGCTGCTGCCGGCCCGCGTTGAACTGGTGCGCGCCGCCATCCGACCCATTGCAGAAGCGGTCGAGCTACGTCAGGGCGACGGCCGCGCATTCGGTGAAGAGAACGCGGGCCTTTTCGATCGGGTGCTGCTTGACGCGCCGTGCACAGGGCTCGGCGCGCTGCGCAGAAGGCCCGAGGCACGCTGGCGCAAGGTGCCGCACGACGTCGCCGAACTGACCGCGCTGCAGAGTCAATTGCTCGACTCGGCGGTACGTGCCCTGAAACCCGGCGGAGTCCTCGCTTACGTCACCTGCTCACCACACCTGGCTGAGAGCCGTTTGGCCGTCGCCGACGCACTCAAACGGCACGGCGGCACACTGGAGCCCCTGCAGACGCAGACGATTCTGTCGGCTGCACTGCGGCATCCGCTTGAGAGAGTCGGCGATCCGACGCAGGTGCAGCTGTGGCCGCACCGCCACGGAACGGACGCTATGTTCATCGCCCTGCTGCGCAAGCGCTGACCGATAGGGTGACGTACATGCCCGCACGCATCAACCCAAGCATTCTCGCCGCCGATTTCGTCAACCTGGAGCGCGACCTCGGCCGGATCTCCACGGCCGACCTGGTGCACGTCGACGTCATGGACAACCATTTCGTGCCGAACCTCACGTTCGGTCCGCAGATGGTCGAGCGCATCCAGGCCGTATCGAGCATTCCGCTCGACGTACATCTGATGATCGACGACCCGGACCGCTGGGCACCGGACTACGCAGAGCTCGGCGCATACTCCGTCACCTTCCATGCTGAGGCTGCAGCGGATGCCGTCGCCCTCGCCCGGCGTCTGCGCGACATCGGTGCTCGCGCGGGCATCGCCGTGAAGCCCGGCACGGCGGTTGAGCCGTTACTCGAACTGTTGCCCGAGTTCGACCAGGTGCTCGTGATGACGGTGGAACCGGGTTTCGGCGGGCAGAGCTTCATCGCCGAAACGATGCCGAAGCTGCAGGTGCTGCACGCGGCGGTTGCGGCATCCGGTCTGGATGTGTGGTTACAGGTCGACGGCGGGATCACGCAGGAGACGATCATCACAGCCGCGAAGGCCGGCGCGAACACATTCGTTGCGGGCTCCAGTGTCTTCGCTGCACCGGATCCGAGCGCCCAGATCGCGGTGCTGCGAGACACCGCGCAACTGCACGTGCACTGACGCGGGCACGGGGGCCTTACGGATGCTAGAAACTTGCACGAAGCTATCGACAATTTGTTGTCTATGCTGCCGTGATTCCGAGGTCGGTGAAGAGCGTGCGCATGCCGGCGCGGATGGTGTCATAGTCCCGGTCGATTCTGGTGCGGGTTTTCCGTGGCCGTCCCGGGCCTGGACCACGG
>Ga0208357_1000201_pt1 | contig 49093 bp, 49 predicted proteins | sample NGESurdeep092012_6_FD_184487 | JGI IMG/M metagenome (GOLD analysis project Ga0208357, IMG submission 184487) | Arctic peat soil microbial communities from Barrow, Alaska - NGEE Surface sample F52-2 deep-092012 (SPAdes) | ecosystem: Environmental > Terrestrial > Soil > Wetlands > Peat ...
CGCTTTGCGCAGGACACGCCGTGGCGCACCCTGGCACAAGCGATCGAGGGCGCCGACTTGTTTCTCGGTTTGTCGGCAGGTGGGGTGCTCAAGGAAGACATGGTGCGGGTCATGGCGAAGCGCCCGATCATCCTGGCCCTGGCCAATCCGACCCCTGAAATTCTGCCGGAATTGGTCAAGCGCGTGCGGGACGATGCGATCGTGGCCACCGGTCGTACCGACTATCCGAACCAGGTCAATAATGTTTTGTGCTTTCCGTTCATTTTTCGGGGCGCGCTCGATTCGGGTGCGACGACGATTACACGTGCGATGGAAATTGCCACCGTCAACGCGCTTGCCGATCTAGCGCGCCAGGAACAGAGCGACGTCGTCACCACAGCCTATGGCATCGAAGGCCTCTCGTTCGGTCCCGATTACCTGATCCCCAAGCCTTTCGATCCGCGCCTCATCGTCAAGATTGCGCCCGCCGTTGCCCAGGCGGCGATGGACTCGGGTGTGGCGACACGTCCGATTGCGGACATGCAGGCCTATACCGAGCAGCTGCAGCAGTTCGTCTACCACAGCGGCACGCTGATGAAGCCGTTGTTCGCGCTGGTGCGCAAGATCCCCAGCGAGCGCAAACGCATCGTCTTTGCCGAAGGCGAGGAAGAGCGCATTTTGCGTGCCGTGCAGGTCTTGGTCGATGAACGTATCGCCAATCCGATTCTGATCGGCCGCCCGAACGTAATCGCGCAGCGTATGGCGCGCTATGGATTGCGGCTCCGTTCGGGTGTGGACTTCACGGTCGTCAACACCGATCACGACGAACGTTACCGGGATTATTGGCAGGCGTATCACCAGATGCGTGCGCGCCACGGCGTGACCGTTCAATACGCGAAGCTTGAAATGCGGCGGCGCACAACCTTGATCGGTGCCATGTTGTTGCACCGGGGCGAGGCTGACGGCATGATCTGCGGCACCATCAGCAGCACGCTGTTGCATCTGAACTACATCGATCAAGTGATCGGCAAGCGGGCCGGGGTCAACGTCTACGGTGCGATGAACGGGTTGGTGCTGCCCGGTCGACAGGTGTTTCTGGTCGACACCCACGTCAATGCGGATCCCAATGCGGCGGAATTGGCCGAACTGACCCTGCTGGCTGCGGAGGAATTGCGGCGCTTTGGCATATTGCCGAAAGTGGCGCTGTTGTCGCACTCCAATTTCGGCTCGAGCGACTGGCCTTCGGCCGTGAAAATGCGCGCGGCCTTGGCGATCCTGAAGGAAAAGGCGCCTGAACTGGAAGTCGATGGCGAAATGCATGGCGACTGCGCTTTGGATGAGCAACTGCGCCAGTCGATCCTACCCGATACGACGCTCACGGGGCAGGCCAACCTTCTTGTCTTGCCCAACATCGATGCGGCCAATATCTCGTACAACCTTTTGAAGACGGCCGCCGGCAACGGCATTGCCATCGGACCCATCCTTTTGGGATGTGCTGCTCCCGTGCATATTCTGACGCCGTCGGCGACCGTACGCCGGATCGTGAACATGGCCGCACTGACGGTGGTCGACGCCAACGCGCAGCGATAGATCAGGCGTGGCCTCGCGCGAAGATCACGAAGCCAAAGCAACGCCTCTTTTCGGTCGACAGAATTCGGACCCCGTGTACTGTCCGGCGAACGGCTGAAGGGAACGATGTGCCCAGGGCCGCAATCGACTCAATGCGTGCGGATCGCTGTATCGACACTTCGACCTCGGAGTGCAATGCGTAGCGCCGGCACCAGGATCGACGGCCGTAAAAGATCACGGGGCTTGGCGCGGCCAAACAGACCATCGACGACGATGCGGCGCAGAGCGGGAGACCGCTCGACATCGCGCAGGAATTCGTCGGTTTGGGCAGAACCCAGACAGTTTCTCTGGATCCAGCGATAGAGCCTAAAACGCAGGCCGAAGCGGCGCGCAAGATGGGCGCGATAGGACTGCAACAGAGCCTGCGTATCGGGAGCGTCGCCGTGCCAGTGCTGGCCAAACGCGTCTGCGAGAAATTCCGCGGACTCCAGCGCATAGTCGATGCCTTCGCCCGTGATCGGATTGACCAGGCCCGCGGCTTCACCGACGCAGAATTTGCGCGAGACGCCGGCATGGATCGGCGCAAAATCGGTGCGCAGCGGATAGGCCTGGATCGGTCCGACTTGCGTGGCGTCCTCGAGCATGGGTTGAAGCAGCGGGTGGGTCGCAATCAGTTGACGCAGTCGATCGGCCTGTTTGGCGCGGCGCTGATCAAATACACCGCATCCAATATTGGCGGCGCTATCGGAAACCGGAAAGATCCAACCGTAGCCGGGCATGTCGACGCCGTCAAAAAACAACGTCACGTTTTGGTCGAGGCCCTTGACTCCCTCGAAGTAGACGCGCGCGGCGTGTTCGACCGCGGGTTTGTCGGACAACAAGCCGGTGCCACGCAACAGTTGGGTTTGGGCGCCGGTCGCCACCACGGCCACGGCGCAGGTGAAGACTTGTCCCTGTTGCGTCACGATTTCGCACGGACCTGCGGGCAATTCGCGGATGTCGACGACCTTGGTGTCTTCGAACATCTGCAGGCCCGTCGCCCGTGCATGCTGCAGCAGTACATGATCGAAGGTGTGCCTGGGCACGACCAGGAGGTCGGAAGGGTCGCGTCCATTCCCGCCAAAATCGATGGTGAAAGACTGCGCTTGGCTGCCACGAATGGTGACCCCGCTATGGGCCCGCGCCAGCGCACGTACCGCCGGATACACGCCGAGCCGCATTAAGGCGCGTACGCCACGGGGCGTGATGCCATCGCCGCACACCTTATCGCGCGGGAAATGCGCGCGATCGAAAAGGGCGACGCGCCGTCCTTGGCGCGCGAGGAGTGTGGCGCTGGCCGCGCCGGCGGGCCCGGCACCGATGATGCAAACGTCGAAATCGGGCATGCGGCAATGATACGGCAGACGCGCCGGGCTGCTGCGGCACTCATCGGGCAGCCCGGTACAATTCGGCTTGGGCGCGACGCGATCCTGACGTTTGCGGCACGCTGCGACACCGAGTTTTGGCGTTCGGACGTTTGGCTACCACTCTTCTATGGGCTGTTCGATGCCTGCTGCGTTTTACCCGGGTCGTTCTCGTTCGGTTATCCTGTTGCTCGGTCTCTTGGCCTTGGTCGCCAATGGCTATTGGTGGCGCCTGGGACGGCCGGTGACACTTCAGGATTCGTCGGTCAAGCGTATCGCCTGCGTCTCGTATTCGCCCTATCGCAAGAGCGGCCAGACGCCATTCGATCCCCACTTCATCGTGTCCGCTGCACAAATCGATGTGGATTTGCAGACCCTGTCACAGCGCTTCGATTGCGTGCGCACATATTCCGTGTCCGGCGGCCTGGAACAGGTCCCGGCCATTGCGCGCCGCTATCACATGAAAGTGCTGTTGGGCATCTGGCTCGGCCGCAATCGCGCGGACAACGAGACCGAGGTTACGCGCGGTATCGCGCTTGCGCGCCAGAACCGCGATATCGTGCCCGCCGTCATCGTCGGCAATGAAGTTCTGTTGCGCGGCGAATTGTCGCAATCGACCCTGGTCGACTATATTCGTCGTGTACGCGTGGCAACGGGCTTACCGGTCACGTATGCCGACGTCTGGGAATTCTGGCTGCGTTATCGTGAAGTGGCGCCGGCGGTGTCGTTCGTGACCATCCATATCCTGCCGTATTGGGAAGACGACCCCGTTCCGATCGAGGAGGCGGTGGCGCATGTAGAAGCCATTCGGCAACGGATGCAGACTGCGTTTCCCCATCAAAGCATTCTGATCGGCGAGACCGGCTGGCCCAGTGAAGGACGTCAGCGGCGGGGGGCTGTGCCGAGCCGGGTCAATCAGGCGCGCTTCATGCGCGAATTTCTGAACTGGGCCGACAAATCACACATCAACTACAACGTGATCGAGGCGTTCGATCAGCCCTGGAAGCGGGGCCTGGAAGGCACCGTCGGCGGCTATTGGGGCATCTACGACGACCATCTCCACGAAAAATTTCCATTGCAAGGGCCGGTCACGGAGGCGCCCCAATGGATGCGCGGCATACTTGCCGGAGGCGTCATCGGTCTGGCGTTTCTGGCGGTCGGATGGTTGTGCGCCGCGCGCAGCGCCGCGGCTTGGGTGATCCTGGCGCTGGCGGGCGATGGCGTTGGTGCGGCGCTCCTCGCCCAGTGGCGCTATATGGGCTTTGCGAATCGTACCGGGGCCGAATGGGCGTTAACGGGTGGAATGACCGCGCTGTCTTTCATCACGGCGCTCATGCTCGCCTACCGGCTCAGCGCGTGGGCCCGTCCATCCGAGCCGTCGCGGGCCATGTCCCTGATACCCGGCAGTCGTTGGCCCCAGATCTTTGCGCGACCGCGGTCCTGGAGTGAAGCAATGGGATTGGCCCAGTTCATCTGGCTTTTTGCCCTGAGCGTCGTCGATCTTCTCTTGGTGTTCGACCCGCGCTATCGTGACTTTCCGATCTTTTTGTTCGCGGCGCCGATCTTCGGATTCTGGCTCTTGGCCGTGGCCCGTGCGACCGAGGGGCGCGACCGGAGCGAGCCGGCCGCGGGACTCGAGGAGCGATTCCTGTCCCTGGGGATCCTCGTGATGTCGCTTTTGATTGTCATCATCGAGCGACCTTCGAACGGCAGCGCCGATCTTTGGAGCGTGATGGGTGTGCTCTTGGCTTTAAGCGTTCTGGTCCGGGTCCGGCCTCGAAAATCGCCGCGTGCTGTTTTGGGCGCGCACGAGAACGAGCGCACCGACGACCATTGCTAAGGCGCCGGGTTCATAGCAGTACAAAACGATGGCGGCGGTGCCGCACGACAATGCGAGCGCACCGAACAGCACGCGCCGGTACCACAACGCCAGAACGCAGGTGGCCAATGACGCATAGCCCAGTCCCCACCCGCTGTAGCTCAGGATGATGGCCAGACGGATTGCACACCACCACGGCCCCGCGCCGGCGTCGCACTGGTGGGCGATCTGGGGTGGTTGAATCAGGAGATAACGCACTAAAAAGGCAAGCGCGCATACTGCAGATGCGATCAGCCAAGGCCGGCTTTGCTTTGTCATGGGCAAATTATCGCATTCGTAAGGCTTACTGCGAACGCGCCAGCCGTGCTAGATTGTGACCATGACGATGAGTGCGGCCTCCGAGGAAGTCGAAAGCAACACGCGGCAGCGCGGCACTATCGGACTCGTTCTCTCGGGAGGCGGCGCACGCGCCGGCTACCAGGTCGGTGTGCTCAAGGCTATTGCAGTCTTGGAGAAGCAACGCGTCGCAGAACTCGGTCGCCGCCAACGTGGCCGGCGCAATCCGTTCCCGATCATTGTGGGAACGTCGGCCGGCGCGATTAACGCAATGGCGCTTGCGTCGGGGTCGGATGATTTCCAGAAAGCCGTCGGACGCATCGTGCGGGTCTGGGAGAATATTCGCGTCGAGCAGATCTACCGATCGGACTCGTTGGGGGTCATCAAGACCGGTGCGCGCTGGTTGACCGCCCTCTCCATCGGTTGGACCTTGCGCAAATGGTCCAAGGCGCGTCCGAAGTCACTGTTCGATAACGCCCCCTTGGCGGAACTGCTTAAGCGCATGATCGATCCGGCGCGCATCGAGCGTCTTTTGGCACGCGGAACGCTACAAGCACTCGCCGTGACGGTCTCCAGCTATTCATCGGGCCAGCACGTGACCTTCTACCAGGCCGCGTGCCCGATCGAGCCGTGGACGCGTTCGCAACGCCTGGCCATTCCCGAGCGCATCAGTATCGAACACCTTCTCGCGTCCTCGGCGATCCCGTTCGTGTTTCCGGCTCAAGCACTTTTTTTGAATGGGCGTAACGAATTCTGTGGTGACGGTTCGATGCGTCAATTGGCGCCGATCAGTCCGGCGATTCACTTGGGCGCACAGCGTATCCTGGTTGTGGGCGCGGGCCGTATGCTGGAGCCGCCGGCGCCGTTCGATGGGCCGCCCCCCACCTATCCGAGCCTGGCGCAGATTGCAGGGCACGCGCTCTCGAGCATATTCTTGGACGGACTGGCGGTTGACATCGAGCGCTTATTGCGCGTGAACAAAACGCTGACGTTGCTGCCGGTGGAAGCGCGCACCGAGACGGCATTGCGTCCGATCGAAGTATTGGTGATTTCGCCTTCGCAGCGTCTCGACGAACTGGCTTCGCGCCACATCGGCAGCCTACCCTTGCCGGTGCGCGCGATTCTCGGTGGCGTCGGCGCGACGGACGCACGCGGCGCGGCACTCGCGAGCTATCTCCTGTTCGAATCGAGCTATACGCGAGAATTGATCGATCTGGGCTACGCTGATACGATGACGCGCAAAGATGATGTCCTCGATTTTTTGCGACGCTCCCCGCTACCTGTGTCACAAGAGAAATAAGCGCGTCAATTGTGAACCGGACACGATTTCCGGGTCAGGGGTTGGCAGATAACGTCAATGGCCTCAGCCCATGACGCACCAGCGCAACATTTAGCGCAGGCATAAAGTCCGGGAACGCGCTGAAGAAAGCCTTCAAACCATTGGTCGGCTTCATGAGGCTTTGATAGTGCAAAGGTCTTGAAACCACGGCGGCACAGGTCGACTCATTGCAGGAATCGATTGACGCCAGCCAAGCCGCCGTAAAAGGAAATAAGGTGGGCTACAAGCTTGGGCTGCGGATTAATAGCGACGTTCTGACGTCGGAACAACAGCTCTACGAAAATATGAGGGACCTCGCACGGACCAAATACGACGCATTGCTGGACGGATTGAAACTGGAGGCGGCCGCTGGAGGTCTTTCGGAATCGGATGTGATATCCGTCAATCGACTCCTAACCGCTTCCGTCCCCATAAAATAACCGATCGACATCATCCTACGTCACTATGCGATACCTGTTCGTACACCAGAATTTCCCCGGACAATATCTGCATCTGGTGCGTTATCTCGCACGCGATTCGGCCAACGAAGTCGTCTTCATCACGCAGCGAACCGACGCCGAGATCCCCGGCGTTCGCAAAGTCGTCTATAAGCCGCATCGCGCCGTGATTCGAGGCATTCACCATTATCTCGGTGACACGGAAGGGAGCGTGCTCAACGCGCAGGAGGTGGTGCGCGTCGCACATGGACTGAGGACTTCCGGATTCGTCCCCGACATCATGATGGGACATAACGGTGGGGGCGAAATTTGGTATTTGAAGGATATCTTTTCCAATACGCCATTGATTGGCTACTTCGAGTTCTTCTATCGCGTTAACGGGGCGGACATTGGCTTCGACCCGTCCGAGGAGATCATATTAGATACGGCGCCACGTATCAGAACCAAAAACCTGGGTAATTACATCGGTCTCGATGCCGTGGATTAGGGCCATACGCCGACTCAATGGCAGCGGTCCGTGTATCCACTGCGATACCAGTCAACCATTAGCGTGGTACATGAGGGTATTGACACGGATGTCGTCATTCCCAATGATCGCGCAGAACTTGAATTGCCAAACGGGATGACGGTCTGCGCAGGTAACGAAGTGATTACCTACGTGGCCCGGAATCTGGAGCCGTACCGAGGGTTCCCCATCTTTATGCGTTCATTGGTGCGGGTGCTGGCGCAGCGCCCGCAGGCACAGGTCGTAATCGTCGGAGGGGACGAGGTGAGCTAGGGCAAAAGATTGCCTCCCGGGCAGACCTATCGGGAACTGTCCCACCAGGAGTTGGGTGATTCCCTGGATTGGTCCCGAGTCCATTTTCTTGGGCGAGTGCCCTACTCGCGATTCTTATCGGTGCTTCAGGTTTCGCGGTTGCATGTTTATATCATGATGCCATTCGTCCTGTCCTGATCAATGCTCAGCCAGACCGGGATACCATCGTTCAAATAGCGGCCTGAGCGTACCGTCGAGCGCTCGCGTCCGGGTCTGCAAAAGCAGGTGAGCGCTGCGTGGCATCCATTGCATTTGCTGACGCTTCGCGAAACGATTGCCGATGAGCGCATTCACGGTGGACTCGGCCAAGCAGGATGAAATGCGCTCACAGGCGCGGTAGCGCTCTTCGCATTTAAACTTTTCTCGATTCCCAACATGTGCTGCGGCTTAAGCTCCTCTGCTAACGCATGAGCAGGCCCAATACTGACGTCGGCAGCGACTCGCGTCACTTGCGATCAGCAGAGCGCACGTCACAAGTACTTCAGGTTTCGCACGTTCTTAAGGTCATTTCGCGCGGAGGTTACGATAGGGCTCTTTGATGATCTGGAAAAACCCGTAGGAAATCAGTCCCGCCGCGACCGAGCCAAGCAGCCAGTGACCGTATTCCTGTCGCTTGAGCGCACTGAGCGCTCCGGCGATACCGGTCGCGTTTGCGGCGTCGTAGCGGCGCGCGGCATCGATCAGAAACGCGCCGATCACTCCGAACAAGACACCGCGAGCCAGAAATCCGACTATGCCCAGAGCGATGATAATGCCGCGCAGTCTGGTATGTGTTAAGTCGATCCGTTCGGTCTTGTTTCGCGATGCGGCGCGGTAGAACTGAAATAGCCCGAAAAGCGCGATGCCCACACCGGTGGCACCAATTATCCAGCGGCCGAGCGGCAGCGCCATCGCCCGACCCGTCCAAGCGGCCTGCGAACGTCCCTCGTCAGCGGCTCCGCCGAACCCGAGCAAGCGCCATGTCGCTTCGCCGACGAGGATAGCATGTAGCGCTCCGTTCAACAGATAGCCCAGACGCACCGCCCACCGCTTGATCGTCCGCCGCTCTCGTCGATGCGCAGGGTCGAGTACCCCGAGCACCACCTGCCACAGCACGAAAGCCGTCAATCCCAGCGCTAGCAATGCGAGCAGCGCGTCGCCAAATGGCGCGGCCGCGAGCTTGGCCAATGCACCCTTGGATCCGTTCGGCCGCTGCGAAGGTTCGAGCGCCGCGACCAGTGCGAAGGTGCCGATCAGCACGTATACCACCCCTTCCGAAACGTAACCGCAATGTCCGACCCATCGCAGCCACGAGGACAACCCCTGACTTCGAACCTTGGTCAGCACGTGGCAATTGTGATCTCCGGTCGGGTACATGACGGGGGGCCTTGGTCCAGGTTTCCAGAAACGCCGGCGGCAGTTACGCGATTACCGGTCCTACAACCTCGAAATGCGTGTCGAGTCTAAACACGATTGTCGCGTATCTTTTTTGATCAGATTCATTAGGATGTAAGTTCACGTCGACTCGATTGGTCGATAAGAAGGATCAATGGCCACCCGGTGCGTAGTCTACCAGCACACGATGATCGGTCCCCTCCCATGCAGATGGGTAGCGACGCGTGAAGTCAAGTGCAGAGTGATGAGATAGTTCATCAGCAGTAAAGTGCACCGCCCAGATGCCAAAGGGCTGCGATAACGCTTCACGATCGTGAACATCCTGGTGAATTTCACCGTCGATAACGACGAGGCGGTGATTCACCGGGTCGCGCGCAGTTTCGTGCTGCGCCGCGGCAAGTTGGTGGCGTGCATTCAGAACCGATCCTTCGATGGTGGCGAAGAATTGGACCCCGGCGAGAAGGAGCTGCTGGCGCTCAAAGCCCGGCGCGAATATGCGGAGTTCATCCGCGTGGCCGTGCAGCTGCGCAAGAACATCGTGGTCTCAGGAAGTATGGGTACCGCCAAGACCACCGCCTCCAATGCGTTAGTTCTCGAAGTGCCGCGCGCGCGGGCTCGATCACGAGCATTCATGGATCGACCGCGCGAGTGGCCTTGGTGCAAATCATGTTGCTCGTCAAGCAGTCCGAAGCCGGGGTAGTGTCTCATGAGACACTACCGCTCGAAGTCCAGAGTTGCCCGATTCACAGCAGATATACAGGCCAAGGTGGGTTGGCCACTCTGGTCGAATGCCGGGCGACCGAACAGAGCAAGAGGGGCGCGGGTAATACGCAACATTTCTTTGATCAGCAAAGTCGATGCAACGGTCAACGCCAGCCGCACCATTGACAGCAGCACATGGTAGGACATGACCTTGAGTTGTTATCGCCTTTCGACGGGAGGTACCGCGTTTGGCGACTTGGTGTAGTCGGAGACGGGCCATTGCGCAGCGCGAGCGGGAAGGAGTGTCTCCTTCCCCGTCATCTGATCGACATTCAAGGCATAGACGGTCACGTCATCGAGTCGCGGATAGAACCCCTTCGGACGGCTCGTATCGTCGCTAAAGTATTTGAGCATCAGCGCATCGAAGAACGCGGCTTTGAGGGTTCGATCTTCGACAATGTCAATATGCCCAAAGACCACGATGCTTTGGCATTCGATCGAGGTATCGCATTGGAATCGGCCGTAGGGAAACACTTTTCCCGGCACATCGATCTCGAAGCACGCCCTAGGTTCATGGCGGATATTGTCTTGCAAGTGACCCTGGGCCCGCGTGTTGTGCAGCCAAATTTGGCCATTCATCCAAACGTACAACAGGGGGCAGACATAGGGTGAGCCGTCGGACCCAATCGTGCCGAGATGTCCCGAATAGCCGGTCGCGAGCAATTCATCGATCCGGAGTGCTGACATCAGTTTGTCCGTTCGCCGGACTTTTGGTGAGCTGCTCATCGAACCCCTCTCATTGTACTGAGCGATTGGTCATCAACTTTTCGGCGATTGAGACTATTAGAGCATGCCCGTGACGGGTTGGAGCATTCAAGGTGACTGTTCCGAAATGGCATGCTTCGATACGACGCGGTCACTGGGTCAAGCGCGTTCGTTTTAGGGGCGAGTCCGTCCCTCGTGGTGACGCGTGGTCGCGGTCCGCGGGCGGTCGAGCCGAAGTCGGATTCGGCAAGGTGCGCGACGGACGAATACAATCACGAATTCGATACGCGTTGGGAGTAGGGGCATCGGCACCCTCCAATGGTCTGCGCTGCTGGGCTTTGCTCTCGTCGCCCTGGGCATGGTTCTCACGCCCGGGCCGAACATGATGTATCTCGTCTCGCGTTCGATCTGCCAGGGGCGCCGAGCGGGGCTGGTCTCACTGGGTGGTGTTGCGCTTGCTTTTGTGGTTTACATGTTGGCTGCAGCGTTCGGAATTACGGCGTTGCTGTTTGCCGTGCCGTTCGCCTACGATGCCTTGCGTTTTGCGGGGGCTGCCTACCTCTTGTATCTCGCCTGGCAGGCTTTAAAGCCGGGCGGCCGGTCTCCTTTTCAAGTGTGGCAACTTCCGAACGACGGGTCGCGCAAGCTTTTCGTGATGGGTTTTGTCACCAATCTCTTAAATCCCAAAGCGGCCCTGTTGTACCTCTCCCTCTTGCCTCAATGCATCGACCCGACGCATGGCCGCGTTCTCGGACAAGCGGTCGTGTTTGGGTCCGTGCAGATCGTGATCAGCGTATCGGTGAATGCCATGATCGCCATTGCGGCAGGCTCGATTGCGACTTTTCTTGGAACGCATCCCATCTGGCTTGCCCTACAACGTGGGTTGATGGGTACGGTGCTTGCCGGCTTGGCGGTGCGCATGGCACTCGACTCGCGTCGGTAATTGGGGCGAGTTCCCATTAGGGGGATAGAGCATTTAGGATTACAGACGTCGCGGCTTCGAGAGGCGAGTTCGGAATATCCGCATCCCCGGCAACATTTCGCATCTGTAGAACACCTCGCAGGGAATTAACGCAGCGCGCTGCCAATGAGACATGATGAGAGGGTGCCATTAGAAAGAGCCTCCCACGGCTTAATCGTTGAGGCGTCGCTTTTTTGTCGTATGCCGTAGCGTTGACAGTCGTTGAAGTACTTTTATCCTACACTCATGGCACGAACGCGATCCTGACGGGACCGCTTCCTCGCCTGAAGGTATTTTCCGATCATGTGCAGCCACGCGTTAGCCGGCCGACAGAGACCTCAGATGCAGACCCGCGAGGATTTGCAAACGGCCATCTTCAACAATATCCCGGACATGGCGTGGCTCAAAGATAAGAAATCACGCTATCTGGCGGTGAACGAAGCGTATGTGAAGGCCAGCGGTAGGGCCGAGAAAGATCTTCTCGGTCGTGGCCCACGCGAGGTCTGGCCGAAGGAATGGGCAGAGGTCTATTTAAAGACGGATCGCGAAGTCATTGGCACCGGCAAGCGCAAGCGCTACGAGGAACAGCGCTACGACCACAATGGCACGCTGCGCTGGTTCGATACCATAAAAACGCCGTTTAGGAATGCGCGCGGCGAAATCGTCGGCACCACCGGCATTTCCCGAGATATCACCGAGCGCAAGCATGCGGCAGAGGAACTGGCACGATTTAACCGCTTCTATGCAGTGCGCAGCCAGACCAATCAGGCGATCGCGCGCCTGTCCGATCGCGATGAATTGCTTGATCAAACCTGCAGAATCATTCGCCGCTCGGGCGGCGTCGAGGCGGCTTTCATCCTGCTGTTTGACGAAGAGGGCGCCGATCAGGCGAGGCTCGTTGCGCATTCTCCGCGGCATGCGGGAAAATTGGGACGCATGGCCGAAAAATCATCGGGTAGTAATCTCGCGAAATTTCGCCGTGCCGGTGCACGGCCCTGGATCTGCGATGACACGAGGGCAGCTACTCGGTTTGTCGAGTTGGCGCAATTGGCCCATGAACTCGGCTATTTCAGCTGTGCCTTCTTTCCGCTGAAGCAGGCCAAAAATGCCGTCGGCGTCTTCATGTTGTTTGCGCCAGATGCGCAATTTTTCTCCGGCGAAATCGTCCAGCTCCTTTCCGAATTAACGGCGGATTTGTCCTTTGCCCTGTCCTCCATCCAAGAGGCGCAACGTCGACAAGAGGCAGAGCGCGAACTGAGGGAGTCGCGCCAGCAGTTGCGGGAACTCTCGGCTTTTCTCGAGGCCGTGCGCGAAGAGGAGCGCTCGCGGATTTCCCGGGAGCTGCATGACGAATTGGGCCAGACCTTGACGGCGCTGACTATGGGATTGCAATGGGCGGGAAAGCGTCTGCCGCCGGCGCAAGAAAAAGTGCGTGCCAAGCTGGACGCCTTAAAAGGCTTGACCGAGAGTACCGCCTTTGCCATGCGCAGGATCGCATCCGACTTGCGTCCTTTGGTGTTGGACGAATTGGGGTTGCCTTCGGCCATTGAATGGCTCATCGAATCTTTTGCGGAGGGCAATTCCATCGACATCCAATTGAAATCCGACCTGCGCACAACCAACCTCGGTGCCCCGATCAACACGGCATTTTTTCGCATCTTGCAAGAGTCCCTCACCAACGTCAGCCGCCATGGACAAGCCACGCGCGTTCTCGTGGAAGTGCTCGAAGGGGACCGTTTCGTCACGCTGCGCATTCGCGATAACGGCCGTGGCATCGACCGGGTGGCGGCGGCTTCGGGCAAGAAACTGGGTTTGATCGGTATGCGCGAGCGCGCCTATATGCTGGGTGGGACCTTTAATATTTCGAGCGAGAAGGCGGCCGGCACCGCCATCGAGGTCACCCTACCTAAAACGACGACGGGAAAGGGTCGGGCCTCATGATAGAAATCCTGATTGCGGATGATCACACGATTTTTCGCGATGGCTTAAAGCAAATCATTGCCGATGAGGCGGACATGGTAGTCGCCGGGGAAGCGATCGATGGCGACGACGTCCTTCAAAAAATTCGTGCGCGTGCTTGGGACATTTTGATTCTCGACATGTCGATGCCGGGCAAGAGCGGGATCGCATTGATCCAGCAAATTAAAGCGCGGCGGCCAAAGCTACCGATCCTGATTCTTAGCATGTACCACGAAAAACAGTTTGCGATTCAGGCGATCCGGGCAGGGGCGGCGGGCTACATCACCAAGGACAGCGCCACCAGCCAATTGATCGTGGGCATTCGCAAGGTCTGCGGCGGTGGCATGTTCATGAGTAACGCCGTGGCTGAGAAGTTGGCGCGCGAGTTGGATGGCTCGGAAAATTCTCTTCCCCACACGACTTTGAGCGGTCGCGAGTTCCAGATTCTGCAGATGCTGGTGGAAGGCAAGAAGCCATCCCAGATCGCTGACACGCTGTCTCTGAGCGTCAAGACGGTCAGCACTCACAAGTCGAATATTCTGCAGAAAATGGACATGTTTAGCGCCGCCGAATTGATCCATTACGCCATCTCCCATCGTCTTTTCGAGGACGCCCCGTAACGACGCCATTCTCGGAAAATTCCTACCGGAGAATCAGATTCTGCTGATTCATTCTTTCGTCGCATCGGCTTATGCTTTCGACGTTATAAGGCGTCGGAGGGTTCATGCGTACGACCAGACCGGTGTGCCGGGCCGAGCACGGCATGGTGGCGACCGCGCACTATCAGGCATCCACCGAAGCGCTGGCGGTACTCAAGGAGGGCGGCACGGCGGTCGATGCCGCCATCTGCGCGGCGGCTACGCTCGGCGTCGTGCTGCCCCATATGATCGGTCTGGGCGGTGACGCCTTTTGGCTGATCTACGATGCGCGCGCGAACCGTCTTTTTGCGTTGAATGGCAGCGGTACCTGCGGGCACCAAATCAGTCTCAGGAGTTTTCGGGGGTATGACGCGATTCCGGCGCGCGGGCCGCTTTCCGCCATCACCGTGGCCGGGGCGGTCGACAGCTGGGGGTTGGCCTATGCGCGTCACGGCAGTCTGCCGCTCGCGCGGCTGCTGGAGCCGGCGGTTGCTTATGCCCGCAACGGCACCGCCGTCAGTGATGACTTAAGTCGCTGGATGAGCGACGACCTGGCCGATCTGCAAGCGGATGCGGGCGCCGCCAGCCTGTTTTTGAAGGACGGCCGGCCGTATGCACCGGGCGATGTTCTCAAGCAGCCGGCGTTGGCGGCCACCCTGGAGCGCATCGGCCGCCATGGGCCGCGGCATTTCTACACCGAATCCGGAAGGGACATCGCGCGTTATCTTCAAGGCCGGGGGGGTCTTTTGACGCCCGAGGATTTCGAGAGCTATCGGGCGCGCTGGGTGGATCCGATTTCGACGGCCTATCGCGGGTATCAGATTTCGCAGGTTCCGCCGCCGTCCCAAGGGTTGACCGGGCTTTTAATCCTCAACTTCTTGAACGGCATCGATCTGCCCGCGCTCGCGACCGATCCGCCGGCGTACTACCACGCCATGATCCAGGCGGTGAAATGGGCATTTAGCCAACGCGATCGGTGTCTGACGGACCCGAACTTTTACGACATTCCCGTGGACGCGCTGTTGCGTCCGGAATTCGCAAACGCGGAACGCGCCGTCTGGATGACCGATGCGGCCCGCATTTCTGACAACCGTCCGGGTGGCAGCGATACAAGTTTTATTTGTGCGGCGGATCGCCATGGCAATGTCGTGGGGCTCGTGCAAAGCCTGTATTTCGATTTCGGGGCTTGCGTTGCCGACCCGAAAAGCGGGGTCATGTTGCAGAATCGCGGCCACTTCTTTTCCCTGGATCCGCAGCATCCCAATGTCCTCGCGGCGGGCAAGCAATCGGCCTCGACCTTGATGTCCGGCATGGCCTTCAAGGGTGGCAGACCCTACATGGTCTATGGCACGCAGGGCGGCGAAGGTCAGCCTCAGACACAGACTTCGATTCTCACCCGCGTGGTGGATTTCGGTTTGAATGTGCAAGCCGCGATCGAAGCGCCGCGCATCCTCTATGGACGGACCTGGGGTGACAGTGCGCAGAAGCTTTTGATCGAGTCCACGGTCGGCGCTGCGGTCTGTGACGCGCTGTCTGGCCGCGGCCACGTGCCGGAAGTGGTTTCCTGGCCGTATCCGCGCATGGGTACGGCACAGGCGATTCGCCTGAGGGGCCCCTGGTCGGCTTTCATGGAGGGGGGTGCGGATCCGCGCGGCGAAGGACTGGCGCTCGGATACTGACGCGATCGAATTTTGGAGGAAGAGCGATGAACATGGATTTGTTGATCAGGCATCTGCGTATCCAGGACGACGGACCGCTGGTGGATGTCGGCATTGCCGCCGGAAAAATCGTTGCGATCGAAGAGCACCTCAAAGGGGACGCGACCGAAATTATTGATGCCCAGGGGCGTGCCGCACTTCCGGGTTTTGTCGAACCGCACTTGCATCTGGACAAGGCACTCTTGCACCGGCGCCTACCGGCCGTACAGGGCACGCTTGAAGAGGCGATTCGCGTGACCGGCATATTGAAGGGCAAGCAAGAGCGCGGCGACGTGCTCGATCGCTCTCGCCAGGTGCTCGACATGGCGGTGCGCAGCGGCACCGTGGCCATACGCGCGCACCCCGATGTGGATCTGATCCAGGGTCTCATCGGGGTCGAGACGCTGTTGGAACTCAAAGAGGAATATCAAAACCTCTTGGATCTGCAGATCGTCGCTTTTCCGCAGGAGGGCATCATCAAGTCGTTGGGTACGTATGAACTCATGGAAGAGGCCATGGTTCTGGGTGCCGACGTGGTCGGCGGATGCCCTTACAACGAACTTTCTTGGGCCGATACTCAGCGCCACATCGACATGGTGTTCGATATGGCAAAAAAACATGACGCCGACGTGGATCTGCACGCCGATTTCGCGGACGACGCGTCGGATCCGCGTTTTGCCGCGGCCGGCTACATCGCACGCAAAACCATCGAGAGCGGTTACCACGGGCGTGTTTCTTTGGGGCACGTGACGAGTTTGGGCGCACTCGATTCGGATGAACTGAAGCCCATTATCGATCTGTTGCGGGAGGCCCGGATCAACATCGTGACGCTACCCGCGACCGATCTTTACCTGGGCGGGCGCAAAGACACGAAGAACCAGCGACGCGGGCTGACGCCGGTTCGGTCGCTGACGGCCGGCGGGGTCAATGTGGCCTATTCCTCGAACAACATTCGGAACGCCTTCACGCCTTTTGGCAAAGCCGATCCGCTGGTGATTGGGAACATGTTGGCCCATGTCGTGCAGTTCGGCATCCCAGCCCACCAGGCGGCAATTCTGCAAATGGGGACCTACAACGCGGCCCGCGCCATGGGGATCGAAGCGAATTACGGTCTTGCCGTGGGCAAGCAAGCCGACATCGTGATTCTCGATACCCTGCAAGTGGCCGATGCATTGCTCGATATTCCTCCGCGTTCTTGGGTCATCAAGCGCGGCAGAATTACGGTCGTGACCCATTACAGCTGTGAAATCCATCGCCACCAAGGAGGAAAGCCGTGAAGAAACTACCCGCGGAAATCGTCGCGTCGCTCCTGGCCGCGACGACGGTCATCATCTCGCTGCCGCCGTATAACCTGCCGCCCTGGGCAATCTTCATCAGCTGGGCCGGCACTTTCGCCATGGGCGGGCCGTCGCGCGAGAACCTCGGTCGCATCTGGCGGGTCATGCCGATCGGATCGTTCTTCGCGATGCTGATCGTGCTGTCCTTCTTCCAGGCGTCGCATTACCTCACGGGGGTTGCCTTCATCGTCTCGCAAATGGTGATCCTATTTCTTCTGAACACGGCGCTGCTATTGGTTGCGCGCTTCAAAGCATTCAGCTTCATTCCGGGAATGTTCTTCGGCTTTGCCTCCTACTTCGCCACCATGTTCGGCGGATTCGGGCCGGATCCGCACAATCCCTATGCGGCCTACGTTGCCGTGGTCATCATGAATGCGATCGGACCGGCCTACGCGTGGATCAACCTTAACTACGCGTCACACCATGAATCGCATTAGGCGGCGACGTGTGCACTTTCGACCCTACTTGCGCGCGCATTCGCTCGCGAGAAGGCCAAAGAAGTTTTGAGCAGCGATAGCGTCGCGTAGGAGGAGCGCGTCGCGGGGTCGGGTCCGCGATGGATCAACTACTCGGAAGCGGCCACGAATACCGCGGGGCTCACTTTAAAATACGTTCCTAGTTTGGCCGCCAGAGTTGAACTGATTCCCCGTTTTCCTGCAAGGATGGCGGAAAGGTTGCTTTGCGCCACGATCTTTGCAAGGTCCTCTCGTTTAAGGCCCCATGTCTCAATGAGATAGCGGAGTACCTCTTTGGGTTCGGACGCTTCGATGGCGTTATGGCCGGCATCGTAGTCCTCGACCAATTCGCCGACCAGATCGAGCAAACCCGATAAAGCATGCCCTTCGTTATCGCCCATTACGTCGAGAAGCTCATTCATCAGTGCCACCGTGCGGGCGTATTCCCTTTCGTTACGGATCGGCCGCAGATGGGCAATCCGATCGAACGCGATCCAGGCTTTTTGGAGGGCCCTGACATCGAAAGATTCAGGTGTCGTCGTTATGATTGCGCTTTCCTTTTTCGGTACGACTTGCACCAATCGTCGTATTCCCGGTGATTCATCACCCTACGTAGGAATATCTTCCCGTCACAATAGCGGATGATGTGATGATTAGATAGTTGCTACCGCCAACGCTGGATCCGGTTACGCGGGGGCGCACTGCGCCACGATGTCGAACAGATAGGCCCGTTCGGCGGGACCTGGTCGGTCAAACACCCGCGCAGCCACAGCGATCTGGTGCTCTTGTTCCAAACACCATTCAGGTAGAACTGACGCGCCAGAGTTGCGCCAATTCTTCGCGACGCACTTAGGGAGGCATAGCTAATGCGCCAGGGTTACCTCGGGAACGAGCCCAAGTCGGCGGGCCCGTCGAACGAATTTCCGATCATCGAAGGTGACAAAACCGTCACATGTGCGGCTACGAGTTAGGTGTAGCGCGTCAGCAAAGTCTAATCCAAGACGATGCAGTTCGACGGCATCCTTTACGGCGTCCCAACCCTCAACCGTCACATGAGACATTCCTAAAAGGTGGTCCAAGACCGCGGCCGTCGAACCGGGCTCGAATTCGTAGAAGCCACGCAACACCCATTCAAATTCTAGAATTACGGTTAGAGGCACAAATATCGAGAGTGTGTCGAGCATCACCGATTGAGCGATGGGTCGCTGCCGCTTGGATTCCGGATCAGTCGGATCGTCGCAATAAAATCGAGCCAAGATGTTGGTGTCGACCGCGATCAATGCTTGCTCCGTTTAGCTCCGAGCAACGCGGCCGGATCGAAGTCACCAAGCCGCCGTGGACGTCCTCCCATTGGTATTGCCTTTGCCTTGAGCATTCCATAGCCTGACTCCGGAACAGAAGGCGAAATACGCCGCCGAACGATCAGACGAATCGAGCCTCCTTCATCGACAAATTCGACCTGAGTTCCCGGTGTCAATTCATATCGAGCCCGAATTTCCGCCGGAATGATGACTTGTCCTTTACGGGTAAGTGTGGCGCTTGCCATTGCGAATCTCCCTAAGCTGCGAGTGACCTCATTATATCGCTTACAAGGTAAGCGGGTCGAGCCGGGTGCTGCAATTGCGCATATTGCCCTCACGGTCCATACGATGCCTGACCGGACGGATTTTAATTTTGGGCGTAATGCGGCCGATCAAACCATCGGAAGCAGCAACACGAGCTTCAGATCGACCCGCGCAGCAGGGTGTAGCGTGAGTTGTTCGAACACTAGATCGCCGCGTTCGGGATGATGGAATCGGCGTTCCCCGCCTTCTCGTTCGAGGACATCATGGGTCTGCCAGCGGTGAGCAAATTCGTCACTGGCCAGTGACAGTTGATCAAGCAAGCCTCGTATCGGTTCGGTATCTGCCAACCGGCCGCAATCCGCCCGAAATTCTGCGACCAGGCGCCATGACCGCGCACTCCAGTCATGGATCAGCTGTCGCGCCGGGGGATAGAGAAACAAAAACATTAATAAATTCGGTGGCTCTGGCTGCGCGCGGGCGCCCCAATGAAGAAATAGATCGGTCGCCCGACGATTGCTCGCCACAACGTCCCAGCGTCGATCCAGCACATAGGCCGGACATTGCACGGCGTGGACGCTGCGGAGTACAGAATGCTTGGGCGGCTGTGGTTCGGGCTGCGCGGGATCGCGTCGGGCCGCAAGGTCAAACAGATAGGCGCGCTCGGCAGGAGATAACTGCAGCGCGACTGCCAGTCGGTCGAGGACGCTGGCAGACGCAGCGATTGGGCGCCCCTGTTCCAACCAAGTAATCCAGGTCGAACTGACGCGACAGAGTTGCGCCAATTCCTCACGCCGCAATCCCGGGGTGCGCCGCCGAACCGTCGCCGCAAAACCGGTGCTCTCGGGCTGCAAGCGCTGACGATGCAAGCGGATGAAAGTCCCCAAATGCCGGCGTTGCTCGTGTTGGTCGGTGAACGGCTGGGAAGTCGACATGGTGCGGTTCTGAGTACTTTTTATACCAGTATAAAAGTTCATCTTGTACCAGGATATAAAAGAACTTATGGTCTGTCGATGAAATCTTCCGGATCGCGTATTTTTTCGCCCACGACACTCCAAGGAGCATTCACGCATGAAACAAAGCACTCTTGCGGCAGAACAATTCGGCGCCACCGCCCATGCCTATCTCAATAGCAGCGTTCACGCCGGGGGCGCCGACCTCCAACACCTGACGGCGGTGTCGCGCAGTCTGGGTCACCCGACTGCGCTGGATCTGGGATGCGGTGCCGGTCACGCGGCCTTTGCCATGGCGAACGGCGGCGCGCAAGTGACGGCGTATGACCTATCGAGCGAAATGCTGGCCGTGGTCGACGCCGAAGGACAGCGTCGTGGAATACAGGGCTTGCAAACCCAACAGGGGGTGGCTGAGCATTTACCCTTTGCGGATTCGATTTTTGATCTGGTTGCCACCCGCTTCTCGGCCCATCATTGGACCGACGTTTCCGCTGCGCTGGCTGAGGTTCGAAGAGTGCTTCGAGCCGACGGCACTTTGGTTGTCATCGATGCGATCGCGCCGGAATCACCTTTGCTCGATACAGTGGTGCAGACGGTGGAAATCCTGCGCGACGCGTCCCACGTGCGCGACTATCGTGTCTCCGAATGGCGCGCGATGCTGAAAGCCGCCCACTTCGCAGCGCCTGAAGTCGATACGTGGGTGCTTCCCATGGAGTTTGCCACCTGGGTGGCCCGAATGCGGACCTCAGAGGTGCGCGTCCATGCCATCCGCGACGTCTGGGCCCGAGCGGCACAGGAGGCCCGGCGACATTTTCGAGTGCAGCCTGACGGTTCGTTTCATCTGGACGTCGCTTGGATGCAGACCCGGCCGTGGGCAAAAAATTAAGGGTGAGCGTTCAACGGCGCTTGGAGATGATTCCCGCGTGGCAGGTAAAATTTGTCGAAAGCCATGCGATTCGGATTCGTTTCGAAACAAAATCCGTGTGTTTGTATATACATTCGTGTATACTTAGTACATGCTTCGAAGAATCGCCGCTTTTGAATGGGATCGTGGAAACAGCATCAAATGCCAGAAACATGGCTTAACCTTGTCCGCCATCGAATCCTGTTTTGCGCGACCCATTTTGATTCTACCGGACGAAAATCATTCGCAGACCGAAGAACGATTGCGCGCCATTGCACGCGACGAAGATGGGCGGCACGTCTTTATCGTGTTCGCGGTGCGGTCGCGTGGTCGCCAATCGGTTATTCGCCCCATCAGTGCACGCTACATGCATGCAAAGGAGATCCAATACTATGAAAAGGAAAATCCCAACGTTTAAGACGGACGCGCAAGCCGAACGCTTCGTCGCCAACTCCGATCTGACGCGGTACGACCTTTCGGGTGGGAAGGCGGTCCAGTTTGAGTTTGAGCCCAAGGCTTCGCAACTCAACATGCGGCTTCCTGCCAGCCTGTTGAATGCCGTTAGGCACCGTGCCGAACAGTGGGGCATTCCCTATACGCGCTTTGTTAGGGAAGTTCTTGAACATTCGCTTCAGGAAGAAGGCCCTGCGCGGGCCGTGCGAGGGGTGATAAAACATCTTTCTTCGACAAAGCCCGTGTATCGAACAAGTGCTGTATCTCGGAATGAATTGGAGAGGCAGCATATTTTGCAAAAATCTGGACTGGATGGCCGCCACCGCGATAAGAATCCCCCGAAGGCGGGAGGGATTCAGCAAAAACGCAGTGACACACTTAACAAAAATCTCTCGAAGCCCATTCCCCAGTTTTCACCGAACACGACGCTGGGTACGATGAGGGAAAAGACCGGTAAGGCTAGCGAGGATGCTGTAAGGCGAGCCGCGGCAAAGATGTACAAAAAGTCCTAACGATCCGGGGGCGGTAAGCTCACGGACGGCGGTTCCTTTGCCAGGGTCAGCGACAGGGTAGTCTTGCCGACCTGTCGCGGGCCCAGCAAAGGCCACAGCCGGAGACTCAGCCCGCGCAAGGCGCAGATCGGGTAATAATTGGCGGGTTAACATCCTTGCATTTATGGAACTTAATTCCACAATTGCAAGGCTGAAATCCAACAACCTGTCGCGGCCTCTTACCGCGGTGGGCCCACCCCGGATTCGTGAAAATGTGAAGCGCGCGAAAAACGTCGTTCGATTTCGCGGTATTCCCTCAGAAAATCTTGTTGATCAGATCATCACCGATCCCAAAACCTGCGCCCATCTCAATGGCGCGACCAAAACCCGAATTTAGGAAATTTCCCAACATGCCACCGAAGCCCCCTTGCTGCGTCCGGACGTATCCCGGCGGATAGCCCGGAGGCAATTGGGTCGGTTGCTGCGTCCATGGGCCCGGCTGCTGCATCGGGGATGCCTGCAGCGCCGTGTTCTGATTGGCGACGAACGCGTGGATCGCTTGCAGTAACAGGCCGACTTGATTCTGCTCCGCTTGCACGGCAAGGGTAATCGACTTCAGGTCGAGCAGCCACTCGCGGGCATCCTGATTTCCGGCCTGGGCCGCCGCCTGAAATTTGTCGGCCAGCGTGCGTATTTCTTGAACGGTTTCCTGAGCCTGGCTTTGCAACTGCTGATATTCCTGATCAATGGTCTGAATGTCCATGACTTACCTTTCTCATTGGGATTTGCGGCACGAGAACGCAGATGACGATTTGAAATCCGGCTGCGCGTCGTTCCTCGCAGGATCGAACGGGCCGAAGCGCTGGTGGCGCGCCCCGGTCCTGACATCAAGGCTCGCGCGCTCGAAGGGCTTATTTTGACAGGTATTCAGTGCAGTTCACGCCGCAGAGGGCCTGCAACATTTGACATTTATGAACACCCCATACCGGGCCGAGGGGCCACCGCGAAGTGCAATCCGATTTTCGTCGGCGTCCGGATCAATGTTCACACGGGCGTTACGGAGCCCCGATGCGTGTCGGGACGAATGCCGCGGGCCGTTCGGGCGGGGGGCGGCGTGCTAGGCGATCAGCTCGACTTCGGCTTCGATCTCGACCGGAATATCGAACGGAAGCTCAGCCAGACCCACCGCACTGCGGCTGTGTGCACCGGCCTCGGGACCGTAGAGCTCCAGGATGAGATCGGAGAATCCATTGATGACGACGGGCTGGCGATTAAAACCGGGAGCGGAATTGACCATCCCAAACACGCGGACCCATGCGCCGACGCGATCCAGATCACCCAAGGCGCGCTTTAAGCTCCCAAGGATGGACAGCGCCGTCAGGCGAGCCGCGGCATGGCCTTGCTCGAGCGTGAGTTCGCGCCCGAGTTTTCCCAAAGGTTGGGCGATCGATCCGTCAGAATTCTGCGGGCCATGGCCTGATATGAGAGCGCGACGATTCAAAATCCGGACAAACTGAAAAGGCAAGACGACTCCCGCAGGGGGTCGGATTTCGGCCGGTAGCGACAATCCCATGGCCCTTAACCGTTCTTCAACCCGCGACATTGATCACCTCATTCATTGAATTCAACCACTCAGCATATACGGATGGGAGGATGTCTCCACAGACACGGCGGCCTCATCTGCATGGACTCTGAGTCTCTCGAACCCGCGCGGTTTGGGCGAACTCCCGCGGTAACTCAGCGTGACAGGAATTCACGGCTGTCGATTTTCCCGATAGGCCTTTTAGGAGGCCATTAATGCGGGTTAATCGTGGAAGTGCACGCGTTGGGCGTACCACCAGCGGCACCAAAAAATCGTGACCACCAATGAAGCGATGCTAAAGACGATCACCATCGCACCGTTCTTCGATAGGCCGTTCGTGGCGAGCATCTCGAACACCGTATAGACCCAACCCACAACCAGGAAGACCAATCCCGCGCGCCAGGCCATCATGCGCTGGCGATAGACGCCATAGGCCAGGACGAGTACGGCCATGCCATAGCCAAAGACGAAATAGCGAGACAATCCGGCCGGATAGTCAGTCATCACGAGGCCGCCCACGCTGGAGTGGATGGATTGAATATTCGAGAGGACCGACGAGCAGCAGGCCAGGCCCAGGACCGCGAGCAATCCCGAGGCTATCGCGACGGCCAATGGCGGTCGCACAGATGAACGGGTGTTCGAAGTCGCGTGGGTCGGCTGTGTCGGTTGAACCGGCGGCGAATCGTGCAGCGCCCGATTGATGACGTCAGACAGCCAAGCGGCGTCATTTCGAGCGAACCAACGGCCCAACGCCACCATGGCGACTCCCGCTCCCATCATTGCCAGCCCGAAGATTGGACCTTGCCAGGCTTTTCCCGGGCCGACGAAGGACGTTATCGCCGTCAGGACGGTGAAACATGCGGTCGCCCCAAACCAGAATGCCATGAACACTTTCACGAGTCCGTGCAGGGTAAATCGACCGACGAGGACCACGCGGTTATGCTGCATCACGAAGCGACCGTTAAAATACGGTTTGAATGAATTGCGCACCATCGGAATGGCACGCTGAAGCGATACCCGCGCCACCTCCACGGTGCCCACCGCCTCTTGCTGCGCGAGTACCGCGAACGCGGAATGCCGCGTCGCGGCTCTCAAGCGTTCGACGGACTCCGTCAGTCCAAACGAACTCTCGAACTTCACTGGGTCCGAACCCCGCCACGCTGCGGTGAGCCAACGAATCATGAAACCTCCCCATTGCACGGTTCATTGCTGAGCATCGCTTTTGCAATCGACAGCATCGTCTTTTCAGGAAAGGGCGTCAACGATGCGCCGTTTGTCTCGGTTTTGCTAGCATGAAGGCGTTTGGCGGCTTGACGTCCAAAGCCTCAAGGTATATCGACCACGTTGCGGCCGACCCCGCATCCGGAAAATTCCAAACGGGAACATTCTATGCAAAAGATCACGCCGTTCCTTTGGTTCGATGACAGGGCCGAGGAAGCAATGAATTTCTATACCGCCATCTTCAAGAACTCGCGAATTTCGAATGTGACGCGCTATGGAAAGGCCGACCCGGGGCCGGACGGGACGGTCATGTCCGCGACATTTCAGATCGAAGGACAGGATTTCATCGCCTTAAACGGCGGCCCGATGTTCACGTTTTCGCCGGCCATTTCGTTCTTCGTGAGTTGTGAGACGCAGGAAGAGGTCGACCATTATTGGGAAAAATTGGCCGAGGGTGGCGCAACACTCCAGTGTGGTTGGCTCAGGGACAAATTCGGCGTTTCTTGGCAGATCGTTCCCGCGATCCTGGGCACCTTGTTGCAAGACAAGGATGCCGGAAAATCGAAGCGCGTCATGGAAGCCATGATGAAGATGCACAAACTGGACATCCGGCTTTTAAAACGCGCCTATGACCACTCCTGAGTGCGGCCGCTGATGCGGGCCCTAGGTTCACACACGCCATTCCGATGCGTGGCAAAGAGCGGCCGTAGACCTGCTTCAGTGGGTCTTTGTCGCGCTTCGCTTTGACATGACTTTGCGAGCTTGTGTGCGGGAATGCGCGGGTTTTTCTGAGAGCCGGCCCGTGACGTATTTGTGAAGAACACTGGCGATGAGCGTTTGATACGGAATGCCTTCCTCAAGCGCTTTGACCTGAATGTCGCCGAGGTCACCGGCCGATAGGCGGATGTTCACGCGACGGTCCTTGATTGCGGTTGCCCGCGCGGCCGCCTTTATTTTCGCAAGCTCGGCTTTGGTGGCAACGGACTTGAGTTGACCTTGATCATAGGCACCGAGAATTTCCCGTTCGTAATCATCAATTTTCGCCATCTGCGTCACCTTGATTGAGGTAGTCCCTTGTCGCCTTACGGCTGGGGATCACGGTTTTTAAGAATAGATAGTCTTCCTCTTCAATGAAGGGCACCAAGTAGACGTAGCTATCGCAGACAACGACAAGGACACGCTGCTTGGAATATTTTGCTTGATTGGGATGCGTTAAGACATCCTGCAGACCACCTGATTCGATGGCAACAACGATGTCTTCGAACGATACCCCGCGCTCTGTTTTGAGCGACTCCCCCTTCTGAGGGTTCCATCGAAAGGACTTCATAGAGGCATAGTACCAAGATGTGTGCCGCTTGTCATCAGGCTACTCTGTGTTCGCTTCTTGCCAATTAGCGGTCAGGAGTGATCTACAACGCGATTGACACTTGGGCCGCCGAAATCGTGACAGAAATATTGTGATATCCGAGAATTTCGAGTCTTGTCTCCCTCGAAACTCACGAAATTCGTTCCGCAGATCCGCCAGATCATCGATGAGACTGGGGCCAACCCGGCGACTGTCACGCTCGAGATCACCGAAAGCGTCACGATGGGGGACGCGGAACACGCCATTCGAGTGCTGTCGCAACTGCGCGAGATCGGGATGCGTTTTAGCATCGACGACTTTGGCACCGGATATTCGTCGCTAAGCTATTTGCATCGGTTACTGCTAGATATCCTAAAGATCCACCGATCGTTTATCGCAGCGATGGATCAAAGCAGCGAGAACCTGAGCATCGTGCGCACCATCATGCGGTTGGCAAAGGATCTGGGGATTGATGTGGTCGCCGGAGGCACCGAGACGATCGTACAACTCGACCATCTCTCGGCATTGGGCCGCGAGTTCGGCCAAGGCTACTATTTCTCGCGCCCCATCGATGCTGCCGGGATTCGGCAATTTCTCCTGGTGCCACGGCCATCGTTAGCTTGATATACGGATTTCCATCGCTGGTCTCCGCGGCCAACGCCGATCAAACGCGACCGACATCGATGATCGCCTGGACGAACGCCTGCGGCGCTTCCTGGGGCACATTGTGGCCGATGTCCTTGAGGATTCGGTGCGCGTACGTCCCCACGAATTTCCGACGATAGTGCGTTCCGTCCGCACCAGCCCCATCGAAGTCACTGGCAAGCGTGATGGTGGGCACGGCGATTGTGGGTGCGTGGCTGAGCTTCGTTTCCAGATTGTCGTATTGCGGCTCGCCGGCGGCAAGGCTCAAGCGCCAACGGTAATCGTGCATCACGATGCGGACATGATCCGGATTGTTCAGAGCCGTTGCCGTCCGATCGAAGCTCGCATCGTCGAAGTTCCATTTTGGCGAGGAGTTTTTCCAGATGAGCTTTGCAAAAGCGTACCGGTTTTGGTCGTAGCCGATACGACCGCGTTCAGTGGAAAAATAGTACTGGTACCACCATCCCCATTCCGTTTGGGGCGGCAACGGCTGCAGATTGGCTTCGAGATTGGTAATCAGATAGCCGCTGACGGACACCAAGGCTTTGCAGCGCTCTGGCCAGAGCACTGCGATGACGTCGGCCGTCCGTGCGCCCCAATCAAACCCGCCAATGATGGCCTTTTGAATCTTGAGCGCGTCCATCAAAGCGATGACGTCCAGGGCAACTGCCGATTGCTGGGCGTTGCGGAATGTCTCGTCTGAAAGAAACTGCGTCGAGCCAAAGCCGCGCAGATAGGGGACGATGACGCGGTAACCTGCGGATGCCAGCAAAGGTGCGACATCGACAAAACTGTGAATATCATAGGGCCAGCCGTGCAGAAGAATGACGACGGGGCCTTCCTTAGGCCCTACTTCTGCGTATCCGATGTTCAGCACGCCGGCATCGATTTGCTTGATGGGGCCAAATGAGGGGTTGGTGCCCGTCATCAAGGGGGTTGCACCGGTCTGTTTTGCCGGGCTGGATTGGGCATCCGCAGAGCGGATCATGGCGAGCTCGGTAGCGGCGAGGATCAGGGTTGCCGTGCCCAAAAAGCGCCGGCGATCTTGGTTGATGGTTTTGAACATTTATATCTCCAATCTGGGAACAGCCTGCCCGATCAATACGGGCAGGCCCATTCCGTGATCCCTCGCCGCTAGACCAGGTTGATGACGACATTGATGTTGCCGCGAGTGGCCTTGGAATACGGGCACGTCTGGTGCGCGGCGTCGACCAGAGCCTGTGCGACGTCGCGCTCTAAGCCCGGCAAGCTGATGTTCAGGCGAGCCTGGATAAAGTAGGCGCCGTCGGTGAGGCAAAGATCGACTTCCGCGTCGATGGCCATGGCGGCCGGTAGCGCGATCTTCATTTTGCGGGCGGCAAGTCCCAATGCCCCTTCGAAACATGCCGACCAGCCTGCGGCGAACAACTGCTCGGGGTTGGTGCCGGTGCCTACCGCACCCGGAGACGAAAGCTTGATGTCCAGGTGGCCATCAGAACTGCGCGAGGCGCCGTTTTCGCGGCCGCCGGTGGTGTGGGTTCGGGCGGTATACAGTACTTTTTCGACTTGAGTCATGATCGTTCCTCGTTAAACCTAAAGGTTGTGGAATTCATTCGGGTGAGTCTTTGGGGGTGTGAGGCGGTCCGGGCTGGCGTTTTTTATTGACAAGGCACCTCCAAACGGGTCGATTTCAGGGGGCATTCTTCGTTCTCGAAGCCGGTGATGGGTCTCGCCAGTGCGTGCGCGACGGTCTACAGTAGACACCCCAGCGCTGCCACCAGGAGAGCGCCGCCCGCGACAAGCAGCGGTGGGTTAAATGAATGGGTTCGGGTAAGCAGGGCATTCGAGACCAATGGACCCGCAATCTGGCCCACGCCGTAGGCGGCCGTCATGGCGGCCATCATGTTGTAGCCAACCGTGGCGGCAATCGCCTTCGCCGCGGGCATGGCGATGGTAACCGCACCGACGAATGTGCCGCCGACCAAGACAGCGCTGGCCATAAAGGCAGAACCCGTCGGGCTCAGTACGGGCAGCATCACCCCTGTCGCCTGCACGGCAAGATTCAGGACCAGCGCGTGCCGGCTGCCCAGCCGGTGATGCAGTGCATGCCAGAGGAAACAGGACGGCACAGCGCCCACACCGAATGCAGCCCAAACCTGTATGGGATCGACACGGCCGACGGCGTTCTTCACGAACAGCGGCAGATACGTTGCGGTGACGATGTAGCCAAAGCCCGCCAGGCCGTAGACGAGGATGATGACCCACGGCCCAATCGGACGCCCGCTCTGCGGTTTCGGGTCAGTGAAATTCGCCGGGCCGGGGGTCAGGGCATCATCAGGATTGCGGCTCACGCGTGCCCAAGCCAAGGCACACAGCGCGGCCGCCGCCGCGGCGAGGATGCTCCATAGGGCGTTACTGGTCAGGCCGGCGGCGCTGGAACCCGCAATCAGTTCGGCGGACACCAGAATGCCGGTGCCCACACCGGAAAACAGGATGGGTGCGCCGTGGTGGTAGCCCACCACATGGAACAGCCACGTGGAAGCCGTCACCATCGCCCACGCGCTGAAAATCCCGGCGACGAGGCGCACGGTGAGGATATAGACGAGGCCGAGGTCGAACGACAGCGCAAACAGGCACCCGATCGTGCCGAGCATCGCCACTTGGCACAAGCGCGCCGAATGTCGGTGATGTACCCGGCTCATCATCAATGCGCCGACTAGATAGCCGACGTAATTCGCCGAGGCCGCGAGCGAGCCGCTCGCGATGGTCAGCTGGCCCTCGTGGACCATCAAGGGATACATGCCCGTGAACGCAAACCGGCCGAAACCCATGCCGATGGCGAGAACCAGGGCTCCGGCGAGCGCATCGAGAATCGCTGACGCCTCGTTACGGCTCAGCACTCTATCCACGATTTGCCCCCGGCTTCGTCAAGTGCCGCGCGGTTTCCCGACAAGCAACAGTGCAACTGCATCGTCATGACGAGCGTTTCAAGCCTGACCCGCAGGCTTAGCGTATGCATCGCAGCCTCTCCGCTTGGATGATCCGAAATTTAGAAGTCCTGGGCCGTCGGGCGCAGCACGATCTCGTTGATATCGACGTCGGCCGGCTGTTCGATGGCGTACACGATCGAACGTGCCACGGCGTCGGACGGAATCGCGATCTGGTAGAGCTGTAGCACGCCTTCGGAAGTCTCCTTGTGCGTGGTGTTGTGCTTTAACTCGGAGTCGACGAGGCCCGGAAGAATGATCGTGGTGCGGATGTCCTTGCCGACCTCGTGACGCAGACCGTCCGAAATGGCGCGCACTGCAAACTTGGTGCCGCTGTAGACGGAGCCACCCGGGCTGAACACCTTGATGCCTGCGACCGAGGACAGGTTCACGAAATGGCCGGACTTCTGTTTCTGGAATTCCGGTAGCGCGGCGGCGATGCCGTAGAGCACGCCCTTGATGTTGACATCGATCATGGCGTCCCACTCGTCGATCTTCAGGGCCGAAAACGGTGCCAGCGGCATGATACCTGCATTATTCACCAGCACGTCGATGCGGCCGAACTTCGATACAGCCAGCTTGACCAGCGCGGCCACGTCTTGGCGACGGGTGACGTCGGTCGTTAACACTTCGACTTTGCCGCCGGCGCCGCGCAGTTCGGCGGCGAGCTTTTCGAGCCGGTCGAGGCGGCGCGCGCCGAGCACCAGGTTCGCACCCTTGGCCGAGAGGTGCCGGGCGGTGGATTCGCCGATACCACTACTGGCGCCGGTGATGACGACGACCTTTTCCTGTATTCCGTTGTTCATGATGACGCTCCTGAATGTAGGGGACTGCTTAAAAACACAGTCGCATCTTAGGAGCGTCGGAGTCGCCGAAAAATGGGGTGGCGCGCACTTCATTTGTTACGTGAAGGAACGAATCGACGCGCCGGCATCTGGATTGATGCGGCGGTGATTCCTGTGACCAGCGATCTATTTGGCGCGCATGGACGTGCGTGGCGGCACGGACACCGCCTCGGCTTTCAGGCGTGCGGTTTGCTCCAGCATGAAGTCGATGAATGCCTTCACGCGCGAGGGCAATAACCGTCCATGGGGATACAAAAGGCTGTACGGACGTGAGCGTGCACCGAACGGCTGGAGAACTTCGACCAGGGTGCCGTCGGCCAGCTCCTTTTGGACGATGAACCGGTACGTCTGGAACAGGCCGGCATCAGCCTTCGCCAGGGTCACACCGCCTAGCACATCCTCGGTGCACGAGTAGTTGCCGATCGAAAAAATTTCCTTCTCGTGGCCGTCTTCATTGAATAGCCAGGGGATCGGTCGTCCGCTGCTTGGCAAGTCGAACTGGATGCACTCATGCTGTTCCAGGTCGGTCAGGTTTTGCGGTACGCCGGCGCGCTTCAGATAGGCTGGACTACCGACGACTACCAGCGGCGCCTCCTCCAAGAGGCGCGCCGTCATGGTCGAATCGGGTTGGACGCGAACCCGGATCGACAGATCGTAGTTCTCGTCATGGAAGTCGATGTTGCGGTTGCTGATGTGCACTTCCAGTTTGATCAGCGGGTATTGGGCACGAAATGCCGGCAGCAGCGGCAGCAGGCGGTGGTGACCGTAGGTCGTCGGCGTGCTGATGCGCAGAGTGCCGGCCGGCTGCACTTGCTCGCCGGTGACCTTGCGCTCGGCTTCGACCAAAAGGTTCAGTGCTTGACGACACTGTTCGAAGTAGGTCTTGCCGCCCTCAGTGAGTCGGATGCTGCGGGTCGAGCGCACGAACAGGCGCACACCCAATCTCTTCTCCAGCCGGGAGATCGAGCGGCTGACCGAGGCCGGCGTCACGCCGGCGGCCAGGGCGGCGGCGGTGAAGCTGCCCGCCTCGGCCGCGAGGCAGAAGAGTTCGATGCTTCCCAGCAGAACGTCGTCGAAGTGTCGCTTCATATTGATTACACGATGTATCAATACAAGTGTAGCAAACCCCGTTTATTGCGCTCGATAGGTCGAATACATTGACTCCCGAATCGCAGCGAGGTTTCCCGCCCAACCTCGGACGCGACACCAATCCTCTGCACAAAGGAACCAACATGAGCACATCAGACCGAACCGTCGTCATCACCGGTGCCACCAGCGGCATCGGCCTGGGTCTCGCCGAAGCCTTCTTGAAGGAAGGTTACAACATCGTCGGGACCAGCCGCTCGACAGAACGCCTGGAAGCGACCGCGGCTCACCTGAACGCGGGCGCCCGCTTCCTCGGCGTGGCCGGTGACGTCGGCAAGCCCGAGTCTGCCAGGACAGTATTCAAAGAAGCAATCGCCAAGTATGGCAAGGTCGATGTGCTGGTCAACAACGCCGGTATCTTCACCGTAAAGGCATTCACGCTGTTCACGCCGGAGGAGGTAGAAGAGCAGATCTCCACCAACCTGAAGGGCATGCTATATCCCTCGCAGGAAGCGGCCAAGCATATGACCGAGCGCAAAGAGGGCAAGATTATTAGCATCTCGGCCTCACTGGCCATCCAGCCGTCCGGCAAGATCCCAGCCCTCTTGGCGGTGACGCTCAAGGGCGCCATTAACCATGCGACGCGTGCCCTGGCTCTGGAGCTGGCGCCGCATGGCGTGACCGTCAACGCGATTGCTCCCGGCGTCGTCGCCACGCCGATGCACGCTGTCGAGACCCACGCTGCACTGGGCAAGCTGCACCCGTTGGGTCGCATTGCCAAGATCAGCGACGTCAGCGAGGCGGTGCTCTACCTCGCAAAAGCCGATTACGTCACCGGCGTGGTGCTGCCGGTCGATGGTGGCGCGAGCGCCGGCAAGTAAAGGTCTTGGGTCGCGGCCGGGATGCCGAGCTACAGCGCGCCCATTCTTCGGCCAATACCTGATAGGAGCGGGCGATGCCCTTCGTTCGCATGCGCATAACCCGCGGAGGGGTCTAGCCCTGAGGAGAAAGCCCGGGCCATCCCGGAAGTGACCAGACCCCAGAGTGTGTGCTGCACAAGCCGGGCGAGCGGACCTTTGTTGCGATTGGGGACGTCGATACTGACCACGGGCTTTGGCAGATTGCATTGATCAAGGTGAGTGTATGAAGAACACGGGAAACAAGATTTTTTTGATCACGGGGGCCGGCGCCGGTTTCGGCCGCGCCGTCGCCGAGGCCGCGGTGCAAGCCGGACACGTGGCGGTTGGTACGGTGCGGCGCGAGGATGATCGCATTGCGTTCGAGGCCATGCACAAATCCCGTGCCAGGGCGGTCATCATCGACGTGACGCGCTTCTACGCCATCGATCCGATTGTCCAGAAGATCGAGAAGGAAATCGGCCCGATTGACGTCCTGGTGAACAACGCGGGTTACGGTCATGAGGGCATACTGGAAGAGTCGCTGCTCGTCGATCTGGTTCACCAATTCGAGGTCAATGTCTTTGGTGCGGTCGCGATGATCAAGGCGGTGCTTCCGGCCATGCGCCGGCGGCGCCGCGGCCACATCATCAACATCACCTCGATGGCCGGCTACATGAGCCTGCCCGGCATTGCTTACTACAGCGGCAGCAAGTTTGCTTTGGAAGGTATTTCCGAAGGCTTGGCCCAGGAGGTCCAGGGTTTGGGTATCAAGGTGACTGCGATCGCGCCCGGCTCGTTTCGTACCGAGTGGGCCGGCCGTTCGATGGTCCGATCCGGGCGTTCCATTGCGGACTACGACGCCGTGTTCGAGCCGATTCGCAAGCAGCGCGAAGAATACAGCGGCCATCAGGCCGGTGACCCGGCTAAGGCTGCCCAGGTTCTCCTGAAGATCGTGGATTCGGACAATCCACCGACCCACCTCTTGCTCGGCAACGACGCGCTACGGCGGGTCGAGGAGCGGTTGGCCGCACTCTGCCGTGAGATCAAAGCCTGGGAATCCCTGTCGCGCTCGACCGATTTCGACTGAGCGCCGGACCCCACCATATTCGGTGCAGACCGGATTTCCCTGCTCGACTTTCACGCCGATTCGGTCCACCAGGGAAGCGAATCAGTCAGTCACAACTTACACCAACAGCAATCCCTGGGACGTCTCGATCTTCTGCAGCACCTCAAACACCTTCCGAGTTGATCAAGTCGTAAGCGTAGCGGTATACCGCCTTCTGGTCCCCGAATCAACGCGTTAGCGGCAAGTACGCTACGCCCGTTGCTGCCACCAAATAGAGTGGCCTGGATTGCTAAGGTTAATTTTGAGTCCATTTTTTTCAGTTTTGCCGCGACTCGCAATGAGTCGCACTTCACCGCATAAATTATTTATTTAGTATCAGCGTGATAGAAGCGTTGCCTTCTTTGTAGTGCGCCGCTTGGAAATGAACAAAAGTTGGAAACGAACAGCCATCAAAATAGCTACTAGGGTTCCTCGTTTTCTTGGCAGATTTCGCGTATTGGAAATCTGAAAGCTCCGGTTGGTGGCTGTTTTGGGGGCTGCTGCAGCTTCCCGATCGTTCAGATGATTGTGACGACTGAATGCACCGTTTTGTGTGCGGAAAGCCGACATCGACGAATCTAAGGCGCTAGCCGTCGAATTCCTCTTTAGCAGTATCGCCAGCGTTCGTCGCTCGAATTGCTGCCTCAATGCGATCCAGTTCATCGTCTTGCAGCTCTGGAAATTGACGGCGCTTGTTCTTGGAAAGTATGCCGTGGCTCTGCAGGATAAATCGAATCAGAGATGACGCGCGCTGGTTCGGCATGTCCACGATGCCTTTCACTGCAGCCATCGATTTGTCGAATATTTGAAGAAACTCGATCTCCTCTCCCAGGTCTTTGCGAATGGTTTCCGCAAGCGCTTCGTACAGATACTCTGCCTGCGAGGTGGCGTCGTAATAGCGGTACAGGCGGTCGGTCTTGTTCAGTACGGTAAGGCGTTGCTGGTCATCGATCTCGTATCGAATGCGCGGAGTGATGGAGTGTGAAAATGCGTTGAGTGCTGCGTCATAGGCTTTCGGCGCACGAAGCATTGCGGCAGATACGGGGAAGAGGATGCCCTGAGGCGCGAAATTGAGCTTGGCCAGGCTGTGATGAATCAGGAAACGATGGATTCGGCCGTTTCCGTCTTCGAAGGGATGAATAAAGACGAAGCCGAATCCCGTGATCGCCGCTGCGCAAACGGGATCAACACCGCCGCTCTCAACGCGACTCACCATCTCCATCCAGCCACTCATCAAATCATTGACATCTTCTGGCTTGGGACAGATGAAGTGAACAATCTCAGTGAAGTTTGAAGCAGTTTGGCCGACGTAATCTTGGTTTGTGCGCCAGTCCTTTTGGGCATACCGTGGATCAACGATTGCGTTTTGAAGCTCAACAAAGGCTTGTTTATCACCTGTGTTGAATTCACCGGCACGTCCTAAGGCAGCGACGAAGCGAAAGGTCCGATCGACGCTGGGCACTTCGCCTTCGATCGCGAAAGAAGATTTCGTCTCCTTGGTAAAGAGATAGTGGACCGCTCGAGTGAGGAGAGAGGGGTCTGCTCCGTCGATAATGCTTTTTGCTTCTTGGCCGAGCTGCTGCGCCAGGGCGGCGATCAGTTTGTCGGTACGACGGACCATCGGGCAATAGTTCTTGTTGCCTAACAGATTGTCGATAATGCGCTGGCGTCGGACGCGTCTGCCTGTTGCGGTGATGTGCAACTTTGGGTCCAACAACAAGACGTTTCCAGTTGGAGGCACGTTCTGAATATCGAGGAGCTGGCCAGTAAGTAGCTCATAGAGATACCAAGCACGCCGCGCGTATTTGCCGACGGGTTCGGTCTTTATCCAGGCCTCGAAAGCAGCCCGTTCCATTTTTTGAAAAAGGGCGTCGAGAACAGCCAAATCGATCGGCTCGTATCGCATGGCGAAGCGAAGGTGCCCGAACACATCGGTGGGAGCGTATGTGGGTGGATACTGCTCCAGAACGATTCCATCTGCGATTCGAGTCTTGCGAGCGCCCCTCACAACTTCCGAACGAACGGCAGGGCGGTTTATCGGAAGCGAGAATTCATCAATCAGCTTATGAAGGCCAATGGCCTCACCGTTTGTCTTTTTGCCAAAATCGGTAAGGTTCATGTGAAACCAGTAAGTATGGAGGCATGAAACACGAAAACGTCAAAGTCTTCAGATTCTCATGAAAGCATCAAAAATCCCTAAAATCAACACTAAAAAGACTAAAAAACAGCCGCAATAAACTAAAATCGATAAAGTCGCTAAACCTGCTCGAAATGCTCGCCCACTATGCGCTCGGGACGGGCATACCCGCATATTTGCGCAGGTCTACGAGCGGAATCAGGACACGACCGCCAATCCTCCTCGTGGGCAAACGTTTCGAAGCCGCAAGATAGTCCAGCCCGTAGAAAGAAGTTGCGCGGCATCTTCGCGGGCTCAGCAGCCGTTTGTTTTCCGCGAAACAGTAATCCGTTGTGGGGGCTTTTCGCGATCGGTCTTGAGCGATGGTCCAGGAGCTCCTGTGGCGATGAATGTCATCCGCCTCGGTCGAATTCAATAACTCGCTCTGCAGACGGGGCTTCCCTAAATGTCCGGACCCCTTCCTTAAACGGTGTGATGCAATTTGAGGTCGTATTCTTATTGGGACAGTTCTAAAGTAGAAGCAAGCCGATTTTGAAGGCATTTTCCGCCCCGTTTTGGAAACTCACTTGAGGTCAGCCGCCGTTGCAGAGCTCGGCGCGGAGTTTCCGGGAATGCGCCATCCGGGCCAAGATGGAAGTCACGACCCCGATCAAGGGAATAAAACCGTAGACCGCTGTCACTGCGAGTGCAGTGAGGTTCGCGCTACGCCGCCCAGAGTGCCGACAGCATGGCGAGCGCGGCCGCGGCAGCGGTCTCACATCGCAACACTCGAGGCCCGAGGTCAACCGGAACAAAACCTGCGTTGCGGGCCGCCTCGACCTCGGCATCGGAAAACCCCCCTTCGGGTCCGACGAGGATCTCGACGTTCTGCCCGATCGACGGTGCCCCAATCCCTCGGATCGAGTGCGCGGCCTGCGGCAACAGGATGAGGCGCAGGGCGTCGGAATGAGGCCCGGTCAACCACGCCAAGAGCGAAGTCACCGGCAGAATCGTCGCAATTCGGTTGCGGCCGCATTGCTCGGAGGCCGAATGAGAAAGGTCCGTCCAGTGTTGTCCCCGCCGTTGTGCCCGCTCGGGAGTCAGTTTGATGACGGAACGTTCGGCGGCAACGGGCTGGATCGCAAACGCACCCAGTTCGACCGCCTTTTCGACGATCCAGTCCATCTTTTCGGTGCCGGCCAAGCCCTGGGCGACCGTGATGCGCCAACGCAGCTCCACTTCTCGCGGGTCGAAGCGCTCACACCTGAAGTGTGCGCTGCCCCGGCTTTCGACGAGAAGGGGGCCATGGAATTCGCCGCCCTGGCCATTAAACAGGGTGATTTCCTCGCCGTCCCGCAGACGCAGCACGCGCAGCGCGTGGTGGACACAAGGGGTAGGGAGCTCGAGGGTGGCACCGAGGCGAAGGGGCAAATCGGCAAAAAATCGGGGCATGTTTTCGTGAAGCGGTCATAGAGGGGCGATACGCTACCGCATCGGGTGCGGGAGCGCATCGTCACGGGCGAGGCGATTGTCTCCCGGCGGCACTCAAACGGGCAATGGGCACCCGGGCGGCTTGCGGCGAGGGCCTCTGCGCGCTCTGTTAAAATTAGGCTCTTGCCTCTAAAGCGGTCCGCCTCCCGGTCCGCTTTGCGATCGGCAGAACTTCCAACCTGGCCTCCTCCAATGACGAGCACCTCCACTACCCGCATGGCGAATGCAATCCGCGCTCTGGCGATGGACGCGGTACAAAAGGCGAAATCCGGACACCCTGGCATGCCTATGGGCATGGCCGACATCGGGGTGGCACTCTGGATGGATCACTTGTGCCACAACCCGGCCAATCCGCACTGGATCGACCGCGACCGTTTCATTCTGTCCAACGGACATGGCTGTCTTTTGCAGTACGCGCTTTTGCACTTGACGGGCTATGACCTGTCGATGGACGAAATCAAGAATTTCCGCGAACTGCATTCGAAAACGCCTGGGCATCCCGAACGCGGCGTGACGCCGGGAGTCGAGGTCACGACCGGACCATTGGGTCAGGGATTGGGCAATGCCGTCGGCATGGCATTGGCGGAGAAATTACTTGCATGCGAGTTCAATCGCCCGGGTTTTGAGATCATCGATCATCACACCTACGTCTTTGCCGGTGACGGTTGCATGATGGAGGGCATTTCCCACGAGGCCTGTTCTCTGGCTGGGAAGCTGCGCCTGAACAAACTGATTGCGGTCTACGACGACAACGGCATTTCGATCGACGGCGAAGTCTGGGGCTGGTTTGAGGACGATACACCGGCGCGTTTCCGGGCGTATGGATGGAATGTCATCGCCGACATCGATGGACACGACGCGGCAGCGGTCAGCCGTGCGTTCGGGCAGGCGCGCCAATCGGATCGGCCGACGCTTCTATGTTGCAAGACGGTTATCGGTCAGGGTGCACCCACGCTCGAGGGGACCGAGAAAGCGCATGGATCGCCCTTGGGCGAGAAGGAAATTGCGGCGACACGCATCAATCTGGACTGGCCTTATCCGCCCTTCGAGATTCCCAAGGACGTGTATGCAGCCTTCGACAGCCGCGCCAAGGGAGCGGCTGCCGAGCGTGAATGGAACGATCTTTTTGCCCGCTACCAGGAGCGCTTTCCGCGCGAGGCGGCCGAGCTTATGCGGCGCATGGCCGGTGACCTCCCCGAGGGTTTTGGTGCGGCTGTGAAGGGGCTTTTGGCGCAAACCTTGGCCAAGCGCGAAAGCGTTGCCTCGCGCCGGGCGTCGCAGATCGCCTTGAATGCGTTGGCGCCGGCAGTGCCGGAGCTTTTGGGGGGATCGGCAGATTTGACCGAAAGTAACCTGACCGAATGGGAGGGCGCCGAGGTGCTGCGCCTGACGGAAAAGTCATTTACTCCGGGGCGCTACATTCATTTCGGCGTACGCGAGTTTGGCATGAGCGCGCTCTTGAATGGGGTGGTGTGTCATGGGGGTTTCATCCCGTTTGGCGGAACCTTTCTGACCTTTTCCGACTACAGCCGCAACGCGTTGCGCCTGGCTGCGCTGATGAAGGTGCGCACGATCTTCGTCTTTACGCACGACTCGATCGGTCTGGGCCAGGACGGTCCGACGCATCAGTCGATCGAACAAATATCGAGTTTGAGGCTGATTCCGCACATGGATGTGTGGCGGCCCGCCGATACGACCGAATCGGCTCAGGCCTGGGCCGCGGCGTTAGAGCGCAAAGACGGCCCGTCCTGCCTGGTGCTTTCACGCCAGACGCTGCCTTATCAGGACAAGTCGGCCGATCAGCTCGAAGCGATTCGCCGTGGCGGCTACGTCCTGTCCGATGCGTCCGGGGCCCGGGCCGTCCTGATTGCTACGGGCTCGGAGGTTGGACTCGCGCGCGACGCCCAAAAGGCGCTGGCCGCGGCCGGCGTGCCCGTGCGATTGGTGTCGATGCCTTCGACGTCCGTGTTCGACCGGCAAGAGAGTGGCTACAAAGCGTCGATATTGCCGGCGCATTTGCCGCGCATTGCGATTGAGGCGGGCGTGACGGACTTCTGGTGGAAGTATGTCCGTGCCGAGGGTGCGGTGATCGGGATCGACACATTCGGGGAGTCGGCACCCGGGGACGTTTGCTTCAAGTACTTCCATTTCACCGTCGAGAACGTGGTCGCGACCGTCAAGCGGGTGTTGGCGGGCACGGGCGGTTCTTAGCCGCACATGCGCGTCGCCATCGTGTCGGAACGGCGTCCGGGCCGCTGGGTCGGGGCCGTCCATTGGATTTTGTAGGGGAACCTGATGACCATAAGAGTTGCCATCAACGGCTACGGCCGAATTGGCCGCAACATTCTTCGTGCCCATTACGAGGGCGGCAAGACGCATGATTTAGAGATTGTCGCCTTAAACGATTTGGGTGATCCGAAGACCAACGCCCATCTGACCCAATACGACACTGTGCATGGTCGCTATCCCGGCAAAATCTCGGTCGAGGGCGATTCGATCATCGTCGATGGCGACAAAATCAAGGTTTTGGCGCATCGCGATCCGTCGCAGCTCCCGTGGAAGGATTTGGGTATTGATGTTGTCCTGGAGTGCACCGGTTATTTCACGACGAAGGAGAAAGCCCAGGCTCACATTCGAGGTGGAGCGAAAAAAGTCATCATTTCCGCTCCGGGCGGCAAGGATGTCGATGCGACGATCGTCTACGGCGTGAACCATCATATTTTGAAGGCGGGCGACACCGTCATCTCCAATGCCAGTTGCACCACCAATTGCTTGGCGCCCCTGGTCATGCCCTTGCATCAGAAGATCGGATTGGTGAGCGGTCTCATGACGACGGTGCACGCCTATACCAATGACCAGGTCCTCTCCGATGTCTACCACGAAGACCTGCGGCGCGCCCGATCAGCGACGATGTCCATGATTCCGACGCGGACCGGAGCGGCCTCGGCATTGGGTCTTGTGCTGCCCGAGTTGAACGGCAAGCTCGACGGATATGCGATTCGCGTGCCGACGATAAACGTATCGATCGTCGACCTCTCGTTTATCGCAGCGCGGCAGACCAGCGTCGAGGAGGTCAACCGCATCATGCAAGAGACCTCGGAAGGCGCACTCAAAGGGATCCTCGACTACAACACCGCACCTTTGGTTTCGGTCGACTTCAATCATAATCCTGCCTCGTCGACCTTTGACGCGACCTTGACCAAGGTGGCGGGGTCTCTGGTCAAGGTCTGTGCCTGGTACGACAACGAGTGGGGTTTTAGCAACCGGATGTTGGATACCACTGTGGCCATGATGCGCGCCCGATGAGGCTCTCGATCGGGCCGAACGCGTGCGGGAACCCCGCATGGCGGGGAATTGAACGGTCATGAAATTTCTGCGCATGACCGACCTCGATCTCGCCGGCAAGCGCGTTTTCATTCGCGCGGACTTGAACGTGCCGCAGGATCCCAAAGGGAATATCACCGACGACACGAGGATCCGGGCCTCGGTTCCGGCGATTCGTCTGGCGCTGGATGCGAAAGCCGCGGTGATGGTGACCTCGCACCTCGGTCGCCCCACGGAAGGCCAGTTCAAGGCGCAGGATTCGCTCGCGCCCATTGCTGCGCGCCTGGGCGAGCTTCTCGGGCGCGAGATTGCGCTGCGTCGCAACTGGGTCGATGGCGTCGACGTGGCGCCGGGCGAAGTCGTCCTTCTCGAGAACTGCCGGCTCAATGTCGGAGAAAAGAAGAACGATGAGGTGTTGGCGCGCAAATTGGGCGCCCTTTGCGATGTCTTCGTCAACGACGCGTTCGGTACCGCGCATCGCGCCGAAGCGACGACCGATGGTATCGCGCGTTTTGCCCCCATCGCGTGCGCGGGCCCGCTGTTGGCGGCCGAACTGGATGCATTGGGCAAAGCGTTGCACCAGCCGCGGCGACCCTTGGTGGCCATCGTCGCAGGCTCCAAGGTTTCGACCAAGTTGACCATCCTGCGTGCCCTGGCCGAGAAGGTCGACCAGTTGATTCTGGGCGGCGGCATTGCCAATACCTTTCTTCTGGCCTCGGGTTTGGGCATCGGACGGTCACTGGCCGAGCGCGAGTTTGTGCGCGAGGCCCGCTCGATCATCGATTTCATGGCGGCCCAGGGTAAGCGTTTGCCGCTGCCCATCGATGTCGTGGTGGCAAGCGACTTGTCGGCGCACGCCGAGGCGCGCGTGATCGATGCGAACGCGGTGGGTGAAAACGACATCATTCTCGATATCGGTCCAAAAACTGCTGGTGAGCTGGCTGACTTGATTGGACGCGCCGGCACCATCGTCTGGAATGGGCCTATGGGGGTATTCGAATACGAGCAGTTCGCGGCCGGAACGCGTGCGATCGCTCTGGCGATTGCGCAATCTCCGGCCTTTTCGATCGCGGGCGGTGGCGATACGTTAGCGGCAATCGCAAAATTCGGGATTTCCGACCAAGTAGATTACATTTCCACAGGTGGCGGCGCATTCCTCGAGTTCCTCGAAGGAAAAACACTGCCTGCGGTGGCGGTGCTCGAAGAACGAGCAGGATAATTCTGCGCCACTTTCTTTGGACACAGGAAACGACATGACGCGTGCCACCAAAATCGTCGCCACCGTAGGCCCCGCCTCATCGGGCTTTGATATCTTCAAACAGATGATTTGCGCAGGCGTGGACGTTTTCCGGCTGAACTTTTCTCACGGGACGGCGGCTGACCATATCGCGCACGCACAGGCCATTCGTAGCGCTGCCAAGAGCGTTGGGCGCGAAGTTGGTCTGATGGCCGACCTACAAGGCCCGAAGATCCGCATCGGGAAATTTCACGGCGGTCGCGTGCGGCTCGAGAAGGGCGCACGTTTTGTTTTGGATGCCCTGCTCGAGACGCCTGGTGACGCGGAACGCGTCGGTCTGGACTACAAGGAATTGCCTAACGACGTCAAAACGGGTGACGTCCTGTTGCTCAACGATGGACTGATTGTCCTGACCGTCGAGGGCGTCTCGGGCAGCGAAATCGCAACCATTGTGCGTATCGGTGGTGAATTGTCCAACAACAAAGGCATCAATCGCCAGGGCGGCGGCCTGACGGCGCCGGCACTGACGGCCAAGGACATGGAGGACATCCGCACGGCGGCGCATCTGGAGGCCGATTTCGTCGCGGTTTCATTTCCAAAAAGCGGGGCGGACATGAGCATGGCGCGCCAATTGGCCAACCTTGCCGCAGGTCCGATGAAACCTCGGCCCATGATGATTGCGAAAATCGAGCGTGCCGAGGCGATCCCTGAACTCGCCGGGATTCTGGAGGCGAGCGACGGCATCATGGTCGCCCGCGGAGACTTGGCAGTCGAGGTCGGCAACGCGGCGGTCCCGGCGTTGCAAAAGCGCATGATCAAGATGGCGCGCGAGGCCAATAAGCTGACGATCACGGCGACCCAGATGATGGAGTCGATGATCGTCAATGCCGTGCCGACCCGCGCCGAGGTCTCTGACGTTGCCAACGCGGTGCTCGATGGCACCGATGCGGTCATGCTCTCGGCGGAGACTGCGGCCGGAAAATACCCGGTGGAGGTGGTCGAAGCGATGGCGGCGATCTGCTTGGAAGCGGAGAAGTCGTACGAAGTCGAGATCGACAAGGATTTCTTGAATCGCACCTTCACGCGCGTGGACCAGTCGATCGCCAATGGCGCGCTGTTTACGGCGTGGCACTTGCATGCACAAGCGATCGCCTCGCTGACCGACTCGGGCTCGACCGCGCTGTGGATGAGCCGGCACAACATCGATCTACCGATTTTTGCCTTGACACCCAATGTCAGTACGCAGCGTAAGCTTGCCTTGTTTCGCAACGTCTCGCCGTTTGATTTGGCGCAGACCGACAATCGCGATGCGGTTCTGTCGGCGGCCGAGGAATTGCTCATGGCCAAGGGGGTGGTGCAGAAGGGCGATCTGATTGTACTGACGGTGGGTGAACCGATGGGGCAACCCGGGGGTACCAATACGTTGAAGATCGTCAGGGTCGGAACGCATCCCAAAGCCATGCCGTCGTGATGCCCTGCGCCGGCTGATTGAACACCAGGAGAGTCGAACATGCCACTTGTATCCATGCGTCAGCTGCTCGACCATGCGGCCGAAAACAGTTATGGTCTTGCCGCGTTCAACGTCAACAACCTCGAGCAGATTCAGGCCATCATGAGTGCGGCCGCCGAAACCGATAGCCCGGTCATCATGCAGGCCTCGGCAGGCGCGCGCAAATATGCCGGGGAAGGGTTTTTGCGTCACTTGATCGAAGCGGCTCTGGAATCCTATCCTCACATCCCCGTGGTCATGCATCAAGATCATGGACAGTCCCCTGCCGTGTGCGTGCAGGCGATGCGGCTCGGGTTTTCCAGTGTCATGATGGATGGATCTTTGCGCGAGGATGGCAAAACCGTCGCGGATTACGATTACAACGTGGAAGTCACCGCGCGCGTGGTAGACACCGCCCATTCGATTGGCGTGACTGTCGAAGGGGAATTGGGTTGTCTGGGATCGCTCGAGACGATGAAGGGCGACAAGGAGGATGGGCATGGGGCCGAAGGGACGATGACGCGCGAGCAATTGCTGACGGACCCGAACCAGGCCGCTGATTTCGTCAAAAGAACCCAGGTTGACGCGCTTGCCATTGCCATTGGTACGAGCCATGGCGCCTACAAATTCACGCGCGAGCCGACCGGCGACATCTTGGCGATCGAACGCATCAAGGAGATCCATCGACGCCTTCCGAACACGCATCTGGTCATGCACGGGTCCTCGTCGGTTCCTCAGGATTTGCTCTTGACCATCCGCGAAAATGGCGGCCAAATGAAACAGACCTATGGCGTGCCGGTCGAGGAAATCCAGGAGGGGATCAAGCACGGGGTGCGCAAGATCAACATCGACACCGACATACGGCTGGCCATGACGGCGGCCATTCGCAAGTTCTTTCACGATCACCCGGAGAAATTCGATCCGCGCGAGTATCTGAAACCGGCAATGGTTGCGGCACGCGCGATCTGCAAGCAACGCTATGAACAGTTTGGCAGTGCCGGCCAAGCGTCCAAGATCCGACCCATGGATCTGAGTCGGATCGCCGAGAAATACAAATCGGGCGAGTTGGCCCAGATGGTGCACTAGACCCAAAGTCTTACAGACTCGCAGAAGGATCCAAAGCGGCCATGTCTTCGACCCTCTACCAATCATCCCTGCATTCCTTGCCTCTTTTGGGACGCGGCAAGGTGCGCGAGAACTATGCCGTGGGAGACGACCGATTGCTCATCGTGACCAGTGATCGGCTTTCGGCGTTCGACGTCATCATGAGCGAGCCGATTCCTGGCAAGGGCGAGATCTTGAATGCGATGGCGAATTTTTGGTTCAAACGACTCGCGCAAATTGTTCCGAATCATCTGACGGACATTGCGCCTGAGTCGGTGGTCGCAGCCGACGAAGTGGAGCAAGTGGCACATCGTTCAGTGGTGGCGCGGCGTTTGAAACCGATTCCGATTGAAGCGGTGGTGCGCGGATACCTGGCCGGCTCGGGCTGGAAGGACTACCAGGCGCGGGGTGCGATCTGCGATATTCTTTTGCCGCGTGGACTGCAAAATGCGGAACGATTACCGGAACCCATTTTTACGCCGGCCACCAAGGCGGCGATGGGCGCACATGATGAAAACATCTCGTTTGACCAGGTGGTCGAACTTTTGGGGGCTGACCTTGCGTCGCGAATACGGGCGACGAGCCTTGCCCTTTATCGCGAAGCCAGCCAATATGCCGCGACGCGCGGGATTATCATTGCCGATACGAAGTTCGAATTCGGTCTGGACACGCGCGGCGAACTGACGCTCATGGACGAGGTGCTCACAGCCGACTCTTCGCGTTTCTGGCCGGCTGACCGGTATGCGGTTGGGCGCAATCCCCCGTCGTACGACAAACAGTTCGTTCGCGATTATCTCGAATCGGTACCGGGCTGGAATAAGACTGCGCCGCCTCCGCATCTACCCGCCGACGTCATTTTGAAAACATCAGAAAAATATCGAGAGGCACTCCATCGACTCACGCAAGACACGTCCGTCGACGCCTAGAGCGCGCGCGCATTTTGACACTTCGTAACAGTTGGACCCATGTTCGCGCGACAAAGCGCCCCTGCCGCGGCGCCAAGAGGGCGCATTCATTGACAAGCTCGGGCTTATCCCGAATCATTCAATAAGTAGCGCTGCATCGCCGCTCGCTTTCAGTTCTCGGGTGAAGATCTCTGCGTTTTGGGGATGGCGCAACGATAGGGGATGATTGATCAGAGCGACCTGTGTGCGATTCCTTTCGACCCGGCGGCCCCGATGCGCTTTCCGGCTCACAGAGCGATGAGAAGCCGGACATGCAGGCGCTGGCCCTAGTACAGAGGAAACCTCCACCGCCATGAGCTTTTTTGCGCTTTCGATAACGCTTCAGATTGCCATCATCTGCGGACTGCTGCTGGTGGTGGTATTCGTGACGTTTTTGGGGATGGTGGTGCGACGGGAACAGCGCGCCGCGCACGGCCGTCGTCCGTCGGCGGGTCAAGGCACGAGGGCGACGACCACGACCACGATCACGACCACGACAAGTGAGAGGCGCACTGGCGGTGCCTGGGAGGGAGCCGACGCCGCGCGCGCGGCGCGCGGCGCCCGCCCGCGCTACGACGACGAATTGCCGGCCCTGGAATTGGGGGACACGCAGTGGCGCGAATTGAGCGAGCGCGCCCAAACCCAGTCCAATCTCGTCGCCAACACAATCTCACCCGGCGCGCCCGGTGTCTACAAGACCGGGTTCAATCCCTTTTTTCGTTCCGCCGAAACCGATATCGAAGTTGAGGAAGTCGCTGACTTGGTGCAACAGGCGACGCTCATGTGCACCTTGGCCAATTATCCTGAGGCGATTAGCATGTTGACGCGTCACATTCGGGAAACCGAAAAACCTGCGCCCAAAGCATGGCTCATGCTGTTTGACCTCTATGCCAAGACCGCGCGCATGGATCAGTATGCCAACCTTGCCCAGGGCTTTCGCATTCTTTTCAATGCCGAGGTTCCGTCCTGGAACCGCCAATTGACCGAAGCCTCAAAATCGCTCGAGGCGTATCCCCAGGTGATGACCAAGGTGCAGCGTCTGTGGGGTTTGCCCAGCTGCCGCGCTTTTCTTGAGTCGTTGCTCTATGACGACCGCGGCGGTAATCGCCAGGGATTCATGTTGACGGCCTATTCCGACATCATTTTTCTTCTCGAGGTCATCGACGCTCAGGCGGCCCTGAATAGAGAACAAGAGGAAAGGCAACGAATCGAACAGAAGTTGAGCGTCAATGCACGTCACTAGCGGATGTTGCGAGGATTCTTCGCCTCATTCATCGGTCACGAGCAAATGCCGACAGCGGCATACTTCATCGACTGAGCGGTTGACAAAGCACGATCGGGCTTCGTCCCGGAGTGGAAAACATTCCATTCTCGTCGATCGGGTGGCGGGTGCGGTGGCCCTTGTTACTCCCTAAAGAGGCTGGAATTCAATCAGCCGCGTCATTTTGGCTCGCGGTTCTGCGACCCGGAACCGAGTCCAGTTCAACTTTTAGGTAGAATGCGCGTTTCCTCGTGGAATTTTCCATGACTGCAGATCCTACGTTCGCGACGAACTCCTCTGACGCGCTGGTGGGTGTGGTCATGGGCAGCGCGAGCGACTGGGATGTCATGCGACATGCGGTCGACACACTTCGGGAATTCGACGTTCCTTACGAGGCGCGCGTCATCTCGGCGCATCGCATGCCCGAGGACATGTTGGCTTACGCTGCATCGGCCAAGGCGCGCGGATTGGCGGCAATCATTGCGGGTGCTGGCGGCGCTGCGCACTTGCCTGGAATGCTGGCATCCATGACCCATGTGCCAGTACTGGGCGTACCGGTGCCCTCGAAATACCTGCGTGGCGAGGATTCCCTCCTTTCCATCGTGCAAATGCCCCGAGGCGTGCCGGTGGCGACGTTTGCCATCGGCGAGGCGGGTGCAGCAAACGCGGCCCTGCACGCGATCGCGATCCTGTCGCGTTCCGATCCGAAGCTCGGGGAGAGGCTCGTGCAATTTCGAGCTGCACAGACCGCCGCTTCACGGAGCGCGCGACTTCCGGGCTAGGGCCGGCCCGACTCTCTTTCGTTTTTTCATGCGCGATACCACGTTGTCTCCTTCTTGTTGGCTCGGTTTACTGGGCGGCGGCCAGTTAGGCCGAATGTTCTGCATGGCCGCGCAGAGTCTGGGCTACCGCGTCGCGGTTCTCGATCCCGGTGCTGAAAGTCCGGCGGCATCCGTCGCGGATCTGCATATCGCGGCGGACTATCTCGATCTGACAGGGCTCGATCGTCTGGCTAAGTTGTGCAGCGCGGTCACCACCGAATTCGAGAATGTGCCGGCAGATAGTCTGCGAGTCTTGAGTCAGAACACCCGGGTGAGTCCGACCGCCGAGAGCGTTGCGGTGGCGCAAGACCGCAGCGCCGAAAAGCAGTTCATCGCGGGTTGCGGTGTTGCGGTTGCGCCGCATGCGTTGATTGGCGGGGTCCACGATCTGGATAATGTGCCTCCCGAACTGTTTCCGGGGATTTTGAAGGTGAGCCGGCTCGGGTACGATGGCAAGGGACAGGTTCACGTAACCAGCTCGGACGAGGCGCGCGCGGCATTTCTTCATTTGGGTGGCGTGGCTTGCGTTCTTGAGAAAAAACTGGATATCGACTACGAAGTCTCGGTCGTGGTCGCACGCAGTTACGACGGGCATTGCGTGACTTATCCGGTTGCGCACAATATCCACCGCGAGGCGATTCTCAGCGTCAGTACGGTGCCGGCCGAACGCGTCGGCGCGGCGGTGGCCGAGATGTCGCGGCAAGTCGCATTGCAGGTCGCGCAGCGCCTGGAATACTGCGGTGTGTTGTGTGTCGAGTTTTTTGTGTTGCGGAATGGACGCCTCTTGGTCAACGAGATTGCGCCCCGGCCCCACAACAGCGGCCACTATACGATCGACGCATGCGTGACCAGCCAGTTCGAGCAGCAGGTGCGCGTTTTGGCGGATCTGCCCTTGGGCAGTACGCGCCAGCATAGCCCGGCGGTCATGCTGAATCTTTTGGGTGATTTGTGGTTCGCCAACAACTCGAGCCAGTCGGTCGAGCCGGATTGGACGCGCGTGTTAAGTCACGATTGCGCCCGATTGCATTTGTACGGCAAGCGCGAAGCCCGGCCGGGACGCAAGATGGGGCATGTGACCGTGGTCGGTCAATCCCAGGCACAGGCCGAGGCGGGTGCGCGTGAAATTGCACAGCGATTGGGAATCGCGCCATGGTAGATGCAGGACCCAAAACCGCGGAGATTGAAGAGGCTGCCCGTCGGTTGCGCGACGGAAAGCTCGTCGCTTTCCCCACCGAGACGGTTTATGGACTGGGTGGCGATGCACGCAATCCGCTTGCCGTCGCACAAATTTTCGTGGCGAAGGGCCGACCTGCGGATCATCCTCTGATTGTGCATCTGTCGCCCGGGGCAGATGTTTTGGCGTGGGTGCAAACAATCCCAGTCCGAGGGCGTGCCCTGATGGAGCGGTTCTGGCCGGGCCCTCTGACACTGGTGCTGAAGCGAAATGCGTCGGTCTCGGACGCCATTACCGGCGCGCAGGAAACCGTCGCGCTGCGTTGCCCGGCGCATCCGGTGGCGCAGGCGCTCCTGCGTGCTTTTGCCGGGAATAGGGCAGACAGTGGGGTCGCAGCGCCCTCGGCAAACCGATTTGGACGGGTCAGCCCGACGACTGCATCCCATGTGCGAGACGAATTTGGCGACAGCGTACTGACGCTCGACGGG
>Ga0208357_1000202_pt1 | contig 48981 bp, 59 predicted proteins | sample NGESurdeep092012_6_FD_184487 | JGI IMG/M metagenome (GOLD analysis project Ga0208357, IMG submission 184487) | Arctic peat soil microbial communities from Barrow, Alaska - NGEE Surface sample F52-2 deep-092012 (SPAdes) | ecosystem: Environmental > Terrestrial > Soil > Wetlands > Peat ...
GCGACGCCGGCCTCTCGCAACATGCTGGTGAACGCTTCGGAGGTGAACTGGGATCCGTGGTCCGAATGAATCACCGTCGACGGTGACGTCAAACGGGACCGCGCCGCCATGGACAGTGCGTCATTGACGAGCGTAGCCTCGCAGTTCCGATCGATGGCCCAACCAACGACTTTTCGTGAATAGATGTCCAGCACGCAACAGCAGTAGACCTTGCCTTCTCGGGTCGGGTGTTCGGTGATGTCGGTGAGCCACAGCGCGTTTGTCGTCTTCGCGTGGAACTCGCGGTTGACCAGATCCTCGTAGGTGGCGACGTTCACCAGATTGCGTCGGCCCTTCTTCAGTCCGGGCAGACCGGTGATCGCCAGGTCGCGCATGATCTTGGTGATCAGCTTCGGGTTCACGATGAGACCGTGCTCGATTGCGAGGGCCGCTCGGATCCGACGCTTGCCGTAGGTGGCGCGGGAGCGCGCGTGCAGTTCGCTGATCGTGTCGGTTAGCAGGAGGCGGCGAATGTCGCGATCGGTGGGCCGATGGTGCTTCGTGTAATAGAAGGTCGACCGGTTGAGATCGCTGGCGCGACAGGCGGTGCGCTCGGAGTAACCCAGGTTGATTAGCGCTTGGGCAACCTGGTACTTCCTTTTGGGCGGACCACCTCCTCCCCGTTGAACAGGGCGCTCGCGGCCTTCACCAGTTCGAGCTCGGCCTCGAGCTCCCTGATGGTGCGTTGAGCCCTCGCCAGCTCGTCGACGTCGTAGCTCTTCACGCCGGGCGTTCGCCCGCGGTCGATGAGGACCTGCTTCTTCCATCGAAAGAGGGTTGCTTCGCAGACCCCGAGCTCAATGGCCATCGGTTTTATCGGTTCACCTCGGAGCAGACGTTCGCACGCGGCTCGACGAAACTCCACGGAGTAACTGAAGGGCATGTCTACCTCCTGGTAGTACACGACCAAACTCTCATAAGACCGGTCCAGTTTCTAGGGTCCAGGTCAAGCTGTCCAATTTCCGGGGTCCACTTCACCTCTCGATCACGTTCGTCATCATCATTGCGCCTACGGCGCTCGATTTCGATTTGATAGACCACTGCAGCAAACGCCGCCACAGTGCCAATCGATGCAATCCAAGTTGGCAAATCACCGAAGCGAATGCTCATGCCGTCATCCTTGCATGGATCGTTGGATACAAGTTCGCTATCTCTTGAATTTGCTTAGCATTCAATTTGCAAGCACCTGGTTGCCCATTTCGACTCTCTTCAATCCTCACAGAGTCGGCCGCATCCCATTACGAAAGAGAGGGCATCAATGGGTCGGAAGTCAAGAATTGCGAGGGCGGACGTTTACGAGCGTCAAAGTAAAGCGCTCGAATCTGATCTTCTTTTTCTCCGCTCCCGGGAGCGAAAACGCGCGAAGCCCGGTCTCTTCTTTTCCATGATTCCATCACCCCGTTCCAAGGATGAAAATCAACGGACTAGTCAGACGAATCACCCCGTCAAATCATTCAATGGCTTCAATTCGCCAACACCATTTTGAATGGAATAATAATGCTCTCAAACTCACACGAGAATTAACTCTCCCGTAGTCTGATCGCAGTCGCAATCCCTCTTCATTCCGTGGATCCCGCTTCAGCAGATTTCTGAGAATAGAGTTCCTAATTTTGGTAAGTCGAGTTGCCGACCGTCTCGCCTCTCGGCTGCCATCCCCAAAGTTGCGGTACGTGTACGACATGAGATTTGTCAATCTAATCCAAACGAGAGCATCAGCCTGAGTCATTGCTACGGCCATCTTCCTGCTCTCCATCATGCGGAATGCATCGAACTCTCTGTCTATCGCAAACTGATAGAACTTCAACGCTCGTACTTTCTCGGGGAGTCGTCCAGAAGTCACGATCGCACTTAGTGTGCACAATCGCGTTGCCATGTTGCGCGGTAGCGCCTCATACTCGGGCACGTCAACCACGAGATCACGGTACTTCTGTTCGATTAGTTGCCAAGAATCATAGAGCACCAAATCATTCAAAAGCTGTGCCTCAACGCATGACTTGCGAAGCAACATCTCTAACTCGAAACGTCTTACCGTCGCAGATTTTGGAACCAATATGAGCCAATCGGAAACTACTTCCAAGATGTCATTTAGTCGACTTAGCTCTACTTCAGAGTTGAGAGTTTCGTCTTCTTGCAGCTCAATCACCCGTTCGCTGAATTCAATTTCGAACGCTTCGTAGGCCTCACCAAGGATCGGCAACGGTTCGGTCCATGTATCCCCACACGGAGGTGCGTCCTCGGGCAGATGAGTGAACTCGGGTATCTGGACATACTTATCTGCCAACTGGCTGTACCCCAGCTCTTCACCCCAAAAGTTAATGTCGGCGAGGATCCCCTCAAAACCGTCAATTCCTTGCATTTGATGTGTCCTACCGACGTCCCGGACGACTTCCTTCAGTGTCTGAATCGCCTCGTTGGGCCGATCCGACCATCCTTGAACGTTTGCAAGACCTTGTCCGGCGACAATCAATTGATCTACGAAGCACGCCGCGTCCGTGTCATGTCGAGAAAATTCGCATCGACGCGCAAGACTATAGGCGAGTTCGTACTGTGATTCCGCCTTAATCAGCATGCCACGATCACTCAGCATTCTACCTCGTACACACATCACCCAAACCATTGCATGAAGTCGTTCACCGGGCGCCGATTCAAAGCCAGAATCAATAACAGACTCCAGTCGATCCTTTACAGAATGAAGGAGATGCAGCGCAACATCAATTTGATCGAGGGTATAGAGGCGTTGTGCTTCTGACACCACCACGATGACGTCTTTCAAATTCATGCGAACGGCAGGTTTCTCCTCCACGGAAATATGTCTACTATCCAGGCAACGGGAACGGGAACGGGAACGGGAACGGGAACGGGAACGGGAACGGTACCGGACCAAACGGATGGGGGACATGAAACTTCGGTGGCCTTGGCAGGTGGCTTACGACCCAGTTAAAAGCGTGAGATGGCGCTGTCACCACACTACCGACGTCTTGCCAGAATCCAGACCCACGTGATTTGTTCCGAATTCTGATCGTTGGCGATCACGCATGCCTGCCACCGATTGCCAAGGAACTTCTGCTTCCGTCTCGAGTAGCGCTGGAGTGATTCGCTTAACCGCCTCACCAATTTCAATCAGACGAACGCGAACGGCGTCAAAAATGAGGCCGCGGAAATGTCGCCGCGCTGTAAGTGACTTTCGATTGCTGCGATGGCCCCATCGATGTCATCCAAACGATCCTCGTCGCGACGGGTCATAGGGGAATTGCTTCGGCATCGACCTCGAAGCGCACATGCGGCCGAAGACCATCCGACGGCGCTAAATCGACATTGACCTTGAGTATGTTTGATAACTCACGCTCGAATGTCCCCAGTTCAAAAAGTGCAATTCCAGAAGGAAGGTCGGCGACGATATCGACATCACTCTCTATTGTTTCCTCACCTCGTGCCACGCTGCCAAAGACACGGAGGTTCTTAGCACCATGACGTGCCGCCACGTCAAGCAACGCGGACCGATTGCGACGTAGTCGACGACCAATTGGTGTATCGGGAATACCTCGAATGGCCACCTCGTTCTCTTCGAGATCCAAATTGATTGAGTGACCTGTTGCCTTCACCATTCGAGTGAGAGTGGCGAGCGAAGGCTCGCGGCGCCCTGCCTCGTAGGCACTGATCACGCTCTGAGCGACTCCCGCTCGGCGGGCCAATTCGGTCTGCGAAAGGCGGGCACGGAGACGAGCATCACGCAACACAGTGGCCGCAATTGCTTGCTCTCTCTTCATAGAATTATCCTATAGCGAATTGTCTATGGAAACAAGAGACCCATCGACCACTCCTGGTTCTTCGTATTGGCGCTGCCAGTGTTGATGGATATCTCACGATTACTCACTCCGATCGTTAATGCCCGTAGTGTGCCCAACGACAAAATTTCGGAGATCCTCGCGCCTCTAAATGACTCTTGATCAGGTTCAATAGTGACACCATCAGAGAAGGACGCCCACCCTTTCAAGGTGGCGGCACGGGTTCGAATCCCGTTGGGGGTGCTGCATCCGACCTGGTGAACCAGTATTTCTTCCTCGAGTTTAGTTTTAGAATGTACCCCATTTGGAGCGGAAAACGGGGTCGTTCATGCCCGAATTATGCCCGAGACGGGCAAAAGGTACTTAATTGGTGGCTCGTGGGGTGAGCCTTGCGTAGTTTCGAAGGTAGACCGCTGACACAGATAACCCTGAAATCAAAGAGCTTTAGATGTTTGACGGGATCCAAAACCAGGCCACCACCCTTCACAGGTGGTGTGCGGCGACAGATCTAAGGCTATTCTTGTCAGAGAAGTACTACGTTGTAGTACACTTACTCCGTGATCCATGTTGACTGGAGTTACTCCGAGGCACACGTTCGAGAGCGCCACGGTGTGGAGATCGCTTGGATCACCGAGGCACTGAATGACCCCGAAGCACTGCTTCTGAATCCAGATCCAGCTAGTCGCTCCGGACGAAGTGTTAGGACGATCGGGTATTCAATCACGGCGAGATGCTTACTCACAGTCATCACAGTGGAAGAAGACGGAATGACTTACGGAGTCAATGGATGGAAGTCGAGCAACATCGACGTTCGTAGATATAGAGAGGAGGCGCAATGAGCAAAATTGAAAAACTCATTCGAGAAGAGCTAGAGGCTACCGAGTCAAATCCCGATGCCCCACTGGCGTCAGGAGTGAAACGGAGCCGCCCAAATCGAGTTCGCTCCACGGTGTATTCAATTCGTTTCAACGTGGAAGAAGTCGCCGCAATTCAAGAACTCGCAGCGGCGGCGAGCCTCCCTGCTTCAACACTGGTGCGGTCCTGGATTGTTGAGCGGATTAAATCAGAACAAGGTGAGACTGGCGATGTCGAAACCGAGCTTCAGGCAATCCAGTTTCACTTGTCTCACCTTCAACATCAGATTGCGAAAAACTCCCAATAAAGGCGCGGCGTCGGTGGATTTGCGCGACTTCTCCGTCGTGCGAAATGCTCTACCGACACTTTGTCTAAAGTCTCGATATGTCTGCCATTCCTGACCTTGATCTGCGGAAGATTCGCAAGTACGCCGATCACGTCGTTCCTCAGGATTTTCAGGACCAATGAAGTGGACCCCGGAAATTGGTCAGTTCTCCAAGAAACCCGACACGATTCGCAGTGTGGTTCCGGTCTGACTTGCTATGCGTCTGACTCGCTGAGGTTGGCGAATGTCCGTTGATAGCAGTGCGGGACCCCTTCCCGACACCGGTTCACCAAGCGAGAGTGCGTCAAACGGCTCTTTCGACTTCGTGAGGGCGCGCCGACTACGGCGAGTGCGAGTAAGACGATGAGCGGCCCGGAGTTCACATCGGTCGATTGACCGGAAGTGAGATCGCCCAGACCCTGAAAGAGGAGCCATCCGGTCAGCGCGATAAACACGCCAATCCCGATGGAGAGTCGACGAGTCCAACCGGGCACCAGTGCCCATATTCCCACCAGCACGTAGAGCGCGATTACCAAGGCGGGCATCCAACCGGGAAGGTGGAGTCGTACGAGATAGCGGTCGATCCCCGATATCCATCCCGGCGAGCCCGGCCACGCGGCACGCAACAACATCGTGAACGAGGTCGAGGAGTTGTTTCCTGCGACCAATTGAAGCACTGCACCGCTCAGCCATAGTGCGCACCACGCGGGTAGAACTAGCCATGACGGCCTGTCATCGGATTGGCCGTCATGGGCCGGCCACGCCAGAACCGCGACTACTGCGTAAAGGAGTGCGGCGCCCGGCGCCCCGGTCAACAGCGTGGCACCCGTGACGAGTCCACCGAGTCCCTCGCCGACGAACCAGACGGAGAGTGCCCAAACGATAGATACGCCGAGTGCGACTCGAATGAAGCGACGAGAGAACAGCGCCAAACCTAGGGCGATCTGGATAGTCACGCATCCGGCGTTAGCCAGCGCTGGATGCGTAGCTACCAGGGCCGCAACCACGTGGACGGTCGCGGCCACCACCGTCGGCTGTCCCTGCGCGGATGGTGCGAGGAGCCGGCGTGCAAACTCTCGGCTGAACATGAATGGCTGGCTCTGCAGTATGCCGTCAAGCAGCCATAGAAGAGCCAAACTGACTTGTAAGTGACGACGGGTTATGCGCACGTGACTCCTCCAAAACGGCTCGAATGGAGCCAACGACGAACACGATGCGATTGTCGTTGGCTCCATTCGAGGGACTGGGGAATTAATTCACCGAGAAATACAGGAACAGATTCGTCGGGATGATCGCCGTCGTCAACTTCTTGGCGACCTGTTGGTTCAAGAACGCGAAGGACTCGTGCGCATTGATCGCGTTCCACTCCTTCAAGCTCGTAACGCCAACTACCTTGACGTCCCACCACTCAGCCTGCCCACCGTTCAGCGTTGTGATGAAGTGTTCGTGACCAGGGGTCGCGGAGTCCTTCAACGCCCCCGTGAGTTGTGCTGCCGTTAACTTCGGGTAGAGCGCCTTGAGGGCGGGCTCGAGTCGACTCAGGTCAATCGTTCCAGGGTGATCCACGCAGACCAAGCTGCTCGGGCACTCCATTGACATCGCCGGCACGTTAAAACCGAGTGGCACCGTGATGTACAGCGGGTCGAAGTTCTTCGCGGGCGGCGCCACGTAATTGGCCCCGGCCTCGCAGCCAGAACTGGCCCCGGAGGTCACGCTCTTATCGCAGTAGTAGCCCTTGGAGTACGTGAAGCTGGCCGTGCCACCGTTGTAGAACGCCTTGGTCATGCCATACTCGTTGATTCCCATTCCGGTTTGAATCGCGTTGCTGGAAGGTGCCGCGGTGTTTGCAGCGGCTGCAATACCAGCGCCACCGGCGACGATTAATGCCACGGAGGCAATGAGCACCCGCGCATGGCTAGTGAAAATTCGCATGTTAATTGTCTCTTCTCTCCCAACCACGATGATTGGGCATGATGATTATTCGTCACCGATGACGACTTGGATGTCGGTTGGGAACAAAGTTTCCTGCACCACCATCGCGCGCTCGCAATCTGCTCGGGGCGAAGTGTTCGGCCCTCGATGACGATGGTTTGCCAACGAAAGTTCGCCGACGATCGACGAGTGTGTCAATCTTCTCGCCGCCGTCGCTGACGACCTGAGCGTTGATGACACCGCGGATGCCACGTCGTGCGGCCACAAGGCGAACCCCCTACGAATCAAACGGAGTCAGGTTGACACGGCACCAATTCAGAGTTGCGACACGATGACGATCTGTGAAGATCTCGTTTCGCGTCGTTGGAGTCATAAGAGACCCGTTCTGATTGTCGTCGTCGTTGAACTGTGACCCGAGGCCGTTTAGAACTCGATCTCCAAATTGAGCGGCGAACGATTTACTTACGGAGAACGGCGCTTCGACGACTCAGAAATCAGTGACTGAGCAGTCAGACCGCTCCAGCTCGTTATGAATCAGAGTGCCAACAGGCTGCGACGGACCTACACTTCACCGGATGCAACGAGCGACTTCGACGGAGTGAGCGACCCTCCGGCCGGTTCTATCGTGACAGCGAGCTTTGAGGGACCAGTTAAACCGACGGCGGTGAACGAGACTATGCGCGGTGATGGTCCCATCACGCCGATCGACACCGGTGAGCCGTTGTCGATACTCCAGAGTTGGTACGTCTCAGTCGAAGGAAGAACAGGAAGGGCCGAGTGAATGAGGTACCCACGCCCGTCCGGCAACAGGACAAACGAGGCTAGAGCAGTGTGATTGAAGTTGCTTACTGTGACGACCTGATGCCCGGGTGTTGCCAATGCGCTCGCGACGCCGTTGTGCCCATTGCTCGCGAGAGCATTTCCTAAGTTTGAAACGCGCCCATTTGCACTCGCAAGACTGAGAACGAGGAAAAGTATTGCCGCCGCAGCCGTCAACGACGCGGTCAAAATGATTGAGCGCATACCTCGCATGCCGCGCCGGTCGCTGCGGCTCGTGGGATCGAAGTCGCTGAGGAACACGGGCGGCGAGGGTGCGTCGGCGGGATCGGTCTCGTAGAGTCGCGCCGAAATCCTTGACCACAAACCCTCGGGCGGCACTTCAAAGGTATTGCCGAGAGCTGACGCAACGTGGCGCAGTGAGTTAAGTTCCCCCTGGCATTCCGGGCACGTTAGGACGTGCCCTTCCACTTCACTGTGCGTCTGCTCGTCCAGGGCGTCAAGGGCCATAGAGGCGAGGAGTTCAGACGCGTCGTCGTGCACCATCATCGGTCAGCCCCCTGTATCCCGTGTCGCGACAGGTCGCCGCGCATGCGCCGCATGCCATTTCGTATTCGTCCTTTAATAGTTCCCTCAGGTACGTCAAGTATTTCTGCCACCTGAACGTAGGTGTGCCCCTCAAAATAAGCGAGTTCGATTGCCCGACGCTCATCGTCGGGCAACTGTCGAAGAGCGCGCAACACTTCTTCTGAAACCACGACATCCCATGCTTCTCGGTGTACGTCGTACGCAGTTCCAGCGGTACGTGAGGCATCACAGATTTCGCGTCGACGCGACGATGAGATCGAACGAACAGCGTCGACGGCGCGCGAGTGCGACTGGGTAAGAAGGTACGAACGCAGATTTCCGTTCAAAGAGTCAAATCGTTCGGGTTGATTCCAAAGTCGCAAAAAGACTTCTTGCGTCACGTCTTCAGCTTCAGTTGGGTTATTCAGCACACGCCGTGCCAGTCCGTAGACCGCTCCTCCGTGTCGGCGGTAGACCTCTGCGAGGGCAACTTCGCTAAAACGCGCGATGAGGGTGACGAGTGTCGCGTCACTGGCTTCACTGATATCACTCATTTGAGTATTATTCGGCGCCGGGGCGTGTACGGATGTCGATTTCTTCGTGTCCCAGACAGTACTGGTTTTGCGAGACGTAGAGTCACGATGCGAGGACCGGCGCGTCGACATCGACTTTCAAATGTCGTGGCTTGTGTGAGGCATATGGATTGAGAAGATTCGAGGTTGATCTGTTTCGTAGGGAAACGGTAAGATTCCATCGAAGCGGATCTTTTGCGCTCGCAAATGTTCGGCCCAGTTGAAATTCGTAGTTGACGTGAGATTTGTCATCGTTTGTGATGACACAATTGGCATGACGCCGATGTTGGCTCGACCCGAAAACGAGAGCGAGGACATCAGACATAGAACCGCGGAGACTGTTGCAATGACGGCGTTTACGCGAACTTGCATCTCTAGGATCCTTTCTAGGCCCCATAGACTCCAACACAGCGACGAATTCAGGGATCGCCGTAAATGGTTGCCCTCCGAGAGCTACCCCGGTGGGATCGTGGTCGAGGGCGTCGCGCCGGAGGTGGTGGTGGTTGGTGTAGTAGTAGTCGTCGTGGTCGTCGCGATTGTGGTCGTAGTTGATGTCGTGGTCGTGGCGACCGTGGCTTCGTAGCTGACGAGTTGACTGAGGTACACGGCCTTCGCCTCGAGGTACGTTGTCACGGTCTTTGGCCAGAGCGCCCATCTGCTCTTCAATTGCGTGACGGCGGTCGCTTCTTGCGCACTCAACGGTGTGGTGTTCGAAGGGGCCGGGACCGGGGGCACCACCATCGCGGTAAAGGCCCAGCCACAGCCTGGACCAATGGTGTCCTTCGCTGGCACTTTGACCACCGCAGTGAGGGCAATCGTCGGCACGACTGGAGGGATCGGCGCACTGACGACGGAGCCTTTCGGTGGTGGCACGACGACCGGCAAGGTCGCGTTCAACAAGCTGAGGTCGGGACGAGCCAGCGTCGTCGGCGGGGTAACAACGATCGTCGTTGCGTAGGGACGGTAGTTACTCTGAGTGGGATTGCGCGTCGACGCGCCCACGGACGCGTTCTCATTGACGCACACGGCGGATAGCACGGGCGCGAGTTGCGCGTCGAGCTGGCTGGCGAGCGCCATTGTTGCCGTCGTGGGGCTCTGGTAGCTGGTCGGGAAGGCGTAGAGCGAAATAACGACGTCGCCACTTCGGAACGTCACGTCGAGGATGGAGGATCCCGAGACGTTGGTACCGCTCGCAACAAATCCATCGAGTCCCGTTGGTGACGTTGTCTGCACGTAGCCTCCGCCACAGCTCGACATGCTCGCCGCAGTGTTGGCGACGACGAGGGCACCGAGTCCAGCGCCGTAGACGTCAACGTTCGCCACCACCAGAAGCGACGTTGATGAGAGTGTCAGCGAACGTGAGATCTGGGCCACGGGGATCGTCGGCGTCGCGCATCCGGCGAGCAACGGGTCGTTAGTGGCAAAGGACGGGTCGCTCGCGCTGTACCCGGTCTCGTGATGGAGGTCACTAAGGAGCGTGCTGACGACGGTCTGTGCTGGTGAGGGGTCGAGCGGCGCGGTCGTTTCGGGCACCGATGACGTCGTGGTGGTCGGCGGTGGCGACGCGCCGGGCGCTACGGGCGTGAACCATAGGCCCGACACGGCAAGAATCAGGGTGACGCTTAGTCCGAGGGCGAGCACGCCGATGCCAGTCGAAGCAAGATGACTCGCGACCCAGTGCCGCGCCGTGCGAAGGGCGCTCCTCGTTGCGTGCACAATTGATCGCGTGGTGATCACGGCGCCGGTCCCAAGTACGCGTTGAGCGTCACCGGATCGCCCCGGGACACTGACGTTCCCGCGGGCGGTATGGTGGTGCCCGCGACACCGACGAGCGGTCCGGTGATGACGAGACCGAGTGCCTGGAGTAGCGCGCGTGCGTTCGCCACCGAAAGGTCCGCGACGTCGGGCACCACCTCAGAGGAGTTCGCGAGATAGATCTCGGTCGGTGGTGCGATGGGAACGTCGGGCTGTCCCTGGAGGATAGAAGTCATCGCCATCTTGAACATCTCGGCGGGGAGCGTCCCTCCATACACCGCGCCGACGCCGGCGACGTTGTACAAGGGGTAGGTCACTCCGCGCGGGTCGCCCATCCACACGGCCATCGCGGTCGTTGCGCTATAGCCGTCGAACCAGGCGGAGCCGAAGCCGGACGTGGTACCCGTCTTGCCGGCGAGCGAATGTCCCGCGACGGCCGCCCCGGTACCCGTGCCGGAGGTGATGACGCCCGCCAAGAGTGAGGTCACGGTGTCGGCGACCGCCGGGGAGAGGACCTGCGTGCATTGAGGGGCGACGTGGAGCGAGGTCCCGTTCGCGAGCGTGACCGCGGCGACGGCGTTGGGCGCGCAATGCAGTCCGTGGGCGGCGAGCGTGGCGTACGCGCCGGCCATTTGGATGGGCGTGAAGCCACGGGCCCCGAGAGTGAGGCTGCCCTCCTTCGCGGTGACCGCGTTCGGACCGGAGAGTGGGAGGGAGTCGAGGCCCATCGCGCGCGCCGTCTTGGCGATGGGCAGCACGCCGACCTTCTCCTCCAACTGGACGAAAGCGGTGTTCACGGAGCCGTCGGTGGCCTGGGCGATCGAGAGGTTGCTGGCGGAGGACGGTTCGGCGTTGGTGTAGAAGCCGCCGGGCGGGTTGTCGAAGATCGTCGAGTGGTACGAGCTGCCGGCGGGGAGAATGGTGGTGAGCGGTACGCCGGCGCTGAGCGCCGCCGACAGCGTGAACGCCTTGAAAGTCGAGCCCACCGGTGAGGGGGAGTTCGCGTAGTTGAGCGTCGTCTCATTCTTCTTGGCGTCGAGGCCGTAGACGCGATTCTGCGCCATGGCGGTGATGGCACCGGTGCCCGGCGTCTCGACGACGATCGCGTCACCCACGCGGTTGGTGACGCCCACGATGGAGACCGCCGCGGCCTCAGCCGCGGCCTGCTGGCTCGGTAGGAGTGTCGTGCGGATAGTGAGTCCACCTTGTTCCAGCGTGGCGACACGTTGGGCGGGGGTGGTGCCGAGAGCGGGTAGCGTCGTGAGCTCGTTCGACACCCAATCACAAAAGTAGGGGACCTTCGACGCTTGACATCCGGTGGTTGGTTGTGAAGGTTTTAGACCGAGCGGCGACGCTGCGGCGACGCGTTCTTGGGCCAGCGTGATCTGGTGGTTGAGGTACGTAACGTGCAACACCTGAGCGCGCATGGTGCGCGCGAGCGTCGGGTTGGTGAGTGGGTCGTAGGAGGTGGGGGCCTCGACGAGCGCGACGAGCATCGCCGACTGCTGGAGATCAAGTTGTGACGCGTGGACCGAGTAGTAGCGCTTCGCCGCGGCTTCGATGCCGTAGGCCTGCGCACCGAAGTAGACGGTGTTGAGATACCCGTCGAGAATCTGATTCTTCGTGAGTTCGCGCGTGAGTTGGCGCGCGTAGACGATCTCGTTGATCTTGCGCTGGATCGTGTCGAGCGAGGCCGCGGCCCCTCCTTGGAGTTCGAGGATGTTCTTCACGTACTGCTGGGTGAGGGTAGAGCCGCCCTGGATGGGTCGGCCTTCGATGTTGGCAAGCAGCGCTCGGGCAATCCCGCGCGGATCGATGCCGTTGTTGGTGTAGAAGGAGCGGTCCTCGGAGGAGAGAAGGACCTTTACCACGATTGGCGCGACGGCGGAGAGTTTCACGGGCACACGATTCTCCGAGGTGAAGGTCGCGAGCACCGAACCGTTCGCGGCGAGCAGCGTCGAGTACTGCGGCAGCGACGGGATAACGAGGGGCGGCAGGTCCGTCACCATCGCGTCGAGGTTCGCAGCGCCGACGATAATGGTCGAACTGACGGCGGGCACGTAGAATCCCGACACGATCAACGCAATCACGGCAACCACGAGGAGCGAGGCGGTAACGCGCTGGGTGGGGCGCAGTCGAAAGAGGACCGAAGGGAGCACGTGCTTACTCCCCGTCTTCACACCTGTTCTCGAGCGCTTGTTCAAAGAAGTTACGTCCGTTACCCCCAGTGGTACGACTACGCCCTCCTGACCCGCTGAGAATAGCGTCTCGCACGCCAACAGTGTGTTCAGTCAGGGTGTTGTCTGAAGAAGTGACTACGAAGCGCGAGGGCGAGCATTCGTAATCCGTTTGATCCCTATGACGTTTCTATATCGCGACCGCTTCGCGAATTCCGCCATCGACCATGACGCCGGTAGTGCCAATTCTTTACAAAGATGAAGGACTTCGTCAGGCGCCATCCACACCCCAATGTGGGCACCATACGGATTTAAGTCAGCACCGAAGAAAACTAAATCGAGCGGTTCCGGGCTATCGACGATCTTCGTGACGTTCGTCTCTTCCCAGAGATTCGATGAACGCAACGGCGGACAATTGACGCCGAAGAGATTCAACACCCCGTACGCGTAGCGCTGGCAATTGGAACCGTCAAGCCAAGAATCGGGTGCACCGCCCGAAGGACCCGCGAGTGAGTTGTACGGGACCGACCACACACCCTCGGGCCAGCCGTCCGATGGCCGTGGCCATGATTCGAAGTTCATACGACACATTCTTACTGCGACGCCCGGTGTGTCGTCCCCGCGCGCAATCGAACCTTCGTGATGTTCAGTCAACGTGACGGACGTGCCTCTATGAATCATCGATTCAGTCCGAAGACACTGTGCCTACATCGTGCTCACAATGTAGTGAACGACCACACCGTTATGGACGCCAATGAAACTGGCCCAGATGCATACTCTCTGTCCGAGCCACACTCCGCGGACATCGCCAAAGGAGGTCCCTTGCAACGCGACTCCCTTCGAATCGGCGCGAGAGAGCAGCCAGATCATCCCGATCGCTATCGCGACAATGGATCTTCGCGTGCAGTGAAATCGCATGAACAGTAGCCTTCGTGATAATCATTCAAGAAACTTCCGCCATAGCAAGGGTTGTAATCGCGTGACTGACGATGGAGCCAAAACCATTCGACCCAACGTCGAGCCTCCGCGGTCAAGGCTTCCACTCAAGACTTTTGCTGCGTGGATCAAAAGACATGACGCAAACTTGGCGGCACTTCGTCGGGCGGCCCGTACGGCGATCATCATGCCCGCCCTCTTTGCGCTGAGCGTCTACGTCATCAAGAATGTTGAAGTGGCGACGTTTGTCGCGTTTGGTTCGATCGCGCTGCTCCTCTTCGTGGACTTCTCGGGACCCATGCGCAGTCGCCTCCAGGCTCAGGCAGCTCTCTCGGTGACCGGCGGAGCCTTCGTCTGCCTTGGAACACTCACGTCTCGAACCGTCTGGTTGTCAGTTCTGTCGATGGGTGTTGTCACCTTCGTTGTCATCTTCGCGGGCGTCGTGAGCGCCGTGCTCGCCAGCGCGACAACCTCCCTCCTTCTGACGTTTATTCTCTCGACCGCCGTCCCCGGAGCGAACTCTGTGATTCTGGACCGACTCGCGGGGTGGGGACTCGCTTCGATCGTCGCTTTTTTCGCCGTCTGGCTTCTGTGGCCCACGAAGGGACACAGCGCACTTCGCGTCGCGGCGGCGACTGCGTGTCGAGCAATCGCCGCGAAGTTGCGTACCGATATCTCGACTTCGTTCGGCAACTCGCACACCACGGACGAACGCCAACGCACCGTCGACGACGCCCACGCGTCGGTCGAAACTCTCCATCGCGGATTCCTCGCCGTCCCGTCGAGGCCCACCGGACTCGGTGTCTCATCGCGCGCCGTCGTTCGCCTCGTCGACGAACTTCTCTGGCTGGATGCCCAAGTGATCGAGATTCATCAGCCCGTCGACGCGACGTCAGTGACCAGAGCGGACTTTCGAATCTTCTCATCGTCGGCCGACGTGTTGGACGCCGGAGCACAACTGCTCGACCGGCCCTTCACTTCGGCGACGGAACTTGGCAGCGCCTTGGGGGACCTGCGGACATCGATCAAGGACATGGAACGCGAAACAATGCTCCACTTCCCCATCGCAACCCGGACGGAACTCAACGCAACCTCAACAGCCATCGACGAACGGAAGGGGCGATTCAACGACATCATGAAGTCGCTTGAACCGAGTTTCCGGGCCAAGGAGTTGGGATTCGCGGCGTCTCGTATCGGCGACAACATCGACCTCGCGGCCGCAGCCGATCGGCGAGGCTGGCTCGACGCGATCGCCGGACGTGTACCCGGAGACTCGACCGGTCGCACGGCCTCAGCTCGTAGCCGCGCCGCGGCACATTTCGAACCACATTCGGTGTGGCTCCACAACAGCGTCCGCGGCGCCATTGGACTAGCGGTTGCCGTCTTTATCGCCGAGAAGACTGGCCTCCAACATTCGTTCTGGGTGATTCTGGGCACCCTGTCAGTACTGCGTACGAACGTCATCAACACCGGCCAGAGTGCGTTGCGATCGATTCTCGGAACGACGGTCGGTTTCGTCGTGGGTGCCGTGACGTTGGCGCTGGTCGGTACCAACGTCACGCTCTTGTGGTTCCTACTTCCGTTGGCGATTCTCGCCGCGGGCGTCGCCCCCACCGCGATATCCTTCGCGGCTGGACAGGCGGGGTTTACCCTGACCCTCGTGATTTTGTTCAATATCCTCCAACCCACTGGCTGGCGCGTGGGACTCTATCGAATTGAAGACGTGGCGATTGGCTGCGCCGTCAGCGTGGGAGTCGGTCTTCTCTTCTGGCCGCGCGGCGCGGCGGCAGCCCTCGGCGCTGCACTGCGACAGGCGTTCGCCCACAGCGCGTCCTACCTCGAAGCGGTCGTGCAGTACGGCACCGAGCGCCGCGATAGAAGCGTCCAATCGTTACCGTCCGTGGAAACAGAACAGACGGCTGCAGCGGCGGCCTCTCTTCGTCTCGATGACGCCTTTCGCACGTACCTCGCTGAGCGAAGCGCAGAACCAATCCCCCTGGCGGACGTCACGGCACTCGTCACCGGCGTGGCAAACCTTCGACAAAGTGCGGACGCGGTGATCGACCTTTGGGGAGAAGGTGACCCACGACCCGAGGTGCAGTGGCCCGTTGCCCGAGACGAATTGCTCAACGACGTTGCTCTGCTGAAGACGTGGTACGAGCGCCTGGGAGCCAGCCTCGTTGGCGAAGGGTCGATCCCGGACCCGATGTCGGAGAGTCTCGCTTCCAACGAACGTCTGATCGACGCCGTAAGAGACGACCTCGCCGGAGCGGATGGCCGCTTCGCCGCCGACGCGGTGCGACTGATCTGGACGAAGGACTATCTCGACGCGGCTCGCGGGTTCCAACAGACGCTGGTGGGCCCCGCCCGGTCAGCGGCGCCAAAGCGTTCGTTGCCTCGATGACTGTCCACGCGTGGCGTTAAGACCCGTTCGGGGTGCGAGAATCTGTTCATGAAATTTCCCGTGGTGGACGGCCTTCGCACGCTTGAGCTCGGCACGCCGGGAACGATGCGCGAACGCCTCAATGGACTGGTCCTTGAAGGTCAAAAACGGGCCACCGCTGGTACCACGGGCGACTACGACGACAACGAGAGGGAGTTCGTCGGCGAGCGACTGGCTCTCGTCAATGACAACCTGGAGAAGGTCGGAATAGTTGAAGTCACCGGCGTTGTCGAGACAACATTTGGCGACGTCCCGTGGTCGTTCGCGCAAGCCGAAGGCGAGGGTGACACCTCCATCGAAGAGTGGCGAGCGGTTCACCGGCGATTCTGGAGCAGCGAAGGCGTCAACGTCTCTGATGAGATGCCCGTCGTCCTCATCTTCTTCACACTTGTCGAGCGATGCGCTCCGGCGCTCTCGCCATAAGCACTGAGGAGTTAGGTCCGTCGGCGTTCACATCACTTCGCCGACGCGCGGACTGACATTGTGGTGGGCGACAACGATGAATCCGTGCACGCACCACGAACTGATCTCAAACGCGCGCGAGCGCATTTCCACCGGCGTCGAGGTAGTCCCTCCAGGAGCGCGTCGGCGTCCAGCCGAGCATCCGCTGCGCCTTCTCGCTGGAGATGCCTGACGCGTCGGAACGCGACGTGGGTCGCAGTTCGATCTTGTCTCCGTAGTACCGATGAAGTATTTCGCCGAAGTTCCGACCCCCGACGTTGTCGGGCGACGCGATGTAGAAGACCTCGTGCCCGGGAAGGTCCGACTCGGTGGCCAACACGATCGCGTCGGCCAGGTCGTAGGCGTCAATGTAGCTCCACAGGTTGGGGCTGAGCACGGAAGCGTCGCGAACTTGTGGGCCGAGGTTGCGCTCGTAGTTGTCCTCATTTTGAACCCAACTCGGGCGCAGTGAGATGCACCGGATGTCCGAGCGTTCGACCGCGGCGTCCATCAACTGCTCGCCGAAGTGCTTAGACAGGGCGTACGGGTCCTGCGGGTGCACCGGATGAAGTTCGTCGACCGGGGCGTAGTCGGGAAGGAACTCGCGCTCGGGGAAGAAGAATCCGGGTACGGTCTCGCTCGAGATGTTCACGAACCGTTTCACGCCAAATCGGACCGACGCTTCGAGGACGTTGAACGTCGCCATGAGGTTGGTGCGAAACACCACCTGCGGCGGGTTGCCGGTCGGTTCGGGAATCGCGGCACAGTGCACGACGGCCTCGGCTCCGTGGATGACGGCGAATGCTTCGCCGTCATCGGTGAGATCAGCCATTCGGTAGGGAGGGGTTCCCTCCGGCGCTCGTTCGAATACCGGTCGGGTCAAATCGGTCGTGAGCACCTCATGACCCGCGTCGAGCATTGCTTGAGTCGCAGCACGGCCAACCTTTCCGTGGGCACCGGTAATGACTACTTTCATGACTCCTCCCTGTGCCGAATCTTGTGGCGTGTCTAGTCCCGAATGCCCGTTCGACATCAAACAACGTGACCTTCATCGGAAATCTAAGGTTCCCAACCGAACCGACTCGGTCAGGGAACGTCGAGCACCAAGTCTTGTCGAACCACTTCCCCAGTAGGAACTGTGACCGTCGTTGGACCAACTGCACTTCCATCAGCGAAGACACCAGTGATCGTATAGTTGCCGGCACTGAGAGTGATCTCGAGCAATTGTCCGGCGCTCAACGCCACGTTGTTGGCGACGGCGGTCCCAGCAAAATTGGTGACCGTGATGTTCCCCGCACTGGACTTGCCAGCAAAGTCTTTACAGACCGGCGCTGAACGGTAAATCAATGGCCCTCCTTCAAAGAAGAGCCCAGTGTCCAATTCGGTTGGTCCGGGCTTCAGCAATGGTTCACCGGGCGGTGGTCCTATCTCCGCAACGCCCGGACAGGGAGGATTCACCGTGACGCTCAGGAGCTTCGTACTCCGGCCGGGGCGAGAGCTTTGTGCCCGAATCGTCTGAATCTTGGGCATCTGGACGGCGGCCCCCGTGAGGCGCAGGCTGCAACCACTTGACGTGGCCCTCGCGCGAGCTGCCGCAACCGTCAACCCGATCATCCGCGGAGCGTGACAGGACGAATGGGTGGACGCAGCCGCAGGGTTCGACGGCGCCGTCACCGTCAACGGCAAAAGGACTATCGGAGCCAGAACTGCCAACCACCATCTCAACGACCGTCGCACGGACACAACGTAGTGGTTGGACACCCACGAAGGTAGAAACCGACGGCGCTCAGCGCAGCGTCCGGGGGACGAGCCACTGGCGCGTCGCTTGATTAAGGAGCCAGCGTCACAAACTATGACTGCCTGAGAGGGCCACCCAACAGAGCTCGGCCGCCACGAGACAAAGATAGAGCGAAAACGCCAAAAGAATACCGACCCGCTTATTCATGGCCGAATATCAATTTCTCAACAACTGGGTCCCAACGCGTCAACATATCCACGTTCTTACCACTGAAACCGAGTATATGCCCATTTTCAATATTTTATATCTAGTATTGACGTTCTATCGAGGGAAACCTCACTCTCGGGTCCTTCCGGAATCGAGTCCCCCAGCGGCGCGAGTGCGTCGTGACGAGTCGACATCGATGGAGCGACATCGCAGCGGGTGGATCCGAGAAGCCCAGGGACTCAGTTCGTTGTCGTTGTCGTTGTCGTTGTCGTTGTCGTTGTCGTTGTCGTTGTCGTCGCGCTACAACTGAGCGCGCCCTGTCCGCACGATCCGGTCACCTTGAACGTGAAGGGCTGGAATGCCACGGCCGGACTCCCGACGTCGAGTTGGATGTCGGCGTGGGGAAGAATGGGCGTCGAACGGGGATTACCGGCGACTCGTTTTCCGTTCTCGTACACGACGACCTTTCCCTTGGCGGGACCGACCTGGTTCGGACCGAGCGGCTGACCCCACACGTCGAAGAACTGACCGAGAGTGAAGGTCTGCTTGCTCGGCGACTCCACGTGGACGATGCCGTCGGCCACGTGGGTGTGCAGCCAGTAGAGACAGTCGTACAGCCCCACGTCGATGAACGGCCCCGTGGCGTAGTGCTGAACCAGTTGGGGCTTGGTGATCCCAATCCCCGCCGGGAGGCGCCGCTCTTGACCGTTGACGTACACGACGACGTGGGCGTGGATGTGGTACGTGACCGTTTCGTCCGCCTGTTTACGGCACGAGATGCCGTCGATGGTCCGACCGCTCTGGTTGGCGCTCGCTGGCGCGAGGTCTGGCACGTTCACGACGACGACGCCCTCGGGCCCCATCGTCGAACTCGGTGATCGCGTCACCAACCACGTCGTGGTGGCGCCGGCGACAGCGAGCACGAGAATCACGAGGCCGACCACGACCATTCGTGGCGTGCGCCGTCCACGTTGTTCGGTGGCGTTCATCGCTCTTCGCACCCTCGCTCGCTTGGATCGACCAGGCGCGATCGGACGGAGTGTCGAACTCCACGTCGCGGCCCTCGACGACCATGGAGAGAACTCACGTCCTAAATGCTACTGACGGGACGGGCGGCAGAGCTCGTCGCGGCTCACGGCGACGGATTCGCTACTTCTTCGTAGCGAAAGCAGGTGGTGACGTGGTCGTTGACCAGACCAGCCGCCTGCATGAAGGCGTAACAGATCGTGGGGCCGACAAACTTGAAGCCGCGCTTCTTCAGGTCATTGCTCATCGTCTCGGCCACGGGACTCTTGGCCGGGATCTGACCACCTTCGGTCCACGCATTCTGCGTTGGTCGTCCATCCACGAACTGCCATAGATACGTGTCGAGCGAGCCGAACTCTCGCTGGACCGCCAGTGCCGCTCGTGCGTTGGTAATGGTGGCGGCGAGCTTTTGTCGATGACGAATGATTCCTTCGTTGGCCACCAGCCGCTCTAGGTCCGCGTCGGTGTACGTGGCGATCTTGGCCGGATCGAAACCATCGAGCGCCATCTCGAAGTTCGTTCGCTTGTTCAAGACGATGCGCCAACTCAGTCCCGCCTGCATGGCGTCGAGCACGATGAACTCGAACAGTTTCCGGTCGTCGTGCACGGGCACGCCCCACTCCGTGTCGTGATACGTGATCATCAAGGGATCGCCACCGACCCAGCCGCAACGATGACTATCCATGAACGGTCATCGTAGGACGAGGGCGTGACACGCGCCGTTAGCGCCCGTACGCCACTCTCGTCGCCGAGCTCGTGCTGCCTGCGCGACCAGCACGCAGACGGCGCCTACCGGGACAACGCAAAAGCCCTCAAGCAACGCGCCACTGGGGACGCACCGCTTGAGGGCCTTTACCCCTAGCCAGAAGGGGCCGGTTCTTCTAACTAGAACGAGTGTCCACGGTCTCGAAGAGCATTGTCGAGGACGGTGGACGGTGCCTGATTCGCGCAGCGCACGCGTGACGCGTCAACTCTGGCTTTCGTGCAGTGACGTCGTGTGTCCGGTTTCGTCGACGGTCTCTCGGTCGAGAGTACGCGAGGGCGCTGAAGGCGCTGAAGGCGCGCGACGCGACGCTGCGAACACGATGGCCGAAATCACGAATCCGACCGCACCGGCGATCATCAAGATGACGCCAACCGTCGAGAGTCGAAAGCCGTGATTCTGCACGACGTTTGAACTCGGCGCCGTGATAGCCCAGTACATGATGGCTCCCACCGCCGCTGAAATTCCACTTAAAACCATTCCGGGCAAACCCATGGTCCTGTTTCCTTTCATCGGTTTCCTGGTCCGAACGACCAGTACGACGACGTACGTTTCGCATCGCCGCACTCACTATTTTAAAACAGGCGTCGTGCGACGCAAAATCAAATACTCATCACTCACACGTGCGCGAAAACGAAGTGTGACGAATTTTTCATCCGCACTTTCTCCTGGTATGAAAGAGAAGTGACGTCACGTTCACCACGGAAGAAAACTCTCAGCAACCGGTCCCCGTCGAGTTCTTTGAGTTTTCTAAGACACGCAGACCCGCGAGTTCGAAGGAAAACCTCCGTCACCAACTTCTCTTACGGTGCGTGCGCAACCGGAGTCGACACTTCGACTTCACGCGAGGGCCCCACGGCGAGCAATCGCGCGAGTCGACGCGGGAACCACCAGTTGAGTCTCCCGAACAAGAGGACCAACGAGGGAACGAGGAGCGCCCGGATGATCGTGGCGTCGAGCAGGATCCCGATGCCGAGCCCCGTCGCCATGATCTTGACGTCGCCGTCTTGCACGCGGTGCACGTCGACGAGGGCCAATCGCAGCAAGCGATCGGCGACCAACTGGCGATCCCCGCCAGCACGATGGTCGCGATCGTTGACCACCTAGAAGGAAAGGGTCTCCTCGAGCGGCGACTCCACTCTTCAGATCGTCGCACCCGCTCGTTGCACCTGAGAACGCGTGGCGAGACGTCACTGACTGAAGCCCTCGCGGCAGCGATGGTTCAAGAAGCTCGGATCTGCGCGGGTCTGCACGCGAACGAACGCGCCCAACTTCTCTCGCTCTTGCGGCGAGTGTCGTCAAATCTCGGCGTGTCGTCGTCGGCGTTGCCCGACCGAGGAAGCGGAGATCGACCCCAACACGTCTGATACGTCGCGACGCCGACCGGTGTACTGGACTAGCGACCACCATGACCCAGTGGTGTTAGCAACGCTCTTGAGCTCTCGCCAGGACGTCGTCCATCAAGTCGACGTCACCTTCGTAGACGTGGGCTGATTTGACGATCATCGTAAGTGGTCCCACGTCCGACGAAACCTCCTTCGCCACGTGCTCCTGTAGGCGGGCGAGTTCCACCAAGTTGGCGAAACCCTTCGTGCCAAAGTCGATGCTGTGCGCGAACACGACGAGCGCGAGTCGTTGCCGATGGACGAAGAAGTCGAGCACGCTGACACAAGGGATATAAGTGGAGTCGGTGAGTGGTTGAAAGGTGGTGATCGTGGCGCTGCGCGACGTCGGGTCCGTGCGCAGACGCTCGATCACCCACGCAACCTGATCGAGACCAGAGTGTTCGTAGTCGTACAGCCGTGTGGCGTAACTGTCAGCGTCGCCGAGCGCGACCACGCGAGCTGAATCGGTGAAATTCAAGTGCATCCACTTGAGACGCTCCGGGTCCGCGAGGCGACCTATCAACGTGTCATCACTGCGTGGATCGGACACCTGAAGGGCCGTCATGATCAGTTCGCGCGTCGCCAGCCCTTCGTACTCAGCGTTGTGTCCGTGGCGAAGGATCTCTGTGGCCACGTCAAGCCATGCTTCACCTATCGAGTGCGCCGCGATGACTCGGGTGAAAGGGTCTTGCGCGTCCGACGGCAGCGGGAGCGTCTCTTTCACGCTCGGAGTCTAAATCCGCGGGTGTTCACGACGGGGTGGAACCGTCGGTAGCGCGTTGAATCCGTCATCGCCCGAGAGCGCCCGGCCTCTCAACTCATCCCAGTTTCGCGAATGGTGATGTTGACGCGACCGGATTCGAGTCCGCAGTCGGGTGGCGCTGTTCCGGGATACGTCTTCGTGACGCCGTGGTACGCGAGTCGTGAGTCGCCGCCGAAGACGAAGAGATCGCCCGAGGCCAAGTTGAGGTCCTCGTAGGGACGGTGTCTGTTGGTCGTGTTCCCGAATCGAAACTGACAGGTGTCACCAATCGAAAGCGAGACGACGGACGCGAGGGAACGTTCATCTCGGTCTTGATGCATACCCATACGCGCCGCGTCGTCGTAGAAGTTCACCAACGCCGCGTCGGGCGCGTAGTCATCGCCGGCGCGAGCGTCGCCACGCACGTCGACGACTGCTCGTCTGGCGACGCGGACCATCCAGTCCGGGAAATCGAGCACACGGTTCCCGTTGACGTCGGTCGCTTCGCGAGTGTATTTGTACGGTTGCCAGTGCCAACCCAAACAGAGCGTCCGCACGGACATCTCGTGATCGCGCACCTTGGCCGCCCGAAGGGGTACCGGGCCACCCACCCACTGGCGGAACTGACCGATCACCCACCGTTGTTGGGCCAAGGTGAGCCATCCAGGCACGTGCGTGGCGCCGGGTGCCACTTCTCTACGCGGTCGATCGATGAAGTCGTCGGAAAAGAGTGTCGTCATGCCCGCTCAGCGTCCCAAAAGTCCGTCGTCGGAGCGATCGTGCCACCATTCGATGCTCCTCACCACGGTTGGCTCGTTCCACGTTCGACTGCCCTGAAGAACGTTCTAGTCCTCACGCAGCGCTCTCGAGTTCCAATAGCGCGGTCTTCGCGGCCAGTCCGCCGGCGTAGCCTCCGAGTTGTCCATTCGCGCGTAGGACCCGATGACAAGGAACGACGATGGGCAGCGGATTGGTGGCGCACGCGGTGCCGACCGCGCGAATCGCCTTCGGATTACCAACCAGACCGGCAACCTCTTTGTAACTCTTGGTCGTGCCGTACGCAATGTTGGGAAGGTAACGCTGCACCAACTGACGAAAGCCACTGGAGAGCGAGAAGTCGAGCTTCACGTCGAAATTCGTGCGTCGACGTTGGAAGTATTCATCTATCTCGGCCCTCGCCTGGTCGAGCCTCTTCGGTGCTTTCAAGATACGTCCACTTACCTTGCGCCCGAGTGCGTCGAGCACCACGTCGAGATCTTCGACCTCGAACGCGACGCGCAGAAGTCCCTTCTCAGTTCCGGCCAGGAGCAGTGTTCCAACCGGCGAGTCCATGGTCGTGAAGGCGACGTCCAGAATGCCGGCTCGGTCGGCCGCGTCTTCGAGGCGACGGTGCAGCTGCTCGAGCGTCGTTCGAGCAGGCGTGGTAGAGGCGAGAAGGTCGGCAATACCCTCATCAACGTTGGTTTCCTGGTTCATCGTCATGCTCCTCTCGTCTTCGTATCCTTCAACGTCTTTCGCAAGTTCCGTATGCCGTCGGCCGCGGACCGACGCGCGGCTTCAGCACTGCCGCCAAGAATGTTGGCGACGTCGATGTACGGCAGTCCACCCAGGTAGTGATACGCAACGGCGTGTCGCTGTTTGTCCGGGAGTTCTTTCACGGACTCCCACAGTTCGTCATTCATCGAACGCGACGTCTCCATGGACGGCCTCTCGGGGAACTCGGTCGTCGAACGGTCACGTCGTTGCTGCTTGCGCGTCATGTCGATCGCCTTGTGATGAGCGATCGTCACCAACCATGCTTCGACGTTCGCGTCCTCGGGAAGATCTGGGTACGAGCGTAGTGCCGCGAGAAATGTCTCCGACCATGCGTCGTCCGCGTCGTGTACACCGACGACGGCCCGACACACGCGCAGCACCGCGACTCCGTGTTCGGTGACTATGTTCTCGAACGGTGTCTTCATATCCATCACTTTGTAGACGCAGTGCACGCGCATCACGTGAGGTCCCTGTCAAAGAACAGTTTCCCAGCGATGCAAGCCACTCGCCTCTCAACGTTGACGAGAGTCTGTGCACAACCCGGGCCCACACTGCCAGGTCAGTGGGGCGCCGGGCTCGAGGAGTTCATCACCGGAGACGCCTTCCTTGAGCGACTTGGGAATCATTCACGTCGGAGCGCGTCATATTTTTGCCGGCGCCAACGGTGAGAACCGTCGCGTGACCACCCAAACGTGGTCACTCGAATTCTTCCTGCTTCGAACTTGACAAATCACGGGAATCATCGACCTGTGGCCCCGTGCGTCCCAGCAAACGGGCGTGTTTCCGGGGAAATCTCGGCCATCCGACGCGAGTCGTCGACCGTGGCGAAAACCTTCAAGTGAAGGTTGAAGGCATCCCTCGTTACACGTCGCCGATACCAACGACACCATTCGCCCAATCCATCACGTCTCCAACTTGACGCGTGTTCGACAAAAAGTTCACCAGCGACCGATCACCATGCGTAGAAGCCTCTCTTCGATGATTTCAATGGAGCGCACGTCACAAAGTTCTTGCGTTTTTTGCGTTTCCGTTCGTCGTTCTCAACGTAGCGACAACTTTTTTGCACCTTGAAGCGCGGTACGTACCGCTCGTTGCGCAGTCGTTGACGTTGTGGCATGACGTTGACAAGAACGTCGTGACAAATGTGTTTCATTTTGATTTCTATTGCGACTCTCGCGCTCGCCACTGTTACGGTGACGAACAGATGCAAAATTCCCCGAGCTCACTACCCCAACCCCGTTGGCGGGTGCGAATGATTCTCGCCGTCATACTGCTCGCTCTCGTTCTCATCGGTGCGGGGCTGGAGCTTTCAAAAAACAAGTCGGCGGCACCCCCGACCAATTCGACAACGACGACAACGACGACAACGACGACAACCACCGGACCGTCGAGCACGTCCAGTGACCCAACGACGACTACGACCACGTCGCCTCCGACGACTTCCACAACGACGCCGCCCTCACTCGTCTCAATTCCGCTGACACTCAATGAACCGTCACACGGTTGTGGATTCACAATGGCACCGTCGACTCCTACGTCGCCCACCACGACGACGTCAACGACGACGCCCACTTCGACGTCATCGACATCATCAACTGCAACATCGACCACGACGTCAACGACGTCAACGACGGGCGCAACGACGTCGAGCAAGATACCGACGCGAGTAGTGGGTCACTGCAAGGTTCTTGAGATCGGTGACTCACTCGGCAACGACCTGGGTTGGGGACTGGCGCGCGAACTTACGTCGACGCACGCGCTGACGCTCATACAGAAAGACAAGTCAGCGTCGGGTCTCGTGACGGCGTGGTTCTACAACTGGCATCAACATCTCAAGACACTTCTCAAGCAGTACCACCCCGACCTCCTCATCGTCTGCGTCGGTGGCGACGACGAACAAGGTATGAAGGTCAACGGCAACGTCTACGGCTTCGACACTCCCCAGTGGCGAACGAGATACTCCGCCCTGATCAGGCAGATTGATACGATGGCCACGGCGTCTCGCACCTACGTACTTTGGGTAGGACTACCCGTCATGGCACCGAATATCTATCGAGAAGGTGTCGCGGAGCTGAACTCGCTCTACCGCACGGTCGCGACCACGGTGCCGGGTGTGACGTTCCTACCTTCTTGGTCGCTGTTCGCCAACGCGCAAGGTGCGTTCGAAAGCGCCGCGCTGGTAAATCACGTTCGAACCCTTCTTCGCTCGCCCGACGGGATCCATTTGAGCTACGTCGGAGAGAATGTCTTTGCCACGTTCGTGACCGACGAGATCGCCTCGATCTATCACGTGGCCCTCAGGCCCTCGCAACCGATGTCCATCACGAACTGATTTATCGCCGTGGCGTGCGCTCACGCCACGTGCGCGAGACGTCCAATCAGGAGGGTCGCGTCCCACGAAAGCGCAACGCCGATGAGCAGAACGAGAGCGGCCGACCATCCATCACGATTCAGTCGTCGCGAGCGACGAATGGGATTCTCGACCAAATGATACGAGAGCACGGCGCACGCGGTAGCACCCGCGACTTCGACGACGCGCGCCGTGGGCGAAGAGATCAGATGAACAAGCTGCAGCGGCAACATCAACCAGGGAAAGTGCCAGAGATAGAGCGAGTACGAAATGTCGCCCACGTAGCGAGCGGGGCGCCACGCTAACCACGACGCCGGCGCTCCCTTCACACTGGCTTGTCCCGTCCAGAGCAACAGCGCGCTCGCTCCACAGGGCCACCACGCCAGAACTCCCGGAAACGTGCTGCTGGCGTTGAGGCGCCACACGGCCGTGGCGAGCATGACGACGGCAAGGAGCGCGACCACGGAGTTCATTCGGGGACTCCGTCGAGCCCACGCCGCGGGAATCACGGCCACGAGCCCGCCGAGCGCTAGCTCCCAGAACCTCGTGAACGGCGAGTAGTACGCCGTGACTGGATTAATCGGTGTGAGGTGAAACGACCACCAGGCCGAGACGGCGATCGCCGCGACGAGAAACGTCGCCAACGCGGTTGCCCGAAATCGGCGAGGCGTGATCCACGCGAGCGAGAACACCACTAATGGATAGAAGAGGTAGAACTGCTCTTCGACCGCGAGAGACCAGAAATGTGTCACGAGCGACGGCGCGACGCCGGGTATGAAGTAGTTGCTTCCCGTATTGATGAGACGGAAGTTCGCCGCGAACAACGCCGCCCAACGTACGTCGCCGAGCAGTTGCGAGTCGAAGTTGACGCCGAGAAGGATGTACGCCGCGATGACCGTCGCCGCCAACGTCAAGCTCGCCGCGGGGACGATACGTCGGATGCGTCGCGCGTAAAAGGTGGCGAGATTTTGTCGGACACTCGTCGACGGCTGGCGCATGAGTAGTCCGGTGATGACGAACCCACTGATGACGAAGAAGATGTCCACGCCGACGTAGCCACCCTCAAATCCGGGAACCGACGCGTGGACCAAGATGACGAGCACGACGGCGATCGCCCGGAGACCTTGAATGTCGGGACGAAACGTCGCGCGTCCCTCGAGCGGCTCATCCGTCGCCGCCACGACGGGTCTGCGATCTTCTAGCGACAGGTCCCAGGCCACGACGTTGACAGTAGCCCCGTGGTCGCGTTCATTGATAGGTCATCAACGAGCAGAACGAGGAGTCCGACGTCGACGCCGGGGCGTTTCAAGGGCTAGTGTGGCCGGCCGACGCGGTCCCCTGGGGAGGTCCCTAGATCTCGGACTTCGTTCGAAGGTCGATCTCCATGTACCGCTCGGGGTTGGCGACAGCCGTGAAGCCGATACGCGTGTAGACCTCGTGCGCGTCGCGCGTCGCGATAAGAAACCGCGCCACGCCGGCGTCCCCCCAGAAGTCGACCACGTCGCCAACCATCCACGTCGCGATTCCTTGGCCCCGGTGACGTTCATCAACGAACACGTCACAGATCCAGGCGAAGACGGACGTGTCCGTCACCACTCGGGCACAGGCAACCAACGACCCGTCGCCGTCGATGACGCCGTAGAGATAGGAGTGATCGATCGACGCTTCGACAATCTTTCGGCTCCTACCAACGGACCAGTAGGCGTCGTGCATCAACCACTGAGCAATCGTGTCGATAGAGATTTTTTTTGCGTCGTCGGTAAGGCAGAGTTCGCCTCGGTACGTATTCACCTTTGTCCTCACCGCTCTTTCGTCGTCCAGGTTGCACATTCTCAGTGGTGCAGGTGTACTTCGCTCGCCACCACCAAGCATTCGCTCACGGCGAGCGTTCAGACCAACCTACCGAAGGCACACCGTTCACGTAGAGGGACGAGGTCCGAGCAGGTCCCACTTGTTGCCCGCGAGGTCGCGAAAGACGGCAACGCTTCCGTAGGGCTCGTCGCGCGGTGACGTGAGGAACTCGACGCCCGCGGCTTCCATACGTCCGTAGGTGTCGGAGAAATCATCAACCCGCAAGAAGAATCCGACCCGACCACCCGTTTGATTGCCCACGACGGCGAGTTGCTCGTCCTCGTCAGCTTGGGCCAGCAGTAGTCCCGTCTCGCTGTTTGGTGGACGCACCACAACCCAGCGCTTCGCCTCGCCGCCGTTGGTCACTGACGGGGAGTCCTCGGCCAATGAAAACCCGAGAACGTCCACAAAGAAGGCAATCGCCTTGTCATAGTCAGGCACCACGAGCGCCACGAGTTCAAGCTGCATGACTCAAAGGTACTTAGGTCAACCAGTCAGGGCGAGACGGTCGCTGAAACGGGTCTCGTCGCTGGACTACCCGTCGAACCCCTGGTCGGGCCCGCCACGGTGGCGGCACGACGTCGACAGCGCCCGTTACTTGGAAAGCGACGCGGCGGCGAGAGCGATGCCGTGGCCCCACGACGTCAACGCACCGCTGGGTAGGTAGGCGACGCCCTTCGAGCTGTGGTAGTCCGATGGATTGGCGAGGTAGCGCTCTGTGCCGTTTGGTCCGATGAAGAAGATGAAGGACGAGTGCACGACGTCGGCGGTGGGACTTGGCGCTTCGACCACGATGCCGTAGCTCTTCCAGACAGCTCGCAGGTCGGCGAGCGACCCCGTAAAGAAGTGCCAGGAAGGGATCGAGTTGAGTCGGTGCGCTTTCGAGAAGGCCGCCACGTCGGAGACGCCGGCGTGATAACGATTCACGTTCACGGCTATGAACGCGACGTGGGACGACGACGTTCCAAGGTCGTGGTACGCGTCGATGAACTCTTGGGACACGATCGGGCAGATATCGGTGCAGTGGGTGTCCATGAACTCGATGACCACGGCGTGTCCCCTAAAGCTGCGAAGCGAGAGCGTGTGGCCGTACTGATCGGTGAGGCGAAAGTTGGGCGCCGCCTTCGCCGGTACGGGCGTGAGACCCATGAGGTTCGCCAACGGCGTCGAGACGCTCGCCGGGATCCCCGTGACGCGGATGAGCTGATTGTTTTCGCTGTGGTACCGGTGGGCGACGAACGCGAAGACGCCCGCGACGACCACCAGGAGTCCCATGGCCGCGATCAAGCGTAGGCCCGGCCCACGACGCGGCGGCGTCGCTGGTGGTGGGGAAACCGCGGTGGTGTCGTCGCTCGTCGGCGGTTCCTTCATGGACACGGTCAGCGGTCTCCTCTCTTGGGCAATGACGTACGGCGCGCTCAACGATAACCTGCCCGCGCGTCGGCGCACCCCGCAGAATCAACATATTGTCTAGGTTCGACGACGAAAATCCTGCTCGGCGTTACGCTTGACTACCTTGGCGTACACCTATGACTTCAGTCGCTGACGTCCTCGGGGGCCGTTACCACCTCGTCCGGTTACTCGGCCGAGGTGGCATGTCCGACGTCTACGAAGCGATCGATGACCACTCCGGCGCCACCGTCGCGCTGAAGATCGTTCGCTCCGGAGATCCCGAGTTCGTTCGACGCCTGACCCAGGAAGCCCGTGCACTCGAGAGTTTCGAGCACCCGGGACTCATCCAACTCCTGGACACCGGACTTTCCGGCGGCGACGCCTACCTGGTCATGGCCTTCGTCGACGGTCCCACGCTCGCCGAGACATTGCAACGCGGTGCGCTCGGCGCCCCGGCGACCGCGGCGCTCGGTGCACGACTGGCCGACGCTCTCGCGTACGTGCACGATCGAGGCATCGTGCACCGTGACGTGAAGCCGTCCAACATCTTGCAGTCGGCCACCGGCGACGCGTGGCTCGGGGATTTCGGCATTGCGCAACTCCACGACGCGACGACGATCACGGCGGTGGGGACCACGTTGGGCACCGTCATCTATATGGCGCCCGAACAACTTGAAGGCCACCAAGTGGGACCGAGCGCCGATATCTGGTCGTTGGGCATCGTCTTGCTCGAGTGCCTGACGGGGCGACGCGTCTACGACGGCACGCCGAGCGAGGTCGTCGCGCGACGACTTGCCGGTCCCGTGCCACTGCCGACCGAGCTACCCGCGCCGTGGCGATTGCTCTTCAACGGCATGCTCGATCACCGGCCGGATCAACGTCTGATGGGCGCCGAGGTCGCGGCACTGCTCGCAACGTCGGCGTACTCGGCGCCGTGGCAACCAGTCGAGAGCGACGTCACCGATCGACTCGCCCCCGTGTCGCCCCACGAGCTCACCGCCCGCATGCCCGGCGTCGTCGCCCCCGTCACCGTCGCGGGCGACCACACGCTCATCGCCACGCGCGCGCGCCACCGCGTCGCGTCGCGCCAGAAAGGGCCGCGCCGGCTCGTGCCCTACGGTCTTGTCGCCGTCGCGGCCCTCTGCCTCGGTCTCATTTTCTGGTTCGGTTCGGACCTCGCGAGTCACGGCGCGACGCCCCCCACGTCGACGACGACGACCCGTCCGCCGACTACGACGACCACGACGACGACGATTCCATCGAGTTCGAACGCCCTGACCGGATTGGTCAGCGACCTCGCCGCCGGACAGTCGGCGGGCAACGTGGACGCGGGTTCAAGTCAAAGCGTTTCCCAACAGGCCGCGCAGGCGCTCATCGACGCGGCATCCGGCAATTTGACGCAGGCGGAAAGTGACCTCCAACAGGCGTCGACGACATTGGCTAACGGCATCCAGAGTGGTCAGATCACTCCGAGCGAAGGCGCAACGCTGCAACACGATCTCTCGAGACTCGCCGTCGCACTCGGCGTGAGTGCCCCGAGCGTCACCACGACCACGACGACAACATCGCCCGGACCGCCGAACGGAGGCGGTCCGGGCCACGACAAAGGTAACGGTAACGGTAACGGCCACTGAGGTACACCTGTACGTGCGGTTTACTCTTTCGGTCAAACGTACCCAGTGAAGTCCTCGAGATGAGGAGCGGACCTTACTTCGTGGTGGCGCCCCAGTAACCAGTACTCACCTTCGACGCGTTGAGCGCGTCCTTGTTTTCGAATCCCGGTGCCATCGACGCCGTGGTTCCTGCCATCACCTCGTGGTGGTCGATGTTGAGCAGTCGTATCCAACTCTGTTGACCCATGGTCAACGAGATGAAGCACGCGAGTTCGACCAGCTCCTCCTCGGAGAAGTGAGCGTTCAGTCGCTCCCAGAAACCGTCGTCGGGGTCGAGCCGCCAAGTGATCGCCTCGGCGTAGGAGAGCGCGGCGCGTTCTCGCTCCGAGTACGTACTGGACGTTTCGAAGTTGAGTAGCTCGTCGAGTTTTCCTTCAGAGACGCCAGCGCTCCGCGCGGCTTCGCTGCGCTGATTGCCGCAGTACTCACACTTCACTGATCGAGAGACGTAGACGCGGCAGAGTTCCTTGATCGAATGATCCACTATCCCGTTTCGATAGAGGCGGTCCCACGCATGATCAAACGCCCAAAATGCTCCTTGCGAATGTGCCCGAACGGCGGAACTCTCGGGTCGCGGCGTTCCTTCGAGTGCGCATCGATTCATGACCGCCATCATTTGAGCGTCCATGTCCGCGAGGGGAAAGTAGGAGATTCTCTGGGTTCTCTTGGCGACCATGTCTCGCTCCTTCGTGTGCGATTGTCAAACTAACCGGACCTTACTGGAGACACCGTCTCGTACTCTCTGCGCCATTTTGCGACGCATCGTGACGCGAGCGTGTCAACGAGGTGACCCTCGACATTCGATTGGAAAGAAACTTCAACGGCGAACTTCTTCAGGGACATGGCGAAAGCGGGCTTCAAGTTCGACGTCGCCTCGAGGCGCATGAGTGGACGTTCGTTCAAGCGGAAAGGATTCGAGAGACTTCCTTCAGTCGTTGCGGCACGACGCTCCACCACATCCAGCGCCCACGCTTCTCGCCCGTAATAAGTCCCGCCTCGGCGAGGACCTTCGTGTGGTGCGAGATCGTGGGCTGACTCCTCTGGATTGGCTCTTCCAGTGCGCAACTGCACACTTCGGCGTCGGACGCGATGAGAGCGAGGATTCGAAGGCGCGTGGGGTCACTCAAGACGCCGAAAATCCTCGCCATTTCGCTGGCCCCGGCCTCGGAGAGATCACCGCTGCCGAACGGCGCGCAACAACTGACGACGGACTCGTCGACACGTATGGTCATTCGTCGTGTCATAACTTCATCCTAATATTGACAGACGTCGATATTATCAACTACGGTGACGTTTTGACCAACGTCAATCTAAGGGAGGAAACGTGTCCAGGTTCCAGTTGGCGCTCAATGTCTCGAACCTCGACGAGGCAATCGAGTTCTACTCCAAGTTCTTTCGAACCGTTCCCGCGAAGGTTCGCCCCGGGTACGCGAACTTCGCCATCGCCGAGCCGCCGTTGAAGCTCGTCCTCATCGAAAAGATGGGCGAGCCCGGGACGATCAACCACCTGGGCGTCGAAGTCGCCTCGAGTGACGACGTCGTCGAGGCGACGAAGTACCTCTCGGGGAGTGGCTTCGCCACGGACGTCGAGGATCAAACGACGTGTTGCTACGCGCTCCAGGACAAGGTGTGGGTCACGGGTCCGGACAGTTCTCGCTGGGAGGTGTACACGGTGCTCGCCGACGCCACTGTCGCCGACGCGATGAAGGGTGACGACGACTGTTGCTCGTCCGGCGCATCGACGAGCACGCTCGCCGCGTCGAACTGCTGTTAGGGGGTCCGCGACTCATGCTCACCACATCACGGATCGACCTGGGGCGCCGTCTGTTTGCCGAGTACCTGGGAAGTCTCTTGCTCGCGGCCATCGTCATTGGTTCGGGCATCGCCGCCCAGGCGCAGTCGCCCCAAGACGTCGGACTCGAACTCTTCGAGAACGCGGCCGCCACGGCCGCGGGCCTCTTCGTACTCATTCTCATCTTCGGATCGATCTCCGGAGCCCACTTCAATCCCATCGTCTCTTTCGTCGACGCGGCCTTCGGGGGTATCTCGTGGCGCCACGCCGGCTCGTACCTCGTGGCCCAAGTCGCGGGTTGCACGACCGGCGCGGTCGTGGCGAACCTGATGTTCTCCCAGGCCGCGGTGTCAATCTCGACATTCCACCGCGCCAGCGGGGCGCACGCACTCGGCGAGGTCGTCGCCACGAGCGGGCTGATCCTCCTCATCTTCGCGCTCGCTCGAACGGGACAAAGTTCGAAGACCCCAGCGGCCGTGGGCACGTACATCGGTGCCGCTTACTTCTTCACGAGCTCCACGGGCTTCGCGAATCCAGCCATCGCGGTCGGCCGCATGTTCAGCAACTCCTTCGCGGGCATCGCCCCCTCGTCGGCGCCGCTGTTCGTCGGCGCGGAGGTCGTTGGCGGCGGCCTCGCCTTCGTACTCATCAAGGCCCTCTTCCCCGGCGTCGACCGTGACGTCGCCGCCCAGGTACTCGCACCCCACCCGGCGCCCGCCCGCGAGCCCGACCAGGCCGAGTCGTCACGAACGGAGAGCGCCATGAGTAGTCGGAGTCCCGAGATCCTCTTCCTCTGCGTCCACAACGCCGGACGATCGCAGATGGCCGCCGGGTTCGCGCGCGAACGCGGGGGCGACCGCCTCTTCGTCCACTCGGCCGGATCGGCGCCGGGCGAGAGCCTGAACCCGGCCGTCGTCGAGGCCATGGGCGAGAAGGGCATCGATATATCCAACGAGTCACCTCGAATGTTGACCGACGAGATGGGCCAAAGCGCCGACGTCATCGTGACCATGGGGTGCGGTGACGCCTGTCCCATCTACCCTGGCAAGCACTACCTCGATTGGGACCTCACCGATCCCTCCGACAAAGACCTCGACGAAGTGCGGCGCATCCGCGACGAGGTCGAGGAACGCGTGAATCATCTCGTCGACGAACTCCTGGGGTCGACTTCGTAGGAGCGACACCCAGTCGTCCGACGTCGTCGCTGCCTGCACGGAAACTCGAGACACGGCGAAGCGAGTGGTCACGATGAATCCCGGAGCACTGGCGGTGGCAACGTTGGTCGGAGGCTCGCTGTTACTCGCCGCGTGCGGATCGACGACCCGCGTCACCACCAGCTCGAGCGCTTCTCCCACCACGGGCGCGGTGACGCATACTCTCGTCGTGACGTCGGCGGTGCGCGCAAGCCTCCTCGACGCCGCGGCGGCCCACCACCAACTCCCGCCCTCGGACTACGTGGGCCTCACCGCCGGCGCGACCTTCTACGCCTTCGATCCCATGACGAACGACTACTACGCCGCGGCCGGGCTGCGTCCCAGTCCCCATTCGCTACCGGCCCAGGTCGGTACGCAGGACGACGGTGCGTACAATCTGTTTTCCAGAACTGCTGGCACGAGCACGTGGACCGTCTACGACGACGGGCTCGGCGGCGTACGCGGGAGCGCATGTCCTCTCGTGATCCCGTCGGCCGTACTGCGGGTCTGGCACTGGAGGGCCAAGAGCTGTTACCCACCCTCGTGAGGATCCTCATCAGGCACCTCGTCACGTGCACCGAGGGACGCACCGACGCCGCTCGCGGGCGGATCTAACCCCGGCTCGGCGCTGTCCACGACGGCGCGGGCAGTGCGCCACGGTCGTCGATCGTTGACTCGATTCTCCGGGCGGCGTCGATGATCGTCCACTCAGCGTGAGGACGGCCGATGATCGCGAGGCCCACCGGGAGTCCCAGGATGAGACCCATGGGAAGACACATGATGGGCCACCCGGCGATCGCCGGGGCCATCGTCGCGGGACTCGCGGGGCCGGGATGGCCGCCCACGGCGAGGTCGCTCTTCCAACTGGGTCCGAACGCCGGCGCGATGAGCACGTCCGCGCCGTCGAGGCCCGGCGTGAGACAGGTCTCGAGCGCCCACGCGAGATTCTTCGTTCGAGCCTCGGTGTAGCCCGGACCACGCCGACCACCACTCTCGACGGCGGCGAGGAAGTTCTCGTGGCCGAAGTAGCGCTGTTCACGTTCGCGGTTGTCGTCCTCGTAGGCGATCACGTCCTCGAGCGACGTGACGCCGCGACCCGGGCGCTCGGCGAGGTAGGCGTTGAGGTCGTCGTAGAGTTCAGCGAAGAGGACGGCTGCTTCGTCTCGTCCCTCCGGTTCGCCGGGAACGGCGAGCTCGCGCTCGCTCACGTCGAGACCCCTGGCTCGAAGTGCGCGCACGACGTCGTCGAAGAGTTCATCGGTCGCGGGGTGTCCCGTCCTCCACGTCGACGCCGCGACGAACGACGGCGTCACCTCGTCCAGTGGCGCGCGACTCTGCGCGAGCACGCCGTAGAGCCGCGCAACGTCATCGACCCGTCGGCCCATCGGACCGGGACTGTCCTGACTGGAGCTGATCGGCACCACGTACTTCGTCGGCACGGTGCCGACGGTGGGCTTGAGACCAACGACCCCGTTCACTGACGCCGGACACACGATCGATCCGTCGGTCTCGGTGCCGAGCGCGAGTGGCGCGAGACCCGCCGCGAGTGCGGCGCCCGAACCAGACGACGAACCACCCGCCGAACGGTCGAGCGCCCAAGGGTTGGCGACGAGACCACCGCTCGCGGAGTAGCCACTCGTCGATCGTGGAGAGCGAATGTTCGCCCACTCGCTGAGATTGGTGCTACCGAGAATGATCGCCCCCGCGTCGCGCAAGCGCGTCACCAACGTCGCGTCGCGACTCGCACGCTCGAACAGTGACGTCGAGCCCGCCGCGCCCGGTAATCCGAGCGCTTCGATGTTGTCCTTGATGAGTACCGGCACGCCGTGCAGTGCGCCGCGCGACGCGCCCGTCGCACGTTCGCGGTCGCGTTCGATGGCCACGTCGCGCGCGTCGGCGCTCAGGGCGGCAATCGAATTGAGGGCCATCGGCGTTCCGAGCGCGTCGAGTGCCGCGACGCGCTCGAGAGCGTTGTCGACGAGTTCGAGCGACGTCAGGGAGCCGTCCGCGAAGCGCCGGATGATGTCCTCGACGCCAAGCGTCGCGACGTGAGCACTTGGTTCGTGTGGATCAGTCATGGGGAGACTTTAGAAGAGCGCGCGACGCGTCGCCATCGACGCTCGCCACTGCGGGTCGACGTTGGTGAACTCCTGTAACGCAATGACAATCTCTTCGCGGTGAGCGTCTCTTCCGCAAGGGTGCAGCGGCCGGAATGGTACTCTCTCGAAAGAACCGATCGATCGTTCCAGACCGAGAGGTTCCGCAAGGGCTGGAATGTCAAGTGGGTCGCGTCGAGAGACCTGAAGTGACTGGGAGGTCAACGTGCGGAAGTTAATGATCCTGGGATTGGTGGGCGCGTCGTTGGGACTCGCCTCCTGTGGAGCCCAAGCCTCACTAGATCAAGCCGTGTCGTCACTCGGCTCCTCGCCCGACCTCCAGTTGCACTTCACGGGCACCATCTCCGGGCCGGGCACGGCCGCAGCCCAGAAGGTCACGAACCTCATCTCTGTCGATATGCACTATTCGAACCCCACGGGTGCCCCACTGTCTCAGACGGTCGGTAGCGCCAACGCGGAAATTCTCGTCAACGCCGGCTCACAGACCCTGGTCGATATCCGACAGGTTGACGCCAACCTCTACGTGATGCTCAACGTTTCCGCTCTCTCCAGCATCCCTGGCGTCACCTTGCCGTCGAGCGAGATCGCGTCCCTGCAACTGCTCGTGGGCGGACGATGGTTCGAACTCCCGAAGAGCCTCTTGACCTCGATTGTTCCCACACCCTCCGCCACAGCCACGGCCCAAGCCAACAAGGAAATGGCCGCGGCCAAGTCGATGCTCGACGAACTTTCAAAACTGATCACGTCCGCGACGTACACGACGCTGCCCAACGGCGGCTACTCCGAGACCGGCACCCTGGCGTCAGTGGTGAACGCGGTCCTGCCCACCATCAATAGCCTGAGCAGCGCCACGATACCCACGTCGTCGGTGAAGGGCACCTACACCCTGACGGTGACCGCGTCGGGCGCGGCCGCCACCGGAGGATCGATCACCGTGACCGCGCCGAGCGGCGGCGCAGGTTCGACGAACGCCACCGTGGGCCTCAACGTGACCGTAAGTCACAACAGCGTCAGCGTCGACGCGCCGACGGGCGCCACGGTCATCACGAGCGCACTGTTGAAGAGCCTTCTCTCCCAGGCCGGGGGGGCGGGCATCGCGGCAGCCGGTTCAAATGGTGGTGGACTCCTCGCCGGCTGAGCGAACACCCTTCGATTCACTGCTCGTTCGGATCGACGGGTCGCGTCACCCGACGGACGAGAGATCACGACGGGAACCCGGCCCGCGTCGGGACGTCGCCACGTACGTCGCAACGCGGCGCCAGGTTTCGCCCGGGAGATTAGATTCGCTTTATGCCCATCACGCCCGACACCAAGGACTGGACGTGGGTCCTCGAGCGGCCCTGCGAAGAGTGTGGTTTTGACGCCCGGGACCATCCGCCAGCAACGTTTAGCCACGCGATCCGTGACAACGCGGCGCAGTGGACGGGCGTCCTGCAGCGCGACACCGTGCACCAACGACCGAGCGACGACCGGTGGTCGGCCCTCGAGTACGCCTGTCACGTGCGCGACGTCTATCGAATCTTCGACGATCGCCTGCGTTTGATGCTCGAAGAGGATGAACCGAGGTTTCAAAACTGGGACCAGGACGAAACCGCGTTCGAGGAGCGCTACGACCTACAGAATCCCACGCTGGTGAACGGTGAGCTCCTCGACGCGGCCGCCCGCTACGCCGACCGCTTCGACACCGTCACGCCGCCGCAGTGGGATCGACCAGGGATTCGCTCGAACGGCAGCGCGTTCACCGTGAGCTCGCTCGGGACGTACGGCCTACACGACCCTTTCCATCACCTCTGGGACGTGTCGTTGTCCTGACGTGTCGTCGCGGCACGGCGATAACCGACGTGTGCAAGGATGAACCCATGGGTGCGAGCGGAGAAAAGGCGAGGAAAAGGAAGCGTCGATTGGCCAAAGTGCCCCGGGGAGCGGAAGCGAACAATATTCAGCTCGCCGGACTGACGACCAGCAGCGACGGCGTTCACGGACCCCGGCTGGATCACGACAAGGCCCACGGGCGCAGCGAAAACATTGGAAAGGTAGGCCGAGGCTTCCTCTGGCTACTCGGGCGTCGTCGCAAGGACCCCAAACCCTCCTGATCGACAGGCTTAAACGCCGGTCCACTGACGAAGTTCGTCCTCGAAGGGATCGAGGCCCATCGGCCCGAGCGCGAGGGCGTAGGCGTGGAACTTCTTCAAAGAGAAGTCGTCGCCCAGACGGTCCTTCGCCTCTTCACGGGCCCTCATCCACGCGCGCTCACCCACCTTGTACGAAATCGCCTGCGCCGGAAGTCCGAGGTAACGCTCAACCTCGGACGCCGCCATGTCGTGACTCTGGATGGCCATCTCTTCGAGTACCGCGACCGCCATTGGCGCCGTCCAGAACTGGCCCGAGCAGTCTCCAAGGTCGTCGAGGACCCCGAGGTCGTCGGGGGCGCGCAGTTGGAGGTGCAGGCCGATGTCGACCATCACGCGCGCCGCGCGCAACGCTTGGCCCGCGAGGTAGCCCATCTCGTCGCCGAGGTCATCGAAGAAGCCCAGCTCGTTCATCAGTCGCTCGGCGTAGAGGGCCCACCCTTCGCCGTAGCCACTGGTCCAGGCTTCGAGGCGATGGAAGCGACTCTGTCGCTCGGCCTCGATGATCGACGTAGCGCACTGGAGATGGTGTCCCGGCACGCCTTCGTGGTACCACGTGGAGGCGTGACTCCACCACGAGAATGTTGTGGCGCCCAGGGTCGGGAACCACGTCGTGCCCGGTCGCGAGAGATCCTCGCTGGGCGCAATGTAGTACGGAGCGGCCGCCGAACCCTCGGGCGCGAGACGCGCGTCGCAAAAGCGGATCCGTGGGTCGATGTCGAAGTGCACGCCGTCGAGCTTCTCGACGGCCTGTTCGGTGAAAAAGATCAGGCGCCGCAACAGTTCGTCGGTGCCCTCGATGGCGCGCGACGGGTCGCCGTCGAGAAGCGCCGCGACCTCAACGAGACTCGTCGCCTCGGGGGCGAGTTCGCTCGCGATCTCCCACATCCGAGTATTGATCCGACGAAGGTCGGCGTAGCCCCAGACGTAGAGTTCGTCGAAGTCCAACTCGGCGCCGTTCCAGTACTGGCTCCAGGCGCGGTAGCGCTCGGGGCCGCTGGCGTCGTCCTCGTTCGTGCGCGGTGCCAGGACGTCCATCATCCAACTCGAGAGCTCACCGCAGGCCGCGTCGGCGTCGAGTGCCGAGGTACCCAGGTCACTCTCGTCGTCGACGTCGGGGGCGACACGCGCGACGAAACGGCGGTACGTCCCTGTCGCGTACGTGGCCGCCTGCTCCGCGACGCCCAGCACGTGGCGCCGCGACGGCAACTGCCCCTTCGTGGAAAGGGCGTCGAGGGTGCGTCGCCAACTCGTCAGCGCCGGGCGCACCTGGCGCAGTCGCCGGGCGAGGACGTCCAACTCGTCGCTGGAGCCCGTCGCCATCAGCTCGAAGACCTGGCGAATCTCGGACACGGGCGAGCTGAGGACCGAAAAGACGCGCGCCGACTCGCCGGACTCGAGGAGGCCGAGGCGCGCCTTAAGGCGTTCTTCCAGCACGGCGAACGCGACGCGGTCGACCTCGTCGGTGGGCACGAGGGTCGCCAACTCGTCGAGGAACGCCCGCACGACCTCCACGTCCGCGCTGGTGCGCTCAGGTGAGAAGTCCGGCAAAAGATGGTCGTACTCACTGATGCCTGAGTTCGTGGCGAAGATCGGATCGGTCGCGGCGTCGCGTTCGACGACGTCGTGAGCGAAGGAGAAGATGTCGGAACGGTGTGGTGCGGTACTCAGGTCAGCCTCCTGGTTGACTCGCCGCGCGAGTCACTTGACACGGTACCAACGACCGAGTCGCCCGTTCGAGGAATCTCACGCGCCGTGTCGCCAGTCGCGGCCCATGAAGCGTTCGCTCTCTCCCTCGAGGACGCGCAAGACTTGCAGCAGGTTGCGTTGTTTCGCCTGGTCGGACTTCAACCCGGCGAAGTAGCGAAGGATCTCCTTTCGTCGACTGGGCGCGAGGCTCGTCCAGTTCCTCGTGGCTACGGGACTCGCCTCCAGCGCCCCTTGGAACCAGTCGGGCGAGTCGTGCAAGGGACCGTTGCGGTACGAGTCGTCAAAACTCACGGCAACCGTCACCACGTCGTCGACCTTGGCACGCGCCGCCTTTCGCATCCCGCCGTGCAAGTACAGATAGAACTCCCCGCCGCCGGACGGCATCATGTTCGTTCGCCACGGTGTGTCCGGCGTCGCGTTGAACTTCACCAACACGGGCATCGGCCGTCGCCAGTTGGGGCGCAACGCGTGGGCCTGCTTCGCGCTCACCAGGACGTAGGGGTTGACGCCCACGATCTGAATAGCGGCCGTGAACGAGAGGGGCGCACGACGAGGCTTCGGCGCCGTCACGGAGCGAGGCCGTCCCAGGACCAGTGGGGAAACGTCACGTGCGCGGGCACCACGGGTCCCAGGGGCGCGTAGGCGTCGACCTCTCGAACGGCCCAGACCATGTACTCGTGCAGGACACGGCGAAACTCGACGTCACCGGGTAAGCGGGCGCCGTCCACCGCCTGGTCGAAGCACGTGACGAATCGAGTGGCCATCTCCGCGTCGGCGCCGGTGGCCGCGTGGAGCGCCAGCATCGCGGCGTGTCCGGACCCGGACGAGGAGTAGGAAGGCGGTCCGCCGAAGACTTCGCCGAGGTAGCCCGCCAGTCGCTCCAGGTGCTCGGGGTTCAGGTCATGAGAGAAGGGATGATTCAACACCGGGTCCTCGAGGCAGCGTTCGTGTAACGCCGCGGCCAAGGCCGCGAACGCCGGGGCGCCACCGGCGAAGTCAAAGAGGGTGGGGCGATCCGCCACGGGCACGACCTTCCGCGATTGGTGATGATCACTCGAATCATTTCACAGTTCGCGAACGACGAAACCCGGCCCAGCGGAGCTAGACCGGGTTTCAGGCCACTCGAAGTTGACCGGTGCGACTTACGCGTTCACGAGTTCGCGCTCGGCTTCGAGATGGACGAACAGTTCCTTCTCGTACGGGGTACGACGCGCGTGCCAGAAGCCGAGAGCCACCAACAGTGCCAGCAAACCGGCCAGGGTGAAGGAGGCCACGGCGGCCCAGAACGCGATGAGTCCGAATTCGGAGAAGGCGTACGCCTCAAGCAGGAGTCCTCGAAGCGTGGTGCCTTGGAACGAGGTCTGGACTTCGGCGCTCAACGCCGTGTTCGATGGGTGGGCCCGAGACGCGGCGCTGACGTTGGCGTAGACCCCGCCGTAGGGCATCTCGGATAAGTGGACAGCGATGAAGTGGTCGGCGTACGCTTCCGCCTGCGCGCCCGTCGTGAGCGGAAGACCCGCGTACTTGGCCAGATAGGGGATCATCGCCGGCGTCACTTCGGTGCCGGGCTTCGCGTGCGCGAAGGCCGCCTTCGAGGGGAACACGATGGCCTGGCGCGCCAACTGGCTGTGCACGCTCGAGCTGGTGAACGCGTAGCCCCAGGTCAAGAGGCCGCCCGCCACTAGGAGCGCCACCACGATCAAGAGTCCGCCCACGCTGGCGAGGACGTCAAATATTTTGCGTTGCATTCTTTCTCTCCTTTAATAAGACCCCCCATTCAGTGTGAATCACTGCAGCATCCGCGAAGTAGGGGCGAACGTCACCAGTAGTGGGGACCTTCGTCCCTATCGCCGAGGGTACGGCGAGAGCGAGACTCGCACCATGACTTCACCCACGGCCACACGTTGGGCCGTCGAGTGAGTAACCAAGAAAGAGGTACGTCATGAAGGCACTCGTTTACCAAGGACCCGGGTCCAAAGCGTGGAAGGACGTCCCCGACCCGTCGCTGCAAACCGACACCGACGCCATCGTTCGCGTCGACGTCACCACCCTCTGTGGCACGGACTTGCACATCTTGAAGGGCGACACGCCTGAAGTCACTGCCGGGAGGATCCTCGGTCACGAAGCCGTGGGCACGGTGGAACAGGTGGGCTCGGGCGTGAAGACGCTCTCGGTCGGTGACCGAGTACTCGTGTCGTGCATCACAGCGTGCGGATCATGCCGGTACTGTCGCGACGGTCGCTACGGGCAGTGCCTCGGCGGCGGCGGATGGATTCTCGGCCACCTCATCGACGGCACGCAAGCCGAACTGGTTCGTGTTCCCTTCGCCGACACGTCCACGTTCCCAGTGCCCAAGGGCGTCAGCGACGAGGAGATCCTCATGCTGGCGGACATCCTGCCGACCGCGTACGAAGTCGGCGTCCTCAACGGCCACGTCCAACCCGGCGATACCGTCGCCGTCGTCGGCGCGGGACCCATCGGACTCTCCGCCATCACGGGCGCCAAACTCTTCTCGCCGAGCAAGATCATCGCTATCGACCTCGCCGGCGCGCGACTGGACGCGGCGAAACGATTCGGCGCGGACGAGACCTTCAACAACGCCGACGCGGACGCGGTCGCGTTCGTCCACGGCTTGACGAACGGTCTCGGCGTTGACGTGGCGATCGAAGCCGTGGGCGTGCCCGACACCTTCGAACTCTGCACGGCGTTGGTGCGACCGGGAGGCCACGTGGCCAACATCGGCGTGCACGGTAAGCCCGCGACGTTGCATCTCGAAACCCTCTGGACCCGCGACGTGACGATCACGACCGGGCTCGTCGACACCTACTCAACGCCCACGCTCTTGAAGCTGTTGTCGTCACGTCAAATTGACGCCACTCCCTTCGTGACGCATCACTTCGCCCTCAACGACATTGTTGAGGCCTACGACGTGTACGCGCGTGCGGCCGACACCGGCGCCATCAAGGTCGTGCTGACCCGATGAGTGTTGAGACCCACTGAGCCATGGTCCCGGAACCCCGCGACGATGAGGTACTGGCGGCGCGAGAACGTGTCGTCAGTACCTCGATGTACACCGAGCTCCTGAGCAACGCCATCGGCAGCTGGGACGGTGAGCTGAGTGCCGGGGCTCTGTTCGACCACGTACTCGCGTGTCGCATCGAGATGCTCAGTGCAGTGCCGTCACCCTCGGAGAACGTGTACCTCGCGCTCGCGAAGGAGATCGCCTACGACCGCGCCTTGATCAAGCTCTGCGCCACTCACGGCATCGACGCACTTGCTGTGGACTTCGCGCACCCGGGTGAGGAGCGGATTCGCCTGGAACGTTCGCTGGCCGACCACGGCTACGACCTCACCGCGCTGTCGCGAGAACTTCGGCCTTAGCGCGCGGTCCCCGCGGGGCCCGCGGTGTCGCCCTTGAGTCTCGTGGCGAAGACCGCCGCCTCAGTGCGATTGTTCATGTCGAGTTTGGTCAACAGTCCGGTCACGTAGTTCTTGATCGTCTTCTCCGAGAGGAACATCGACGCGGCAATCTGGCGATTCGTCAGTCCCTGCGCGATGAAGTCCAAGAGTCGTAGTTCCTGGGGCGAGAGCAGACTGAGTGCGGAGGTGTCTTTCGGTGGATTCGCCAATCGATCGACCACCCGAGCAACCGTCCGAGGATCCATCAGCGACACCCCGCTGGCCACCTTTTTCACGTCGTCGATGAGATCGCGGGCTCTGATCTGCTTCAGCACAAAGCCGGCCGCTCCGGCCATGACGCTGGCGTACAGCGCTTCGTCGTCCGCGAAACTGGTCAACATCAGACACCTGATCTCGGGATGAGAGGAACGAACTTCTCGGCACACTTCGATCCCACTGCCGTTTTCGAGACGAACGTCCAGGATCGCAACGTCCGGCTTGGTCAACGGGATGCGCGTGAGGGCTTCGGCCACGGTCGCCGCCTGGCCCACCACTTCGATGCCCTCGTCACTCTCGAGGAAGTTACAGATACCCTCACGAACCATCTCGTGGTCATCGAGCAGAAACACGCGTATCGCCATAACGCCCATTGTGCCAGCGATCAGCCCCATCGTCGTGGGCGCTCGCGCCTATCGCGCCGTCAAGCCCACTGAGTACCATCGATGCGGTGCCCTATCAGACGATCGACGACGCGGCGAAGCTCCGTCGACTCCTCGACGCCGTCCTCATGATCGAAGCGGACGTCGAACTCTCGGTGCTGCTGCGCCACTTCGTCGAAGAGGCCTGTTCATTGGTGAATGCCCGCTACGGAGCGCTCGGGGTGCTGAACGAAGCTCGCACCGGGCTCGACCAGTTCTTGACCGTCGGCCTGTCCTCGAGCGACGAAGCACTCATTGGCCCTCGACCGACGGGTCGCGGTGTTCTCGGACTTCTCATCACCGAGCCAACGCCGCTTCGCCTCGACGACCTCGCCCGGCACCCCGACAGCTACGGGGTGCCGCCCCACCACCCACCGATGAAGTCCTTTCTCGGCCTACCGGTGCGCCTGCGCGATGACGTCTACGGCAACCTGTACTTGACCGACAAGGTGGGGGCGTCGGAGTTCAGCGAAGAAGACGAATCGCTCGCCGAGGCCTTGGCCCTGGCCGCGGGCATCGCGATCGAGAACTACCGCCTCCACGATCGCGTGCGCACACTGAGCGTGTCCGACGACCGGGACCGCATCGCGAGAGATCTGCACGACCGGGTGATCCAGCGCGTCTACGCCGTTGGTTTGAACCTTCAAGAGGCCACGCGCCTCGATGACAGCGAGCAGATCCTGGACCGCGTCGATCGAGCCGTCGACGATCTCGACGCCACGATCAGCGAAATCCGCATCGCCGTCTACGAACTCGGGGGCGGTGCCGTGCCGGGTGGTCTGCGCCGTGGAATCCTCGAACTCGTCGCGGAACTCGCGCCGATGCTCGGGACTCGAGCCGACGTCACCTTTCACGGAACGATTGACCATGCGGTTCCCCAAAGCACGGCTGACAACCTCCTCGCCGTGCTACGCGAGGCGCTCACCAACGCGGGTAAACACTCGCGGGCTACTCGTTTCGCCGTCACGCTCAGCGTGAGCGACAGTGTGACCCTCGACGTCGTCGACAATGGTATCGGCATCGAGTTGCCGATCGTCGGGGGCGTGGGAATGGGGCTCGTCAATCTACGCAAGCGCGCCGAGAAACTGGGTGGCGTCTTCGTCGTCGAACGCGTCGAGCCGGGTGGAACCCGCGTGACGTGGAGGGTGCCGATCTAGTTCTTTCGTGCGACCTCGAGCAGGAGGCTGTTCAACTGTCGCGCGAGGCGATCGGGCCGACTGCGGCGAGGAGCAACTGCACCGAGGGCGACGAACGCCGATAGTGATCGAACCACGTGGCCGGTCGAATCTAACTCGCGGGCCGCACCGCCGTGAGCGGCGCGCCACCAACGCCAATACTGATGACGGGGTGCTCCGCTGGCAGTAGCCAACGCATCACGAGATTCAACTCGTTCTCGGGAATGGCCACGCAGCCCTCGGTGGGTTGACCAAAACTCACGTGGAGGAAGAACCCACTTCCCGCACCCTTCACGACCGGGTTCGTGTTGTAGTTGATGATGACGGCGTGCGCGTAGGCACGACCCGCGTCGTACAGGTTCTCAGAGTCCCCACCCGGCGAGACCGGGCTCTTCACGAGGTGGTTGTAGAGAGGAGACGCTGGGTTCTCGTCCCACCAGTCGTCAATACCCGCTTGAAAGTACGGCAGTTTGGTCCCGTTGTTGGGTTGGTTGCCAAAGCCTCTGGTCAGGGTGAAGATTCCGTCAGGTGTTCTACCGAGACCCTCTCTCGTGGGACCAACGCCGTGTTTACCGACGAAGGCAACGTACGGAGCGAAGACCTGCACGTAGCGCCCATTGCTCTCGAGTGTCCACGTTCGTAGCACCGCCGTCTGCGATTGAGCGTTGGCCGCTTGCACGGTGATCACCTGGCCCGGCGGCGGCGCGGCGTCGGCGCGTGGCGCGGCCGCCATGACGATCGTCCATGTCGCGAACACGAGAGCGAGTCGCGTTGTCAGCTTCGCCGTCGCCGCCCCCCACGTCATCCGCGTCGCCTCGTCGATGCGTGATGTCGGCGCCTCACTGGACCAGCAAGGCTTTTACGTGCGCCACCGTCGAATCAACGACGGGCCACGGTGCGCTTCCCTCAGGAACCAGTAGTCCGAATTCGGTGCAGCACAGTCCGACGACGTCGCCCCCACGGTTTCGACAGTCCTCGGCGATCTTGACGAACGCCGCACGCGACGCGTCCGTGACGATGCCCTGCGTGAGTTCATCGAAGATCATCGATTGAAGAACGTCGGCTTGATCGTCGTTCGGCTTGACGACCTTGACGCCCAATTTTTCGAGGTACGAAGAGTAGAAGTCGTCGTCCAACACGTACTTCGTCGCCAACAGGGACATGGACGACGCGCCGAGTGCTGTTATCTCTGTCACCAGCGCGTCTCGAATGTCCACGACCGGTATCGAGACCGCGTTCGCGACGTCGTCAAAGTTCTTGTGCATGGTGTTCGCAGCGATCGCGAGCACCGTAGCGCCCGCGGACGCCAGTCGCGTCGCGCTGTCGGCGAGCATGCCGCCCAATGTTGCCCAGTCGCCCATTTGTTGGTACGCGACGATCTCGCTGAAGTCCATCGAGTCGATGAGCAGCGCCGGCTGCTTCCACGCACCGTATTCTCGGGAGGTCATCTGGTTCAGGAGTGCGTAGTACGAGGCGGTCGACTCCCACGAAATACCGCCAATGAGGCCAATTCGTTTCATGCTTCACCACCCTACCGAGGGGCGTAACAAGAGCAACCGCGTCAGAGCGTCATTAACGCCACGTTGTCCTTCGTCGGTCGCCGCTCGTCGTGGCGACGATCGACGAGACAGGAGAGCGTTCGTCTCGGTGACGATGCCGCACTCTCTCGTTGGCGTTGGCTCATTCGTAACGGAGTGACCTCGCGACACCGTAACTACTCAAGACGGTGACGCCCGATCCATTCACGACGCGTAGTCCGGTGATGCGACCCAAGGCAACAGCACAGGCCATGGTGGCGTTCACTGGTTTGCCCGCGACGCTGCGGTACGTACCCGCGGTCCACCACGTTCCCTTGGTCGTCTTCATCGACACGGTGTAGACCTCGCCCCCGGGGAGCCCTTGCTCGCGAAGGTCGAGTGACGTGCCCCAGTTACGCTCCGTCAAGACGACGCTGGCCGTCACGGACGTCGAACCTTCTAGGGCGAGAGTTCGTTCCACGGGCTTGGTGGGCGTGTGGCCACCAGCAACGACGATCACGATTATCAACGCCGCCGCCATCGCGCCCACGAGGCCAAGACCCGCCACCCTCACTCGTCGTTGGCGTCGGTCAACTCGCGCGCGCTCACGCAGGTCGCCGAGCACCTTGTTCGACAGAGTGATCGGCACCAACGCGGTGGGCTCCACGGTCGAGGGGTCCACGTGGCGCAGCATCGAAAACGTTTCGGCCATTTCGATGGCGACACTTCGGCACTCGACGCAGCCTTCGAGGTGCGCCAGAAGCCCCGTCGTCTCCTCTTTCGAGAGATCGCCAAAGACGTGCATCGCGATGGCCTCATGCCAGCGCTCGCATCCCAGATCAGTCACTGGTCCCACCCCGCTTCTTCCATCAGCAGCCGCAACATTCGTAAGGCGTAGAAGGCCCGACTACGCACGGTGCCTTCAGCGAGACCGAAGAGCTCGGCGACCTCTTTACCGCTTCGACCATTGAAGTAGAGCTCGGTCACCACCATCCGATGTTCGAGGTCCAATCGCTCGAGCGCCGACTCCATCTGCCAGCCGAGCATGGCTTTTTCTACGTGATCCTCACTGGAAGGTTCGTACCCTTGCTCGAGGGGGAACGTCCGCTTCTTCATCTCGCGAGTACTGACGTCAAGAATCACCCGACGCTCAATGGTGAAGAGCCACGTCCGTAGCGAACCGAGTGTCGAATCGAATCGCGCCCTCGAGCGCCACGCCCTCGAGAAGGTCTCCTGCACGACGTCCTCGGCGCTCTCCGGCGAGCTCAGCGATCGTCGCGCAAACCCGAACAGTTCGCCGCCGTGCGCCAGGAAGGCCTCACGAAGGCTCGCTTCGTCCGCGACCTCGGGACCGTGCGCACGGTCCGTGCTCATCCACGCCTTTCGTTCACGATGTCCGCTCGCCACGTCCGTCGCGGCTAGCCGCGTGGGAAGAGTGGAAGGGTGAATCGCCGCGCCACTCTTAGGCGTGAGTTGGGGTCGCGCGGGCATAACTAGTAGTTATACCCGCCTCCGCCCGGCGCCGTCGTGGTGGTGACCGCAGGCGACTGGGCGTAAGGCGTCGTACCGGACGAACTCGACGTCGCCTTCACGAGCGTCCACGTCCCGCCGTCCGCGGTGATGCCTTCGCCGTTCGACTGGAGTTTTCCGCTGTCGCCCTGGTAGGTGTACACCGGAAACGAGTTGAAGGTCACTTGCTTCATGGTCTTGCCGCGCGCGACGAAGCCGATCTTGCCCTTCACGCCGGCACTCAGCGTCACCGTCTTGACTGCTTTCTTCACGAGCAGCGGCGGCCACGTCGACGTACACGCGCCGGTGCACTTGAGTTTCGCGCCTTTTTCCGAGCTCAGTACGTACAACGTCCTCGACGAGTGGTTGACCAACGCACCCGGGAACCCTGACACGTTGGCGGACTTCAGGGTGGGCGACGTCGCGCCCGAGGCGCTCACCATGGGCGCGAGCAACACCGCACTCGCCGCGAAGG
>Ga0208357_1000203_pt1 | contig 48957 bp, 44 predicted proteins | sample NGESurdeep092012_6_FD_184487 | JGI IMG/M metagenome (GOLD analysis project Ga0208357, IMG submission 184487) | Arctic peat soil microbial communities from Barrow, Alaska - NGEE Surface sample F52-2 deep-092012 (SPAdes) | ecosystem: Environmental > Terrestrial > Soil > Wetlands > Peat ...
TCTTACAATTGGATTATAATGTTCCGATAAAATTTTTTCCATTCCCGGTCCATTCGGATCGGTAACTTCTGCAAGATCCTGTCCCGCACAAAAGGCTTTACCCGCACCGGTTATATACACACAACGGACAGAAATATTTTTTTCACATTCATCTAATTTTTCCTGTAATTCCAATGCCATTTCACGGTTGAAGGAATTAAATTTTTCCGGGCGGTTCAGTGTTATAAATGCAATCGAATTTTTTATTTCAAATAGAATGGTAGCCATAAAATTTATTTAGCTGAAATTATTATAATTAAAACTTTTAATGGCATTTAAAATAATCAAAAGGTTCTCTGCAATCGTTGCATTGGTAGAGTGCTTTGCAGGCGGTAGCACCAAATTGACTTACGAGTTTTGTATTCATAGAATGACAATGAGGACATTGAACCGGGAGGTTTTCAAAATATTGTTTGTCGAAAGTTTTTGATGCCGGCGGCGCAATTCCGTAAGATTTTAATTTATCTTTTCCTTCTTCGGTCATCCAATCTGTAGTCCATGCGGGGGAAAGCCTGTGTCTGATTTTTATTTTTTCAAAACCATTTTCTGAAAGAGTTTTTCTGATATTCATTCCAATAAAATCCATTGCAGGGCAACCGCTGTAAGTAGGAGTAATTATAACTTCTATGATTTGATTTTCGATTTTTACATCTCTTAAAATTCCTAAATCAAGAATTGAAAGAACGGGAATTTCAGGGTCGGAAACTGTCTCAAGAATTTCCCAAATCCTTTCTTTTATTTTTTCATCAGAATTGATAACAATATTTTGTTCTGTTCCATTCATTTCCAAAGGTTTCTTTTAGAATTTTACCATTCCAATTCGGGATAAGCTCTTTGCATAAATTGCATTTCTGCAAGAATATAGCCCAGGTGTTCTGTATGAATTCCACTCTTTCCGCCGCTATGCATCCATCCATCTCCCGGCAATGAAAGTGTAGCTTCTTCTAAAATAGATTTTACTTTATTAAGCCAATCATTTTTAATACTAATCACGTCAATGGTTACACGGCTTTCATTGCCAGATTCATAAACTGCAGGCACGAACATTTCACCGGTATATGGCCAGAGATCTATAATAGCAGTTTCTATTCTTTTTTTACTTTCTTCTGTTCCATCTCCTAATCTTATTATCCATTCACCGCTCCACCTTACATGATAGGTGACTTCTTTTAAAGATTTTTCTGCAATAGCCGCCAGTTGTTTATCTGCAGAATAAATTAATTTTTGATAAAAATAAAATTGCCATGCACTAAAGAAAAATATTTTACCAATTGTTTTAGCCCAATCTCCATTGGGAAGTTCTGTTATCAACAGGTTTTTGAATTCACCTGCATCTCTTAAATATGCAAGATCATCTTCAGTAATATTTTTTTCTCTTGCGTTATTTGAATTAATTATTTCCGCTGCATATTGATAAAAATTTCTTGCCTGTCCTATCATATCCAATGCAATATTGCTGATGGCAATATCCTGCTCAAGCATGGGCCCGTGGGCGGTCCACTCGCTCAGGCGATGCCCTATGATCAAGGAATTATCAGCCAGGTGAAGAACATAATTGAATGGTTGAATTGCTATATTGTTGAATTGTTGGGCGTTCATTGTTTCCATTTTTTCACTCGTTACATATATTTTAATTCATCCGGCAAATCATAAAAGGTAGGATGACGATAAATTTTATCATTGGCAGGATCGAACAAACTTTCGGCCTCATCGGGATTAGTAGCATGAATATATTTTGATTCCACTACCCATATACTTACTCCTTCCATGCGACGGGTATATACATCGCGAGCATTTTCAATGGCCATTTGCGCGTCAGCGGCATGAACGCTTCCGGCATGTTTATGTTCGAGCCCTTGCTTGCTGCGGATAAAAACTTCCCAAAGTGGTTCTGTTTGATTATTCATTATCTGTATTATTTTCTATAGAGCAAATTTGTACAAATTTTATTTAGAATTATCTGCTGATTTATCCTTTCTAACGATTCCTGATGATGATTAAGATCCATTCAGCAAACCAACAAATAACAGGGATTTCTATTTTATTCTTTAGGCTTAAAAAATAAAACTCTCTATTGCCCTGTTTTGTTTGAGGTCGCAATTTGCAAACTCAAACTTTTAAACTTCATTCAAGGCCTCTCTCTGAGTTTTGAGTTTTTTCTTCTCTGCATGGGCCATTGCCGCTTCTCTTACCCAAGCGCCATTTTCATGTGCAGCAATTCTTGAGTCTAATCGCTCTTTGTTGCAAGGCCCGTTTCCTTTTACCACATTCCAAAACTCATCCCAGTTTATTTCTCCAAAATCAAAATGTCCTCTTTCTTCATTCCATTTTAAATCAGGATCGGGAATGGTAATGCCCAATATATCTGCTTGCTCTTTACAGATGTCTACAAATTTTTGCCTTAATTCATCATTGGTAAATCTTTTAATTTTCCACTTCATGCTTTGGGCGGTATGTGGCGAATCATCATCATTGGGTCCAAACATCATCAGGCTGGGCCACCACCAGCGATTGAGCGCATCCTGCGCCATAGCTTTTTGCTCTTTGCTGCCGCGGCAAAGCGTTAATAAAATTTCATAACCCTGCCGCTGGTGAAAACTTTCTTCTTTGCAAATGCGAACCATTCCCCGCGCATAAGGGCCGAAAGAAGCACGACAAAGTGGAACCTGGTTCATAATAGCCGCTCCATCAACCAGCCAGCCAATAGTGCCCATGTCGGCCCAGGATAGTGTAGGATAATTAAAAATGGAAGAATATTTAGCACGTCCGCTTAGCAATTGTTCAATCATTTCTTCACGTGAAATGTTTAGGGTTTCTGCGGCACAATACAAATACAATCCGTGCCCTGCTTCGTCCTGAACCTTGGCGAGCAAAATAGCTTTTCTTCTCAATGAAGGTGCACGCGTAATCCAGTTAGCTTCCGGCAACATGCCAACAATTTCGCTATGAGCATGCTGGCTTATTTGTCGTATCAGGGTTTTGCGATAATCGTCCGGCATCCAGTCTTTGGGTTCTATTTTCGTTTCCCGGGATATTTTATCGTCAAAGGCTTTTAATAAATTTTGTGTATCCATATTTTAAAAAATATTATCTCAAAGTTACTGATTACCTAAGGTAATCTGAAGAAGTGGAAGTTAAAAAATAAAGATGTAGGAGAATAGTTTTTTGAGAATTTATATGGAGAGAAAAAGATAGCAATTCTATTTTTCGTCATAATCAATTACCACTTTTTTACTAACAGGATGTGACTGGCAGGTTAAAATATATCCTGCTTTTAATTCACTTTTTTCCAGACCGTAATTCGCTTCCATTTCTACTTCGCCTTCTATTAGCTTTGCTTTGCAGGTGCAGCATACACCGCCTTTGCAAGCGAAAGGAAGATCAGCTCCCTGGGCTAAAGCCGCATCTAAAATTACTTCGCCATGGAAATCTAATTTAAAGTCAAAACTGCGGCCATCTATCTTTACAGTAATTGCGCTTCCTCCTTCAGAAGATGATTTCGTGGGGGTATATATAAATTTATGCTCGCGGGTAGGAGTAGTAAATAATTCAAAATGGATATTTTTAGATTCGATTCCCCAGCCCTCCAGAAAATCTTTGATGCTAAATATCATTTGTTCGGGGCCACAAATAAAGAAATCATCAATAATATTAAAATTGATCAGCTTAGAAAGATGATTGCATTTGGAAATATCAATTCTCCCATAATTGAAATCTGTTTCAGTCTTTTCCCTGCTCAAAATATGATATACCCTGAATCTTTTAAGATATTTATCTTTCAGTGCTTCAATTTCTTCCCTGAAAATGATGGATTGTAAATTTTTGTTTCCATACACAAGGGTAACGCTGCTATTTTGTTCAGCAAGGAGAATCGTTTTTATAATTGAAATAACCGGAGTGATACCGCTGCCGGCGGCAAAAAAAGCATAATCTTTCCTGTTGGAAGGATTTACTTCTGTAAAAAAAGTTCCCGTTGGCGGCATTACTTCAAGCACATCGCCTTTCTTAAGGTTTTCATTTGCAAATGTTGAAAATACTCCATTCGTAACTTTTTTTACAGCTATTCTTAATTCATTTTCAAATGGAGAACTACAAATTGAATAAGATCTTCTTGATTCTTCACCATTAGTAATGGTTCTTACAGTAACATTTTGTCCCTGGGTAAAATGAAAATTATTTTGCAATTCCAGGGGAATGTCAAAAGTGATAGAGACACAATCAGAAGTTTCGTTTTTTATATCTTTTACAGTGAGTTTATGAAAATGTAAAGCCAATTGAATTAATTTTTTAAAATTGATGCAAATTACGTCAACAAGGAGTTTCAAATATTACGTTTTTGGGATATTATATTTAAAATAACTTTAAGATTATTTAAAGCTTTACCAAGTCCTTAAGAATTACATCAAGCTTAAAATTGTAGAATCCCTAATTTTGCAGTGCAAAAGATTGATTATGCAATTACATTCAATAGATACTGTAGAAAATATTTCGCCTGCTGATTTTAAGAAAAAGTATTATATCCCTAAAAAACCTCTCGTAATAAAAGGCCTAGCAAAAGAATGGCCGGCTTATAAAAAATGGAATTGGAATTATTTCAAAGAAATTGTAGGTGACCAAAAAGTAGGACTTTATAATAATGTGAAAAGTGATGCCTATACCCCTATCAATACTGCCGATGATTATAAAACTTTTGGTGAATATGTAGATATGATACAAGCAGGTCCGGCTGCATGGAGAATATTTCTTTTCAATATTTTTGATCACGCACCTCAGCTAATTAAAGATTTTACATGGCCTGAACATTTGATGAAAGGGTTTGTAAAAAAATATCCGATGCTATTTACAGGAGGAGAATCTTCTATTACCCACATGCATTTTGACATAGATCTTTCGCATATATTACATACCCAATTTGCAGGACGCAAGAGAGTATTATTATTCAGTCATGAAGAACAGCATAAATTATACAGAAAGCCATTTGAAGTTTTGAGCCTGGCAGATTTTTCGAATTACAGTAAAAACAATGGTACTCCGGATTATGAAAAATTTCCTGCTCTAAGGCATGCAGTCGGATACGATCTCATCTTAAATCCGGGAGATACCTTGTTTATGCCAGCCGGATACTGGCACCATATGGAATATATTGATAGTGGTTTCGCAATGAGCCTGCGAGCCCTTCAAAGTTCTCTTTCAGGAAAAGCCAAAGGAGTTTGGAATCTTTTTGGTATGAGAAGTATAGATACTCTTTTGAAAAAAACAGCGCCAAAGTGGTGGTATGCTTATAAAATCAGAAAAATTGATCAATTAGCATCCAAAGAATTGAAAAATATTAAAAATTAATCCTCAAAAAAATTGTTTATATCAATAAATATTTGCTAATTTAGCTGCCCATCCTTTCTTTCCTTTTCCTATCTTAATAAAGACCTACATCACCCAATAACTATATTATTTAGTAATATTAAGATTTAAATTCAAAGTAAATCATTAGTATAAATAACCCTTTTATGTTTTTCTCAAGAAAAAATATTTAAATTTTTCTTGTGGTTTCAGAGGTAAGCAAGGCCGGTGATTTTTATCACTGGCCGTTTTTTTGTTAAATGGGTGTCTCAAAAGTGATTTATTGGAGTTATCCCATAAACAGGAACCTTAAAATTCCCTAATTCACAATTTTGAGTATGCGTACATTATTTAGTTTACACTAACTTTGATATCCTCAATTTATTAAAATGAATGACATTGCTATTGCTCCTCTACCACTGACAGCCAAAGACTTTGCTACAGACCAGGAAGTGCGCTGGTGTCCAGGTTGTGGTGATTATTCAATATTGGCACAAGTACAGAAAGTTTTTCCCACTTTAGGAATCCCAAGAGAAAACTTTGTAATTATTTCCGGAATTGGCTGCAGCAGCCGTTTCCCATATTATATGAATACGTATGGGATGCATAGTATTCATGGGCGTGCTACCGCTATTGCCAGCGGATTAAAAGCAAGCAGGCCCGAATTAAGTGTATGGATAATAACCGGTGATGGCGATTGTTTGAGCATTGGCGGTAATCATACCATACATTTACTGAGGCGTAATTTTGACGTCAATCTTTTACTTTTCAATAATGAAATTTATGGATTGACCAAAGGGCAATATTCGCCTACCAGCGAACAAAGAAAAATTACGAAAAGTTCTCCTATGGGCAGTATTGATCATCCTTTTAATCCATCTGCGTTAGCGCTTGGTGCCGATGCTACTTTTGTAGCCCGAACAATGGACAGAGATCCAAAACATTTACAGGAAATGCTTTTGAGATCAGCTCATCACAGAGGCTCCTCTTTCCTGGAAATTTATCAGAATTGTAATATATTTAATGATGGTGCTTTTGAAGTTTATACTGACAAAAAAACAAAAACAGAAGAAACATTATTCCTAACACACGGTCAGCCGTTGGTTTTTGGTGCAACAAAAAATAAAGGAATTAAATTGAATGGCCTGCAACCTGAAGTAGTTGAATTAAATGGAGAAGTCAGTGAAAATGATTTATGGATTCATAATGAAAATGATTTTTACAAGGCACAGATACTTACACGCTTTTTTGATGATCCAAGATTAGAAGGTCATTTCCCAAGGCCATTTGGTGTTTTCTTTGAAACTGAAAGGCCATGTTATGAAGATATCATGGCAAAGCAAATAGAAGATGCAAAATCTAAAGGAGAAAGCAAATTAGATCAATTATTACGGGGAAGAGAAGTATGGACTATAACTGAATAAAACCAGTTTAACTTTTATTCAGTTTAGTTTTTATTGTTCAAAAAAACAAACGGCTTTAAAATCTTATTTCCCATCGTTTCACGTACTACTTTGGGGTTTGAATAGATTTTGTACTTGTTTACATTGATTACTTCATAAACTGTGATAAGATTATCAATTTTTTCAACGTAAAACAATAATTCATGAAGAAGTTCTACTTCATGTTCGATGGATTGGAGGTTTGATTTTTCTTTGAACAATACCAAAAGATCACGATTGAATTTGTCCATTTTGATTGGGTTTTAATAACCAATATATCCTGTTTTACTAGGGCAACCGCATTTATTTTTGCGGGAAGCATTGCAACTTACTGCAAGTACTGATACGGCTACTAGTAAAATCAAAAAGATCCTGGTTATGTTTTTCATTAAAATATTTTGAATAAATTTTGATTAAGTAATTAGATCAAATTTCTTTAGTGTTTACCACTTACTAAATACCTGATACCAATTAATAAATCGTAACACCAAATTAAACTATTTTCACCAATAAATATTGTAAAATTTTTCATGAAGGGAAATAATTTTAACAATCATTGTCCTCATCCTCGTATATTGGTAGCTCCTCTCGACTGGGGGTTAGGTCACGCAACTCGCTGTATCCCAATAATTAAGGCATTTATTCAACTTAACTGTGAAGTGTTCGTTGTAGCCGATAAAAATACTTTTTCACTCTTAAAAAAAGAATTCCCATCCTTAGTATTTTTACGGTACAAAGGATATGAAATTGAGTACAGCAGGAATAAAAGATTTTTTGCCACAAAATTACTTTTACAAACCCCACACATCATTTTTTCAATTTGGAAAGAACATATATGGTTAAGTAGAACAATAAACGAACAAAAAATTGATGCTGTCATTTCTGACAATCGTTTTGGTATGTACAGCAAAAAAATTCTTTCAATTTATATCACTCACCAGCTTCACATTAAAACTGGAAACCGGTTCTCGGAATTTATTTCTAAAAAAATACATTTTTACTTTCTAAAAAAATTCTCGAAATGCTGGGTGCCCGATAATGAAAAAGATGGATTGGCAGGTGACCTTTCCCATCCACAAAACCTTCCAAAGAATGTAATTTATATCGGCCCTTTATCAAGGTTTCATTCCTTACCTGGTTTGGAAACAATTTATGATCTTCTTATTACCATCTCGGGCCCCGAACCTCAGCGTTCTATTTTTGAAAATAAAATTTTGAAACAATTAAAAAACTTTTCAGGAAAAACACTTTTGGTAAGAGGCCTGCCTTCAGAGAATATTAATTTATTGCAATCCACTGATTCGTTAAAAATTGTAAACCATCTTTCGGAAATAGAATTGAATAAATCAATATTGCAATCAAAAATGATCATTGGAAGATGTGGATATACAACTGTAATGGATCTTTCAGCACTAGGTAAGAAAGCAATATTAGTTCCTACACCCGGACAAACAGAACAGGAATATTTGAGCAAATATCTTTTTGAAAAAAAATATTTTTACACCGTTGATGAAAATACTTTCTCAATAGAAGATGCTTTGAAAAAAACTTCTTTATTTGAATTTAAGATGGTTGATATTTATTCTGAGGCATACAAAAAAACAATTAAGGAATTTGTGCTGTCATTAAAATCCGGCAATTTTGTATCTCAATAATTTATTTTGAATTCACAATTGAAGGCACACCTGGGGCTTTTGGGGACTAATCTTTTTTTTGCAATTAATTATAGTGCCGTAAAATATTTTACGCACAATCATTATGCGGGCCCTTTTGGTATTAATATCATTCGTCTTAGTGTTAGCCTGGTTTTATTCTGGAGTTTATTTTTATTCAAACGCCCGGAAAAGAAAATTGAAAAAAAAGATATTCCGGCTTTTTTATTATGTGCGCTTACGGCAATTGCTTTAAATCAAATGCTTTTTATCAAAGGACTGGCTTTTACCTTCTCGATTCATGCAGCGTTACTTACCCTTATTACTCCTATACTTATTACTGTTATAGCTGCAAGGGTTCTTAGAGAAAAAATAACCATTGCAAAATCTTTTGGGCTATTACTTGGAGCTTTAGGAGCTATTTTATTAATCACTAACAGGGAGGTTACCTTGCCTGGTGAGAATGCAGTTTTAGGCGATATTCTCGTTATTCTTAGCGCTATTGCTTATACGTTTTATTTTATTTTAGTAAAACCTCTAATGAACAAATACCCGCCCGTTCAGGTGATTCGATGGTTATTTACTTTTGGTTTTTTAATGACACTTCCATTTTGTCTTCAGGAGTTTACTAAAATTACCTGGGAAATTTTTACTTTTAAAGATTGGTTTCTTTTATTCATGATTGTAGTTCCAGGAACTTTCCTGGCTTATATTTTTAATGTTTATGGCATACAAAAACTAAGCGCTTCCAAGGCAGGAGCTTATATTTATTCGCAACCGGTTTTCGCAGTAATTATCGCAATGATTTTTTTGAAAGAAGAACTTTCTTTTGTTAAAGTGATCGCAGCGTTATTGATATTTGCCGGTGTATTTTTATCAAATACCAAAAAAGATATTTGACAATAAATTATTGATTTTATTTTAATCGTGAAAGAGGAATTACGATTATTTATCGTTTTACTGTGTGTAAATTAAAAACAAAAAAAGTTATGAAGCGATATTTACAAATCACTTTCACCACCTTCTTTTTTGTAAGCTTTTATAAATAATGCACCCAGATTTTTTTGCGGTGGAATGTAATCTTCAAAAGTTTCGCGCGTATCGCGTGATGTTTTGCTAAAGTAATTTTCTAACCCGCTCCACATCTGTCGCCAATCTATGTTTTTACCTTCCAGGAGCGTATTATCAAGTGCATCAATTATTGGTTTATTGACATCTTTGGCTCCTGTTTGTTTAGTAGAAATGATATGTGCGTCGGGGCAGTAAGTTAAAATAGTTTTTAAATTATTATATCCGCCGCAAGAACCGAGCATAATAATTTTTGCACTTTCAGGAAGTTGTTCAATGGTGTAAGGTAAATGGTAACTGTGCCCGCGATGAATGACAATTGTTGGTTTCAAACCTTTTGAATCAAGATAATCTATCAGATCTTTTTGGGCATGCGCATCTTTGTCAGTTACGTTATCCAAAGGAAGGTTGGCAAAGATCCAAATGGGTTTTCCTTTTATAGATTTAATTTCTATCCATTCATTCTTTTTTGTGATACTCCAATCGCTACGTGGGAAGGAGGAAAGGTAATCTGCATAAGATTCTTTGCCATCTTTGTCTCCATAAAAAAATACCTGTTCGATAATTCTTCCCGAATCGTCTGCGAGATAATTATAATCTACTGTATAAATTGGGGGGATTCCAATTTCTTTAGAAAGATCTATTCCGTTTTTAGGATCTGCCGAAAGAAAAATTGTTTTCAGAAGACTATAAATTTTACGTCCCCGCTCGTTATCTTCCTTTATACATCTTTGTTCATTCCATTCTACATTTTGTAACATGGATTGCTGAAGTTTAGGATTGGTAATGCTCCCATACGAATCGGCCACATCCACGGCATCTTCAAGGGTACCAGTAGTTTCTAATTGAGCAACAAAAGCCTGCATTAATTTTTCAGAATTTTCAGGCATTGTTTTCAAAAACTCATCAAGTTTGTTATACCCCGCCGCCATTTTTATAAACTTTTTAAAATGGTCGAAGTGAAGAGAAATAAGTAATGAGTCTCCGCGTGGTACCGGTCCCATTTTCTGGATCATTCTATCAAAACTATATTTATAACTGGATGTATAAATATCATTTTCTCCCAGCACCATCATATAATAAAGTTCCTGTGCGTTCAATGGTTGAATCGCTTTGAAGCGTACTGCAGGATTGGGATTTTCGTGCAATAAATTAATGGGGTCAATAAAATGCTGAATGGCTTTTGTTTTCAACATATCTAACAGGCCGTTTGCACCGAACATGGCTACAGGCGTGTCGCCTTTAACCAAACGTGCATAATATTCAATTTCAGTTTTTACAAGTAAACCATAATATCCTACACTATCATAATTTTTGTCTGAAGTTCCGGCAACTTTTGAAATATCTGCCATAGTTAGTTTGCCGCTGATGAGATCATCCATAAAAGGAAAATAAAACAAAGCACGGTTTTTGGCGCTTAATTGTACCACTGTTTTTATTCTTGGATCGTTTATTCTCCTTATAAGCCTTCCCTGCTTGCTGTCTGTAGATTGGGCATAAGAGTATAATTGGCTGGGACTGTTTTTAAATGCATCTATGACGAGGGTATCTGCAAATGGTTCATTTACATATGGCCCGATATTAGCTAATATTTTGTCGGGATATAAGGCGCAGAATTTTTTGAATAAAATAATCTTGCATTCATTGTAACCGGGATTGTCTTCAAAAATTGAAGCATTGATTAATCCTACTTCATAAGGCACCTTTTCAATAAGAGGAGCCATGTTTTCTCCTTTAATATTTGCATCAAAAATCTCATGAAAATTATGAACCAGCAATGGGGCAAGGGCAGGATTCAGTGCATGGGTTCTCCAGTTGTTGATAAAATCTTTCAACAAATCTTCAAGGTATCGCAGGTAACGAACCTTATCATTATTGGTAGGGATGTTATCATTGATTTCAATATCATTGCGGAGTACGTTTACCTTTCTTATTATCGCATCAGTCACCTGCAAATTCACATCAGGATTGTTGCTTACTTTGATGATTCCATCTAGACGCCCATCTGCTTTGTCTGCAAGTCTCTGTTCTGCTTTGATCCGATCATGAAAGATTTGCCTGCTTAAAGGAATATTGGTAGTATCAGTATTTGCAAATATTGTTAGGGGATTAAAATAAAAGAGTAAAATAAAATTAAATAAAAACTTCATAGAATAATTAATGAATAGTAGGTGCAAAAATACTTCTATTCTATTTGATACAAATTTAATAGTTGCTTTAGCTTATGAGATAATTAATTGTAATGAAACACTGCATGGGGGCAAGTTATTAACCTTTTCTTAAGAACATTAAACGTTGAATTAATAATTATCGTATCAAACTCCGCTTAAAAATTTGAATACTCAGTTTCGTTTCCTAATATTATTAAATTGTAACCATCTAATAGGAAATAAATATTTAATATAGGTTTGCAAACTATGATACCTGAAACAAAAGCACGAACGATATTAATTGCAGACGATGAACCGGATATATTAGAGATCATCCATTTTAACCTGGAGGCGCAGGGGTATAATGTAATCAATGCAAGTAATGGAAACCAGGCTGTTGAACTATCCAAATCTTATAAACCTGATCTTGTTATACTGGATGTAATGATGCCCGGCAAAACCGGGTTTGAAGTTTGTGAAATTCTAAGGGCCAATAAAGAATTTGAAAAAACCATCATTATTTTTTTGACCGCACTCAATGATGACAATACCCAAATAAAAGGATTAGAAACAGGTGGCGATGATTATATTACCAAACCCATAAGCCCCAGAGTTTTGATAAGCAGGGTGAACGCACTTTTTCGAAGGATCGTTAAAGAAACGGGAAGCATTTTACAAATTGGTGATCTGTCTATTGACAGAGAAAAATACATTATCACTTTACGTAATGAAGAAATCATTCTTGCAAGGAAAGAATTTGAGTTGTTAGCGCTATTGTCATCCAAACCAGCAAAGGTTTTTTTGAGAAATGAGATTTTGGATAAAGTTTGGGGAACAGAAGTTATAGTTGGTGATCGCACCATAGATGTACATGTACGAAAACTAAGACAAAAATTAGGCGATGATTGTATTACGACTATAAAAGGCGTAGGTTATAAATTGAATATTGATAATTGAAAATAGAAAAATCAATTATTTATTGCTTAGCTGAATGACCGCTCAGACGGGGTTTGATGAAGGCAACTTCTCAACTATTTATCTTTTTTTATATTGGTTGTTATCAAATTAATTAATTTATTACCACGCACTAAAATTTTCAATCCATTTCTTTTTAATGAAATAGAAGGACGTTTTTCTACATAATTATCAATATCTGATTTATAAGCTGAGATGATGTCTTTGTAGGAAAGAATACCAATAATATTATTTTCTTTGGAAGTAACTGGTAACAGATCAATATTTTCTTTTGCCATTAATTCTACTGCCTCACGAAGAGAACTGTCAACGCCAATTGAAATATTATTTCTTTTAATCAATGTACCTACTAACTTATCCTGTTGATGGTGATTACTGAATAAATTCGAAGAACTTATAATTCCCCTAAATTCATTAAAATTATTTACAATAATGAAATAATTACTATTGTAATCTTTTTCATTCTCAAGCCATTCGCGCACTTCGCCAATTGTATTGTCCTCACTTAGCATTAGTCCATTTTCACTCATTACCTGTTGTACATTTATTGTTTCCAAAATATCCGGTTCATAAGAATCAGGAGTTTTTACTCCACGCCGGGTTATTTTTTCTGTCATAATTGTATTTTCCATCATAAAAAAAGAAACAACATACGAGCCGATACAACCTGCTAAAAGTGGCAACAATGCATTCGATTGTCCTGTGGCTTCCAGGGCAAAGATGATAGAAGTTAAAAGTGCACGTGAGGCTCCGGCAAACATGGCCGCCATGGCCACCAGAGCAGCAAGAGATAAAGTAATTCCTGAATGAGGAAAGAAATAAAGGATTGTACTTGCCAATAAAACACCTGCAGCGCCGCCAATGGTAAATAAAGGCGCTAATGTACCTCCGGATGTTCCGCTACCTAAAGCAATTGCCCAGGAAATGAATTTGAAAATACACAATCCAAACACAACTTTCATAGGTAAACTTCCGGATAAAACATCGGTAATATTTTCATATCCTACACCGAGAGATCTCGGAGAAAAATACCCAAAAATTCCAACAAAAAGGCCACCAATAGCCGGCCACCACATATAGTGAATAGGTAATTTCTCAAAACTATCTTCAAAAAAATAAACAATTTTAGTAGCAAACACAGAGATAAAACCCATTATGATTCCCAAAATACTGTAAACGAAAAGTGCAGTATTGGAAGGCGTTGCAATTAAATGCCCAACAGGAAAAACAGGGCCTGCTTCAAAAAGAAAATGATGTCCGGCAGCACCTGTAATACATGCCAAAGCAACAGGAATGATAGAACGTGGAGAAAATTCAAATAACAATAATTCTATTGCTAAAAATATTCCGGCTATTGGAGTACCAAATATAGCTGCCATGCCCGCAGTAGCACCAGCTGCGAGCAAAATTTTCCGTTCATTATGTGAAATTCTTGCTATCTGTCCTAACATTGATCCCAACGCGCCTCCTGTAGCAATGATAGGCCCTTCTGCGCCAAAAGGGCCGCCTGAACCGATAGCAATTGCTGATGAAATAGGTTTAAGGTAAGTTATAGTTGGTTTTATCTTACTTTGATTGGTTAATATCTGTTCCATCGCTTCCGGGATTCCATGACCGCGAATGGCTTTGGAACCATAAAGAACCATCAGCCCAACAATAGCTCCACCAATTGCCGGAATAATAATCACCCACAAACCAAGCGTATTATTTGCCGGAGTGGCATGAGCGATAGAAAACTTGCCGTAAAAAGAAATATTGGTGATAAAGTAAATGAGATAAACTAAAAATTTGGCGATGAAACTAATAGCAATGGCAACTGCTACAGCCATTGTTGCAATAGTAACCATTCTCTTTTTGTTTTGGCTAAAATGCGGCTTTATATTCTCTGCTTCTAAAGTTGGTTTTAAAGAAACCGAAATGGGAATACCACTTTTAAATATATTTTTACTTATCATTAAATTGAAAGAATTTATTTTATTCCAATGGCCGCAAAATTATGTGCTGCGGTATTAAATCCCAAATAGATATTTATTTTGAAACTTATCCGGTTTCCGATTCCTCCTTTACCATTAAACCCCGAACGAGGGTTTTTAATATAAAAAAACCTCAAAGTTTATAAAACTTATGAGGTCTTACTTCATTATTTTTCAAAAACTATATCAAACTTTTCGTTTGATTATTTTTGTAATGCTCAATTTTATATTGAAACATGATGGCCATTTTATTGGCTCGCCAGATCGCTTCTTTGGCTACTTCGCCGGAAAATAATTCACCTAAAGTTTGTGAAAATAAATTTAACCATCTTTCGAAATGAATTTTCTCAACAGGCAATTGTGCATGAGGTGGGAATGGGCTTCCATAATAAGTATGTTCGCCCAATAAAACTGTTTGCCAAAAAGTGTACATTTTTGCAAGATGCTGTGGCCAGCGATCCTGTATCCTATCATTGAATATAGGACCTATTAATTCATCTTCTCTTACTTTATCGTAAAAAGTATCTACTAATAATCTGACGTCTTCTATAGTAAGTATGTCTTTTTTTTCTTGTATCAATGTTCAAATAATTGTGTTACTAAATAATAAATAGCCCAGGCGCCAATCAAAATATGAACGATCCATATCCAACCGGGAATACTGCGTGGAACCTCGCTTCCTTCTATCAAAAATACTTTTTGATCTCCTTTGCCATAGGCATTGATCATCATCGGGATTACTCCATCCACTACTTGGTTATCATTCAATCCTTCTACTGAAATATCCGGGCCATTACGAACCGTAAAGGGTATTTTACGAATTCCTTCTTTACCATTTGGGTCTTTACTTACAATGCGTAAATAATGTTCGCCATCTACGAGTTTGCTGGTATCCAATTCAAAATTGATTGGAGATTTATATGATCCTACCGGATGTAAATCGTCGTCAATAAAAATGATGATAGAACTTCTTTCTTCCATAATTAAAAATTTAAAATATTTCTTTTAATATGGTTTGCTTCTTTTTCACCGGGCTTAATGACCCATTTAATGCTATAATATAAAGTTACCAATACTATAAGAAGCGTTACTGAACCAGCTAAATAATCCCAATTACTTGTTGGTCCGGCGCCATGTGTGATACCTCTCAAAATTTTTGGCTGTTGCGCTTCACAAGCCGGGCAAGCCATTGCCGTAATGCCAGACGTTATGATTGATATTAATAAAAATAATTTTTTCATTATTCTAAATTTAGAGTTTTTCCCAATAGCTATCGGAATTATTGTTTTTTAACTTCATCCATTAGTTTTTGTATTTCATCAGGTGTAACTTTTTTTGCATTATTCCCCCAACTGGTTTTTTCATGATTCATAATAGCGGAAATTTCTGCTGCTGATAGATTGTTGGTAGTTCCAACCGGTGGCATCGGCCCATATCCCTGTGATTCAATGCCGGTATAGCCATTCATAATTATGTTTACCATCAGTTCTGCACTATCGCTCAATACAATGTTACTACCTTTCAAAGGAGGAAAGGCTCCTTTCAACCCTTCTCCATTTTCCTGGTGGCAAGCCTGGCAATTGGCAGTAAATAATGCTACTCCATCTAATGCGGCTGGAGCTCCACCACCACTCTGCGCAGCCTGTTTGATTTCTCTTTTATACAAAAACTCTTTTGGTGGTAAGCCGGTCGGTAATTTTATTTGTTTAAGGCTTAACAGATAAGCTACTAATTCCAATGCTTCAGGCGTTGCTACAATTTTGCCTTTTCTGCCGTGCATAAATTCATCTGGCACATTAACCACTTTATCATTTTTATCAGGTTTTTCTTTATACTCAAAAAGCCATTGATACGCCGGCATTATAGACTGTTTTACTACAGATCTGGGTTGATATAAATGTAATAGTTGCCAGTCAATACTGGGTTGCCGTTCTCCAATATTGGTAAGGTCAGGTCCTGTACGTTCTGAGCCCAACAAAGTTGCAGTATTTCTCCATATACCCATACGATGATCAGTAGCATAATCGGACGCAATGCTCGGACGCGATCCCCATACTTTATCCATATCTATATCACGCACTTGTTGTGAATGGCAAGCTATACATCCATTTGCTATATAAATTTCTTTTCCCTTTAAGGCCTGCCCTGTTAATTGTTGAGCTCCGGGAAGCGGTGCATTATTTTCCTGGTTATAAAGTGCCGGTATTATAGCCATTAACAATGTCAAAGCCAGGAAAAAGGCTAGAGCAGTAAGAAAAAGTTTTTTATGATTATTAAAGAATTCCATTTTTAAAAAATTTTGACCGTTATCTTATTATTTCAATACTTGTTTAGAAACCTTTGTTTTAATTAATTTTTACTATTTCAGCATCGGTGGTAATTTTTGAAATTGCTTCTGCATTTATATCTATCGTTTTTGAAGGTCGTATCATTTTATACATATTATAGGCAAAAAATAAATGGGCAGTCCACATCAAAGTGCCGCCAATTGCACGCCATAACCAGTAAGGCGCCATCATATAAACTGTATCTACAAAAGGCACATTGTTCATCCACGCAATGCCTCTCAACGTACCACCTATCATAAGAGGTATGGTATAAAATAATAAACCGATAAATGACATCCAGAAATGAATCCCCACTGTAAGTTGTGGTGGCTCTTTACGTGTGAGCCTGGGAATGATCGCATAAATGCCGCCCCACATATAAAAGGCGATGATTCCATACATGGTTAAATGAGAATGAGCTACCGTAAAATCAGTAAAATGCCAATACATATTAGTAGTGCGGAAAGCCTCAGCGGTTCCCTGCATAGATCCGGTAAAATAAAATATAGTTCCAATCAGGAAAAACGGAAGTGAATAACTGCCACTTAGTTTGTTCCATGATCCTTTGAATGTCATTAGGAAATTGGTAGTTCCCGCAACTACCGGAATTATCATTCCCATACTACCAACGATAGCTACCGTTTGCAATGACCACGGAATAGGGCTGAAAACAAAATGATGCATTCCAATGATCGTATAGAAAAGAATCTGAGACCAAAAGGCTAGAATGCCAAGGCTATAAGAATAAATGGGTTTATTCAATTGCTGTGGCAGATAATAATATACCAATCCTAATGTAAAAAACATAAACCACATACCCACACCCTGGTGCATATAATATCCCTGTGCGATTGTTTCGCCTAATCCATCCTGCCAGAATGGAAGATAAGCGACGAGAGCAATGACGATAACAAACATGGCAGCAGAAATAATATACCAATTGGAAACATAGATCTCCTTTGTTTTGCGGGTAGCAACTGTTTTTAGAAAATTGATTAACGTAAGTACAATTCCAATTGCAAACAACAGCATAATGGGCCAAATATACTCCCTGTATTCACCGCCGCTATTATTTATACCGGCCATAAGGGAAATCGAGCCAAAGAAAACACTTGCATTGATAAGCCATAATGACCACCAGCCCAATTTTGTACTGGCGAGTTTGTTATTTCCAACACGCGGTACTACATAATAAGCAAGCCCCAACATGGCTAATGAAGACCAACCCCAAAACACTATATTAGTATGCACAGGCCTCAACCTGCCAAAACTCAACCAGCTAATATGATCCGCATCAGGTGCAATAAATTTAATCCCCAAATACTCCCCCATAGAGGTCCCTAATACCAACCATATTGTGGCACATATTAGATACCAAAGAATTAATTTTGAAAGCGCAGGATCTACTTCGGGGCGTGCAATCGCTTTTCTTTTTTCTTCAATAAAACGTATGTTAGCGTTCTCGTTTACATTTCTTATAATTCCTTTTTTATCCTCAGGAGGTAAGGAACCTGAAAGCGAATTTTGTGAAATCTTATAATCCAAAATTTCTTTCCTTTTCTTTAGTGCTTCGGTAATTTCATCTTCAGGTAAACTTTTTAAAAAATTGCTCACACGTTCCGCTTCTACCAGGTCTTTTTTTAATCTCAGCTTTCGCGACAGGTTCTTCACTTTTATGATCATTAAAATTACTCCTGCCAATATTGGAGAGAGAATTAAAATGAGTGTAATTATAATCCCTCCATCATTAAAAATTGACTCTTTTTGGGGAGCAGCTTGCGCAAATGCAGATGTGCTAAATAAAAAAGATACTATCAAAAAAAATAAAGTAATCAAAGGCAAAGTAGAATTACCATGATTAGTTTCGGTTTTTTTCATTTGCTTATAATTTAAGTAAGTGTCAATTTCGTCTTTGTCGAGTTTGTCTATTATTTGTTGAAGATCTTTTTGTTGTATGGCCTCGTCTTTCTTTTTTAGCTGACTCAGTAAATTACTGGTTTTAAAAGCAAGATAGATAGCTGCAAAAAATGTGGTTACCAACAATAAGATCATCAGGATTAAAGCGTCAACTCCGCGGCCTCCAGGTTGTGAAATGGTAGAATCTGACTGGGCAAATAAAATAGCCGGAAGAAGAAAACTGAGAGTAAACGCTAATCCTTTTTTTTTGCAAAATGGTAAAATCATATCAGGAAATATTTTGGCAGTTATTATAAAAAAAAAACAGAAAGGAATCTCATAGATCCTCCCTTTTAAAAGGACTTTCGAAAATTACTATTTGTTTTGTTTTAAATTAAAATAATTGTATGAATTCAAAATTATGGATTTTCACAATAAAAAAGACATAATAGTCTTTTTTATGAGCACAATCATACCGACATCCGGAAATTTGTAGCATTTAACGGGTAGGTTCAAAAATTTGTTTGGTAGAAACTGCCACCCTGTTCCATGAGTTGATCATAACGATTTGCATGATAATTTGTGCCAAACCTCTTTCGCCAAAAAATTTCAATACTTTATTATAGGTTTCATCACTTAAGCCATCTTTACCAATCAGGGTTACTTCTTCTGTCATTTGCAAGACGGCCCTTTCTTCTTCGGAAAATAAAGGAGATTCTTTCCATGCAGATGTTGCAAATATTCTTCTGTCAGTTTCGCCAAGAGATAAAGCTTCTTCTGTGTGCATATCTATACAATATGCGCAGCCGTTTATTTGAGATGCCCTTATTTTTATTAATTCGCGAAGTGCAGGTGGTATCTGGGAGTTTCTTACGTAGCTCTCCATAGTGATCATTGTTTTATAAGTATTTCTTTCTATTTCACTAATATTGATTCTTTTCATGTCTTTATATTTTAATTAAATTTTTCAGATAATCCGTGGAAATGAGATTTTGCGTAATTTCATTCATTCCTTCGAAGTTCAATAATTTTTCAGCAACATTTTTCATATTGCTGATAGCAAATTTTATATAATTCCCTCCCAGGCTCAATCTTGTTACACCTGTTTCTTTTAATTCATTAAAATCGGGAATGCCAGGGAGTAATAATATATTGACGGGCAATCCTACTTCTTTAATAATCGTTTCAAAATCTTTTTTATTTTTTAAAGTTATGGGATATAAACAATCTGCGCCTGCTTCTTTAAAGGCTTTTCCTCTTTGTATGGTTTGGGATAGTTTTTCTTCTGTAGATAAATTGTTGTTTTTTATATAACTATCAGTTCTTGCATTCACGAAAAGAGGCATGCCCATTTCTGATGCAACTTTTTTAATCAAAAAAATCTTTTCGCATTGCTCATCAACAGAAATTAATTTTTGTTCATCGTGATAGCTGTCTTCAAAATTGATTCCTGAAATTCCGGTGTTGATCAGCTTCTTTATATTTTCTGCAAGTGTAGTATTATTTTTTGCATAGCCACTTTCAATATCGGCAGTCACCGGTACATTCACACTATGTACTATTTTTCTTAAAATATTCAACAAATCATTGAAAGGAAGTTTTTCACCATCGTCATAGCCGTTACTAAAAGCAACAGCGCTGCTGGAGGTAGCAACCGCCGGATAACCGATATTTTCCAGCATAGTTGCACCTAAAGATTCCCAAACGTTTGGAAGAATCAATAGTTTGCCATTGTGATGAAGTTCGTATAAAATTTTGCCTTTTTCAGGTTGGATATTTTCTTGTAGCATTTTAGGTTTAAACAGATTTTTTTAATATTCAAAATTAAGAAGGATTACTTTATTAATCTTATTTGCGCCTTTGAGCAAACATAATTCTTTTGAATTTTTCCTTTTCCCGCAAAATAAAATAAGATTGCAGAATAATCGTTTGTTTAAGATGATTTAGTAATGTTAGCTTCATTGATTAGAAAATTATATTTAATTTACTTTTAAAAAAGGTCTTTGATTGTAGCATTATCTTTTATAGATTTACCCGTAACGTGATAATGAAAATTATTGCGTTTTCCTTACATCCAAAATTATTTTATGAGAAAATTACTCCCTCTTTTTTTTATTATCACACTTTTTATTTCAGGCTGCCTCACACCAAAAAAAATAGATAGCCGTGTATCTGACCACTACGGTGAAATCAATAATGGAAAGACCGGAAAGCAGGGTGATTATTTATACATAACATCACCATTGATTACAAACGATCTGCCTGTATCAACTACAGTGAAGACTTCTAAAAATCTTTTGCCTTTACTATTTTACTGGCAGTGTGATTATTTTCTTACCTGCAAAATCAATCCGAAAATCCCAGTGAATATGTGCGAATCTGCCATTAGAAAATATGCAAATTCAAAATCACTAAAACAAAAATTGAATAACGCTTCGGTTTCGTTAACGGTGAAAAGTATTCCAAATAGTTTTGTGCTGTTTGAAAGAGACCATGTGATATGGGTAATTTATGCGTTTAGCTGGGTTCAGCAGGCATTTACGCCGCAACTCTCTGATCTTGTTGTTTCCTACCAGATCACCCAAAATGGTGTAGCTGTTAAAAATGGATTAATAACAGTTCCTGATAATGACAAACCATTAAATGTAAAGTATATGAATTCTGTAAAAAAACTGGAAGACCAATATCTCGATCAGTATGATGAAAATATAGAGATGATGAGCAAAAAAGTAGTTGATAAATTGATCCATGAATTGCCGTGAGAATAGATACGGATGAAGATTCTAAAGAAATAGATTTTAAATCTACACACAATCAATTTCTCTACTCCTTATCAGCCTTCCACCTTTTGATGTAAATTTCTCAACCACTTTTTTAAAATTTTTCTCATCAATCGGAAGTGTTGCATCAATAACAATTGTTGAATCAAAGCCGAGTTCTAATCCATCCAAAGCGGTAAAATTTACGCAATAATCCGCAGCAAGCCCGGTTACAAAAATTCCCGTTACATTTCTTCCTTTCAGATAACTCCCCATACCGGTTGCTTTCTTTTTTCCATTATCAAAAAAACCACTGTAGCTATCAATATTTTTATCCATGCCTTTGCGAAAAATAGCTTCTATTTTTTTTGTATCTAAAAGAGGAGAAAATTCCGCATCATGAGTTTCCTGAACGCAATGATCCGGCCATAAAACCTGCGGTAAACCATTGAGTATTATTTCATCAAAAACCTTTTTTCCAGGATGAGAGGAGGCAAAGCTTTTATGATCTGCCGGATGCCAATCCTGGGTGGCAACAACAAGGTCAAAATGATTTTGTAATTTGTTGATCACAGGAATTACTGAATCGCCGTCTTTCACGGCCAGTGAACCTCCGGGAAGGAAATCATTTTGAACATCGACTATAATTAAAGCCTTCATGATTGAATTTAATGAATAATACAGTAAAGATACTTTTAGTGTTATTATACATTAGTATTATTTTTTACAGGACTACATTTTCCCCAATGAATTTTTCTTATCTGCAAGTCTTTCGAAGAAACCTGCTTTTTTTTATTTTGTTTTACCCTTTGTTGTAGTAAATTCTCAAGTATCAACCTTTTATGAGCAGGTTAGAATTTATGTAAAAAAGGGAAGGTTATTTCAATATCTGGGTTGTTTTTATCAATGAAATTTACATAAATATTTTAATTTAAACTTTTTCTATCCATACAGAAACGGATCCTGCCGGAGCGAAAAAGTTTCCCCACCCATCATTATTAATTTCTACTTCAGCCGGATTTTTTCCTAACAAGTCAATAAACTTTTTTCCTGCATACCGCTTTCCTATTTCCATATTTTTATTTCCATTATCACCATTGGATAATACAACCGCACAGCCGCTATGATCATCATCGCCTTCTCTTGTCCATCCAATACAATTGGCATGATCAAAATAATCTCTTTGCATTCCGAAAGCATTGTTGCGGCGTGCATGGAGCAGGTTTTCTAAATCATCTACTTTGGCTAACCATATCTCGTATTCTTTGCCATCCTTTCCTTTGTCTTTGTAGTGAGCACCATAAAGATCAGGATAGAAAACGCAAGGATATCCTTCGTCCCTAAGCAAGATCAGTGCATAGGCAATTGGCTTGAACCATGCTTCTATTGGCGCTTCCAGCGCCTGCAGCGGTTGTGTATCATGATTGGCAACAACAGTTACCGCTTTTTGTGGAAGCGCCTTTACGAGTGTTTCATCAAATATCCTTCGCATATCATAACTATTTCCTCCATCGGAAGCGAGATGAAAATTTCTATGGAGCGAAGAATCAAAAAGGCTCATTTCATTGTTCGTCTCTTTAATATATTCCAGTAGAAGATTCAATTGGCCCGGCGCCCAATATTCTCCAACTGCAAAAATTTCTTTTTGAGTACTTTCTCTTATTTTCTGCAGCCAATCGAGATAAAAAGAGGGTGTGATATGTTTCACCGCATCCAGGCGGACGGCATCAAAATGTACCTGGTCCCAATACCATCTTCCCCAACGATGTAGTTCCTCAACAACGGCCGGATTTCTAAAATCTATATCATTGAACATAAGGTAATCATAATTGCCCTTTTCACTACCGATCATTTTCTCCCACGAATCTCCATAGCTGTTCAAAATTCTGAAGATGCCGGTTTCATTAATATCTGCCGCATAATCTACGCCGGTAAAACACATGTAATTCCATTCAAATTCTGAATACTTTTTCTGTCTTCCCGGGAAAGTGAATTTGGTATAGGCCTCAATTTCGAAGGGTGCGGATATGACTTTATCACGATTGTTGGGATCAACTTTTACAACTCTAAATTTTTCTTTTTCATCCCCTCCCGCTTTATGATTAAGAACAAAATCAACCATTGCACGCATTCCAGAATCATGCACCGCGTTAATGGCGTCTATGTATTCCTGGCGTGTACCGTATTTTGTTCGTACCGATCCCTTCTGGTCAAACTCACCGAGATCATACAAATCATAGATGCCGTATCCAACACCATACCCTCCACTTGATCCTTTAAAAGCCGGTGGAAACCATATCGTAGTAAAGCCAAGGTCATTTAGATGTGGCGCATCATCTTTTAATTGTTTCCATAAGTTGCCATCATTGGGTAAATACCAATGAAAATATTGAATCAATGTTCCATCTTGCATAAAATGTTTTTTTAGGATATATCAAATGAAATGCCGGATAAAATTCAACAATCTGGCGGTCTTCGTCTGATTTTCATTTTAGGTTGATTAATGAGACGAATGAGAAGTGACAGAATAATTATAAAATAAAAATCCTGAATAAAAACTCGTTTACTGTTATGCTCTTTATTTTTCGTTTATTCTTTGCGAAGATATTTTTTCAACCTTAACCTGATTCAGATATCAGCACAACCACGAAAATAAATAGCCACTAAAACGCCCGCAAGAATTAATAAAAAAACACTGAATAAAGTATTAATCAAAAGAATAAAAACTATGATGAGTGATATGATTCAAAAGCTAATTTATCTCGTTGTTGGAAAGCATCGCTATTAGCTATAACGTCAAAATGTTCTAATTCAAAAGAAAAAAAGGATTTTTATATAGATTACTTTTTTTAAAGGCATTTTTATTATTTGCATTGGTTCATAATAGAGGTGGAATATTATAAATTAATTCTGTGATTTTAAAAAAGCTATTATTTTATTCATCTCATCATCTTTTAGAATTCCACCAAATGCCGGCATATTTTTCCCTCCATTTACAATTCTTACTTTTAGTTCCTGGATAGATAAACGTCGCCCGATGGTAGTAAGATCCGGGCCATCAAGTCCTCCGTAGCCATTGATCTTATGACAATATTCGCACCCTTTTGAATAAAACAAATGCACTCCCTGGACGATTGTGGAATCGGGATTGGCAGATTTAATTGCGCTTAATGGTAATGGCTTTGTATTAAAATGTGGCGACCACGGAGCTTTCAAACCTACTACCAATAAACTGATTACAAATACAGTAACACAAATTACTCCATACACAGCCCATGGCCTTTTTAAAGGGCTCCTTTCTCCCCTGTTGGAAATAAACGGAATTGAAAATAATATAACAAGGGTCAAAACAGGGCCAACCAACATCGCAATAGATTCTATTTTATGTGGCATCAATGCAAACAATGCAAAGAAGGGAACCATGTACCAGTCTGGTTTTGGTGAAGTGTGGAGCACCGCAGGATCTGGTTGACCTGATAGGGCCGGAGGCCCAAAAATAACAGCAACGCAAATGATACAAATGATGACTATTGAACTGAACATCACATCTCTCCATGCAGCATTGGGCCAAAAAGGAACGCCTTTTTCTTTTAGCAATTTTTTGTACCACGCCCGATACGTTTTTGGGTCAACCATTCTTCCTGCCTTTGGTGGCTCCGATATTCCGTTGCGGATTACGAGATACAAATGCATTCCTATGAATATAAAGATCATGGCGGGTACCATAAATACATGGTACGAATAAAAGCGGCTCAGGCTTTGTGCGCCGATGGTGTCACCACCCAAAAGAAAACGCGCCAGGTATTTACCGATAAAAGGCGTTCTGCCCAATTGTTCTGCAGCCACTACTGAAGACCAAACACCGTTGGAATCCCATCGCAACAACTGGCCAGTGAATCCCATAAAAATGGTGCATAATAAAAGAATGACTCCACTGATCCAATTCATTTCCCGTGGAAATTTATAGGATGCTGTTAAGTAAACCCTTATCATGTGAATGCCCACCAGTATGATCATTGCAGATGCACCATAGTAATGAATGCCTCTTAGCACATTTCCAAATTTAGCCTTGTCTGTAATAAATACAAGGGATTGATAGGCATCTTTGGAAGAGGGTTGGTATAATAATGATAAAGCAATTCCTGTAATAACCTGTAGTATGAAACAAAATAATACACTGCTTCCGAAAACATAAGCCCACGTAGCCTTTGGCGGCACAGGATGTTTCATGATCGGAACGATATTTTCAGTAATGCCTGTCCTGTCGTCAACCCAATTCCATATTTTTTTTAAAATTTTTTTCATACTGATTTGGACCCGATATGTGTAATTGGTACCGGTGCTGTTTTTATCTGTACTTCATTATTAAATACCCTTACCTGATATTTTGTCAATGGAAATGGTGGTGGGCCTCCGGCTACAGTTCCATCTGCATAATATACACCGCCGTGGCAGGGACACATAAATAAATGCGCATCTTTTTCCCATCTTACCGGACAGCCAAGGTGAGTACAGTTGGCAGCAAACGCAATAAAATTACTTTGATCATTTCTTCGCAGCCATGCTGCCGATTTTGCAGTAACTCCCGCATAGGATTTAGGATCTGCATTTATAAATGTTACGAGGTTGGTAGTTCCGATTTGAAAATCATCTACTTTTCCAACGGTGCGCCATTGTTGATTTTTCTTTTCTAAAAGGGGTGCCACCAAAGCACTTACTACCGGAACAGCGGCCGCCGCTGCACCTATACCAGCCAGACCAAGGCTGAGTTTCAGAAAAAATTTTCTTCGGCTTATTTCTTTTTGTGATTCTTCATTCATGACGTAATATATTTATCCATCCGGTGAGAGCTACTATTAAGATAATAAAACCTGCAAGGGAAATCAACCAGGTAGTTAATAATCCCCATCCTAAAAATGCTAATCCCATTGCCAGGAAAAATGGCCAGTAGGTTGGCTCCGGCAATACTTCCGGTTTTGCTTTTACTTTTTCAATTTGTGTGTCCATATAATTGTTTTCTTTTTTATTGTCAGTTAATGTACTATTACTTTCAACTTCTTTAGGATTATATATATCTGCTTTTAAATCAGGATTACTTCCGCTACCAGGTCTCTTAAAAGTATTTATGAAAGCATTCCTGAGTTGATGAGCTAATTTTTTTTTGGACAAATAACCAGCCCCAAATGCAAGCGCTTTTTTAAATAAAGTATATTTTGACGAAGAGGATTTCTTCACGTTTTGGAGCGTATGATCCAGGGCGGTTATAGGATTTAGATTTTCAAAAAAATGATGCGTCCGATCTTTAAAATCATCTTCCATCGCCTCCTTTTTTCTTTCAAGCTTTTCGATTTCAGTTGAAAGATCTTTGGCGCCGGCAATTTTTTTGAGTTTTTTCTTCGCTATTTCTTCATCATCCATTGCTTAAATTTTTTATTTAAAGGGTATGCATTCACCTATCAGTTATTGATAACGGTTGCACCGGGCACTTCATAAACTTCTTTTTTATCAAACCAATTTATCAAAATAGCCATTGAAGCCGTCAGATAAATAAAACAACAGGGCACCCACATGATCAATCCGGCAGCTTGCTGATCTGCTCCCGCAGAAATTTTCCATTGATCTCTTATCAAATGCAAATAACCATAAGTGTCGGCGATATTGATATAATGAGAATAAATTCCCAACGGAGCAAATGTGATCATCAAACCGAGTATCGTGCAAAACATGCAGGCTGTGGAAAGATAGAGCACTGCTGATAAAGGTGGAATGCGGTACTCACGGTAAGGATTGATAACAGGCCAGCAAAAAATAATACCGGCAACCACCAAACTCAACCATTGCAAATACATTAAACCCATTCCATGCATGGAAGTTGCATGATTAAAAATGGATGGGATGTGCCAAAACCACATCACACTTACGCCGGTAAACCAACATAAAACGAAAATTTTTATTTTATTGCTTGAAAGAGAAAGGAAATATTTTTTGAATCTGTTTTCTTTGGGAATACCCGCTACAAGGAGTGGTGCCGCTATCAACAGTAATAATACATGTGAAACCATGTGGGCACTGAATAAATAATTTTCAGCAAGAAAATGCAAAGGCGAAGCGACACATAGAATAATCAAAAGGATCCCGGCAAAAAAATAAAGAGATTGTTTTTTTAATTTAAAATTGATACCATACAAATAAATCAGGCACAAGCCAATAAGGAAAACGGATGTTATAAAACCGAAATGCCAGTAAGAAAATATAGAACGCATAATGCTAAGTTTTAAATATTCGTAAAATGTGGCAGCACATATACTACCGTGAAGACCACTATCCATACAGCATCTACAAAATGCCAATAATAACCAACGGCGGTTATTACATTTGAATCCGGCTTATCAAAATCTCCCAGGAATGTCAACAAAAGAATGATGGATAAAATGATCAACCCAACAAAGACATGGAACCCGTGAAATCCTGTGAGGGTATAAAAACTGGTACCGAACACACTTCCACCCAATGTAACATGGTCGTTTATCAATCGCCAGTACTCTTTTCCCTGACCGACTAAAAATATAGCACCTAATAAAATAGTTATCATCAACCAAATTTTCAGATTCTTAATTTTCCCATTTTTATAATTCCTGTCAGCCATCCAAAAAGTAAAACTGCTGATAATTAATATAATAGTGAATATTCCGGTTTTTTTGATATCGAGCGCCTGCAATTCATGCGGTTCATAACCCGTATTAAAAGCCATATATATAAAGGCCATAATGAGGCAAACAAAAAACATGCCTTCTGTTCCCGCCACCAATTTCATCATTGTTTTGTTCATTATCTATCAATTTATTTATCTGCTTTATCAGGATTTTTCAAATCCCACAACGGCCTTCTGCCATGTACAACAGGCACTTCATCAAAGTTCTTTAAGTTCGGCGGTGAAGTAGTGGCCCATTCTAAAGTGAATCCATCCCAGGGATCATTGCCCGCTTTCTTCCCGCTTTTTAAACTTTTTACTATTATATAACCTAAAAACAAAACGGAACCGCCCATTATAAATGCACCAACTGTTGAAATCATATTTAAAGCCCCATACCATGGAATGTCAGGATACGTATAAACTCTTCGGGGCATTCCAATCAAGCCTAAAATGTGTTGTACTAAAAAAGTTGCATTAAAACCAATTACAAATAACCAAAAGAACCATTTCCCCATTTTTTCATCTAAAAATTTTCCGGTCATCTTTGGAAACCAATAAAATAATCCTGCAAGAATTCCGAAAATGGTTCCACCGATAAAAACATAGTGAATATGCGCTACTACAAAATAAGTATCGGTCAATTGCCAGTCTATCGGTACAATGGCAAAGGCGATACCGGACAAACCTCCAATAGTAAATTCAATTAAAAAGGCAATTGCAAACATCATAGCAACGGTAAATTTTATTTTGCCGCCATACATTGTCGCTATCCAGTTAAAAACTTTTACACCGGTGGGAATACCAATCAACATGCTGCTTGCGGAAAAGAATGCGTCCGCTGTATTTCCCAAGCCCACGGCAAACATGTGATGAGCCCACACCCCAAACGCTAATAATGCAATAGCCACGGAAGATGCCGCAACAAATGAGTAACCAAAAATCGGTTTGCGCGAAAACACCGGAAATACTTCTGATAAAATTCCAAAAGGAGGAAGGATTACAATATAAACTTCGGGATGCCCAAATATCCAAAATAAATGCTGCCACAATAATGCAGAACCGCCGGAGGCTGTATTGAAAAAATGCGCACCGAATTGCCTGTCTAACAAAAGCATTGATAGCGCCGCATTTAGTGCCGGGAAAGCGGCTATCAATAAAAACGAATTTACAAATACCATCCATACAAAAAGTGGTAATTTATTCAACGACATTCCCTTAACCCTATAATGCAAAACGGTTACGATAATATTAATAGAAGTGGTTACGCTTCCAATTCCTGTAAGCAACAGTCCAATGCAGTAATAATCAATACCTGGATTGATGGAATAATTTTTTTCGTTCAACGGGGCATAATTAAACCAACCTGCATCGGGTGCGCCACCAGCCAAAAAACTAAAATACAACAACATGCCGCCTAATAAAGTGATCCATAAACTGAATGCATTTAACCGGGGGAAAGCCATTTCATTGGCTCCGATCATTAGTGGAGTGAAATAAACGGCAAATCCAAAGACAGCAGGCATCGCTACCAAAAAAATCATGGTGGTGCCATGCATCGTAAAGAATTGATCATACATTTCCGGGCCAATAAAATGATTTAATGGCTCTGTCAGTTGTATGCGCATCAGTAAGGCTTCTGCTCCTCCAATTAACATGAATAACAGCGCCATCAATAAATACATAATGCCAATCATCTTGTGATCAACAGTAGATATCCATTGCAGCAAACCCTGATCGCCGGTAACACTTATACTGGGAAAAGATTTAGATGGTTCCGGTATGGAGATTGGTTCACTCATTTTAATAAACTAATTGAATTTTTGTTGGCAATTACTTTTTATTTTTCTTTCTTATTGAAATTGGTTGCTAACTCATCTCAATAATTACATTCATTCTTAGTTTCCGATCATTAATCACTGATTAAAAAATACCTCGGATTTTATGTCAAAATAAATATAACGCTTCCCTACTTCCCACTGCAAACTGATCATTGTGTTCGATCAAAAACCCTGTCAATTCGCGTCATTCGTAGCTTCTTTTTAATCATTTCAATTCTTCCAAATAATGTACAATTGCATTTACACTATCCTTGCTGAAATTAAAATCAGGCATGTGCGCGCCCGGTTTTATTTCTTGTGGATGATTGACCCATTTGAATAAATTAGCTTCATTATTTTGTAGTAATCCGGTTAAAATTTCGTCTCTGGATGCAAGGTGAGTAAGATCGGGGCCTACGTCGGAAGTAGCCGCTGTGCCTTGTATGCGATGGCAGCTTGCGCAGGTGTGAGATTGAAACAACTCCGCTCCCCTTATTGCAAGACTATCTGTTGGCACTACCGCATCTTTCGCATTTGCCGCAAGCCATTTATTAAAATCATTTTCATTTTGTGCAATTACTTTGATACGCATCCAGGCATGTTCCGCCCCGCAAAATTCACTACAGGCGCCGGTATAAATCCCTGGCTTGTTAATGTCGAGCCATAAATAATTGCTTATGCCCGGTACCAGGTCCATCTTATTCCCGAGTTCGGGAACCCACCAATCATGGATTACATCTGCTGAGCGCATCTGCATCAACAAATGTTTACCTACAGGCAAGTGTACTTCGTTGGCGATAACTACATGGGCAGCAGGATAATCAACTTCCCACCACCATTGATGGCCCGTGATGACTACATCCGGCTGCCTGTCTTTTGGGACTGGAGGAGCCACTGCATTCATAGTGGTAACTGTTTGATAAAAGAAAAATATAAGTAATAAAGTAGGGCCGCCAATCATCACCGCTTCCAGTAATTTATTATTGGATGTTTGCATTGGATCATCAGTATCTCCTTTTTTTTGCCTGAATTTTATGCAGATATAAACCACCAGGAAAGTTACGAGCAATAACATACCAGCGGCGGCTATATTGAAATAATTGAACAGTCTGTTTATCCTATCTGCCTGCTGCGATGCAGGATTTTCAACAGACTGTAACAGAATAGGATTCAGAAAATATAGAATTGACTTAAACATTCATTTATCATTAATCAGATTTTATTAAAAGTTCCTAACCCCGATGGTTATCAGTAGCCATCGGACCCTGAACTTTATTCCTCTTTTTTAAATAAAAAAATTGACAATTGAAAAAAATATCATTGGTTAAAAAGTTGATTTTATTAAATTCCTTACCTGTATTATCATCGCAGGGTTATTTTCTAAATAAAAAAAACTGCTAAGCGAATAAAATAAATTTTGGTTATCATTAAAAGGGTTTTAATTTTTTGAAAATGCAATTATTTAATTGGTCATCAAACATTATGCCTATCGGTATGCTCTCTCAAATAATTGCCACTAAAAATAACTGATCATAAAAATTATAAATGCTGATAAACGAATTGAAGAAAATTTTCCCCGATAAAATAAGTCGGGAAAAATTGTCACTTCATAAAATTCAAAAAACATCCGGACGTCTTTATTATACTTTTTCAAGTTTATCACGACCCATCATTTTCGGGAAGTTGGGCATTTCTTTTTTACTGTTCGATATGACATCTCCGGCTTTTACGAGATCTGCTCCTTTTTCTCCGATCATGAGAACCGCTGCATTGATATTACCTGACGAAAGCGTCGGCATCACCGATGCGTCTATCACCCGGAGTTTCTTCAAACCGTGTACCCGCAACTGCGGGTCAACTACAGACATGTCATCGTTACCCATGCGTGCAGTGCCGGCAAAATGGTGCGCGATAAAAGCATTTTTACGAATGTAATCGAGCAACCCTTCATCGGTGTTGACGTCAGGGCCCGGTGCTACTTCTTTGATATTGAATTTACCCATCATCGCATCACCAACCCGTTTAACAATTTTCAATCCTTCCATCATCGTATGAATATCCTCTTCCGCAGTTAAATGATTGAATAAACATGACGGGCTGTCTTTCGGGTTCGTTGAAGTGATTTGAACACGCCCACGACTAACGGGACGCCCCTGGTACATACTCAAATGGAACCCGGAACCCTTTGCAAGGTTCCATACTTTCTTGCCTTGCAGGAAAGGAAGTAAATGCAGTTGTATATCCGGAGCTATCAATCCTTCTTTTGTGTATAGAAATGCTCCGGCCATTGCCGCGCCAACCTTTAACGGGCTTTCCTTTTTTCCAAGGTAATATTTGATTCCTGACCATGCCTGGGAGAATACGTTACCGACTTGCTTATTGAAGGTGTACTTGCTTGAGGTCGTGTATTTTCGGGATACCTGCGGGTGATTCATCAGGTTTTCGCCTACCCCTTTTAAATCAAGCAACACCTCAATGCCGTACTTTTTCAATAAGTCTGCAGGGCCTACTCCTGATAGTTGAAGCAATTGTGGCGTCATTAACGCACCTACACTTAAAATGATTTCGCGATTGGCTTTTACACGATGAAGCTTTCCATCTTGTTCATAAATAACTGCCTCCGCTGACTTATCCTCAAATTCAATTTTCGTAGCAAAGGCTTTAGAGATAATAGTTAAGTTAGGGCGATCGCGATTCGGTTTAATGTAGCAGGCTGAAGTAGAGGAACGGTGCCCTTTCCATGTGGTCAGGTCCCAGTATCCGGCGCCTGGAAGAGTGGGTCCGTTAAAGTCATTGTTCCGGGGAACGCCAAGGCTTTCCACGACTGCAGTGATAAACTCATCGGCGAGCGGATTTTTCCACTGGGCTAATTCAATTCCGATTGGGCCTTGCCCACCGTGATATTTGGTTTCTCCCCGGTGATCGTGCTCATACTTTTTAAAGTAAGGCAATACATCTTCGTATGCCCAACCTTCAGCACCCATTTTTTCCCAGGTATTATAATCGGTCGGAGAACAACGCACATGCACCAACCCGTTGATTGAACTTGAACCGCCCATTATTTTTCCATGGAGCAGTGGAAATTTTCTGTTATCCAGCCCTGGCTCAGGTTCTGAATATTGTTTCCACCACATATACTTATGCATGAAAATAATCTTTGCAAAACCGAGGGGTATTTTAGACCAGTAACTATTATTTCTGGGGCCGGCTTCGAGAAGCAGCACTTTAATATTGGGATCCTCAGAGAGGCGGGCAGCAACAATTGCGCCTGCTGAACCTGCACCCACGACGATATAATCATAGCTGTCTGAATTTGATTCAATTTGTGAATCTTTAATTGTCTTCATTTGATTTAATTTAATGTTTTAGAGCGACAGTAGTCAGGTTCTCAAGAAGATTGATGGGAGTCGGCTAAAATCAGCTTTTTTAATTATTATGTTTCAACTGATGTCTTTCTTAACAGGCCATCAGGAATACGATTTGGTCTACATTTTTCAAAACAAGTACGATTGACCATACCTCTTCATTTTACCGATGGCGATTTTCATTGCGACATCAAACACTGTGCCTATTGAAAATTTTAAAAAAAACAGAAATAGGCATTATTTGTTCGTTTACTGATCACCGTTAGTCAGATATTCAAATCTGTGTTTAAGCTCGTTGAGTTCTTTACGAGAGCCCTGCAGGAGTGTTTTTTAGGCCAATAAGCAGTCAATGTTTTTATACCACAGAACGTTATTATATCAAACAAAATAATTCTATCGTACCGTTCCATAAAAAATAGTTAATAATATAAATTAGCCGAATAGCAATAACACAAACATGCATTTGCGAAATCGAAGAAAAAATTTCCCGCCAAAACAAATTGTACAAAAACTTTCGCCTTCACTTAGTTGAAAAAAACATGCAGGAAAGGATTTGTGTTACTTCTAATATAGGCTCCTCTTTTTTAACAACTGCTTTTTTATAGGCACGCTCTTTGATTGGCAACGCATAAGAGAGACCCCCTGCATCTTGATGTAATCACCTATGATGACTTAGGATTTCCTGATTTTTCTCATCTATTAATACAATTTTATGGCAAAGCAAGTAAGCGATTTCTTAATTGAAAGATTATTGGAATGGAATATTAAGCGCATTTTCGGTTTCCCCGGCGATGGTATCAATGGCATACTGGGCGCCCTCGATCGTGCGAAAGATAAGATGGATTTTATCCAGGTAAGACATGAGGAGGATGCAGCCTTTATGGCTTGTGCGCATTCAAAGTTTACAGGAGAAGTGGGCGTGTGTATGGCCACCTCCGGCCCGGGGGCTATTCATCTTCTAAATGGATTGTATGATGCAAAAATGGATCACCAATCGGTCGTTGCGATAGTAGGCCAATCGGCCAGGGAGTCGCAGGGTGGCGCTTTTCAGCAGGAAGTTGATTTAAACAGTTTGTACAAAGATGTGGCTCATGAATACATTCACATGGTTTCTGTGCCTTCACAAATGCAGCAATTATTGGATCGTGCTATTCGAATTGCTAAAGCCGAAAGAACTGTTACCTGTGTGGTGATCCCTAATGATATCCAGGAGATGGACGCCAAAGAGCCACCACGCGGACACGGTACTATTCATACGGGAATTGGTTTTCCGATAGTACGAATAGTTCCGCCTGAATCAGAATTGATCAAAACGGCTGATTTATTAAATGAGGGTAAAAAAGTGGCAATCCTGGTCGGAGCGGGTGCGTTAGATGCTGCAGAAGAAGTAATAGAAGTAGCTGAATTACTGGGTGCTGGTGTTGCAAAAGCGCTGCTTGGAAAAGCGGTTTTACCCGATGATCTTCCCTATGTAACCGGCGCGATTGGTTTATTAGGCACGGAACCAAGTTATAAAATGATGATGGATTGCGATACGTTGCTGATGGTGGGAAGCAGTTTTCCGTATTCTGAATTTTTGCCAAAGTTAGGACAGGCAAGAGGCGTGCAGATCGATATTGATGGCAAAATGTTAAGCCTTCGTTTTCCTATGGAAATAAATTTAGTGGGTGGCAGTAAAGAAACTTTAAAAGCGCTGATACCTCATTTGAAAAGAAAGAAGGATCGTTCATGGCGCGAAGGAATCGAAAAAGGAATGAAAAAGTGGTGGGAGCTTTTGGATGCGAGAGCAAAGGATTCCGCGAAACCCATCAATCCACAAAGGGTTTTCCAGGAACTATCGCCTAAGCTTCCTGATAATTGTATCCTCTCTTCTGATTCGGGTACTTCCGCAGACTGGTTTGCACGCCATCTCAAAATACGTAAAGGAATGAAAGCCTCTTTATCCGGCAATCTCGCTACGATGTGCCCGGGCGTGCCTTATGCGATAGCCGCAAAATTTGCTTACCCTGATAGAATCCCGATCGCCATGGTAGGCGATGGCGCCATGCAGATGCTTGGAAATAACGGACTCATTACCATTTCAAAATATTGGAAAAGATGGAAAGATCCCCGTTTAGTGATCTTGGTGCTTCATAATAATGACCTGGCACAGGTAAGCTGGGAACTAAGGGTGATGACCGGTGATCCTAAATTTTCCGGCTCGCAGGATGTTCCTGATTTTCCTTACGCAGAATACGCAAAACTATTGGGATTAAAAGGTATTCGCGTGGATGATCCTGACGACATTTCTGCTGGTTGGGATGAGGCACTTTCCGCAGACAGGCCAACGGTGCTGGAGGTGATCACTGATCCTAATGTGCCACCGCTTCCACCACACATTACCTTTAAAATGATGAAGAAGTATTCTGAGACTTTGTTGAAAGGCGATCCTGATGAATGGGAAATAATTAAGTCAACGTGGAAAAGTGAGATGTCAACTATTTTCAATTAACAGTGAAAGAGGAAGTTATAAATATTAAAAATTTAAAAGTTTCAGCATATACGATTCCAACAGATGCACCCGAATCTGACGGGACTATTAAATGGGATAGTACAACGATGGTTTTGGTAGAAATAAATGCAGGCGGTAAAACGGGTATGGGTTACAGTTATGCTGATGATTCGGCTGCATTTTTTATTGAAAAAAGTTTGAAGGAAATAGTTGTTGGTAAAGATCCTTTTGAAATTCCTTTAATTCATGAATCAATGGTTCATAGCATAAGGAACAATGGCAATTGCGGAATTATCTCTATGGCTATATCCGCCGTTGACAATGCTTTGTGGGATTTAAAAGCAAAAATTTTAAATGTTCCATTGGTTTCATTGCTCGGAAAAGTGCGTGATGATTTTCAAATTTATGGCAGCGGGGGATTTACTTCTTACTCAATAGATCGTTTACAAAAACAGTTAGGCGGCTGGGCAGAACAAGGCATCACGCAGGTGAAAATGAAAATTGGCCGCGAACCTGGAAAAGATGTTGAAAGAGTGAAGAAAGCAAGAGAAGCTATTGGAAAAAATTGCGCATTGTTTGTTGATGCCAACGGAGCTTACAGCATTAAGCAAGCGCTGGAAAAAGCTGATCAATTCGCTGAACTTGGCGTTTCATGGTTTGAAGAGCCAAGGCCTTCAAGTGATTTAAAAGGTTTGCACTTTATCCGCGAACATGCACCAGCAGGAATGAATATCGCTGCAGGAGAATACGGATATAATCTGCCCTATTTCGAACAAATGATGAGCGCTGGAAGTGTGGATGTTCTGCAAGCAGATGCTACACGATGCGGCGGTATTTCCACTTTCTTAAAAGCAGGGCATACCTGCGAAGCGCATCAATTACCTTTTTCTTCCCATTGCGCGCCATCGCTGCATTTGCAGGCAGGCTTGTCGTTGCCTTCTTTTTTTACCGCCGAATATTTTTATGACCATGTAAGGATTGAAAATATGTTGTTTGATGGAGTAGCACAACCGGTGAATGGAGCGCTTCATGCAGACATGAGCAGACCGGGGTTGGGATTAGAATTCAAATATCCGGATGCAGAAAAGTATAAAGTGTAGGGAGGTAGCGGTCGGCACCGTAGGTCAGACCGCGGGTACAGCATGTGGCAGCGGGCTCCGGCCTCCGTCGAAGGTTTAAAAAAAAGCAGATGGCAGAAAAATGCAAACAAGATTTTAAGCAAAAATAAAATACCGTCACCTGCGGTCTAACACGAGGTGTACCGGCCGCTCAAACATAACCGCGGTCTGACCTTCGGTACCGACCGCTAAAAAAAGTTTTTATGGCAAATGATACAGATACTTTAGACCTGAATTATGAAACAAAATATTCCCAGGGAGTAGATGTAGCTTCTATGGAAACGGAATTAATGCAAGCCATTGAAGGCGAAGTCCGGTTTGATTACGGGACCAAGGCATTATATGCGACGGATGCCTCTAATTACCGCCAGGTTCCACTGGGTGTCGTGCTTCCGAAAACTGAAGAAGATATCATTAATACGGTTGCGATTTGCCGGAAATACCACGCACCATTATTGTCGAGAGGCGGTGGCACCAGCCTTACCGGTTCTTGTTGTAACGTAGCCGTGGTGATGGATATGACCAAATATTACAATAAGGTTTTAAAAATTGATAAAGAGAAAAAAACAGTAACCGTTCAACCCGGAATTGTGTTGGATGAAATGCGGAAAGCGACCAAAAGGGAAGCCAACCTTACTTTTGGACCAGACCCTGCAACTCATAGCCACTGTGCGATTGGAGGAATGTTGGGAAATGATTCCTGCGGGATTCATTCCGTGATGGCAGCGTTTTATGGTTACGGTGCACGTACCGCCGATAATACCGAATCGCTCACCATTCTTACCTACGATGGTATCAAAATGAAAATAGGCCCGACATCTGATGATGAACTCAAAAAAATAATAAAAGAAGGAGGAAGAAGAGGAGAAATTTATCAGCAATTAAAAGATTTAAGAGATAAATATGCTGATAAAATAAAAGAAAAATTTCCAAATATTCCCCGGCGTGTTTCAGGGTATAATCTGCCTTCGCTCATGCCTGACAAAGGTTTTAATGTAGCGGAAGCCATAGTAGGCTCAGAAGGAACCTGCGTGATCATTCTTGAAGCAGAAATGAAATTGATGCCCGAACCGCAAGCGCGTTCATTGTTGGTTTTGGGATATCCTGATGTTTATGCCGCCGGCTATGCCTGCCCTGGGATTATGAAACATAAGCCTATTGGACTCGAAGGTTTCGATGATCTGTTGATCCAGTATATGAAAAATAAAGGTTTGGACGTAAATGATCTGCCACTTTTACCAAAAGGCGGAGGCTGGTTGCTGGCAGAGTTTGACGGAAAAGACAAAACAGAATCTGATAAGAAGTGTAAAGACCTGATGGAAGAATTAAAGAAAGGGGACAAAGCACCCAACATGAGTCTTTTTGATGATCCCGAACAGGAGCAAAAGCTGTGGGAAATAAGGGAATCAGGATTGGGTGCAACCGCGTTTGTTCCTTCCTTACCGGATATGTGGACAGGTTGGGAAGATTCTGCAGTTCCTCCGGATAAAGTGGGCGATTATTTAAAAGATTTGAGGGATTTATATGACAAATTCGGATACAAAGCTTCACTTTACGGCCACTTCGGACAGGGTTGCATTCACTGTCGCGTTTCGTTTGATTTAATTACAGAAGACGGAATCGAAACCTATAAGAAATTTACGGAGGAAGCATCTCATTTGGTGGTAAGATATGGCGGTTCACTTTCCGGCGAACATGGCGATGGCCAATCAAGAGGTAGTTTGCTGCATATCATGTATGGTGAAGAAATCATGCAGGCTTTTCATGAATTCAAATCTATCTGGGATCCGCAATGGCTGATGAATCCCGGAAAAGTGATTGACAGCTATGGACAATTAGCAGATTTAAGACTGGGACCCGACTATAATCCACCAGCTCCAAAAACGCATTTCCATTATATGGACGATGATGATAAAGGAAGTTTTGCAAGAGCTACTTTACGATGTGTGGGCGTGGGTAATTGTCGCCAGCACGAAGGAGGAACGATGTGTCCAAGTTATATGGTTACCCGTGAAGAAAAAGACAGTACCCGCGGCCGCGCGCATTTGCTTTTTGAAATGCTAAACGGAAATGTAATTAAAGATGGATGGAATGATGAGTATGTAAAAGAATCTTTGGATTTATGCCTGGCCTGCAAAGGTTGCAAAGGGGATTGTCCGGTGAATGTAGATATTGCAACATTGAAATCAGAATTTTTATCCCATTACTATGAAAAGAATCAACGGCCTGCATCTGCTTTCGCCTTCGGATGGATTTATTGGTGGTCGCGTTTGGCTTCAGTAATACCAGGGATTGTAAATTTTGTGACGCATGCTCCTATTTTAAAGAATATTTTAAAATCTTCCGTGGGAGTAACACAAAAAAGAACCATTCCTTCTTTTGCTCAGCAAACTTTTAGAAACTGGTTTGGTAACCAACAAAAAAGAAATACGGATAAACCAAAAGTTATTTTATGGGTTGATACCTGGAATAATTTCTTTAAGCCGGAAACGCTGGTAGCAGCGTTAGAAGTCTTAGAGGTAGCGGGTTTCCAGGTAATTATTTCCCAAAGAGTTATCTGTTGTGGCCGCCCATTATATGATTTTGGTATGTTGGATAAAGCCAAAGAAATGTTGCTGCAAATCCTGAGTACGTTGCGCGATGAAATCAGGGCTGGAACTCCTGTTGTTGGTTTAGAACCAAGTTGTGTTTCTGTTTTTCGGGATGAAATGTGCGATCTTCTTCCGTCAAATGAAGATGCAAAAAGATTAAAGAAGCAAACTTTTACGCTTGCGGAATTCCTTGAAAAAAAAGCGCCCGATTTTAAAATTCCACAATTAAAAAGAAATGCAATTGTTCAGGCCCACTGCCATCATAAGGCAATTATGAAAATAGACAGTGAAGAAAAGTTATTAAAAAAGATAGGGCTGGACTACCAGGTTTTAGATTCAGGATGCTGTGGAATGGCCGGTTATTTCGGATACCTGAAGGGCGATAAATACAAGGTATCGGTAAAGGCCGGAGAAAGAGTTTTATTACCTGCTGTAAGAGGTGCAGACAGTACAACGCTCGTCATCAGCAATGGATATAGCTGCCGCGAACAAATAGAACAATTGACAGATCGGGAAGGGATGCACATTGCGCAGGTATTACAAATGGCCTTGCATGAAAATGGAAAATCTCAAGAAAATGCTGAAGCCTTCCCTGAAAGGAAATATGTGGACGGAATGAAATTACATTCGGCGGCCCTCACTGCAAAGCGGGCAGCAGTAATAGTTTCATTGGTGGGGTTGGTAGCAGTTAGCTATTTATTGGTTGCAAAAAAAAGAAATAAAAGAGTTGAAAAATATAGCTAATGGCGAGAGGAGAGCAAAATAGAAAAACAGTTTAAATGTTGTTTTAGTGAAAGAAATATTTATTAATTCATAAATAGAAAAAAAATGGAAAAAGAAAAAAGCACATTCAAAACAATACCTAATGGTACATCAGTAACCTGGCATTACAGAAGCGCTATAGGGCATGGAACCGTGATAGGTATCCATAAAATGGGTACTAACGCAGACAACACAATGTATTCTATTAAAGAAACAGATCATCATCCCGGAGAACCTGACATTTTGCATCATACTGGAAAAGCGCTCTCTGTAAAAAAGGCGTGAAAAGAGGATATTCTGCACCAATTGATGAAGTTCATTGCAAAAGAGAAAATAGAAATTGTGATTATTTATAGGTTTACTGTGGACGAGCATCAGGCTATTTTTTATTGGTTGTAAAAGTCCATGTATTCTGTAAAAAGAATTAGTTTATTCATTCTAAAAATAAAATATCATGTGGTACTATAATGGTTATTACGGAATGAATCCCATTTGGTGGATCATTTGGATTCTCTTCCTGGTTTGGATTTTTGGTACACCGTGGGGTTATCGGCGTACGAGAGACACCTCCTATGATATTCTCAGAAAGCGCTTTGCAGCGGGCGAAATAACCAAAGAAGAATACCAGGAATCAAAAAAAGTTCTTGAAGAAGACTTTCAAAAAATTGCGAAAGAAAACAAAAATTAGGCGTTCAAAAAGGTGTAAAAAGATAATTATAAAATAAATAAAAAGAAAAATAATGAAAAAAGATTTTAAAGGAAAAACAGTAGTAATTGCGGGAGCCTCTGCGGGTTTGGGGAGAGCGATGGTTAGAGAATTTGCTAAACATGGCGCCAACGTAGGAATGATCGCACGGGGAATAGACGGGCTGAGAGCAGCAAATGACGAGGTAGAAGCGCTGGGTGGTCACGGCTATATCGCACCAGCGGATGTATCTAACGCTGATGAAGTAGAAAACGCAGCGCAGAAAATAGAAGATCATTTTGGAACAATTGATGTCTGGATCAATAACGCGATGGCAAGTGTCTTTGGACCATTTAAGAAAATGGAAATGAAGGATTTTGCACATGTTACCGATGTTACTTATCTCGGCCAGGTGTATGGGACACATGCTGCTTTAAAAAGAATGATCCCCAAAGACAAAGGAACAATTATTTTAATTGGGTCTGCATTAGCTTATCGCGGTATTCCGTTGCAGTCGGCGTATTGCGGCTCCAAACATGCGATTCATGGTTTTTTTGAATCGTTGCGTAGCGAACTGATCCACGACAAAAGCAATATTAAACTGAGCATGGTTCAAATGCCTGCCATGAACACCACTCAATTTGGTTGGGTAAAAAGTTATTTAAAAAACAAACCCAAACCAATGGGCAGAATTTTTGAACCGGAGGTAGCGGCCAAAGCGGTAGTGGATGTGGCAAGAAATCACCAAAGAGAATTGTATGTAGGCTATCCGACAGTTGAAACCATATGGGGAAACAAAGTATTACCCGGGTACCTGGATAATTATCTTGCAAAAACAGGATTCAAAGGTCAGCAAACCAATCAACCGGAAGATGCTGACAGGCAAAATAATTTATGGCAACCTGTTCCCGGAGATCATGGCTCGCGCGGGCCTTTCGCCGCAGAATCCTGGAATTCAAGCCCTGAAGTGTGGATGGCTACTCATAAAAAAACAACATTGGGAATGCTTGCAGGTCTTGCAATGGGTATCACTGCCGCAGTTATTTTAAAAAATAGAAACTAATCAAAATAAAATGGCAATAGGAAAAAAAATATGGGCAATAGCAGAAGGATATATTCCGGGCTACAGTAATGGGCCGCCGCCCGACTTTATAAGTCATGAAGCGGCATGCATTTTAAACACGTGCGATGAAGATGCCCACGTACAAATCATGTTATACTTTACTGACAAGGAACCTGTAGGGCCATATCATGTGACGGTTCCCGCACGACGAACAAAACATATGCGGTTTAATAATTTAACTGACCCGCAACCGGTTCCTTTAGAAACGAATTATTCCAGTGTTTTTATTTCGGATCAACCAATCGTTTTGCAATATACCCGGTTGGATTCAAGGCAAAATGCCAATGCATTAATAACAACGATAGCTTACACGGAATAAAACCTGTGAGGTTTTCAAAGCAATAAACGAACCCCGCCTGGCTATGTCATTCGGGCAAGAAATAATATGAATTTTAAATTAAAAAATGATGATGAGCAGAAAACGTACAGAGAAGTTAATGGCTGGGTATTTAAACAGAGAGATGGATATCGACTCAGCGATTCCGCTAATAAAAATATAAATTAATTTTATGTCGAATAACAGAACACCTCCCGGTGCGCCTGGGGGTTCGCCTCGCTGGACATCGAGCGCCAAATCCGGACTCGGAAAATCTTTTGACGGTTCATCAAACGTCATATTTACCCTAAGCCACGGTATTTTGGATGAAATATATTATCCGAGTGAAGATATCGCCAGTACCAGGGATATGGAATTTCTTGTTACCGACGGCAAGGATTTTTTTTCGGAAGAAAAACGAGACACCGATCATTCCATTGAATGGATTGGGGACGGTATTCCGGCTTTTAAAATTGTTAATACCTGCAAAGAAAAAAGATACACGATTGAAAAGGAAATCATAACGGATCCCTGGAGAGAAACCATATTGCAAAGAGTACGATTCAAAGCAACCAAAAAGGGCGATAAAACGAAGTATAAAATCTTTTTACTATTAGCGCCGCATCTTAACGATAAAGGAGGAAATAATGACGGGTGGATAGCAGATTATAAGGGAATTCCCATGATGTTTGCCAACCGCAACGGTATTACGCTGGCAGTTGCCTGTTTCTATGCAGACTTTATCAAAAGATCCGTCGGTTATGTGGGCACTTCAGATGGATACACGGACATACAACAGCACAAAAAAATGGAATGGCAGTATTCAGAAGCTCACATTGGAAATGTAGCCCTTACCGCCGAAATTGATATTTCGAAAACACAGGAATTTGTAATAGCCATCGGCTTTGGCGTAAAACAAGAAGATGCAGCGCACCATGCGTGGGCAAGTTTATTGGATGGCTATGATACCGCCAGAGAAGCGTATATCAATGGCTGGAAAAAGTTTCAAGAAAAGCTACATAGTGTAAGATCAGATAAAAATACAATTGGTAAACATTTTCGTACGAGCGCTGCCGTTTTAAACATACATCTGTCTAAAAAATTTCCCGGTGGTGTAGTCGCCAGTCTTTCCATACCGTGGGGAGAAGCAAAAGGAGACAGCGATAAAGCCGGTTATCACCTGGTGTGGCCGAGGGATTTGGTAGAGACTTCAGGTGGCTTTGTAGCTTTAGATTCAAAAGATGAAGCGATCCAAATACTCAACTACCTGATGGCTACACAGGAAGCTGATGGTAAATGGAGTCAGAATTTGTGGTTGGGTGGCAAGCCGAATTGGACCGGTTTGCAAATGGATGAAATTGCTTTGCCAATTGTTTTGGTAGATAAATGTTTTCATGATAAAAAAACCAGCCCTGAAAGATTAAAAAGATATTGGCCCGGATTAAAAAAAGCACTTTCTTTTTTAATCATTCACGGCCCTTATACCCAACAAGACCGGTGGGAAGAAGAACCAGGATTAACCGCCTTTACTTTAGCAACAGAAATAACCGCTTTGTTAAGCGCAGCACATCTTGCAGAAATAGATAAGGATCAGAAAATGGCGCAATATTGCCGCGAAACTGCAGATTACTGGAATGAACAAATTGAAAAATGGACCTACGTTACTGATACACCACTTTCAAAAGAGGTAGGTGTAGAAGGGTATTATATGCGCACCAATAATACGCAGCAGCCGGCTGAGGAGGTAAAAAACAATGTGCTAAAAATAAAGAACCGCAACGAAGATAATGGCAAAATGCATTTATGGGAATTGATTTGCGTAGATGCTTTGGCACTGGTAAGATTTGGTTTGCGCGCAGCTGACGATTCTAAAATATTAAATACCATAAAAGTAATTGATGCAAAATTAAAAGTAGATACACCCAACGGACCTTGCTGGCATCGCTATGCAAATGACGGATATGGTGAGGATGAAAATGGGAATCCATTCTCAGGCAATGGCAAAGGAATAGGAAGAGCGTGGCCATTACTAGCCGGCGAACGGGCACATTATGAAATAGCTGCAGGAAATATGCCATACGCAAAAGAGATCCTAAAATCAATGGATAAATTCGCTAACAACGGTCTCTTCTCTGAGCAGATCTGGGATACAAATGATATTCCTGAAAAAGAATTATTTTTCGGTCAACATTCGGGTTCCGCGATGCCTTTGGTCTGGGCTCATTCTGAATATATTAAACTGTGCAGCTCCATAAAAGATAAGAAAATTTTTGACAGATCAGATCACAATGTGGACAGGTATATTAAAAATAAAGCAACATGTGCTTTTGTGGTTTGGCGATTTTCATGGCCTTGTAAAAATATTCCGAAGAACAAAAATCTCAGGATCGAATTACTTGCAGTAGCAACTGTACATTGGTCTTTGGACAACTGGAAAACATGCCATGATACAGAAACCTCGGATACAAAATTAGGCATTCATCTCGTGGACATTGATTTAAAAAAATCCCGATCTGAGGAAATACAGTTTACTTTTTTCTGGAAAAAAGCCAACCATTGGGAAAATAAAAATTACCAGGTTCCCATTTTAAAAAAATGATTGATAAAATAATCATTCGTATCCGAAGAAAATAAAAATAATAAAACAGAATGAATTTGAATGATAACATTCCTTTTGGCAGCAGTTCCAACCCGTCTTCATGGAGTAAAAGGAGTCTGCTTTTAATAATGGCGATAGCAGGATTCCTTATAGGCTTATATTTAGGTTTGTACCAGCTTCATGTTTTTTCAAACGTTTGGGAACCTTTTTTTGGAAACGGAACCAACGCGGTTGTAAAGTCTTCTTTTTCGCGTTCGCTTCCAATTCCTGATGGGCTTATCGGCGCCTTTGGATATTTATGCGATATCATTTTAGTTTCTATTGGCAATAGCACCCGCTGGAAAACAAAACCATGGGCTGTAATATTATATTCCATTCTTGTAGCAATGATGGGCTTCGTCAGCATTTTGCTCATCATAATTCAACCCGTTGTTTTGCATACCTGGTGTACCTTATGCCTTGCTTCGGCTGTTCTTTCACTCAGCATGATAATTCCTGTAATGCAGGAATTAAAAGCAGGCCTGCATTTTGTAAAAAAGGAAAAAAGAAATGAGAAAATATTTTGGGAAAATATCCGGGAAAATTAGAAAATTTTTTTGCAAATAATATTCACCTGGAAAATACTGGAGCCGAAAATTTGTATCCCCATTTTATTTTATAAAAAAGTTTATAACGAAATTAAATCAACAAAAATGTGCGGATTATATTTTGAACACGTCAAACTCAATTCGGCAAAAACAAAAATCCATTAACTCCAAAAAATGAATGGTGTTGAAATAAGAACGTTAAAACCAATTTTTTTAACGGTCAATTAAATCGGCTTAAGGTTCCTGGTGCTCTCTCTGATATTTTTTGGAACAATCATTGTAGAATGTTTATAAAAACCTTCTTTTATGAATAGAAATATCAAGATGCTGGTTGGATTTAGCCTCAAAGAAACCGATGGTGAAATCGGCAAAATAGAAGACTTTTATTTCGACGACATTTCCTGGAAAATCAGGTATTTGGTTGTAAAAACTGGGAATTGGTTCACCGACCATAAAGTACTTATTTCACCTAAATCTTTGCAAAAACCTGATTGGGAAAATAAAGAGTTTAGTGTAAATCTTACTAAAGAACAAATTAAAAATAGTCCGGACATAGATACGGATAAACCTGTATCCCGCCAACAGGAGGAGCAACTTTATGGCTATTATCCATGGGGCACTTATTGGGGCAACGACCCTGACGAACATGGAGCAGGAATATTTGGAGCAATGCCAAGTGAACTTTACAATAGCGAGGTAGAAAATGCCACTGACGGCAATGTGGCGGTTGAGAAAGAGAATAATGACCAACATTTAAGAAGTACTGATAATGTAACAGGTTATAAAATTCATGCTACGGATGGTGAAATTGGGAAAGTAGTGGATTATATAATTGACGATGCTACCTGGAAAATTAAATTTTTGATAGTGGAAACAGGTACATGGCTTGACAGCAGGAAAGTATTGTTATCCACGCAATGGATCCGCGAAGTGAATTGGGATAATTCGGTCGTAATAGTTGGTGTAAGTCTTACTGAAGTGCAAAACAGTCCTGAGTTTGATATAGATCAGATTTTAAATGAATCATATGTGGGCAGCCTTTATGATTATTATGGGAAGCCAGGAAGAAGCTGAGAAATGATGAATAAAAAAGTATGGGATCAGTAAAGCAACAAAAAATCAAAAATCGTGATTTATAAAATCATGTCAAAATTTTAAAAGGCAGATCCCATTAGTGCCATTATCTCAATTACACACTCAGTTTTTTTTCAGTTCGGAAATAGGTTCATTTAAAAAGCACAATCAAATGATCGTTTTGATTAGTTATAAGAAATTTGATAAAGCCCCGTAGATTTTCCTTTATGGATTTCTTTTGCTTCTGCGATAAGCACGTCGCCTTTAATATTTAAAAACTTCAATTCCCAGTCATTAGCTGTAAGGATCTTCTTTCCATTAATTGAGTTACTACCTCTTTTGCTACCTGAGTTTTATCCATATTTTAAAATATTAATTGAAATGCACCCCATGTGCGTTTAACGTTTATAATTATATTTGTTGTAGCAATTAAGTATCTTATTTCATTTTATAACTTTTAAAATACAATTTCCATGTCAGAAAAAAAACCGATTATTAACGAGTCATCCGTTTCCAGGAGAAAATTTATACGCAATACTTCCCTTGCCGCTGCAGGGTTTTATATTGTACCCCGTCATGTATTAGGAAGGGGCTTTGTAGCGCCAAGCGATAAGTTATTAATTGCAGGTGTAGGCGCGGGAGGTAAAGGTGGTGATGATCAGCGTCATTTTGCCAAAACAGGAAAAGCAGAGATTGCTTTTCTCTGCGATGTTGATGATCGCCAGGCAGTGCAGAATCGTAAATTATTCCCCAAAGCTAAATATTACCATGACTGGCGGGAGATGTTTGAAAAGGAGCATAAAAATTTCGATGCAGTAGATGTAGGTATCCCGGATCATAACCACGCTACGGCCGGGTTTCATGCTATGCAATTGGGCAAGCATGTTTATGTACAAAAACCGTTGACACATGACATTTGGGAAGCGCATATGATGGGTGAGGCAGCAAAACGATATAAAGTAGTTACCCAAATGGGCGACCAGGGTACTTCTGGCGATGGCGTACGACAGTTGATGGAATGGTATGAGGCAGGTATTATCGGTGAAGTACATACCGTTCACTGCTGGACTAATCGTCCCGTGTGGCCTCAGGGAATTCCCTGGTCAACCAAAAATCCACCGGTACCCGCAGGGCTTAACTGGGATCTTTGGCTGGGAACGGCTCAGGAGCATCCTTATGAAGATATGATTGCTCCTTTTAACTGGAGAGGATGGTGGGATTTTGGTACAGGGGCTATTGGTGATATGGCTTGTCATATTGTGGGCCCTGTATTTAAGGTGTTGGGACTTCAATATCCAACCGAAGTCGTTAGTAGTGTAAGTACGCCTTATGTAGATAACTGGCAGCAGGCATATTACCCAATGAGTGGCCCTGTTTCGTCTTCTTCACACCTAAAATTTAAAGGGAAAAGTGGACAAGATGTTAATCTGAACTGGATGGACGGTGGCATACAACCTCCGCGTCCGGAAGAATTAGGACCTAACGAAATAATGGGTGGAAAAGGCGATACAGGAAATGGTGTGATTTTCGAAGGTACCAAAGGTAAAATGATGTGTGGTGTATATGGAGAAGATCCGCAATTGCTTCCCACTTCGCGTACCAACGAAGTACATGTACCCCAAAAATACCCACGTGTGCCTGGTGGTGCTGATGGGCATTACGGCCAGTGGGTTGATGCTTGCCTGGCGGGTTATGGTAATATGGAAGTAGATTCGCCTTTCATAGGATATGCTGTACCACTAACGCAAAGTATATTGATGGCCAACCTGGCTATCCGCAGCTTTGATTACAGGGAGCCTACTGCTGACGGAAACGGGTTTAATTATCCCGGGCGCGGCATTACTCTACAATGGGATGCAGCAAACATGAAGGTAACCAACTTTGATGCAGCAAATCAGTTTGTAAAACGAACTTATCGTACAGGATGGCCAGAATTGACATTCTGATATTATTTTAAATAAAAAAGGTGAAGTTTACAGCTTCACCTCCTGTCTTCCTCACTACGATAAAAAACATGGAAAAAATCTTCTAAACCCGTTGCCAATACTACAAAAGTATTTTCGCTCCTGGTGTCCCTGCTGTATTTTAGCGGTATGTTCGTTAGGAAGAAAAAAAAT
>Ga0208357_1000204_pt1 | contig 48945 bp, 42 predicted proteins | sample NGESurdeep092012_6_FD_184487 | JGI IMG/M metagenome (GOLD analysis project Ga0208357, IMG submission 184487) | Arctic peat soil microbial communities from Barrow, Alaska - NGEE Surface sample F52-2 deep-092012 (SPAdes) | ecosystem: Environmental > Terrestrial > Soil > Wetlands > Peat ...
ACACTCGACCCCACCCACAACTACCAACCCCTCACACCCACCTAACCCGTCAACCATCACCCGAGACACCAGTCTCCGATGTCCCGCGACACAACAAAAACGGAAGGGGGGGGATTCGAACCCCCGTCGGAGGTTTAACCCCCGAAACGGTTTTCGAGACCGCCGCATTCAACCGCTCTGCCACCCTTCCAGGCGGAAAGCCTAGAGGATTGCCGCGCGCTGGCGCGCCTCAGCGTCGTGACGCGAAGAACTCGCTGAGCAGCGCTCCGCACTCTCCGGCGAGCAAGCCACCGGCGAGCACGGGCCGATGATTGAGGCGCGGCTCGCCGAGCACGTCAAGCACGCTCCCACATGCCCCCGCCTTGGGATCGCTTGCACCGAACACCACACGCGGCACGCGCGCGAGCACGATCGCCCCAGCGCACATCGCGCAAGGCTCGAGCGTCACGTACAGCACCGCGTCCAGCACCCGCCAGCTCCCGAGTGCACGGGCGGCCTCACGTAGCGCGATGATCTCCGCGTGGGCGGTGGGATCCTGGCGCAGCTCGCGCTCGTTGTGTCCGGCCGCAATCAACTCGCCTCCGTGGGCCACCACCGCTCCGATTGGCACATCCTCGTGCTCGGCGGCCCGCTCTGCCTCGCGCAGTGCCAGGCGCATGAAGTACTCGTCGCGTGGGAAGAAGTGCTCGCTCATCGTGGGAAGTGCTCGCTCCTTGCGCTCGTCAGTTGCCAGCCTCGCAGGGAGCGCAACCTCTGAGCCCCCCAACACTTCATGATTACGGAGGAACACACTTGCCGCCGACCGCCCAAACCCGATATCCACGTTTGTCCGGCCGCCGGCTAGGAGTCCTGGCCGCGTGCGCATCTACGCTCGCAGCCGTTGCGCTCATCGGGCTTCCAGGGGGATCATCGCCAAAGCCTGCCGCGGCGGCGGCACGGCTCACCGCGCCACTCGTCACCCAGCCTCAGTCGAGCGTGTCGATCACAGGCGCCCATGACCCAATACGCATAGTCGTCAAGTACGCCTCGCCCAGGACTTCGGCGGCCCACACATCAAGCACAGCGGCAAGTGGAGAAAGCGAATCAGCGGATGAATCCACCACCACCCACCTGCTGAGCCTGCCCGCGGGCGCCAGCCTCGATACCACTCTCGCGAAGCTGCGCGCCGAGAAGAACGTCGTCTGGGCGGTACCCGACTACACGGCCCACGCCGCCGACGTGTCGATCCCCAACGATCCCGGCACCACGGGGAGCAGTCCGGGTGGATGGCAACAGGTGCAGTGGAACTTCGATGGGACCTATGGCGTCAACGCGCCACAGGCGTGGGCGAACGTCGCGGCAGATGGGGCCCCTGGGGGATCGAAGGTGGTAGTGGCGGTGCTCGACACGGGCGTGGCTTATGCCAATCGCGGCAAGTACCGACGCTCCCCCGACTTCAACAAGTACACGTTCGTGCAAGGGCACGACTTCATCGATCACACCCCATACGCAAACGACCGCAACGGTCACGGCACATTCGTGGCCGGCACGATCGCCGAGGCCACCAACAACCACTACGGCCTCACGGGCCTAGCCTACGCGGCCCGCATCATGCCGGTGCGAGTCCTCGACAGTGCCGGCGAAGGCGAAGCGTCGGTAATAGCTGAAGGGGTGCGCTTCGCCGTCAAGCACGGCGCACGCATCATCAACATGAGCCTTGAGTTCTCGAGCGACGTGGGCGCTTCGGACATCCCCGAGCTGATCGAAGCACTGCGCTACGCCTACCGCCACAATGTGCTCGTGGTGGCCGCCGCGGGCAACGAGGGCTCAACCACGATCCCCTATCCGGCGCGTGCCGCGCACGTGGTCGCGGTGGGCGCCACAACCGAACACGGCTGCCTTGCCAGTTACTCCAACAACGGCCGCGGCATCACGCTCGTCGCGCCTGGAGGGGGCCCCGATGCGAGTATCCCCGGCGACCCGAACTGCAACCCCGAACTTCCCTCCGGCAATGACATCTTTCAAATGACCTTCACCGGCTCCTCGCCTCGCGTATTCGGCTTTCCGGGCGGCTATGAAGGCACTTCGATGGCCACTCCGCACGTGGCCGCCACCGCGGCGCTCATCATCGCTGCGCACATCCTTGGACGCAAACCCACTGTCGCCCAGCTCACCGCGCGGCTCACGGACACCGCGCGCAAGCTCGGAGATCCGCAGGACCAGCGACTCTACGGCGCCGGCCTGCTCAACGCGGCGGCGGCCACCGCTCCTGGAGGGCCCGGGGCGGTTCGGTAGACGCGGCGCGACAGCCTGCACCAGAAATGTGGCTCGTCCTCTCGGTGGTGGTCTCCTCTGCTCTTCAGCAGTTCGCGCCACGATCCGATATGTTCTATGAACGAGGAGATTCGCCGAATAATCAACGAGCGTGGGCGTCTCGCGGTCGATGTGGACTCACCCTCAGACGAGAGCAATCTTTATCGGGCAGGCATGACCGCCCATGCGAACGTTAACGTGATGCTCTCGCTCGAGGACCACTTCGACGTGGAGCTCCCGAGTACATATTTAGACGCAGCTCCTTTGAGAGCGTGAGCTCGATCGCAGCCACACTCGCTGAGCTGCACACGATGGTGGTGACGTAGCAAGAGGCGGACGCCATCAGGTTCCGCGCGCAGCGTCAATCCCGAGAATCTCGCGGGCCTGCGCCGGTGTCGCGACGGGCCGACCGACCGATTCGCACATCATTGTTGCCCGCGCGACCAGCTGAGCATTGGACGCGGCATACTCGCCTGGGGCTAGATAAAGGACGTCCTCCAGACCGGTGCGTATGTGCCCGCCGAGGGCAAGAGCGACAGCCATCATCGGAAAGTGTCGACCGATCGCGGTCGCCGTCCACGGGACGCCGTCGGGTACAAGCTGGGCAAAAAGCAAGATGGTCGCGACGCTTGCCGGAGCGCCCCCCATCACTCCGAGCACCATATGCATCATCCCACTCGCCCCACGCGCCGAGGTAGCGAGCTTGGCTGCGGTAACCGCCATCCCAAGATCGAAGCACTCATACTCCGGGACGATCTTGCGTTGAGCCATCTCATCCGCCAACTCAGCGATTAGCGACCTGGGGTTCAACAAAAGGTCGTCGCTTGGGCCGAAGTTCATGCTGCCACAGCTCAACGTGGCGAGCTCTGGCTGCCCCATCAGTGGAAGCCGGCGCTCTGCGGCGGAGGCATCCAGAGCTCCTCCTCCGGTGGAGAAGTTCAAGACAATGTCCTCTGCCTCCTCTCGGATTGCCTGCTTGATCGCGAGATAGTCATCGGCAGACTGACTCATTTCGCCAGCTGTCGTGCGTGCGTGGACGTGCACGATGCTGGCCCCGGCCTTGGCCGCGCCAATCGCCTCGCTGATCACCTCGTCTCGGGTGACTGGCTGGCGGGGGTTGCCCGTCACGATGCCGCCAGACACAGCACAAGTGAGCATCACGGGCGTCTCAGCACTCACTGCCGCCGTGCGTGCAAACGCTCGGGCGCTCGCCGCGGCGGCCCGAAGACTCATCACTGAAATCCTTGCTGTCGTGCGGGCACGCTCATCGTTTCAATTCCTCCTCTTAAGGTATCCGTTGCCCTAGCATTCGTATCCGCTACGCCAGCATTTCGCGGACACAATCCAACTAAGCTCTGCACGCCTCATCCGCCAGCTTGCGAGTAGTCGGATTTTTTGGCGATTGAAATGCTCGCATAGAAGAAGCGCAATGCGTGCTCGACATGTGCGAGGATCCCAACTTGATGACGATGCGCGTGGGAATCGACATGGTATCGGTGGATGCGGTGCGTCAATCAGTTGACGAGCACGGCGCTCGCTACCTGAAACGCATATACACCGCGAGCGAGTTGCGTGACTGCGACGCCCCCCAAGGGATCGTGCCCGAGCGTCTCGCCGCACGCTTCGCCGCCAAGGAGGCGACTCTGAAGGTGCTCCGCCCCATGGACGAGGCGATTCCGTGGCACACCATCGAGGTGGTGCGTCACGGCCCAGGGTGGGTCACCGTAGAGCTCAGCGGACGAGCCGCGGCATTGGCCGCGGAGGCCGAGCTAAGGAACTTCGAGCTCAGTATCAGCCACGAGGCCGACTATGCCTCCGCGGTTGTGCTCGCCAGTTAGACTTCAGTCAGCGACGACACAAACCGATGATGAATCCATGACAGAGGAGATCGAGGAGATCCGCCGCATCATCGCTGAGCACGGACGTCTCTCTGTGGAGGCAAGCGAGCTCACGCCAGATGCCGACCTCTACCACGCCGGGATGACCTCCCACGCCAGCGTAAACGTGATGCTCGCGCTCGAGGATCATTTCGATATCGAGTTCCCCGACCGAATGCTCAAGCGCAGCGTGTTCGAGAGCATGTCGGCGATCGAGGAGGCACTTCGCGAGCTACGCACCGAAACTCCGGTGTCAGGAGCGTGACGATAGACAGTGACAGGGCGTTTCTCAGTGCGATCGTGCGCGTCGCCGACGAACTTGCTGCACCTAATGCCAAGGACGTTGACCGTGACGCCCGCTTTCCGATCGAGGCGATCGAGGCCTTGCGCGCCGAGCAGGCGCTCTCCGCCTTCATTCCTACCAGGCTCGGTGGGGTTGGAGTCACGCTCGAGACGATCGCGGCGGCCTGCTTCGAGTTGGGACGTCGCTGTGGCGCAACCGCGATGGTCTTTGCGATGCATCAGATCCAGGTCATTTCCATCGCGCGACATCTCGACACCGCCCCATGGTTCGAGGAGTATCTCCAAGCCATCTCCCTGGAGCAGCGACTGATCGCCTCGGTGACTTCCGAGGTCGGCACAGGCGGCGACATGGGGCGCTCAGTCGCCGCCATAACCCCCGCCGACGGTGGCTCGTGTACGTTCGAGAAGCAGGCGCCAACCGTCAGCTATGGCGCATACGCCGACGATCTGTTTGTGACGCTCCGCCGCTCCCCCGACGCGGAGCCCAGCGACCAGGTCGTTGCCCTGGCTCGCAAGGAGCAGATCTTACTCGAGCCGAACGGCACCTGGGACCCTCTTGGCATGCGCGGGACGTGCTCCCCTGGATACGTGGTCCGCGCCACCGTCCAGCCCGAGCAGGTCTTGCCGACACCGTTTCCACGCGTGTCCTCCGAGTCGATGGTGCCGGTGTCCCACATCCTCTGGTCACATCTGTGGCTGGGCATCGCCACCGACGCCTTCGACCGTGCCCGAGCGTTCGTGCGGGCTGCCGCCAAGCGGAGTCCGGGCGAGCTGCCCCCGGTTGCCCTGAGGCTGTCCCATCTGATGAGTGACCTCTCTCTACTACGCGCCGAGGTCTATTCAGCGCTCGGCGAATTCATCGAGGCCTCTGAGGAGCCTGGTCGCGAGCGTCTCGCGACGATGGCGTTGGCCCTGCGCTTCAACAATCTGAAGATCGCCGCCTCTGAGCAGGCTCCTCGCGTCTGCCAGGGCGCGCTTGGCGTGTGCGGAATCATGGGCTTCAAGAACGACACGCCTTTCAGTGTGGGACGTCACCTGCGTGACACGATGTCCGCATGCCTGATGGTCGCCAATGAGCGGATTCACCAGACGAATGCCAGTTTGCTGCTCATCGCCAAGGACGTCTAGTGCCGGACTTCCGTCCGGGTACTTCTGACCAAGCGGCCTTGCTCTCCGAGCTCGTGGAGCACCGCCTACTGATCGAGACCGGAGTGCCAGGTGTCTACGGCCGCGGCGGCGACTTCGAGGACGTGCGCGAAAGCGTAGCCGCCCTGGTGACTCGTGCCGGCGCCTCTGAGGAGCCCGAGCAATTGCGCTTCCCCCCGATCATGCCTCGCCATGATCTTGAGACAGTCGGCTACCTCAAGTCCTTCCCTCATCTTGCCGGCAGCATCTTTTCTTTCACGGGGTCGGAGAGCCAGGCTGCCGAGCAGCACGAGCACGCGAGCCGCCACGAGGACTGGAGCGAGTTTCAGGACATGACGGACCTCGTCCTGACTCCGGCGGCGTGTTACCCGGTATATCCGGCGATCGCCGCCCGTGGCCCGCTGGCGGCAGGGGGTGTCACGATCGATGCCGGTGGCGCCTACGTCTTTCGCCACGAGCCCTCCGGGGATCCGGCGCGCATGCAGATGTTCCATCAGCGCGAGATAGTCCGCATCGGCAAGCCCGAGACGGTCCAAGCCTGGCGAGACGTATGGCGCGACCGAGCCGTCGAGCTGCTGGGTGAAATCGGTCTACAGGTTGAACTCGAGATCGCGACCGATCCGTTCTTCGGCCGCGGCGGGCGCATGCTCGCCGCCAGCCAGCGCGAGCAACAACTGAAGTTCGAGGTGGTGACCGAGATAGCCGGTCCCGAGCCTACGGCCGTGGCTTCCTTCAATTATCACCAGGAGCACTTCGCCTCGGCCTATGGAATCCACCTCACTGATGGCACCGAGGCGCACACCGCGTGTCTTGGGTTCGGCCTCGAGCGAATCACTATCGCCCTCTTGCGCACGCACGGGTTTGATCCGCGCGCGTGGCCGGCTCAGGTGCGCGGCCGACTTTGGGAGACATGAGCCCGTCGGCCGCAGGACTCGTAAGCCTCCTGGAGCTTGATCCGGCTGGCTATCGATCCCATACGCTCCACGCGTCAGGGCGGACATATGTCGAAACCAACTGCTACACGGACGTCCTGATCGAGCTCTTGCACGCCTGTGGGCATGAGCCCCTGGCAGCGATGGGCTGCACCGTTCAAATGGACTTCGAGGGCGATCAGTGGACATTCTTCAAGCCGTCGGTCGAGGATCTCGAAGTGCTGTTCGGAGTCGATGTGCACGAGATGCAGCCCTATCGGCCGCTACCCGAGCAAGCAGCCGAGCAAATCGCCGAGGGCCGAACGCTGATTGTCGAGCTGGACTCGTGGTACCTACCTGACACGGTAGCCACGAGCTATCGCCGTGAACACGTCAAGACCTCGGTTGCGGTGGAGGGCATCGATCCAGTCGGGGAACATCTGCGCTACTTCCATGCGAGTGGCCTGTATGAGCTCTCCGGCGAGGACTACCGCGGCGCGCTTCGCCTAGGACGAGAGTTCTCCGACGATGTGCTACCGCCATATACCGAGCTTGTGCGCTTCGATGCCGCCCAACCATTGCGCGGAGGGGACCTTCGCGAGCGCGCACGGGCGTTGTTGCGCAACCATCTCACGCGACGCCCAGCCTCCAACCCGTTCGTACGCTTCGGCGCGCAGCTAGATCGCGACTTGCCGAGATTGTTGGAGGGCGATGCGCACGAGTATCACGCTTACGCTTTCGCGACCGTGAGGATGGCCGGCTCCGCGTTCGAGGTAGCGGCGACACAGGCCGAATGGCTGCTTGGCGACGGCGCCTCCCGCGCTCGCGAGGCACTGCAAAGAATCGTCGAAGGTTGCAAGGTTCTCTCCTTCAGGCTTGCCCGCCGTCGCACCTTTGAGCCCAGAGAGACGATATCTGCGCTCGCTACGTCGTGGGACGAGGCGATGAGCCGGCTCGATGACGCACTGGCTTGACCAGCGATCGCCATCGGCGTCGAGTACCGTCGCCCGCGTGGATGCTCACGAGTTGCGCGACCTGTCGACGGGGTGGCAGACGGCCCCCTCGACGCCAGACGCACATGTCAATGGAGCGGGCATCGACACTCTCAGCTGGAGCGCGGCGCGAATCCCGGGCACCGCCGCTGGCGCTCTGCACGACGCTGGCCTGTGGCGAGCCGGCGAGCCCTATGACTTTGATGCCGAGGATTGGTGGTTTCGTACAAGTTTCGACACGCATCCGGTGCTGCCGGGCGAAGATGTGCGCCTGTGTCTGGATGGAATCGCGACCGTGGCCGAGGTCTACCTAAATGGAGAGCTAGTCCTCGAAAGCGACTCGATGTTCGCGGTACACGCGCTAGATGTCACCGAACAGCTGAGACCGAGCAACGAGCTCGCCATTTGCTGCCGCGCGCTCGGTCCACTGCTGCGTGTGCGCCGCCGCCCCCGCGCGCGTTGGCGTACCCGCTTGGTGTCCGACGGCAACCTGCGCTTCTTTCGCACCATGCTGCTCGGCCGATGCCCGGGCATCGCCGCTGGGCCAGCCGCAGTGGGACCATGGCGGGCAGTGCGACTCGAGCGCCGACGGCGCATCGATATTCAAGAGCTCACGCTGTGCCCGCGTATGGATGGCGAGGACGGGGTGCTCTCAGTGGTGGCTCTGTTGCATCCATTGGGCGGGGAGGACGTGAGTTCGGTAGAAGTCGAGCTGAGTGGAGCTTCCGGAGCGCATCGCTCCCAGCTTGCCCTGGACGCTGTGTCCGACGGCAGTGGAGCTGAGGTCACCGCTCGGGGAGAGCTGGTCGTACCGGCAGTAGCGCGATGGTGGCCGCATACCCACGGCGAGCCGGTCCTGCACGATGTTCGCCTGCGGGTGAGCAGCGCACAGACGTCGACCCTCGTCGACGCCGGCCGAATCGGCTTTCGAGACCTCAAGTTCGGAGCGACGTCGGGACACGACGTCGAGCAGGACGGACTCGATCTGCATGTCAACGGGATTCGGGTGTTTGCTCGCGGGGCCGTGTGGACACCGATCGACCCCATCGGCCTCTCTCCATCGGCGGAGGAGCTTCGCACTGAACTGGTTCGCGTACGCGAAGCTGGAATGAACATGTTGCGCCTGCCGGGCACTGGCGCATACGAGACTTCCACGTTTCACGATCTCTGCGATGAGTTGGGCATCCTGGTGTGGCAGGACTTCATGTTTGCCAACCTCGACTATCCGATCGCGGACGAGGACTTTCGCGCAACCGTGACCCGCGAGGTCGCGGACACGCTGGCCGCGTTGGGCGGACGTCCGAGTCTGACCGTTCTGTGCGGCAACAGCGAGGTCGAGCAGCAGGTGGCGATGATGGGCCTGGATCCCTCGCTCGGGCGCGGCGAGCTGTTCGGCGAGCTACTGCCCGCACTCATCCGCGATAGCGGCGTGGACGCCGTCTATCTTCCCTCGGCGCCCTGCGGCGGCGAGCTTCCCTTCCGAGCGAACAAAGGCGTCAGCACCTATTACGGGGTGGGCTGCTACCGGCTGCCCCTGGAGGACGTGCGCCGCGCCGGCGTGCGCTTCGCCGCGGAGTGTCTGGCCTTTTCCCACGTCCCCGCTGAGAGGACCATCGAAGCGATGCTTCCGCAGGCACCCGGGCAGCTCGCCGGTCACAATCCCCTCTGGAAGGCTGGCATTCCTCGCGAGAACGAAGCCGATTGGGACTTTGAGGACGTTCGCGACCACTACCTGAGACTGCTTTTCGGTGTCGACGCCCCCGAGCTGCGCCGGGTGGATCGTTCACGCTACCTGACCCTTTCGCGCGCCCTCACTGGCGAGATCCTCGCTGAGGTATTCAGCGAGTGGCGCCGAGCGGCGTCGCCCTGTGGCGGCGGACTCGTCCTGTGGCTGCACGACCTGCTGCCCGGGGCCGGCTGGGGCCTGATCGACCATCGGGGTACCCCAAAGATCGCCTACCACCACCTAAAGCGCGTGCTCGCGCCGGTCGCCGTATGGATGGTAGACGAGCAACTCGGGGGTATCGTGGCCCATGTGGCCAACGACGGCCCCGCGCCGTTGAGGGCGTGTCTGCGCGTATCGCTGTATCGGGAGGGCGAGCATCCTGTGGGAGAGGCTACGATGCCCGTCGAGCTGGAGCCACACAGCCAGGGCGAGTGGAACGTCGAGACAGTCCTAGGCCATTTCGTGGATGCCGCGTGGACCTACCGCTTTGGGCCGCCAGCCCAGGACACGATCGTCGTCACACTTGCGCGGGACGAGGGCGAGGGCATCATCTCCCAAGCCATACGCTTTCCGGCTGGACGCCCCCTCGAGCGCGAGCCGGCCGAGAGGCTCGGCCTGGCTGGGTACGTACAGATGCTTCCCGACGGGAGCGCAGAACTGACACTTTCGAGCAGACGAGTGGCCTACGGTGTGGAGATCCACGTGCCCGGCTTTCTACCTAGCGATGACGGCCTCTCGATTGAGCCCGGCGGAAAGCGTGTAGTGCCTCTGTATCCGTGCGAGACCGGCTCAGCTCTCACCGGGGGCGTGTTGAGCGCCCTCAACCTCAACGGACGCATTCGCGTAGCGCTGGCCGAGAAGTCTTCATGAATGCGCCCCCAGCAACCCCAATTTATATGCGGGACGGAGCCGACCCGGTATTCGGTCTCTTGCACATGCCCGCCGATGATCCGGGGCGCATAGCAACCGCCGTACTGATCTGCCCGCCTTTCGGATGGGATGACATCTGCTCCTACCGCAGCCGCCGGGATTGGGCCGAAGACTTGACGGCGGCTGGTTACGCCGTTCTGCGGATCGATCTACCAGGCACGGGCGACAGCGGCGGCTCGGCGAGCGACCCGGCGAGGCTGCCGGCCTGGACCGCCGCAGTGACATCTGCCGCGAGTCGCTTGCGCCTGACGACCGGCTGTAGTCGGGTGGCAGCGATCGGCATCAGCCTGGGAGGTCTCGTGATCTGTAGAGCGATCGCCGAAGGCGCACCCATCGACGAGGTGGTTCTCTGGGGGGTTCCCTCCCGGGGACATTCTTTTGTGCGTGAGCTCCGTGTCTTTGCCCATCTCGAGGACTCTAAGTTCGACGGCCCAAACGACACCGTCGGTGAACTCGAGTCATCGCCCCTCCCGGATGGTTACACGGGGGCGGGCGGATTCGTTCTCAGCACACAGACGACGCAGGCCCTGGACGAGCTGGACGTGTCGACGCTTACGCTCCCGCCTGATCTGGTTAGCAGGGCTTTGCTGCTTGAACGAGACGGGATCGCAGTGGACGCCCGCCTACGCGCGAGCTTCGAGCAGGTCGGCGCAACGGTAACCGTCGCCGACGGAACGGGCTACGGCGCAATGATGGCCAAGCCCCATCTGGCACGACCGCCGCTCGCGGTCTTTGCGCTGGTCAAGTCCTGGCTTCAGCAAAGTCTCCCCAGTGCGACCGAGCTCCCGGAGGAAGCCACTGGCAGCGACCATCTGGACACCGGTCATCCCACTACGATCGAGCTGACCGTCGGGGACACACGCATTCATGAGACGCCACTGACAGTCGAGCAGCCCTTCGGGGATCTGTTCGGCGTGCTCGCCGAGCCGGTGGATGGGCCATCCGCGGATATCTGCGTGGTCCTGCTCAATGCAGGGGCGATCCGGCGCGTGGGCCCAAACCGCATGTGGGTGGAGGCAGCGCGCCGTTGGGCGGCGCTAGGCGTGCCGACCCTACGCCTTGATCTAGAGGGCATCGGTGACGCAGACGGCGACTCCAGCCGCTTCAGCGAGCTGGCCGAGCTCTATGTGCCGGAGCGAGTTGATCAAGTAGGTGCAGCCCTCGACGCGTTGGAGGCCAGAGGGGTGGGATCGCGCTACGTGCTCGCCGGCCTGTGCTCAGGCGCTCATTGGTCTTTCCATGGAGCCCTTGAGGACAAGCGGGTCCCCGCGGCTCTCATGCTCAATCCCAGGACCCTCTTTTGGAATCCGTCCCAGCAGATTGCCCGCGACTTTCGCCGGGGGCTGCTTCGCCGTTCAGCCTGGCGTCGCGCTCTACGCGGAGAGGTCCCGCTGGCGTGGATGTTCGCGCTCGCGGTACGCGCTCCCTTTGTCGTCGTGCGCCGCGAGCTGACCCGCTGGTACACGCGTCGTAGCGGGAAGGATGAGCTTGACCAGGCGCTGGATCGGCTGCTTGGCACCAACAAGTCCGTCCACTTCATCTTCTCAGGTAACGAGCCCCTCTACGAAGAGTTCAAGCTAGAAGGCCGCCTGGGTCGGATGAATCGCTGGCCAAATGTGAGCTTGGAGCTGATCCCTAAGCAGGATCACACCCTCCGGCCCATCGAGGCCCAACGGGCCGCTCATCAGGCGCTCGACCGCGCCCTTGACGATGAGCTCAGGCGCACACCCGCGCCCAGCTCGAGCGGTTCGTCTGTAGGTGTCGTCGATTGATCGTGATGCTAAGCACAATCGCTTGATGGCCTTGTCTCAAAGCCAGCTGTTGAGAACTAGCCCTTAACGCCGCTACAGACGTGGACCGTCGGTTTTGGCGAGCCTCTTCAGCAGTCGGTCGGGCATGAGGCGCTTGGCCAGTGGACGGCCGTGAGCGAAGGCGAGCCTGTCGAGGCGTCCGAGGATAGACGGAGCAAAGGCCTGGAGTCCGATGGTTTCGCGCGTCTCAGGACACCAGACGCGCTTGTAGGCTTCATCCTCGCCGAGCATCTCGATGCGGCGCAGCCCGTCCGCAAACGCGTTGTGGATGAGTTCGCGCATCAGCAGCATGCCAGGTGCCATCTGCCGGTACTCGGGGTCGTAACCGGTCTTGAGATGGAAGTGGACGCCGTCGCAGCGAAGCGCCAGGCTGACAGCAAGGGCCCGTCCGTCGAGGCGCAATACGTGAATCCGCAACCATCCTCGATCGGCCGCCCAGCCCGCGATCTCGCGATAGAAGCCCAGTGTGTCCGCGCGCGAGCCGATCGCTGTGCCTTGCTCGCCCTTCCATCCCATTCCCTCCACCTTCACCACTTCGTCGAGGAGCCGATCGAGCTGCGAACCCCCGCCTTCCTCCTCGAAGGCCACCGTCCCGCGCTCCTCCAAACGGCGGCGGCGGCGGCGGAGATTTGCACGAACATCGGATGGCAGGCCCGATTCGAACGCTGCCCAGTCACCGACGAGATCGACATACGGGGGGCGGGTCAAGGTCCGTTGCAGGACCCTGTATCCAGTCCTCGCGAGCTCACCGCGAAACGCCTGGATGCCGGCATCCTCTTCATCTACAAACGCAAGCGAGATCCGGCGCGGATGCTCGGCGCCGAGCACACGTGCGAGCTCGCTCGCCGCCCGCCCATCTTCCGCGAGCACGCCGGTCGCCGGGGTATGCCAATTGGCAGGAGACGCGAGCACAACGCCGTGGCGGACCAGCGGCAGGGCCCCAACGAGCTCCCCGGCGCGCCTGACCGTGGCCAGCAGCAGTGGGCCCTCGTCGAACGCGCGCTGCCACGCCAGCACGAATCCAGGGTGGAGGAAGGGGATCGCATCAACGCGATCGGCCAACCGCTCCCACTCGCCGACGAGACAATCATCGGGCCCACGGACCTCCTCGATCAGTCCACCGACTTCCCTATCCGTCATGCGGCGAACACCTCTTTGGCTGGCTCGCTGAGACGTGGCTCATCCATGAATAGACCCTATGGGATGGTGGCAATGGAGTTCCGCGCGGGTCCGATATACGGCGATCCAGATGGACCGTTAGGCTTTGGTTAAGTGACGCGCTGCCGCTGGATAACGCTCGACGAATTGGAGAGTCGCCGAGCAGAGTGGCACGAGCTCGCCGCCGACAGCGAATTTCCGAGCGCGTTTGCCGATCCCGGTTGGCTTCTACCCTGGTGGCGGACATACGGCGAGCGCTACGAGCCGTGGTGCTTGGCACTGGAGGAGTCCGACGGGTCGCTGCGCGGCCTTGCACTGCTCGCGTGCGGACGGGAGCGCCTCGCGCGCACACTCACATTCGCCGGTGGCGAGTGGAACGGCCTGGAGGTTCTGCTGTGCGCAGGCGGCTTGGAACCGGAGTTCAGCGCCATGCTGCTGGAGCAGCTTGCCGCGCGGCGCCGGGACTGGGACGTGTGGCGTGTTCGACGCCTGCCAACCCAATCGTGCCTCGCGCAGCTGCTATTGGAGGGAAGCGGCCCTCTCAAGGCTGCTGCACACGACGTACGCCTTCAGCCCTTCCTCGCACTGCCTCAAGACGGCACGGAGTTTGAGTCGCGCTTTGGAAGCAAGCAGCGCAATACCCAGCGTCGCAAGTGGCGGCGTCTACTCGAGCTTGGAGCCGTGCCACGAATCGTGAGCGATCCCTCGGAGATCGAGCCTGCCGTGCGCCGACTGTTGGAGCTGCGCCGTGCGCGGGCTATGGCAATGAACCAGCGTTATGCGCATATGGATATGCGCTTTGAGCGTTTTCTCGTCGACGCAGTGCGGGATATGGGCCCCGAGGGAACGCGCCTATGGACCCTGGAGGCCGACGACCAAACCCTTGTAATGCGCTTGGATCTGGTCCAGGGCGCGCGCGAGCACAGCTATCTGCTCGGCCTCAGCAACGACCACACGGCGCTCAGCCCCGGCAGCTCGCTGGAGCGACACGCGATCCTCGAAGCGATCGCCGAGGGCCGCACCGAGCTCGACCTGGGCCCCGGACGCGACAAGTACAAGTACCGGCTGGGGGCCATCGATCGCGAGCTGACGCGTCTGGTAGTCCTGAGTCCATCTATCCGAGGACGGATTCTCGGCACGACCGCCGCGATCGACCTGAGATTGCGCAACACCGCCGCGGCAGATGCGCTGCGCCGTCGGCAGGGGATGGTCCCCGAGCGCGGAAACTCTGACGCTGTGCGCATACCCGCCCATCAGCGCATCGACAAATAGAGTGCAGCCGCATGAGCGAGACTGAGATCATCGAGGACCTGACACGTTTGGAGGAGCTGGAAGGCGCGTGGGACGACCTCGCCGTCGCCAACGCAGAGCCAACGTCGGGACCCGCGTGGATGCTCGGATGGTGGCGTCATGCGGCACCGCCGGACGCGCGGCTACGGGTCGTGACAGTTCACGACCATGGCGAGCTGATCGGCATTGTCCCGCTATGTGTGGAACCGACCGATCCGCACCGTTATGTGCTGCTGGCCCACAACTTCACCTCCTCGGTGACGCCGCTGGCACGGGCAGATCGAACGTGGGAGGTCGCCGAAGTAGCCGCACGGGCACTCAGACAGGCACAGCCACGCCTCCGCTCCATAGCCCTTGCACCGCTTCTCGCAAGCTCACCATGGGTTGCCGCACTGCCCGACGTCTGGCCTGCCCGTATTCGGCCCCTCGTATTGCGTCACTCAGTCGTGGACGCACCGACGATCTCACTTCGCCACGACTCCCTTGACGATTGGCTGAGTAACCGCGGCTCGAGCTTCCGCGCCAATGCCCGTAAACGCCGCAAACAGTTCGAGCGAGCAGGTGGCACAGCGCGAACAAGCACCCACGAGACAATCACAGCAGATATCCAGAAGTTCATTGCCCTGCATGCCAGTCGTTGGCGGCCGCTTGGCGAGTCGCGTCTGGTGGCACTCGGAGAGCGACTGCCTCACCTGCTGGGTGAGTTGGCGCAGGCGCTGCTGCCAACCGAGCGTTTCCGTTTGCTGTTGCTCGAACTGGATGGAGAGCCCGTCGGCGCACAGCTGACGCTCGCTGGCGGCGGGGAGCTCGTCGGTGTGAACACCGGCTGGGACGAGCGCTTCAAGCATTTTAGTCCCGCCCGCCTGGCACTGCTCTACGCACTCGAGGATTCGATTGCGCGCAACGAGCATCGCTACAGTCTCGGGAGGGAGGCGAGCCACCGTCTTGGGCGGGGAACAAGCTCATACAAGCTCGGGTTTGCCGACGGAAATGATCCGGTCGCGGAGAGCGTGCTCCTACCCAGAGATCCACGGCTCGCCGGCACTCTCTTCACTTCCGATGTCGTGCGCCGCCAGCTGCGACGAAGCGTCAGACAGGCCTTGTCTGATGATGAGATCGACAAAGCCAAGCGACTGCTGAAGCGTGTCAGGCGAAGTCCGAAATGAGCGAGGCAGAGCTGATCAGCGACCTACCTCGACTGGAAGAGCTCTCTGCGCAATGGGACGCGCTCGCTGTGACAAATGCCGCTCCAGAGTCGGGGCCTGCATGGATGATCGGGTGGTGGCGTCACGTCGCGCCGCAGGACGCACTGCTACGAGTCGTAGCGGTTCATGATCGCGGGGAGCTAATAGGGATAGCTCCGCTATATGTCGATCTTGGGCAATCAAGACTACGTCGTTGCCATCGCTTGTTGGCCAGCGACTTTTCAGGCTATGTCACGCCATTGGCACTTCCCGACCGTGCTTGGGAGGTCGCCGAAGCGGTAGCCCGCGCGCTGATGGCGACAGAGCCTCGGCCATCAGCCTTGGAGCTGGGGCCGCTGCCCTCGCCATCGCCGTGGGTCGCGGCGTTGCGCGAGCGCTGGCCGGGCCGCATACGTCCCATTGCCTACCGCACAAATCTTCTGGAGGTTCCGACAGTATCGCTGTATCAAGAGTCTTTCGATGTATGGCTAAAGTCCCTCAACTCACACTTTCGTTCCAACTGCCGTCGCTACCGGCGACGCTTTGAGAAAGAGGGCGGCACTGAGCGAATCAGCACACCAGCGACGGTGACCGCGGACATCCAGACATTTACGCGTCTGCACACCGCCCGCTGGGAGAGACTCGGCGGGTCACGACTGGTGGCGCTCGGAGAGCGCCTGCCACTGCTACTCGGAGATCTGGCACAGGCGTTGCTGCCCGAGGAGCGCTTTCGTCTGTTGATACTAGAAATAAACGGAGAGCCGATCAGCGCCGACCTGTGCCTCACGGCTGGAGGAGAGATCATCGGCGTCAATATCGGGTGGGACGAGCGCTTCAAGCACCTAAGCGCCCCTCGCCTGTCAATGCTGAGCATGATCGAGCAAGGGTTCCGTCACGGCGACCATCGGGTCAGCCTCGGATGGGGCCGCGTCGATTACAAGCACACCTTCGCCAACGGCAGCAACGCAGCTGCGTGGGATGTGCTGCTTCCCGCCGGGTCACAGCTGCCGTTGGCACTTGCACGCGCGGCGCCCACGGCCGCAAATCGGCGAATGCTTCAGAGCGCCAAGCGTTTGCTGCCCGCTGAGGAGGTCGATCGTCTGCGCGGCCTTCGCAAGCGGATCTCACAAGTGCGGGCGTGAGATGTACGCACCTACACAGCTCGACCGGACGAGATGGATCGGCTTGCGCGTTGGGATGTCATCCGACACGAGTTCTTACCACCCCGTCTGTCTCAAGCAGACCTGGCCGCTCACGGAGCCGCCATGATGAACCGCACAAGGCGCTCCGTTTCCGCCTCCAGCGTGCATCCGCGTGCGCGCTCCAGTGCCTTATCGACGAGTTGTTTGCGCAGCTCGGGATCGGCGGCGAGGCGTTGCAGCGCGTCAGCCGCGGCCCGTCCGTCTCCCGACTGCACCAGCAATGCGGAGCCCTCAGCCGCGGCCGGTACTCCCCCGACCGCGGTCGCAACCGTCGGCAAGCCGGCCGCGAATGCCTCGATCAGGACCTGGGGAAAGCCCTCTGTCCAGGAGACGTGCAGGAACATGTGACTTTGACGGTATAGCTCGAGCAGACCCCCGTCGATCGCGACATAGCCACGCAGATCGACCCGGTCGAGCAACCCAAGCTCGCCCAAGCGTGACTGGAGCTGGGGAAGCATGGGACCGTCACCACAGACGACGAGCCGCCAGCGACGCTCCTCCTCCGCCTCCAGCAGCGCAAGGATCTCTGCGAGCAAGAGCGGGTTCTTCTCCGTATCCAACCTCCCGACCGTCAGCACCGTCAGCTCATCCTCGTAAGAACGAGCGCGTGGCAGCTCGGGGGGCACTACATCCTCGGCGCGGACGAGCGAGACATTGATCCCGAGCACACTGCTAGCACGGTTGTACTTGCGCTCGAGCTCGGGACCCACCACCACGATCGCGCGCCGACGAGCGAATAGACTCCAGACGGTCTCCAGAAGATCGGCAGCGACATGCATCCAGCGCTGGTCCGGGCGCCGGCTGCGGATATAGGCACGGGTATCCTGTCGCACCCCCAGAACAAGCGTCCGTCTTCGCAGCGCGGTGATCAGGGCAAAGACCACAGAGTGCGGATATGGCCCGAGCACCCATACAACGTCGACCTCGTCGAGCAGCCGCCAGAAGCGCCAGATCGACGCGAGCAGTGAGCGAGCCACCGACCACGGATGGGCGAGGCTCGTGTAGTGAGGCAGACCGACGAGCTCGGTGTCCTCGTGCAACTTGTAATGCGAGCGCCCCGGTTGCGGGTCCAGTCGTCCTACGAGCACAAGCCGGTCTACGTGGGGACGGAGCGCTTCGAGGAATACGACAAATGCCCTCTGGCCATAGCGATGTACCCCGTCAGAGCGGTACTCGTAGTCGGTGTAGACGGCGAGCCGCACCGCTCACGCAGACTCGTTGTGCAGCGAGGGCGCGAACACTGCGTGCGGGGCCTGCCCGTCCGACTGCTCGGGGGAGCGACCCAACATGCTCGCGAATGCGCCGATAGGCGGACCGAAGCGCACAATGCCGATCAATGTGCCGAAGCCCCAAGCGAAGTGCATCGTCGGCAAGACGACGGTCAGCAGCGCACCCTCGATGCGCTGCTCGCGCTGCACGGCCGTGCTCGCGGCGGTCACCCCGACAGCTAGGAGATAGAAGGCGATGACCGCTTGAGCCGGCCGGCGCAGCAGTCTCGGAAAAGCCACCGCGGCGATTAGGGTGCCAGTTAGCGCGGGGGCGATCAGGTGCGAGCGACGCATGCTGTCAGGGTGATAGCGAAAGGTCTGGGCACGATAGAGGCCGTATCGAAAGTACTGACGTGCCAGGCCACGCAAGGAGTCGCGCGGTGTATATCGCGCAGCCATCTCAGGAATGCAGACGAGCCTTGCGCCACGCGCGAGAAAACGTGCGGCCATCTCAGAATCCTGGTTGATTGGCCAGCGCTCGTCCCATCCTCCGATCTCGAGCACAGCAACGCGGTGCCACACCCCTCCGAACACGCCGGTGTCAAGATCACGCTCCTCTCCGCCGGCCGTGTCATCCTCGCTCCACTTGCGCGAGCCACCACGACCCAGCCATGTGCTCAGCGCAATCGCCACTGCACGCGAAATCGGACCGGTCGGCTGCGGCACCTGTGGCCCACTAACCCACTCGGTGTCCCGTCGCCCTAGACGTTCGATGCCGGCGGCAAGATAACGGCTGGGGTAATACGTGTGGGCGTCCATCCGCGCGACAAACTCGCCGCTGGCAGCGCCCAGGCATATATTGAGTCCGCTCGCCGTGTGCCGTCCAGGATTGTCGAGCACCCGGATGCGGGGATCGCCGGTCGCGAGCTCATCCAGGATCTCACGTGTGCGATCCACCGAGCGTCCGTCGGCGAAGATCAGCTCGAACGTACCGTCCAGCTCCTGAGCCAGCATCGCGGCAACGGCCTCGCGAATGTGATGCTCCTCGTTGAGCACGGGGATCAGCACGCTCACATCCACATGCTCTGTCTCGACAGCTGATGCTGGTGAACTTGAGGCTTGATGGGTGGTCATGCCTAGCCTTGCTTGTTCCGCCCATGTGGACGACGTCGGCGAGAAGCCGAGCGAGGGTTGCGCGCGTCGACAGCGAAGATCGATCATGGTATCCATCGTGCTCTCCCAGCGCCAATCGCAATGAACCATTCAATCGTCCTCTGCTACCACGCCCTGAGCCGCACGTGGCAGGCCGATCTCGCGACCACCCCTGAGCGCTTCGAGCGCCAGCTCGAAGCGCTGGTGGCGCGTGGCTACCGCGGCGTAACCTTCACCGAGGCCGTTAACTCGCCCCCGAGGGGGCGGTCGGTCGCCGTGACCTTCGATGACGCCTATCGTTCGGTACGCGAACTCGGACTTCCAATTCTTAATCGCCTAGGACTCCCAGCGACCGTGTTCGCACCCACCGACTTCGTGGGCTCAGAGAAGCCTATGAAGTGGTCGGGCATCGATCAATGGCTCCACGGCCCGCACGAGCAGGAACTGATGCCCATGTCATGGGAGGAGCTGCGAGGACTCGCGGAGGAAGGGTGGGAGATCGGTTCGCATACAGGTTCTCATCCTCACCTCACAAAGCTCGAGGACGACATGCTCTCAGACGAGCTGACACGCTCAAAGGCCGCCTGCGAGGAACATCTACCCGGTCCCTGCACGTCGCTGGCTTACCCATACGGGGATGTCGATGCACGTGTCGTGACACGAACCGCGAGCGCCGGCTATAGCACCGCCGCGGCGCTGCCGAGCCGGCAAAACTCACGTGAGGCGCTACAGTGGCCACGCGTCGGCGTCTACCACAAAGATGACGATATGCGCTTTCGCTTGAAGGTATCGCCAGTCATCACACGGCTGCGTCGTTCCCCGCTCTGGGATTCGCTTGATTCGCTGCGCCACCTGAGAAACGGCTCAACGCGATGAGATTCAGCGTCGTGATCGCTGCCTATAACGCGGCGAGCACCCTTGGAGAGGCGATCGGCTCCGTGCTGACTCAGAGCTGCCAGGACTTCGAGGTGATCGTCGTGGACGATGGCTCCAGCGATGACACCGCCTCTGTCGCCGCTGGATTCGTCGAGGACGGTCGGGTGCGGGTATACAGTCAGGAGAACGCCGGTCCGTCAGCCGCACGCAACCAAGGCATCGCCCTGGCTCAAGGCGAGTACGTGAGCATGCTCGACAGCGACGACCTATGGCTTCCGAACTACCTCGTCGAAATGGGTCGAGCGTTGGATGATAACCCCAAAGCCGGCTTTTCCTACACTGACGCGTGGGCCCTGGAGGAGACCAGCGGACGATTCCTCAAAGCAACCACGGCGACTTTGCGCCACCGTCCGCGGACGCCGATGTCAAGCGAGCAGTTCATAGCCGCGCTGTTGCGACACAATTTTGTGCACAACTCGGTAACGGTACGCCGTGCGGTGCTCGGTCGTGTCGGCGGCTATAACCCCGATATGTCGCACAGTGAGGACTACGAGCTGTGGCTGCGTATCGTCATTTCGGGCTTTGAGGCGGTGCAAGTCGCCGGACAGCTGGCCATTTATCGAATTCGACCCGGCTCGCTCTCCCACAATGAGACGGCGCTGGCTAACGGGCTGCGCACTGTCTATGAGAGTGTGCTCGAGCTCCACGGCGCTTCACCTAAGGTAAAGGCACTTGCGCAGGCTCGACTGGAAGAGATGGATCGGCGCGCGCGTTGGGATGTACGCATTCGACAGCGTGTACGACGCGAGCTCGGCGAGGCCACTCGCGGGGCACGCTCTCATCGGCGCTTGCGATCGAGCCCACCCACTTGTGTCACCGAAGCCTTCCCGGGCCTCGGTCTGGGCCCAGCCGCCTCTCCCGCAAGCCTTCCAACAAAGTCCAGTCTGTGACACCACGTTCCGAGGATGATCTGCTTCCCCACGCGGAGGCGGAGTTTCCGCGGAGCGAGCTCTCCGTATCGGAGAACGAACCCCCCCCGGCCAGCCTCACTCGCGTGGTCACCCGAGGCATTGGCCTGGCTGGTCTCGGTTATGTGTTCAGCCAACTACTAACGTTGGTGGCCTACGTCGTGCTGGCCAAACTGGCCGACCCGGCCGATTTCGGGCACTTCGCGGCTGGCACGGTAGTTGTGGGCGTAGGCTTCGTGCTAGGTGAGTCAGGACTACTGGGCGCCCTGATCCAGCGCCGCACCGACATCGAGGAGGCGCTGAACTCTGCGTTCCTCGCAACCCTGGCTGGAGGCATCCTGATGACGATGTTCGCGCTGGCTACAGCCCCGCTGATCGGCCTGTACTTCAAAAGCCACGAGGATGAAGCGGTAGCTGCCGTTATGGCAGGATGCATGTTTCTGCGTATCACCTCAGTCGTACCGGACGCATTGCTACAGCGGCGTTTCTCCTTTATGCGCAGGGTGATCATCGATCCGCTCTCGACCGTGGGGTTCGCGGCCGGCGCGATTCCGGCGGCAGCCTCTGGGCTTGGGGTCTGGGCGCTAGTAATAGGAACCTACGCGTCGTTGCTTGTCAATGTCATCTCGGCGTGGGCGTTTGTGCGCTGGAGACCGCGACCGCGACAGGCCAGCGTGCGCATGTGGCGTGAGCTCGCCCGGTTTGGGCGCCCGGTGATGGGAGCCAATCTCATCCGTCACGTCGTTGGCGAACTCCCGGTCCTGGCTCTCGGTCGCTTCAGTGGGGCCAGTGTGCTCGGGCAGTTCACCTATGCCGCAAAGACCGCGGCCCAACCACTGGGGGCGGTGATCAATGCGGGGGGGTATGTGTTGCAGCCGGCTTTTGCGCGTCTGTCCCACGATGACGAGCGCTTCCGATCTGCGCTGCTCAGGTCGTTGCGATGGTTGTGCATCCTCTCCTTTCCCGCCGGCCTGCTGTTGGTGCCCCTAGGTACTCCTCTCGTAGTGTTGGTTTTCGGACCCGAGTGGCGCGAGGCGGGCTATGGCGCGGCAGCCCTGGGTGGCTACTGTGCGGCGCTGTCCTTGGACTCGCTCGCCAGCGAGGCGTGGAAGTCATACGGACGACCCGACATGCTGCCTCGTATGCACGGAACCTCGCTGGTGCTAACCGCTGTGTTCGTCGGCGCATTCCTGCCCTTCGGCCTGGTGGGGGTTACGATCGGAATGTCTTTGAGCGCAATCGGGGTGGCCGCCTATGCCGTGCGAGGAATGAGCCGAGCCATCGGCATCCCTCTCAAAGACCTGGTGCGCGAGATCTGGCCACCGACGATCGCCGCCATCACGATGGCGGCCGTACTGTTCCCACTGGAGCACTTCGTAGTGCATGCCGAAATGCACGGTAGGGTTCTGGGTCTCGTCCTGCTGTCGGTCGAGGCCTTGCTCGGCCTGGTGATCTATCTATCGGCGCTGGCCGCGCTGGTGCCCCAGTCGACGCGAGAGTTCGTGCAAGCAGTCGTTGCCATGATCCGCTCACGTCTCACCAACCGCCGCCCAGACCAGAGCGACACCCTGTGAGAGTGCCTGGCGATTATGTCTAGGGACTTGCCTCAACCCCTGTCCCTCCCTCGCACGTTGGACGGGCCCGACCCGGACGGCCGCTTCTCGGCCGAGACGATGCGCCACCGGATCAAAGTCCTGTTCATGGTGTCCCACCCGACGATCACCCCCACGATCTCCGTCCACGCCAATCTCATGCGCTACCTCGACCGCGAGCGAGTCGAGGTACACGCGGTCTATCCGAGGATGGCTGCCAGACCCTCCTACGTTGCTTCGGGACGCTCCTCCTTCGCCGCCCTCCCGCAGACGCCGGATGTGAGATTGCGACCGTTGGAGTTCGGACCCGTGGGTGGTGCTCCCAAGCCGCAGTTGCTCGCGCAGACCGCACAGGCCGCGCTTCCCGCGCTCCGGGACACGGGGCGCCTGATCCGGTTCATCATCAGCCGGCGGATCGACATCATCCACTGCGAGGAGGGCACACGGAACGCCTTCTACGCCTATCTGCTCTCCCGGGTCACCCCGGCCAGGTGCGTCGTGCACTTCCACCTTGGCTACGGAGACTGGATGTCACAGCCATCGCGCCTGGCCATCCGTCGCGCCGACGCAATCATCTCCGTGTCGGGTTGGACCGGGCGCCAGATCCGCGCCGACGGCGTGCCGGCGCAACGGATCTTCCCGGTGCTCAACGGGATCGAGCTCTCCAACTGGGACCCGGAGGGCGTCGACGGAACGGCGATCCGTCACGAGTTCGGCCTCGAAGAGCAGGACCCGCTCATCGTGCAGGTCGCCCAGCTGGCCGGCTGGAAGCGCCAGCACCTCACGATCGAGGCCATGCCTCGCGTGCTGGAGCGACATCCCAACGCCCGTCTCATACTGGTCGGAGCCGAGACCGCCCGCCTGCGGACCGGCGGCGAGACCTACACCGAGACGCTGCGGCGGCAGGTAGCCGCCGCGGGGCTTGAGCGGCAGGTGATCTTCACCGGGCGCCGGAGCGACGTGCGCGAGATACTCGCCGCCGCCGATGTCTTCACCCTCCCGTCCGTGGGAGAGCCGTGCGCGTTGGCCCTCGTAGAGGCGATGGCGATGGGCAACCCGGTCGTCGCCGTCCGGGCTGGAGGAACGCCCGAGATCGTAGAGGACGGGAAGGCCGGACTGCTCGGGACGCCAGACGACGCCGAGCAGCTGGCGGCGAACCTGCTCGCCCTCATCGACGATCCGGAGCGGCGTCGCCGGATCGGTGAGTATGGCCGCCGGCGGGTCCAGGACTACTTCTCCGTCCAGCGGATGGCCGAGGATGTCGAGTCGGTCTACCGGTTCGTGGCCGGCCCTGGCTAGATGAGTAGTGCGACGGTCGTGACACTGCTCATCTAGACAAGATGGAGCCGGTAGGATGGCGGCCTGCATGAGACGCACCTCTCTGGACTCGCCGGGCGACCGCTTGCGTGTTGTCACTCTTGTCGATTATCTGAGCTGCGTGGGTGGCGCCGAGCATCTTGCGCTGCTGATTGCCACGCGTTTGAATCCAGACCGCTTCGCGTCGACCTTGTGCGTCAGTCGCTGGCCCCACCCAGCGCGCGTAAGTGCTGGTGCCTCGAGTCAGCAGGCGCTCGAACAGTTGGACGCAGCGGGCGTGCGCCTCTTGGGGCTGGGACGGCGGCACAAGGTAGATTTGCAAGCCTTGACTATGTTGGGGCGATTCTTGCATCGCGAACGCGTTGACGTGCTCCACGCCCACAAGTTCGGCTCAAACCTGTGGGGAACGCTGGTAGGCAAAATCGCGCGCGTACCGGTCGTACTTGCCCACGAGCACACCTGGTCCTATGAGGGCCAGTCACTGCGCCGCTTCTTGGATCGCGAGTTGATTGCGCGCGGCGCGACCCGTTTCATAGCGGTCTCGCGTGAGGACCGGCGTCGTATGACCGAGGTTGAGGGAATCGATCCCCGCCACACGCTGTTCATCCCCAATGGCGTGCCTCCCTCAGCGCCTCCGAGCGGACGAGATATACGGGCGGAGCTTGGCATCGAGTCCGGCGCGCCGGTTATCGGCGCAGTGGGAGTGCACCGTCCCCAGAAGGCCCTTCATGTGCTTTTGCGCGCCGCTGCGATACTTGCCGAGGAATGGCCTAGCCTGCAGGTGTTGATGGTGGGTGATGGTCCCGAGCGGGTGGCCCTCGAACGGCTAGCCGGCGAGCTCAGAGTGGTCGATACGGTCAGGTTCTTGGGAAGTCGCTCAGACGTCTCCGACATCCTGCGCGCTCTTGATGTTGCCGTTTGCTGCTCGGATTTCGAGGGCAGTCCGCTTGCGGTGATGGAGTACATGGACGCTGCGCTGCCGGTCGTGGCAACCGAGGTCGGTGGAGTTCCAGATCTCATCGAGCCGGACGTGCACGGACTGCTCGTTCCCCCACGCAACCCATCTGCGCTCGCGCACGCCATAGCGGAGCTACTGCGGGATCCAGCGCGGGCGCGATCCATGGGAGCTCGAGGACAGGAGCGCCGGCGCGCGGAGTTCGACATCGATGTGCTCGTCCACCGCCTTGAAGATCTCTACCTTGAGCTTCTGTCCGACCGGAACCGTCCCTCGCGCTAAAGCGCGTCCCAACAGGCTGTGCGATCCCATGTGAAGGTTGACCTACCTTCACATTTCTTTCAGGCTTTACTTTTTGGGGCGATGGTGCCGCTTTACGCGCTTGCCATCCCGGTGGCGCTTACCCCGAGAGCGTAAGCTGGCGGTCCTCGCGATATGGCGACTCTTGATTGAGCTGCGATGATTGCTCTGCTCTTTTGTCCCAAACGTTTCAGTTTTAGCCGGAGTAGATGTAGTTTCCGTTCTAGCCGGAAACGAAACTAGCGTCGTTTCAGTTTTCGAGGGCTGCGGAGCTGGCGTCTCCGTTTTAGCTGGAGGCGGAATCGGCGTCGTTTCGATCGGCGCGGAGGACGTCACTGTCGACTGCGCTGCGTCAGGCCCATATCCCGCTACTGGAGATTCCTTCTCAAGCGTGTATTCGTGAGCGGCGGCGTTCGCGTAAAGCGGGTTGACTTCGACATTGGCCACACGGGCAACGATGCCGTTTATGCCCGGTTCGATGTTGTCACCTTCGTTGCCGTAGAGATCGTTGTTGTGGAAGACGCTTCCCACGCCAACGCTGCCATTGGTCATCAGCCCATATGTGTCGCAGTGTGAGCCTGCGGCAACTTCACGGCCACAGGGGCTCGTTGTGTTGGAGATGATGTTCCAGGCGATGTTGTCGTTTTCGGTGCCTTCGTTCCCGAGCTCTACGCCACGTCCGTCGGCGTCGATCACATTGTGTTCAATCACCGCAAAGCCGCCACTGCGCAGGAGGATTCCGATGCCTGAGTCGTCGTAGAAGTAAGAATTCGTCACCGTAGTGTGCGTACCCTCGTCGTAGAGGCCATGGGTGTGCCAACCGTTCTCCCGGCCTTCGTATATGTCGTTGGATTGCGCTTCGAGTTCAGCCTTCGTAACCGGATGACCGCAATCGTGGACACGGTCGTGTTCTATCAGGGTGTATTCACCCGTACCGTATGCGTCGCCGACGGGATTGGTCAGGAAGCAAATATTCAGATCTCCGCCGGAGACATCGTCGTAAGTCCAGCTCGTGTGCGCCGAGGCAATCGTTACGCTAGGAAAAAGTGTGTCCTGCCCATAAACGAAATTCAGATGGGTGAAGGTCAGCCAGTCGGCGCCCTTCTCGGTCGTAATGCGTCCATCGAGTGTCGCCGGTTCTTCAGGATTTGTCGAGGCGAGTGTGATTGGTGCACTTTCGGCTCCGTGCGTCTGCCCTTCGGACAGCGTGAAGCCGGCGAAGGTTTGCCCCGATGTGAGACAACCGGTCTGTCCAGCCGAGAGCTTTTCCATCAGGCGCTTGGCGGTTGCGAACGGTGCGGACGCCGTGCCCGCGTTGCTGTCATTCCCGCTGGTCGAGGCGTACAGGCTGCAGGGCGCTGGCGTAGTCGCCGCGAGGGCCGGGCTGCTTGAGAAGCAGGCAATCACGCCACCAATCGCAAGGGGGGCGACGAGCGCGGTGGTGATGAAACTGTAGCGTGTGCGCTTAGCGGATGAGCTGGGAGCAGTTGCCATTGGGTGGCCTTTCGGTAGCCCGACTGACCGCAATAGAGCGGTCTCGCGGCTTTGCGTCCCCGCCTCACAGCGGGTTTGCCTTTATCGAGAGCGGGCCGAGCGACCACGATGGGTCTCCCGCCCCCTTCCCACCTCATCGGCTGACTTGCCCTGAACCTAAACAGACTTAGCCCGGATCAGACATCCGTCTAAACCCATACACGGACTCGCGCTGGGCGACGGGCAAGCGCCACCCAGCTCCAATCAGTCCCCGGCCGGACTCCGATCGGCGACCTCCTGGCGGGCAACCGCGAGCATCGCCGGGCCGATCGCGAGCATCGTCCACAGCAGCTTTCCGTACATCTCCGAAATGAAGAAGTCGGCGACTAGGAGGCCGATCAGCCCCAGCAGCACGCCACGCGCCAGCGCCTCCATCCCAACAGCGCCGTGTCTGGACCACAGGCGCGCTGCCCGGAAGGCACAAATCAGGCTGATGCCAATGATCCCCAGGAATAGAAAGAGGCCTGGGAATCCCATCTCGGCCAGGACCTGGAGGTAGGTGTTGTGGGTGACCTTCGGAGCTGTGGAGAAGATCAGCTCGGATCGTTCGAGTAGCCCTGGCTGTAGAACGTAATTGGCAGAGGCAACAGGGAAATTGCCCACGCCCACGCCACCAACGGGGTGGGCGTCAACCATGCGCAACCCCACTGTCCAAAGATCGGTGCGCCCCGAACCACCGTTGGAAGCAGTCACCCGTTCGCGGGCGGGCAGCGAGGCGATCTGCGTGAAATACAAGAACCCAGAGGCCGCCACCACGAGTAGCAGACACGCCATCGCGGGCCGCCAGCGACCAGCAAGAAACGGGCCCGCAAGCAACAGGGCACCAAGCGCTATCAGGCCGCCGCGAGAAAGGCTCAGAAAGACCCCCGCGGCGCAAAACGGGATTACTGCCAGACCGCCCAATCGCACCGCCAACGAACGTCCCCGCGACAGCAACAGTCCGGCTGCGAGCGCAAGACCGACGATCAGAGCTGCAGCGAGTTCGTTTGGGTCACCGATGGTTCCGGTGGCTCGGCCTTCAATCACTTCGGGGCTGGGTGGCTTGACGATTCCAAACGCCGCCGCCACAAACGCCCCGATCACAATCGCGGCAAGCACGATAACGAGGTCTCGACGCGTGCGCACTGCCGTGAAAGCAATCGGCAAAAGCAGCATGTCGAGGAAGTACCGCGAGATCGCCGTGACTCCTGTGCCCGTCTGCGTAGCCCACAAGAGCGTGAGTGACGCCCACGCCAGGAAGGCAACCATAAGCCAGGTCAATACTGGATACTCGGCGAAAAAATCACGCTCGCGCTGACGAGTTGACAAGCGTGCCAACCAGGCCACGGCCAACAGGAGACCGGCGCCCTTGGACAGACTGAGGCCGCCCGACGTGGGAAGGACCTCCAGGAAGCTGAGGAAGGCGATCATGGCGAATCCCAGCGCAAGATCGGCGAAAACCACGAATGCGAAGACAACTCCCAAGGCTGCTCCCACAGCAATAAGTGGGTTGATTGCCGCGACAAGCCCGATAATCAGCGCCGCCCCCAATGCGCTCGGTGCGAGTAGTCCGCCCCCGCGAGCGCGAGCGATCATCGCCGGCTAGCTGCGGGCAGGGCGCACGCCACGGCTAGGACCCAGCGGTCCCCGGTGCTTGGGCTGAGGAGCTTGGACGTAGTAGTACGCGCTTCCCTGGTTCAGGTCGTCGTCGACAATCACAAGTCCCGTCGGACGGACGCCCTGACGTGACAGCACCTCCCCGAGGTTGACGAGCTGATCGACACGGCTATGGCCCAGACGGCTGACGATCAGCACATCATCCACATTTTGGCTAAGCGGCAAGATATCGCTGACATCGGTAACAGGCGGCGTATCGAAGATCACATAGTCAGCCAGCTCCTTGGCGGGCTCGACGAGTCTGCTGGCAGCTGTCAATAGACCATCGACCAGATAACCGTGGGACCGTCCGGCAAATAGAATCTTCAGATTGCCTTCCTTCCCGTCGAGTGTCACAAGCGCGTCCTCGAGCGTAACGTCCTCCATGAGAACCTCGGCCATTCCCTGCGACGCATCGACTCCGAGTGCACCGGCCAGCGACGGACGCTGCAGATCGGCCTCGATGAGGATCACGCGCCTTCCAGCGGAAGCGATCGTATGCGCGAGGTTGAGGGCGGTGGTTGACTTGCCCTCAGAGGGCATCGAGCCCGTGACCATGACCGACCGTGAGACCGAGGACGAGCCGCGAACGCCGAGTGCCACTCGCAACATGCGATAGGCCTCCTGCGCGGCTGGCGAGAGATCCCTCGGTCGCAGCGGCGTGCGCTGCGAGGAACGGCTGCGCTCACGGGGGATACGAGCAAGCACCGGAAGACGAAAGATGCCGCGAAGTTGCTCCTCGCGACGCACACGCGGGTCCAAGCCCTCTAGGGCGAAAGCCGCGCCGAGACCGATGACAAGGCCGACAATGATGCCTGCCGCGATGCTCAGCTTGGTCTTGGGTGACGATGGTGACGTCGGAAGCGAAGCGAGCGCCTCAACGCTGATCGTGGGGTCGGGCCCCGCAAGCAGCGTCTGCAGCGAGGCGAGCCGTTCGCTCAGCGATCCCACGCCCGTGCGCTGGGATGGAGGTAGAGCCGTCACCCGCACCTGCAGCGCCGGGATGATCGTTTCGAGCTCCCGGTGAAGCATATGCGTCCGATTCTGGACAGTCCCAAGCGCAAAGGCATTTGCGATCGCCTTGGCGCGGGCTGGACTCGACGCTTTGGCAGTGATCGCGATCACGTTGCTCGAGGCTACGGGCGTTGCACTGACCTCCCCGAGCAGGGTGTTTGCTGAGGTGTGGCCCACGGAGGCGGCCGCCAGGGCCCCTACTTCGGGAGTCGTTACAAAGCTAGCCGCGGTCGATATAGCGCCTGTGGGGTTGCTGGAGTTGGTAATGAGGCTCAGGCCGATCAGACTGGTTTCCCCGTTCACCGGCGTGATCAGCAGCTGCGATTCGGCCTGCCATGAACGTGGCGCCAGCTTTGCGTACAGGCCCGCGGCAATCGTGGCCACCAACAAGCAGGCGACTATCAACCGTAGACGTTCGCGGACAACGTCAACGTAGTGCCCCAGCCCCTCGCGCGGGCCCTGGGGCGCGAACCAGTTGGACGTAGAGGAAATTTCGCTATCGCCGGGCATGGCAGACAGCCGCGGATCGGGAGAGCAGCATCGCCACACCGTAGCGGCTGGAGGCGACAACAGCCGCCCGCAATGACACCACCAAGGTGCTTTAAGCGCGCGCTGCCGACATCACATTGATAGGCTCCCGCTGTGCCCGCGTCCGAGAACGCAGCGCTTGAGTCGCGTGTAGACCGCGAGAAGCGCTTCTACAACGAAAAGGGGGGCACCTCGTATCACACTATTCGTCGCTGGATCTGGCGTGCACTGGGTGAGTTTCGGCGCAACGACGAGATCAGCAGCTTCTACGATCCGAGCGGCAAGATTGTACTGGACTACGGCTGCGGACCGGGCTACCGAACGGGATACTTGATCGAGCACGATGCGCTGCACGTGACCGGCATCGATATCTCGGAGGGCGAGATCGAGCAAGCCCGCCTGATGGCCCAGCAAGAGGGTTTTGCTGATAGGACCAACTTCCTGGCAGCCGACGCGCACGCGACGGGGCTCCCCGATCACTCATTCGACTTGATCGTCGGCGACGCGATCCTCCATCACTTGGAGCTTCGCGTGGCACTTGAAGAGATTAAGCGAATCCTGCGACCAGGAGGGCGCGCGGTCTTCCTGGAGCCGATGTGGCACAACCCGATCCTGCGCCTCGGGCGGGCGCTGACGCCTTCGGCGCGGACTCCGGATGAGCATCCGCTCACAACCGCGGACTGGGATCTGTGCGCCTCGATCTTTCCGGGCTTCCGCCACTATGAGCGCGAGTTCTTGTCGATCCCGCTGATGCCCCTAAACCTCGTTCTGCCAGCTCGGGCACAGCGCCGGCTCGCTCGTTGGGTCCGCGCACTTGACGATCGCGTACGGGAACGCTTTTCCGGGACGCGAAAGTATTCGCGTCTCACGTTTCTCATCCTGGAATAGGCGTGTCCCTCCGCAGTTGACCACGTAGTTTCGGGGCACTACGTCGTCCTGATGATCAGCACCGAGCAGGGCGCGTGGTGTGAGACCTTGTTCGGGACCGATCCAAGCAAAAACCGCTTGGCTCCCGTCATCCCCTTGTTGCCGACCACGATCAGGTCTGCGTCACGCTCCTCGGCGACGTCAAGGATCGCATCAGCCGGGTCGCCTTGGCGGGGATACACATTGACCGGGACCCCGGCTCCACGTGCCACCTCGGCGGCGGCCTCCAGCGTCGCGTCGACATCCTCGCGCGGGCTGACTGCCCACTGTAGATCCTCGGGAGCGTCACGGCGCTCCTCGCGCAATCTCTGAGCCGGCACCGGCTCGTAGGCGCACACGAGCTCGAGTGCGGCCCCTACCGCCTCGGCGAGGTCAACCGCTTGACGCACTGCCTGGCCGGCGGTGTCCGAGCCGTCCGTTCCAACCACGATCGATCTGAACATGACCCTCCCTTGGTCGCGGTTCGCGCTGTGAGATCACTGAAGCCGATCGATCATACCCGCCGGCTGCCTGCAACAGGCAACGGGCCGCTCGCATATCGTTCGTCGCTTCAGTGATCGACCTTCACAGCCACGTCCTTCCGGGCATCGACGACGGTCCCGCGACGATCGAGGACTCGATCGCGCTCGTGCGCGCCGCGGAGGCGACCGGCACGCGCGTGATGGTGGCCACGTCGCACGTGAGCTGGCGCTACCCGAACGACGCGGCCACCATCACGCGACTGACGGACGAGCTGAACAAGCGCCTAGGCGAAGAGGGGATCGCCGTGGAGATCCGCCCGGGAGCAGAGATCGCGACGACGCGCACAGAGGAGATAGCGCCGGATGAACTGAAGCGCCTGCGACTCGGCGACGGTCCCTGGGTTCTCCTAGAGCCGCCGTTCACTCCGATCGTTGCCGGCCTAGACGCTGTTGTGGCGGGACTGCAGAGAGCCGGTCATCGCGTCGTGCTCGCCCATCCGGAGCGCTGTCCGGCGCTACATCGCGACCCGCAGATATTGGAGTCGCTCGTTCGTAACGGGGTCCTTACTTCAATCACGGCTGGTTCTCTCGTAGGCCGCTTTGGAGGCGAGGTGCGTCGTTTCGCCCGACGCCTGCTGGAGCAGGACCTAGTTCACAACGTCGCGTCGGACGCCCACGACGCGATCAGGCGTCCACCCGGGATGGCCGGCGAGCTGAGCGAGACAAGGTTTAGTGAGCTGGCGGATTGGCTCACGAACGCAGTGCCTGCCGCCATCCTTGACGGTGAGGAGATACCCGCTCGACCAGCGCGACCGATCGAGAAGCAGATGCGACCATGGCGCGTGCGTTTTGGGCGGCGTTGACCCTCAAGCCAACTTTGTGATCGCGATAATCATGCCAATGAGCACGAACACGACGATTGCGCCCTGCAACCAGATCCACGTAGGTGACATAACAGGCACAGCTTATCGGTATCGCTCGAATGACAGGTGCTGACTCCGGCGACCCCGGGCCAAAGTATCATGCAAGGATGAGAGCACAGTTCAGCAAGCTGGCCGTCCTATGGATACTCGTCGCGCTGACGCTCGTTCTGCTCGCCGCAACGGACGCGCAGAGCGGGACCGCATCTGCACCAAAACCGCCCCTGAGTGGCGTCAATCTCACCGACTTCGCAATCGGCACGTCAACCGCGAAGATTAACCAAGAGATAGCCCGGGCGCAATCGCTGCACGCCCACGTGATCCGCGTCGAATTTCCGTGGTCCGCGTTCGAACCGAATCAGCAGGGCCAAGTAGATCCAAGCGCACTCACCTACAGCGACTATCTAGTCAACCGGGCCTCGGCCGCCGGTATCAAGGTATTGGTGCTCACCTTGAGCACACCGTGCTGGGCATCTTCGGCGCCACCATCCCTACTGGCTGTCTGTACACCCAACACGGGCAGCAGAGCAAATACCTGGCCACCGAGCGAACCGAGGGCGTTCGGTTCGTTCGTGGCGTTTATCGCCGCCCGTTACGGCTCCAAGCTCGCCGCGATCGAAATCTGGAATGAGCCGGATCAGGCTAACGAAGATTATTTGGCCGGACCAAACAAGGCACAGCATTACGCGGCCATCCTGCGTGCGGCCTACCCGGCCATCAAGCGGGCTGATCCGGCCATGACGGTGCTCGGAGGCTCACTCGTCGGCTCCAACGGGACGTTCCTGCGCGCGCTCTATGCCGCCGGCATCAAGGGCTATTACGACGGGCTCGCCGTCCACTTCTACAACCTCACGCTCGCCTCGTTGCGTTATACGCATGAAGTGCAGTTTGCTAATGGTGACTCAAAGCCTCTGTGGCTCACCGAGTTCGGCTGGAGCAGCTGTTGGCCACGACAACGCATCCAAGAGGAACAAGCGTGCGTTACCCCACAAGTGCAGGCAGCCAATATGTCGAACATTTACCGCTCGCTCGCTCGCATCCCGTGGGTTGCCGCCCAGATCGTCTACGAGTTGCAGGGCTCGACCCGGGAGGACTTCGGAGTGTTCGCGGAAAGCGGCGCACGCAAGCCTTCGTTCGCGGCGTTGCGCAACGTGTTCATCTCAGCTTTTGCGAAACCCAGCCCGGTGACGGTGAGCTTGAACCGACACGGCGGCCGCCTCGTCGCCGACGGGTCCGGACCCGTCGGCGACTACATGAGGTTGGAAGCTTTCCGCGGCCGGCACGCGGTATACCGAACCCTGTTCACGCTCAACAGCTTCAACCGCTACTCAGTCGCGCTGCCCAGCCAGTTGGGTACACGCAACCTGGCGGTGCGCGTGTTCCAGTACTGGATGGGCCCAGCCACGGCGGCGGCCGCACACATCTGAGAAACGCGATGCTATTGCGCCCCCGCCAGAGGGCGGCTGCGCAGGCTCCCATCGGCGCGTCACTCTGCGTTGCGGAGCAGCGCGACGATCGTGAGCAGCGCGATCTTCAGATCCAGCGCAAGCGACCAGTGGGCGATGTAGTAGTTATCCCACTCCACACGTTCAGCGAGCGAGGTCTGGCCACGCAGGCCGTGTACCTGTGCCCATCCCGTGATGCCTGACTTAACGCGATGACGGTCTCCGTAGCGGGCGATATCACGGCCGAACAGCTCGACGAACTCTGGGCGCTCGGGACGTGGACCAACCAGGCTCATCTCACCGCGCAGCACATTGAGGAGCTGCGGCAACTCGTCGATCGAGGTGCGGCGCAGGATACGTCCCGCAAGCGTGCGTCGATCCTCACTACCCTCGACGCCGCCGGGGGCTGTATCAACAGGGAGCAGTCCGTCGAGGACCCCAGTCTCGATACCGCCAGGCTGCACCGTCGGCTGGCGAGGAGCTCGCATCGAGCGAAACTTGTAGAGGTCGAATTCGGTCCCGTCGCGACCAACTCGTCGCTGGCGAAACAGCACGGGGCCAGATGAGCTAACGCGAACGACGAGCGCGGCGAGGGCGAGCAGAGGAGAGAGTACGATCAGCAGTAGGGTGGCGGATACGCGGTCGATGACGTGCTTGACGGCGAACTGAACGCCCTTGGGGTTAACGCCCGAGAATGAAAGCAATGGCAGCCCACCGACGGTGTCGTAGCCGACACGGTCGTTGATGGTGTCGAACATGCGAGGCACCACCGACACCTCGATGCCGAGCTCCTGGCAACGCTGAATCAAGCGGCTTATGCGGGCGTCGGCGACAGAGGAGAACGCAACGATCAGGTTGCGCACACCGGTGCGCTCCACGATCATGTCGAGATCCTCGGCGGTGCCGAGCACCGGTACGTCGCGGCCTCCCACCTCAGCGATCGAGCGGGGATCATCATCGAGGAACCCCACAGGAGCCAGCCCGTACTCGGGATGGTGGTCAAGTCGGCGTGCGACCTGGGATCCGACGAGACCGGCGCCCATGATCAGGACAGGCTTGCCCACAAGTCGGCGGCGGCGAGCGAAACGCTGGCTGAACGTCAGCGTGATACGTCCCAAACCCAAAGCCAGTAGCGCAAACAGCCAAGCGCGAAGCCAGTCTCTCTGATTCGGTATCCCACCGTTGACGAGAATCCCGAGCATCGCCACGGTCATCGCACCTACCGACACGGCGCTTATGACCGGGACCACTCCGTCAAGGATCAGGGCGCGTAGGCGTGTGCGGTACAGGCCACGCAGATAGAGCAGCGCCAGCGCTATCGGCGGCAACGCAAGCAGCGGAGCTCGCGACGCGGAGACCTGAAAGGTCGCGCCCGCGCTACCGAGCGCAAGGATCGTGCCCACATACATCAGCAGCAGATCGACGCCTGGGCGCAGGATGCTCCATCCCGTGCCTTCGAGCAGCCATTGCAGCGGCCCTCCGAACTTCCCGCGCTGCAGACTCTGGGGGAAGGGGGCATCGCGCCTGGCCGGCAGCTGGCCGGTCAGAGGAAGTGAGGATGTCTGTCTTGATATCTCCATGGGAGGAATGAGGCCGAGGAGCCCTACGTTCCTTATCGGTCCCTCAACACTACGGCTGTAGCCTCGCGAGTCGCACAGTGAACACGCCTACCAATCCCAGAGTCGCGATAATCCCAACGAGCAGGAGCAGATCGCTACTTGAGATCTCGATCGCGGACGAGGCGCTCGCCGGAGAAGCGAGCGCGCTCGGGTAGACAAAAGCTTGGACTTGGCTGCCGTGCGGGGCAATGGGGCGGGTGGTGGAGGTCGAGCCTGTGCCTACGTGAGGCGTTCGGGTGAGAGCTCGTCCGTGATCGCCGACCCCCACCCCGCCAGTCGTCGCATCAGAGCCACTGGATGAGCTCGAGACGGTGCTTCCACGGCGCGCTCCGGTCGCCCTCTGCGCTCCCGTCGAGCCGTCCGAGCCGGCCCCTCTCGAGCCGGCTCCCCCTGACCCGGTCCCTCCACCGGAACCTTTCAGCAGCGTCGAGCCGATGATCGCCTGTTCGCCCGTGCCCGGGCCTCCGTAACCACTCAGCAGCGGACTGCTGGCGAACGCGGCCAGGGGAACGGTCGCCGTAAGAAAGCCCGCGAGTGTCAATACCGTTGCGATCCTGATTTTGCGCTTCATTCCCTACCCTGGGTTCCCTTCATCGGCTCAAGCAACGCGGTGGCTGCTCTCCTTGCCTGCAACGGATCGGTACATCTGTCCCGATGGCATTCGGCGATGTTGCGCCCTATCTATCTCTGAAGCGCCCCCCGGCGGCGCGCACCAGGACCTCCGACGCCGACCAAACTCGTCCCTACGCTAGCGAATGTAAGAGACAATCTCCAGGCGATATCCCGCAAATTCAAGATCTTTGCGCCGGCGGACTCAGGATCTTTACGAGAGATGTTCAGCCTCAACGAGGATTGCCCGGTTCAAGCCTTCCACGCCGACGCGCTTGCCGGAGCGGACGGTCTCGAGCGCCTGGCGGGTGAGCGGGTCGCGCGGGTTCAGGTGCACCGCCCGCTCCAACAACCCGAGCGCACGCGTGCGTGCTCCGGATTCCGATGCGATCGCACCCAGCTCGAGTGCGGCGTAGGCGTCGTCGGGTACGCGCTCGAGCGCGCGAGAGAACGCACGCTCGGCACGAGAGAAGTCCCCGAAGCGCAGTGCGATGCTGCCCTCCACTAGGTACGCCCGATCGCTCAGAGGATTGAGCTTGGCGGCGTCATCCAAGCGCGCGTAGGCCGCCAGCGGTGCCTTCGGCCAGGTGCTGGCGGCGCTCTGGATCTGGCGTTCGCTCAACCACGGAGCCACCAACGAGGCGATCGCGGCGAGGGCGAGTAGGCCCGCGAGCGTGGAGAGCAATATGCGTGCGACGGGCCGTCTGCCGAGTGAGCGGCCACCAGCGGAGATTTCGCCGGCGCCGCCGGCGGACGCCATGAGAGCGTCCGGTCCGCGGGCGGGCGCCAGCGAGCAGGCGATGCCGAGCAGCGCAAAGGCGGATGCACCGAGACCCGCGAACTCCCAGAACCAGTCGAACGAGCCGTGGACCGTCCAGTAGGCAAAGCCGGCGAGCGCCGCGGCCGCGACCGTCCGCGCGAGCGGATCGGCGCGAGCACGCATCGCGCGCCAGCCCGCCAGGAGCGCCGCGGCAAGACCCACCACGGCCAGCAGGGCCCCGAGCAGTCCCGTCTGGACGAGCGTGCGCAACTCGACACTGTGCGGATAGCGCGGCGTCTCATCGCTGCGCCCGTGGGCGAGGTACTGCTGGGAGAAGTTGTCGGCGCCGATCCCCAGGGCGGGGTGGGCGACGAATTCGTCGAGCGCCACGCGGTAGAAGTCGTAGCGTTCGCTGCCCAGCCCACTAAGTAGACGGTTGCCGGTGCTGTTGTCGGCCGCGTAGCCGCTCTTGAACGTGTCCCAGCCATGACGGACCCGTACCACGGGATTACCCGCCGCCACCAAGCCGCCGGCCAGTATGACGATCAGCGTGGTAATCGCAAGAGCGCCGACACCGCGTCGCACCGTGCGGGCACGCAGAGGGGAGAGCGCGACCCTGCTCTCCACGCGCGAGCCCGCGGCGACCACAAGGCCGACGAGCAGAGAGGCGACGAACATAGCGATGACGGCGGTATGGATCGCCGCATGGGGGCTTTGGGCGGCCTCAATCCGATCGCCGACGCGCAACACGAGCGGCGCGGTTAGCCCGATCCCGAGCGCTATCGGCACGGCGGTGACAAATGTGCGGAGGCGTTCAGGCACGAACCCGAAGACGAGCGCAATCATGACAGGGGTCGCGTATAGCGATCCCCGGCTGAGACTGAGTAGCGCAACATCGGCAAGCAGCACCGCGCCTCCAGCCAGTACCCCACGCAGGGCCCAGGGCAGGCTCCCGCCACGGGCGAGCAACAGCGCCGGCCAGAAGGCCATCAACCACTGGGCAGCATTGGCGTTGGCATAGCCCACCGGGTAGATCAGACGTTCGCCGGTGAGCATGGCGTCAAAGCTCCTGCCTGTGACCGTGTCGAAGTGCACAGCGACATAAACCACCAGTCCAATCAGTGCAAGCGTCCACAGACTGAGCATCAGGCTGGCACTCGCGCCGCGCCCACGCCAGAGGGCGAACAGCGCGAACACCATCAGGTAGAGGAGGGTGCGATTGGCGCCTTCCCATGCTTCGCCTGGCGCGGAGGCCCACAGGATCGAGAGGAAGCTGAGCGCGGCGTAAGCCGCAAGGCAGGCGAGCGCGAGCTTGACGGGGAGCGGTATCTCGGCGAGGTGCAGCGGCACGGCGAGCAACGCGATGGCGAGCAACGCAAGCACGATCAGCGCGCCGGGAGCCCAGTGGGTGAGCGGATAGCCCGCCTGGCTCGTGGCCCACACGACGAATAGAGCGATCGCCGCCAGCGCCGGGATTGCGACCGGCGTCTCGCGCAGCGACACCAGGGGCCATCGCATCATCGTGTTGAGCATATTCGTCGCGATGACGGTTCCCGCAACGAGGACGAGATCGAATCGAGCATGCGCCAATGAGTAGATCGAACCGATCCTCCGGGAGTGTGGATTCGGGTCCTCTCGAGGGCGGGCACATCGATCTCCCGGGACGTACGCACCGATCTTCCGCTAGATTCCGAAGGACTGGCTGCCCAGCCAAATCCACGGCCTAGAGGAGCAAGCACATGGCGAGCACAGCGACACCGACGGGGAGCGAGAACCCGGAGAGCCTGCCGGTCGACGCCATCTCCTACGAGGACCTGTATGCGCGCTGGGAGCGCGGCAACTGGAGCGCGATGGAGCTCGACTTCACAGAGGACGCCAAGCAGTGGCGCGAGCAGTTCACCGAGTTCGAGCGCCAGGCGGCGCTGTGGAACTACGCGCTGTTCTTCTGGGGCGAGGACGCCGTCGCGGACAACCTGTCGCCGTACATCGACGCGGCGCCGAGGGAGGAGCAGAAGTACTTCCTCACCACCCAGCAGGTGGACGAGGCGCGCCACGCGGTGTTCTTCAAGCGGTTCATGCAGGAGGTGTGCGGGATCGGCGATGGCTCGATGCATAGCGGGCTGCAGGCGATCAAGCCGCAGCTGACGCCGGGGTTCCGCAAGATCTTCGACCGCTTGGACACGATGGCCGACGAGCTGCGCGCCGATCGCTCGCCCGCGAAGCTGGCGGCAGCGGTAACGCTCTACCACGTCGTGATCGAGGCGTCGCTGGCCCAGCCGGGCCAGCACTTCATCTGCAGCTACCTCGAAGATCGCGACGTGCTGCCGGCGTTCAGGCAGGGGATGCAGAACATTGCGGCCGACGAGCAGCGCCACATCGGCTTCGGCGTGAAGCTGCTGGCGGACCTGAGACGCGAAGACCCGGTGGGCGTGCCGAAGGCCGTCGCGAAACTGCTGCGCGAGGTGACGCGGTACACAGCGCAGGTACTGATGCCCCCGGGCTGGGACGAAAGCTACATCACGGTATTTGGCGCCACGTACGACGAGGTGGGCGTGGAAGGTCTGACGTCGATGACCACCAAGCTGCGCTCCGCCGGCCTGTCCGCCGAGAGCTTGCCGGGACCCCCCCTGCTGCCGCCGGGACTGTCGCCAATCGAGATATCCCAGCGCGGACGCGAACTGGCCAAGGCGGGCGTGATCGGCGTACGCGAGGGGCCCAGCAAGCGCGATCCCGAGACCGTGGCGCTGCTGTTCGACACGATCCGCCGCCAGGTGAACCCGAACCACGGGCTCAAGCGAGCAACCACTTTCCAGTGGGAGTTCACCGACCCGGACGTGGCGAGCTGGCACCTGCGCGTCGATAACGGGTCGAGCACCGCCGAGCAAGGCGTCGTGGCGAGCCCCGACCTGCGCCTGAAGATCACCTACCAGGACTTCGTGGACATTGTCGGCGAACGGCTCGACCCGCTGAGAGCCGTGGCTACCGGCAAGCTACGCCCGCGCGGCAACCCGCTGGCGATGAAGCGGCTGACGCAGGTGTTCCCGCGCGGCTGAGAACGGTTTCTTTCCCGCGGAGTACATGGATTTATTGGAGGGCTGCGAGCGCCCGCGCGACGGGACGCGGGCATGGCTGGAGCTGAATCTCTCAGGCGCCCGTCCGCGCGCTATTCAAAGCCGAATTCGCCGCCGCTCCCGGCGACGGAGCGTGCTGGGCTGGACGCGGCGGACGTCACAGATGACGGCCCTGCGCTGCCGACGCGCTCGGGACTGAACTCGGGCGCGGCCACTTCGGCGGTGGGGGCTGCGGTATGGGCGCGCGGGTGACGCGGACGAGCGGCTACGGATCTCCGACGGTCCCGACGGTCTCGCTCCGCGTCCACGTGCACACGCGCGTAGGACACCCCGAATGGAGCTTGCGAGAGCACCGAGGCAGCGACCGGCAAAGGCGCGAGCGCGGCAGGAACGGGAGGGCCGCCTGGGCTGGCATGGGCGTGGCTGCCGAGCGTGGCGTAGCCAGCTCCGAGCAAGATCACCGCTGTGACCGCTAGCTTGACGGTGAGCGAGCCGGCGAAACCGCCCCAACCCCCTGCGCCGAGCTTGCCGCCGACACGCGACACACTCGAGGCGAGACGTCTCGCCGGAGCACCGGCCGCACTCGGGCGGCGTCCCACCGTGGCACTGGGCCCTCCGCTGGACGTGTCCACGTCGAGCGCCCTCGTACCGGCCGCGGCGACCGTCCCCTTCCCGCCGGCGAGGACGAGCCGGGATAGCAATGGCAGGGGCAGCACGGAGGCGAGGCCACGCAGCGAGGCGACGTGAGCGCGGCAGGCTGGGCACTCGCGGCAGTGGGCTACAGCAAGGGCATGACGCTCGCCCTGCGGGTCGAGCACGCCGAAGGCGAACGCGCGCATCAAAGAGGACTGCTGTTCGCACCAGCCTCCCGCCTTGATCGTGTCGAGCAGGCGTCCAACCTTGCTCGCCACACCGGGCCGTCCGGGGCCGGCTCCCTCCATCAGCTTGCGCATACGTGCATCACTGACGCCCATGCGCTCGGCGGCCTCCGCCCGAGAGAGGCCCTGTAGGTAGCAGAGCGAGGCGGCTTCGCACTCACGGGCGGAGAGGCGCGTACGCAGCGCCTCGAATACCTGCCGCAGGCGCGTGCGGTCATCGAGCTCGGCTGCCAGGTCCCGTGCGCCGGCGTCCACCCACGACGGGAACGAACCCATTTCCCCTCCCTCCACAACCCCGGCACGACTGGCTGAGCGGTGCTCGTCGATGGCACGGCGAAACGTCACGAGCACCAGCCAGGCTGACGGGTTCTCGACCGCCTCGCCCGCGAGCACGGTTGCATAGAGACCGTGCCAGGCCTCGGCATAGCATGCCTCCAAGTCGGCTGGGTCGAGCACGATGCCCTCGGAGCGCAGCCGCGAGCGGACGACCGCGAGCACCTTGGAGCGCAGGACGGCGAAGTCCTTGTGCAGCAGGCGCTCCGCGCGATAGCGGCTCAGGCGAGACCCCCCTTGCCGGGGGACAGGCGGGCTCATCCGATGTGAAGATCACGAATCGTGTGGATCATCCAACGAGATCCATCGGATATCCGGGCGAGGAGGCGCAGTCCGCGGATAGGCTTTCAACCAATCTCCGGGCCATCCACATCCAACCCCCAGCCCTCACTCCCGACGCGCGCAGAGATCCTGGGCGTGCCGCTAGCCGTGTCCGACTACGACGAGGTCGTCAAGTGGATGGACGCGATGGTCGCCACCAATACGCGCGGCTGGTTGACCGCGGCGGCAGTGAACCTGATCATGTCGGCCCACGACGAGCCAGCCACGATGCGCGCGATCGAAGGGGCCACGCTGGCGGTCCCCGACGGCCAGCCACTCGTGTGGGCACTGCACTTGCTCGGGCACGCGAACGCGACGCGCGTGTACGGGCCTGACCTGATGGAGCACTACTGCGCGCACGCCACCACGGAAGGCACGCCGATCTATCTCTACGGAGGGCGCTCGGAGGAGGCGCTGGCGCTGCTCACCGACCGGCTATGCGAGCGCTTCCCGGGATTGCGCATCGTCGGCGGATGGTCGCCCCCGTTTCGTCCGCTCACGACAGAGGAGAAGAATCGTGTGGTGGCCGAGATCGACGGATCGGGTGCAAAGGTGGTGTGGGTGGGCACGGGCCAGCCCAAGCAGGAGCTGTGGATGAGCGAGATGCGCCCGTGTCTAGCCGCCCCGCTACTCGTGGGGGTGGGCGCCGCATTCGACTTCCACGCCGGCATCGTCTCCCAGGCGCCGCACTGGATGCAGCGCAACGGGCTGGAGTGGCTGTATCGACTCTCGCGCGAGCCACGGCGGCTGTGGCGGCGCTACGCCTCTCAGAATCCACGCTTCGTGGTGGGCTTCGCCCGCCAGTACTTGCGCGAGCGCCGCGCACGCACCTGACGCGCAGCGTCCTCCTCGCGCTCGCCTTGCCCCAGTCGCGATCCGGGGGCTGCGACCGCCATCATGGGGACAAGCGCGGTCCGATGGCCGATGCGGGGGGTTGGGGCGAGCATGAGCGCCGATAACCTCTGCCCTGCGATGAGCGACTCTCACATCAGCGCCGACGTCTCTGTGATCGGCCTCGGGCGCGTCGGGCTGCCGCTCGCGCTGTCCTTCGCCGACCGCGGTCTCAGTGTGATCGGGATCGACAACGACCAGGCTCGGCTCGAATCGGTGCGCGCGGGGGCGATGCCCTTCGAGGAGACCGGCGCCCAGGAGCTGCTCGACCGGGTGGTCGCTAACGGGCGCCTATCGCTGTCGGAGAGGGTGGTGGACGCCGCGAGCGCTAAGCACATCGTGATCACACTCGGCACTCCCTCCTTCTCGCACATCGAGATCGACATGCGCGACATCCGCTCTGCACTTGACGACCTGCTCGGAGCGCTACGGCCCGGTCACGCGCTCACGCTGCGCTCAACCGTGGCACCCGGGACGACCGACTTCGTGGCGGGATACCTGGCAAAGCACCGTGGCTTTGAGATTGGGGAAGACGTGTATGTGGCGCATGCCCCCGAGCGGATCGCCGCCGGGCGCTTCCTGGAGGAGATCGACTCGTTGCCATGCATCGTCGGCGGCGTCGGCCCCCGCTCCGGCGAGGTGGTCGCCGAGTTGTTCGGCGTGTTCGGCGCGCCGATCGTGCAGACCACCCCCGTGCAAGCTGAGCTCGCGAAGATCTGGGCGAACATCCTGCGCTACACGCACTTCGCGCTGCCCAACCTGCTGATGATGGACTGCGAGCGTTACGGCGCCAACGTGTTCGAGGTGATCGACCTCGTCAACCGGGACTACCCGCGCGGCGGCCTGGCCCAGCCCGGACTAACGGCCGGGACGTGCCTGCGCAAGGACTTCGCTTTCTCCGAGGAGCGCTCCAATGCCCCCGGGATGCTGCTCGCGGTGTCGCGTGTGAACGAGTCGGTGCCACTATTCCTCGTCGAAGGCGTCAGACGTCGGCTCGGACCAGCCCACGGGGCGCCAGGCGTCGGCTCGCTCTCCGGGCGCAAGGTGGCCGTGCTCGGGCTTGCGTTCAAGGCCGACACAGACGACGAGCGGGACTCCCTCGCCCACAAGCTGATCCGGCTACTCGAGCGTGAGCTGGCGGACGTGGTGGCCCACGATCCGCATGTGTCCAGCCCAACAGTGTCCTTCGAGGAGGCCGTTCAGGACGCCGACATTGTGGTCGTAGCGGCCAACCACACCGAGTTCTGCGAGCCGGCAGCGCTTGCGACGATCGCCCAGCGAGCCAGTGGCGACTGTCTGGTCGTGGACCCGTGGAACTGCTGGGGCGCGGGCCAGGTGTTCGCCTACGCGAGCGAGCTGGCCGCGCTGGGAGCGCCGAGCGCATGAGCTGCCACAAGACCTCCGCACGCGCGTGGGTAGCGACGATCGCGATCCACCCACGAGTCTCACCGCTCGCCACGGGCGGCACACGATGAGCCGAGTACTCGTAACGGGCGGCGCTGGGACGATCGGCGCCGCGGTCGTCAGGCGGCTGTTGGCCGACCCGGCGTATGAGGTGCGCGTCTCAGACCAGCGCCCCGCCCCGCAGTGGATGCGTGAGGGTTGCGAGGTTCACACCGGCGACCTGCGCGACCTCGAGCAGGCGCGCACCGCGATGGACGGCTGCCCGCTCGTGATCCACCTGGCGGCGATCGTCGGTGGGATCGGCAACTTCCACAAGCTCCCGTACACGCTGACGGAGGTCAACAACGGCCTCTACAACGCTGTCTACCGCGCCGCGCTCGACACGGAAGTCGAGCGCTTCACCTACGTGTCCTCCTCGATGGTGTTCGAGCGCGCCACCGAGTTCCCCACGACCGAGGCCCACCTGCCCGATTGCCCCACGCCGCAGTCCGCCTACGGGTACTCAAAGCTCACGGGCGAGGTGTACGCGCGCGCCGCCCATTCCGAGCACGGACTCCCCTTCACCATCTGCCGCCCGTTCAACGCTTACGGCCCCGGCGAGCTGCCGGATCCCGAGCCGGGGATCGCGCACATGGTGCCCGACCTGATCAAGAAGGTGCTCTCCGGACAGCGGCCGCTTGAGATCTTCGGCTCCGGAGAGCAGACGCGCACGCTCACTCACATAGACGACATCGCCGACGGAGTGGTCACGGCGATGGCCTCTCCCGCGGGCCTCAACGAGGACTTCAACATCTCAGCCTCGCACGAGCTGACCGTCGCCGAGACGGCGCGAATCATCTGGGAGGCGTGCGGCGAGGATCCGGGGAAGTTCGCGCTGAAGCACTTGCCGACGTTCGAGGTCGATGTTCCCCGGCGCTGGCCCTCGGTGGAGAAGGCCAGGCAGCTGCTCGGCTGGGAGGCAAGGATCGGGGTGGAGGAAGGCATCGCCTCGACCGTACGCTGGCTGCGCACCCTGAAGGGCACGCTGGCCGGCGCGGCGCTCTGACGGCGACGATAGATAGGGTCCCCGCCATGAACAACAAACGCTCCGCACTCGTCACCGGGATCACCGGCCAGGACGGGTCCTACCTCGCCGAGCTCCTGCTCGAGCACGGCTACGACGTGCACGGGATGGTGCGCCGCGCCTCCACTGAGAAGTTCGACCGCATCGAGCACATCCGCGAGCGCATCACCCTCCATCAAGGCGATCTGCTCGATCAGCGCTCGCTCGTGGACGCCATGCGCGCCGCCAAACCGGATGAGATCTACAACCTCGCGGCGATGTCCTTTGTGGCGGTCTCCTGGATCCAGCCGACGCTCACCGCGGAGTTCACCGGCACCGGCGTGACGCGCATGCTCGAGGCGATGCGCGAAGTGTGCCCGCAAGCGCGTTTCTATCAGGCTTCCTCCAGCGAGATGTTCGGCAAGGTGCTCGAGGTCCCCCAGACCGAGACCACCCCCTTCTATCCCCGCTCCCCGTACGGCGTGGCCAAGGCATACGGCCACTTCATCACGGTCAACTACCGCGAGTCCTACAACCTGCACGCCACCTCGGGAATACTTTTCAACCACGAGAGCCCTCGCCGCGGGTTGGAGTTCGTAACGCGCAAGATCACGTGGCACGCGGCCGCGATCAAGCACGGGCTCGCCAAGGAGATCCGGCTTGGCAACCTCGACGCCGAGCGCGACTGGGGCTATGCCAAGGACTACGTCGAGGCAATGTGGCTGATGTTGCAGCGCGACGAGCCCGAGGACTATGTGATCGCCACGGGCGAGTCGCACTCGGTGCGCGAGTGCTGCGAGGTCGCCTTCGACGAGGCCGGGCTCGGCGACTTCGAGCAGTACGTCACGATCGATCCCGCGTTCGTGCGTCCCGCCGAGGTCGACCATTTGATCGGCACCCCCGCCAAGGCCGAGCGCGATCTCGGCTGGAAGCCGCAGACGACCTTCGAGCAGTTGATCCGCCTGATGACGCGCTCCGACATCGACCTGCTCGCGAGCTGACCCCTACGAATGGTCGCCCTGGCGCCCACCTGCTCGCGAGCTGAGCACCGTCGCGACGAGATGACAGCCGCGCCACGATCGTGAGCGTCCCCCTATTCGACACGTCCGCCGCGCTCGAGCCACTGCGCGATGAGCTGCGCGAGGCGGTCACGCGGGTACTCGACTCCGAGCGCTACATCCTCGGCCCGGAAGTACAGGCGTTCGAGCGCGAGTTCGCCGCCTACTGCGGTGCGCGACATGCCGTGGGTGTCGCCAACGGCACCGAGGCCATAACGATCGCGCTGCGCGCGATGGGTGTGGGCCCTGGCGACGAGGTGGTGGTGCCCTCATTCACCTTCTACGCCTCCGCCGAGGCAATTCCGCCGACCGGCGCCACCCCCGTCTTCTGCGACGTCGACCCACAGACCTTTTGCATCAACGCGGAAACCGTCGCGGAGGTGCTCACACCACGCACGAAGGCGGTGATCGCCGTGCACCTGTTCGGCAACGTCGCCCCGGTCGATGAGATCGAGGAGCTGGGTGTGCCGGTGCTCGAGGACGCCGCGCAAGCAGCCGGCTCGCGCAGCGCCCACGGCCGTCCAGGCACGTTCGGGACCGCCGCCACCTTCTCGTTCTTCCCCTCCAAGAACCTCGGCTGCTTCGGCGATGGGGGCATGATCGTCACCAATGACGCGCGCGTCGCAGACGATGCGCGCGTACTGCGCTTTCATGGCTCACGCGACAAGGTCTCCTATCAGCTACTCGGCTACAACTCGCGTCTGGACGAGCTGCAAGCGGCGATCCTGCGTGTGCAGCTCCCGCATCTCGACGGCTGGTCCGACGGGCGCCGCGAGGGCGCCGTGCACTACTCCGAGCTGGGACTCGGCGAGCTCGTGAAGCTGCCGCGCCCTACGATCGGCTCCGCGCCGGCGTGGCATCTTTATGTCATCCGCCACCCCAATGCCGACGCTCTCGCGGCCGCGCTGAGCGACGCGGGCATCGGCTGTCGCCCCTACTACCGGACGCCCGTGCACGAGCAACCCTCCATGAGCGCGTGGGGGCAGGGACTCACGCTGCCCGGCACCGAGGAGGCGGCCCGTACGCACCTCGCGATCCCGATCAGCCCGGTGCTCTCGCGTGAGCAGGCCGAGCAGGTCGTCAGCGCCGTACGCGACGCGATCTAAGCCGGCTCTAGCGCAAGCCGGTTGGCCGCTGAGAAGCGCGATAGCCGTCAACGCTCGGCACACGACGTCATCCGCGGACTAGGTGGACTAACGCCAGCGCTCGAGCAGATCTTGCTCGCGGACTTCGCGCACCACGCGCGCCGGCACGCCCATGGCGACCGCGCGCGCGGGAACGTCGCGCGTCACCACGGCGCCCGCCGCCACGAACGCCTCTTCGCCGACCTCCACTCCCGGTGTCAACACGACGCTGCCGCCGACACGACAGGCGCGCCGCAGAGTCGCCCCGCGCAATTGCACATCCGGACCATGGCGGGCCATCGTGTCGTCATTTGTCGTGCTTGCTCCCGGACCCACGAACACGTCGTCCTCGATCTCCGTGAAGGCCGTCAGATAAACGCTCGTCTGCACTTTCACACGCGCGCCGATCACCACGTCATTGTCCACGACGCTGCCCCGGCCAATCACCGAGCGCTCGCCAATTCGCGAGCGCTCGCGCACGTAGGACTGGTCCCCGAGGATCGCCTCGGCCGCGATGCTCGCCCCCGCGAACACCACCGCGCCCACGCACACCGTCACGCGCTCGCCGAGCTCCAACCCGCCGACCTCACCCTCGGCGGACGATCCGCGCGCGAGGCGCGGACGCTTGCCGAGCACCGCGTGATCCTCGATCACACAGCCCTCACCGATCACCGTTCCCGCGTGCACCACCACGTGCGATCCAAGCGACACGCCGTCGCCGATCACAGCATTGGCGTGCAGCACCACGTGTGCTCCGAGCTCGACATCCAAGCCCAGACCAACGTCCTCGGCGACGACGAGACCGGGCGCGCGCGGATCTTGCCTCAACACGACATTCCCTCCACGGGAACGACCCATCCTCCCCAAAAAAAATGCCCTCCGCGACGACGCGCGGCGACATCACTCACAGTCGCACCACGTTGTCCGCACCACTCCCTCTGGTCACCCCACGCAGATCGACCACGATCCGCGCACGCTGGACGACCAGCTCGTAGTCCACCCCCGGGTGCACCGTCACGATCAGCGCGAGGTCCGCATCGCTCAACGCCTGCTCCACCGGCACGCTTTCCAGCGTGAGCTCGGGGATCGCCGCCACATGGGAGTCGTGATAGCGCAGCTCCGCGCCGAGCTCCCGCAACAATTCGAGGATCTTCAATGCCGGCGACTCGCGCACGTCGCCGACCCCCGACTTGTAGCTCACGCCGAACACCGCGATGCGCGCACCCTTCACAGCCAAGCCCGCGTCGTTGAGCGCCCGCTGCACCTTTGCCACACAGTGGTAGGGCATCTGCTGGTTCACCTTCCCCGCCAACTCGATGAACTCGGTGCTCATGTCGAACTCGCGCGCTCGCCAGCTCAAGTAGAAGGGGTCCACGGGCAGGCAGTGCCCGCCCATACCCGGCCCCGGCTCAAAGCGCATGAAGCCATACGGCTTGCTCGCCGCCGCCTCCACGACCTCCCAGATGTCGATCCCCATCCTGTCCGTCAACATCGCCAGCTCGTTCACGAGCGCGATGTTCACCGAGCGGAAGATGTTCTCAAGCAGCTTCGTCAGCTCCGCCGCCTCGGGGCTCGACACGCGCACCACCTCGTCGCACACCAGCTCGTACAGCGCCTGCGCGCGATCCGCGCACGCCTCAGTCAGCCCGCCCAACACCTTCGGCGTGGTGCGCATCGTGAAATCCGTCCTGCCCGGGTCCACGCGCTCGGGGGAGAACGCCAGATGAAAATCCTCCCCGGCGGTCAATCCCGACTCCTCGAGCAACGGTGCCACGCGCTCGCGCGTCGTGCCCGGGTATGTGGTGGACTCCAGCACCACCAGCTGACCCGCCTCAAGCACGCGGGCCAGCCTGCTCATGCTGTCCACCAACGGGCCCAGGTCCGGCTCACGGTTGGCGCTCAGCGGCGTGGGCACGCACACGAGCACCGCCTCCGCCCGCCCCAGCTCCTCGTAGCGCGTCGTAAAGCTCACCCGATCGAGTACTCCCCGCAAGCGCTCCGAGGGGATGTCCTCGATGTAAGACCGCCCCTGCTCGAGCTGCTCGACCTTGCGCGCATCGACATCCACCGCCACCACATCGCACCCCTCCTCGGCAAACGCCACCGCGAGCGGCAGCCCGACATAGCCGAGCCCGATGATGCCGACGGTCGTCATCTGCTCAGGAGTCTATGTCGGGCTGCC
>Ga0208357_1000205_pt1 | contig 48818 bp, 49 predicted proteins | sample NGESurdeep092012_6_FD_184487 | JGI IMG/M metagenome (GOLD analysis project Ga0208357, IMG submission 184487) | Arctic peat soil microbial communities from Barrow, Alaska - NGEE Surface sample F52-2 deep-092012 (SPAdes) | ecosystem: Environmental > Terrestrial > Soil > Wetlands > Peat ...
GACAGCGTGCATGGTGAGGTGTTTGCGGCCTTGCCGGTGTCAGACGCCGCTCGGGCGGAGGCGCTGGCGATGGTGGTCTCGGCGCTGGTCGTGCATCACCCGGATTGGTTCAGTCGTGACAGCGGGATGGTACGCAATCATTTGACCGGGGAACGCTGGGACAGTGGGGCGGTCGATCCGCTGGAAGTGGCGGGGCGGCTGGTGCAGGAGGATTTGTGCCTGATCCAGAACGATGCCGAGGGGCCGGTGTTTACCGCCGCCGTGCTGTGCTTTCCCAGTCGTTGGCGGTTGCTGGATAAGATCGGCAAGCGATTGGCGGATGTGCATGGGCCGGTGCCGCTGTATGCCGACCGGCTGGCCGCGCTGGCGTCGTAGGCCGCCTGGAAGTCACCGGCCGGCGACCACACCAGCGGGATGTCCTCGCCGTCGATCACCTGGCGGAACCAGGTCCGCTCGACCTCGGCCATGTGCCGCACGAGGCCGAGAAGCGACAGCGTGGACGGCGGCATCGACTGGCGGCGCAGCTCCTCGTCGGAGAGGCCGTCGCACTTCATGGCGAGCGTCGCGCGGTGATAATCGAGGAATCCGCGCAGCATCTCGCGCTCCCCGGCGATGACCGGCGGGTCGATTCGCTCGGTCGGCATCGCTGGCTCCCTCCTACGGGCCCGCTGCGGGGCAGCCAGCGTACGGGACGTGGCCGAGGTCGGCGAAGCCGGGCAGGCGGATACTGGCGACCCGGCCGGACTGGTCGTAGTCGAGGGTGAACTGGACCGGGAACGCGCCCGGGCACCTGACGAGCACCTGGAAGGTGACCGTGAACCACGTGCTGGCCCCGGCCGGCAGCAGATTATCCGGCGGCCCAGTTCCGGCCGACAGCTCACCGCAGGGTCCCCAGGCCTGCGCGATCGCCGCCAGGCCGCCCATCGGCACGACGGCCTGGACCCACAGCAGCCGCACGCCTTCCGCCGACTCGTTCGTCACCTGCACGCCCAGCTGCAGCGTGTGGCCGACCTGCGCTGAGCACTGGCGGAAGGACTGCGTCACGGAGCCGGCCACCAGTGCCGCGGGCCGGGGCAAGGAGCCTGCCGCAGGGCTGCTGCGCGCGTGCCGGGCCCCGGCCGCGTAGCCCACGACCAGGCCGGCGAGCAGGGCCGCGGCAGCGAGAATCACGGCGGTCAGCGACGGCCGCCACGGCGGGACCGGACGGCGGTGGCCCCCCTGCTCCAGCACGTCCTCGCCAGCCGTGGACCCGGCAGCCCACGGCGGGACGTCGCCTCGGGGCGGTCCGCTGTCATCCCGGCCGGTCACCTAGCCAACATAAATCAAAGCGGGCGCGGCGTCGTGATCCATCCTCGGCCGCCAGCGCCGTGTCACCGGCCCCGGCCGCTGGCCGCGGCTGAGGGGGCCATGTCGTAGGTGATCAGGTCGCTGCGCGCCGACTACCCCTCGAACTTCGCCGGGGCCACCAGCAGTCCGGCCTCTGCGGCGCCAGCGTGCAGCCGGCGGTCCCAGACGGCGACGACCAGGTCGGGGTCGCCAATGGCCAGGGCGCTGGCCAGGTGCACAGCATCCGCGCCCCTGAGCGCGTGCGCACGGGCCAGCCGGCCGGCGTGCTGCTCCACGGCCGCAGTGAGCTCGACCGGACGCGTGGCCCGCCAGTAGTCGTCCCACGCCTGCTCGGCCAGGCCCAGATCGTCGTCATCGAGATCATGATTGCGAGCGGCGGCGGCGAGCCTCATCTGTACTGAAATTCCCGGGAGCCCGCGGATCAGGCGCCGTCGGGGAAGCCGCCGCGGTGCGACACCATGGGAGAGTGCGGCAGCGCCGCCACGGCGTCGGCGACCAGCGACCTGGTCTGAGTCACGTAGGGCGGGTGCGCGCGCCACCCGTCGGGATAGGGGACCAGTCCCTGGCCGAGCCGGGGCTGACCGGCGTCCCGCCGGCCGACCAGGTCCGCTAGCGCCGACCGCAGCCCGGCGATCGCGGCTGCGCCAAACCGCGCCCGCCACTGCTCCTCGACCGCCGCCAGCCGCTGCCGGCACCGGGCCTGGGCCTGCTGGCCCCGGGGGGTGAGCCGGGCGAGCCGGGCCCGGCCGCCGACCGGGTCTGGCTCCACGACCAGGCAGCCGTGCCGCTCGAGGAACTTCACCGACACGGCGACCGCCTCCGTCGAGACGCCGGTCAGGCCGGGCAGGTCCCGGACGCGAACAGCCTGCTCGCCGAGCACGCGCAAGGCGTTGGCGCTGATCGCGAGCGACAGCCGGGACTCCCGCTCGAAGTCGATCGTGAACGCCAGCAGCACCTGCGAGAGCAGCGCGGACAGATCCAGCGGGCCCGCATGCGCCAGGGCGCCTGCATCGCGGCGAGGCGGCCAGCGGGCCTGGTCCTGCCGCGAGACGCCGGCCACCGGCAGGTAGCGCGGCAGCTCGACGTCCAGCTGGGCGGCGATGGCGCGCAGCGCGGCCGCGAGCCTCCCGGCGTCCGCCGCGCCGAATCGCTCGTGCCAGCGCTCCTCGATCAGCCCCGGCAGCGGTGACCAGACCGCCTGAGCCTGCCGGCCGGCCCGGGTCGGCCGGACGACCCAGTCGCGGCGGGGCGGAGCCGGCCGGGCGTCCGCCGGATCCGGCTCGACGACGACGTACCGCCACCGCTGCAGGCCGGCCAGGTTGGTCAGGCGCGCCTGCTCCTGGAGATCTCGCAGCGGCGTGCCGTCCGGGTCGACAAACCCAGGAAGTTGGCCCACATGGCCATCGAGACCAGCCACGGCCCCTGGCCGGACCGGGCGGCTGGTCCCCGCGCGGTGCGGTGCGGCAGCTGCTGCTCGAACTCGTTGTCCAGCTCGATCGTGAACGCGACCAGCAGCAGCTACAGCAGCGTCGGCAGGGACAGCTCGGCGGCCGCAGGTCCGCCGTCAGCTGGCATCGGCGATCGCGGCGATGACGCCGTAGGTCAGGTGGCGCGGGTGCAGGAGCAGCGCCCTGGCCACCTGGCGGATCGCGAGCCGCCGGGTCGTCAGCAGCTGCTGGCTGTGACGCCACGCGCCGAGCTCGTCCTGCCCGGCGCGCTCGGCGACGGCCCGGCGGAAGCGCCGGGCGTCGCCGCCGTCACTGCGCCACGCCGCCAGCCACGCCCGCAGCTCCGCGTCGCTGTCCGGGATGGTCCAGTTCATCAGCTGCTCGGCGATCTGGCCCGCCGCGTCGATGACGAAGGCCAGCTCGGTGCCGCCGTTGACGCCATGGACCCGGCCCTGGCTACCGCGCCCGCGCCGGCCTCCCGAATGGTGAATGCTGGCCGAGTTAAATCCGGCGCCCACCGCCAGTGCCGCCACCGCGTGCCCCGACTCGTGCCAGGCGGTCCGGACGGCCGCCGCCCGGGCGGGCGCGAAGCTGGCAAAGCTGCCGGAGTCGTAGCGCTGCCGGATCCACTTGTCGTGCACGACGGACTCGTCGTCGTAGCGGGCGACCCGGCGCAGCTCCGCTTGCAGCTGGGCCAGGACACGCTGCTCGGACGGCGTCATGCTCCTATCTTGCTAGCTCGCCGCCGCGCCCGTCAGCTGGTCACCGGCCGCCGGCCCGCTCCCAGTCGTCGGCGAACTCCCGCAGCCGGACGGCGGCTCCAGCCACCGGATGCCCGTGGCCGACGGCCAGGCCGAGCAGGAAGGCGGAGATCGTCGCGGTCGGCTGGTCTGCCGACCTGGCGACATGACCGGCCAGCCCGAGCACCACCCCGGCCGCGTCGTCCCAGTCGATGCCCAGCTCCGCGCAGGCCGACTCGGCCCACTCGGTCACCATGTCATCGTCGTCCATGAGCCGCCTGCCGCCCCTTCTGCCAGTGCCGACCGGGGACTGGCACCGCGCCGCGTTACCCGCAGGTATAGCCCGGGGCGGTGCCGGGCCCCGTCGCGATATGGAGCACCTCAGACAAGGATGCTCCCCCGCCCGAGGGGCGGGGGAGCATCAGGCCTTGCTAGCCGGGGCCCGTGGTGGCTGGCAGTTCCCCACCTGGGACCGGCGCCGTGCTCAGTGCAGTGCCCGGGCGGCTGGCGTTGCGCCGCTGGCCGCCCGGGCAGCTACCTGGTCGGTCTAGACCGGCCCGAACCGGAGCGTGAACTCCTGGCTGTCCGGCGCCACGTGGTGGGTCAGCGTGTTGAGCGGCGCCAGCTTCAGCTGGTTGATGGGCTTGGTGGTGCCGGGGTCGACCTGCAGGGTCGCCGGGTGGCTGAACGCGGTGCTCGCGCCGTTGACCCACGGGGTGTAGAAGTGACCGTGGTCGAAGGTGCCGTTGGCCAGGTCGCCGATCCACAGCGTGCTGGCCGAGGTGCCGCAGTTCTGCAGGGTGACGTTCTCGCCGGAGTAGACGGGCGTGAACGCGCCGACGCACAGGCCGCTCTGGTTACCGAACGGCGACCAGTTCGACTCGTACACCGGGTAGCCGGACGGGTAGTTGATGCAGACGTAGGCCGTCGACGGGATAAGGCCGTTGCCGCCCCACCTGATGCAGAAGTCAGCCAGCGTGCCGACCTGAGCGCCAGTGAAGTCCTCGTTCGGGTGGCTGTTGCTGGCGAAGTTCATGTTGACCTTCTGGCCAACCTTGCCCCCAGATCCGGTGTCGCCCGGGATGTATGCGTTCTGGATCGTGTGGCGGCCGAGCGTGAGGCTGGACAGTTGGAAGCAGTCAAAGCCACACGCCGGCGTGGCGTTGGGGTGCACTTTCGCACTCGCCATGCTCGCCGCAGAGAGGCCAATCACAGACGTGACGGCGACCCCAGCCGCGAGCACAGAGCACGCCCTCGCAAAGCGGTTGCGCATTGGGGATTTCCTTCCTGTTTGGAATTCGCCGAACCGACTGCCAATTTCCGGCGGCTTGGGCGGTCAAGCCGTAGCCGGTAACGGCCGGCGATTGTACTGCGGTGATGCTGGCTAAGGTTGCTCTCTGTTGTCCCGCCCTGCCAGTCAGTAGTTGTACGTTACCACGGGTAGTTCCGTTCACACCTGAGGTAGCCGAATTAATCACCGGGGATTAACCGGACAAGCCGGCTAACAGCTGGCATGGCCGTAAAAGTCGCCCGAGTAGCGCGAGAACGCCTGGCCGCATGACGACTTAACCGCCTGCTAAGAGCGAATTACGGCGATGTTGTTACCCGGATAATCCCGCTATCCCTGGCGTATCTAGGGAATTCAGGCGATCGAATAAGTCAAATTCGCCTGCGCGACGGCCGGCGGGCGCGGCGGGCGCGGCGCTGACCGCCGCGGCAGCCCTGGACAGCCGGGGGTGAGCCGCCGACTGTCCAGGGGCGGGGATTACCTGCGGCCGCGGCCCTCGTCTGGCGCGGCGGCGACCCGGGACCCGGCGTCGCCGTTGACGGCGGGCAGGCCGGGCGGCGCGGCTGCCTCGTCCGTGGCCCCGTTCAGGTTCTTCTTTACCGACTCAAGGATCGTCAGGCCCTGAGCGACGAGCCCAGCCGCGATCTCGCCGAGCCCGTCCGCGCCGTTGAGCACGCTGACGTTCGCCCCGGCCAGGCCGGCCGCCGCTTCCCGGACGATCTGCGGCAGCTGCTCGATCAGCATCCGGTCCAGCGCCACGCGGTTATGCGAGGCCGCGGCCTCGGCCTGCATGGTGACCCGCTTGGCGTCGGCCAGGGCCAGGATCCGGACCTTCTCGGCCTCGGCCTCGGCCGGCCTGATGACCTCGGCCACCAGCTGGCGCTGGCGCAGCTCGGCTTCCCGCTGGGCCAGCTCGGCCTGCGCCGAGAGCACCGCCATCGTGGCCTGGGCCTGGGCCAGCGGGCCGGACTGCGCCGCCTCCGCCTGGGCCTTGTCGACTTCGGCCTTGTACTGGGCCTGGACGACCGAGGTCTGCCGGGCATACTCGGCCTGAGCCCGCTGCGACTGCTGCTGCGCCTCCGCCGACGCCTGGTTGGCCTGGGCCTGCGCGATCTGGGCCTGGCGCTGGATGGCGGCGTTATGCGGAGCGGCCATGGCATCGATATAGCCGATGTTGTTGTCGTCGATCGACTGGATCTGCAGCGAGTCCACCGTCAGGCCGATCTTGGCCATCTCCGACTTGGAGCCGTCCAGGACCTCGGTCGCGAGCTTCTGCCGCTCGGTGACGATCTCCTCGACGGTCATCGAGCCGATAATCGAGCGCAGGTGCCCGGCGAAGATCCGGCCGGTCAGCGTGGACATCTGGTCCTGATCAGACAGGAATCGCTGCCCGGCGTTGACGATGCTTTCCTCGTCGTTGCCGACCTTGAAGGCGATCACGGCCCGGACATTGAGCGAGATGCCCTGCCGGGTGACGCAGGTCTCGGAGACCTCGGCCTCGGTCATGGACAGCGTGAGGAAGTTTACCTTCCGGATGAACGGCGGCACGAACGCTCCGTGGCCGGTGACGACCTTGAACGGGGCACCATTGCGCCCGAACTTGCCGCCCGAGACCAGCATCGCCTCATCCGGCCGCGGAACACGGTAGCCAAACATCTTCTTTCATCTCCAGTCGGAGCCCAGCGGGCTTGTAGGGACGTTCCTGGCGAATACGCAGGAGTTGCTATTGTCTGTTCTTCTTACTCCTCGCTCAGCCCGCAGGGAAGTGGCCGAGCGGATCGTTCCACTCGCTGACGTCCACTACCCGGGTGCCACGGGACTCAATGACCAGGACGGTGCTGCCGCGGGGCAGCGGCTCGGGTGACCAAGCGATGTAGGTCTCGGAGCCGCCCCGGATCTTGACCAGCACCTCGCCCGGCCCGCCGCGGCCCCGGGTGGCGACGGTGAGGACGCCGATGCTGCCGACGAGCGCGCCGTCCCCGTCCACCGGCACTCACCCCTTACGGACCATCTCGGGAACCGCGGCCTCTGCACCTCATTATCCGCCGGAGAAAGGCCTCGCCCGCGAGGCGCCAGGGCATGAGCCCTCCGGAGGACCTGACGATGGCCGCATGACCGAGCCCGCCGGGGCATTCGACTACCCGAACCTGAGCAGCAGGCCGCCAGGGCCGTTCGTCCGGGCCGCCGGGCTGGCGCTGCCCGGAGTGCGTAAGGTTCAGGCGCAGGTCAGCAGCTATGCGGCGGCCTGGCAGCACTCGAATGCGGCGGCGCTGGGTGCCGCCGGACCGCTCTGGGTCGCCCTTGGGGACTCGATGACGCTCGGGATCGGGGCGTCGGCCCCGGATCAGGGCTGGGTCGGGCAGCTCGGCCGCCGGCTGACCCGGGACGGCGAGCATTACCGGATTGTCAACCTGGCCTTCAGCGGGGCCAGGGCGACCGATGTCCTGGACCGGCAGCTCCCGACCCTGCGGCGGCTGCCGCAGCGCCCCGATCTGGTCCCTGTCCTGATCGGCTCCAACGACACGGTGCGCCGGAGCTACCGGGCCGCGTTGCCGACCGCCTACGCACTGCTCAATGACCTGGGCTATGCCGCGATGGCTGCCGTCTTCGCCGAGGCGATTGCCGGACGGCAGGAACTAGGCCGGCCGGCGGTCTCGGCCTGATGGTGGCACCCGTTCCGCGTGAGAACGCTCAGGCCGGGTACTAGGGGCAGGTTATGAACGCGCTGAAGCGATACCTGAGTGCCATCGACCGGGCCCAGCAGAGCCGGCCCTGGCTGGCAGTGGCCATTGCCACCTGGAAGAAGTTCGGCGACGATCAGGCCGGGAACCTGGCCGCGCTGATCGCTTACTACGCCTTCGCCTCGATCTTCCCGCTGCTGCTGGTCTTCGTCACGATCCTGAACAGGGTGCTGAAGAACAATCCGACCCTGCGCCAGAACCTTCTGCACACGGCGCTTCAGCAGGTGCCGGGCATCAGCCTGAACAGCGTGCACTCCAAGGGCGGGTCCGGCTTCGCGCTGGTGATCGGCCTGCTGCTGACCCTCTATGGCGCCCGCGGCGTGGCCAACGCCATGCAGAACGCGATGAACTCGGTGTGGGAAGTGCCGATGGCGCGGCGGCCGGGATTCCCCTGGGCCACCCTGCGCAGCCTCGGGCTCATCTTCGTCATCGGGCCGGGCCTGATCGCGACCATCACCCTGTCCACCATCGCCGGCGGCACCGGCCATCTGGGCGGCGCGTTCGAGAAGATCGCGGCTGCGGTGGTCGCGCTGATCCTGAACATCGGCCTGTTCTGGCTGGGTTTCCGGCTCGCCACGGCCCGCGAGGTCTCCCTGCGCGATCTGCGGCTGAGCGCGATCCTGGCCGCCGTGGCCTGGCAGATCCTGCAGCTGGCCGGGGGCGTCATCATCGCTCACCAGCACGCCAGCACGTCGCAGTACGGAGTCTTCGGCGTCGTCCTCGGGCTGCTGGCCTGGTTCTACCTGCAGGCCCAGCTGACGCTCTACGTCGCGGAGCTCAACGTCGTCCGGGTGCGCCGGCTCTGGCCGCGCAGCCTGGTGCCGCCCCCGCTGACCGAGGCCGACAAGCGGGCCTACGAGATGTACGCCCTGGCCGAGCAGCGCCGCACCGACGTCGAGGTGGACGTAAGCGTCACGGAGGTCCCGGCCGGCGAGCAGGCCGATCCGGCCCCGGGCGCGGCGGGCGCCTCGGGCGCGGCGGGCGCCTCGGGCGCGGTGGGCACCCCGGGCGCGGCGGGCGACCGCTAGCGGCAGGAACCGGCGGCGATGGTCCCCGCGGCAGTACGCTACGCGTGCCATTCCCGGCTCCGGAGGAGACAGAAGCCATGCCGCTTTTCTCAGGTAACCAGACCCCCGCCCAAGGCTGGGAACCCGAGGCGGCCAGCACCCGGCTGACGCACACGGCGGGCGCCGACCCGGCCGGGGTCTTCACCTCGGACCTGTCTGTCTCGGAGTACGCGCTGCTGGGCGAGGCCGGCTTCGAGCCGCTGGGCTTCGTGGTCGGGTCGTCGATCTACCACGTGGGCCTGCAGGTCGCGCGGTGGTCGCAGAACCAGGAACTCCAGGTGCTCTCGCAGGCCATGTACAACGCCAGGGAATTGGCCATGGCCCGGATGCGAGCCGAGGCCGACCAGCTCCGGGCCGACGGCATCGTCGGGGTCAACCTGAGAATGCAGATGTATGCCTGGGGACAGGACGTGCTGGAGTTCATCGCGACCGGGACCGCCGTCCGGGCGCTGGCCGGCAACGGCGCGCACCGCGCTCCCGACGGCCGGGCCTTTACCTCGGACCTGTCGGGCCAGGACTTCTTCCGGCTGCTGGCCAGCGGCGCCGTGCCGGTGGCCTTCGTGCTCGGCACCTGCGTCTACCACATCGCCCATCAGGGCATCATGCAGTCGCTGCGGCAGGCCGGCCAGAACCAGGAGATGCCGCAGTTCACTCAGGGCGTCTACGAGGCGCGCGAGCTCGCGCTGGTCCGGATGCAGTCCGAGGCCACCCAGGCGGGCTCCTCCGGAATCGTCGGCGTCAACGTGGGCGTCTTCAACCACGTCTGGGGCGAGCACGCGACGGAGTTCCTGGCCACGGGCACGGCGATCCGCCGCCTGTCCGACGAGCACCGGCTGCCGGCCACCACGCCCAAGCCCACCTTCACTCTCGGCCTGGATAGCTAAGGCCGGCCGCGCCGCCCGGCGGGCTCCAGCGGCGGCGCGCCGAGTGCGCAGTTGGTCAGGCATTCCGGCTGAACCGCGGGCTGGCCGGCGGCCGGCTTGAGCACGTCGCTGCGGATCAGGACGGCCGACAATACGGCCGCCACGGCCAGGATGGCGGCGCAGATGACGGCCGCCTTGTCGAAGCCGCTATTAAAGAGCGGCCGCAAATGGTAACTCGCCGGCCCGAGGCCGACCGCGGCCGGGAGGCCGGCCACGGCCAGCAGGCCCGCGGCCCGGGCGACGGCATTGTTCACGCCGCTGGCCACCCCGGCGTGCCGGACGTCCGCGCTGGCCAGCACGGTGGCGGTCAGCGGGGCCACGGTGAGCACGAGGCCGACCGCGAAGACGGTTACAGCCGGCAGCACATCGGTCAGGTAGGACGCGTGCGGGCCGATCCGCGTCATCAGCAGCAGCCCGACCGCGCTGATGGCCGTCCCGGCCGCCATCGGCCAGCGCGGGCCGATCCGCTGGGCGAGCGCGCCGGAGCGCGCCGAGAACGCCAGCATCAGCAGTGTCACCGGCAGCAGCGCGGTGCCGGCCTTGAGCGGGGTGTATCTCGCCACCACCTGGACCTGCAGCACGAGCAGGAACAGCACGCCGCCCAGGGCGGCATAGACCAGGAAGGTGATCACGTTGACCGCGGTGAACTGGCGTGAGGCGAACACGTCCAGCGGCAGCATGGGGGGCGTCCCGCGCGGCTGGCGGGTGCGGCGCCGCTCCACCAGGACGAACGCCACGGCCGCGGCCACCCCGACCACGGCGGCCGCTGAGATGCCGACTGGGTCGCGGGCCAGCTGCGGCGTCTCGATCAGCGCATAGGTGATCCCGGCCAGGGCCAGCGCCGCCAGGAAGGCGCCGGCGATGTCGAACCGGCCTGTCGCGTCCGGGTCGCGGGTCTCGGGCACGTGCCGCATCGTCACGAAGACGACCGCCACGGCCAGCGGCAGGTTCAGCAGGAAGACCCACCGCCAGCCGGCCGTCTGCACGAGCCAGCCGCCCAGCAGCGGTCCCGCGGCGCCAGCCACGCCGCCCAGCCCGGACCAGGCACCGACGGCGCGCGGCCGGTCCTCGGGGGCGAACGACGCCTGGATGATGGCCAGCGATCCGGGAGTCAGCAGGGCTCCCCCGATGCCCTGCAGGACCCGGGCGCCGACCAGCACGGCGATGTCGGGCGCCAGACCGCACAGGGCGGAGGACAGGGCGAACCAGACGACGCCGATGAGGAACACCCGGCGGCGGCCGAGCCGGTCACCCAGCGAGCCGCCGAGCAGGATGAGCCCGGCCAGCGCCAGGGTGTAGGCGGTGACCGTCCACTGCAGGCCGCCCAGCGAGGTGTGCAGGCTCCGGCCGATGGTGGGCAGCGCCACGTTGACCACGGTGCCGTCCAGCATGGCCATGCTGGAGCCCAGGACCGTCGCGGCCAGCACCCAGCGGCCGCGGGACTGGCTGAGGCGGAGATCTGCGCTGGCCGAGTCCTGGGTAGCTGTCACCTGGGGATCGTCTCACCGCCGGCGACCGGGGAGCCAGCCTGGCTCGGCCGCCCTCAGGCCGCGGCGCGCTCCTGCGTGTTGGCCATGCCCTCGGCCGGCCCGGGTTTGGTCGGGTGCAGCAGCAGGTGGACGCCCGCGGCCAGGACCCCGCCGACCAGCGGCGCGACGATGAACAGCCAGACCTGGCGCAGCGGCAGGCCGCCGGTGATCAGGGCCGGCCCCAGGCTGCGGGCCGGGTTCACGGAAGTCCCGTCGATCGAGATGCCGAAGATGTGCACGGCGGTCAGCGTGAGCCCGATGGGGACGCCGGCGACGGCCTTGCTCTCGCCTGGCCTGGACACAGTGAGGATCACGAAGACCAGGATGCTGGTCATGATCACCTCGGCCAGGAAAGCGCCCCACGCGGTGACGTGCAGGAAGGACTCCGTCCCCAGCCATTAGTGCCCAGGCCGTTGCGGCTGAGGGAGTAATAAGGCGAGGAATTGAACAGGCCCCAGAGGACCAGCGCGCCCAGGATGCCGCCGACGAACTGCGCGGCCCAGTACCCGGCGGCCTCGATGAGCGTCACCCGGCGCGCGAGGAGCGCGCCCAGGGTCACGGCCGGATTGACATGGCAGGCCGATACCGGGCCGAGCACGTAGACCAGGGCCAGCAAGGCCAGGCCGAATGCCATCGCGACCGTGAGGATCCCGGCGGGCACGCTGGTGGCGGACCGGAAGCCGAACACGTGAAAGCCGAACACCAGCGTCGCCACGCCGACGCCGATGAAGACCAGGATCGCCGTTCCGAGCAGCTCAGCGAGCAGCCTGCGCGCCATCATTTACCCCCGTATCATTCCTGCGTTTTCGGCTGAATACGAAGGGTAACTTACGGCCGGCAGCCCTAGAGAGCGCCCCAGCGGTGCACCGGCTCGTTCGAGGTCATCCGCTCGATATAGCCCTGGGTCATGCGCTGCAGCGCATCGCGGCGGTCGAGCGGCCCGTTCAGCGCGCGCACGGTCTCCGACTGCCAGGTCGCGCCGGTCCGGCCGGTCAGGCAGCGCTGCTCGATAATGCCCAGCAGCCGCTCGGCGTCCGCTGAATCCACCCCCCAGTGGCCCAGGCCCTCCCAGGCCAGCGGGAGCAGCCGCCGCAGCACCAGCTCGGTGACCGGCACCTGGCCCAGGCCCGGCCAGTAGACGCGCGCGTCGATTCCGTTCCTAGCCCCGTTGACCAGGTTCTCCGCGGCGGCCGAGAACGACATCCGGGTCCAGATCGGCCGCTCGGCCTCGGCCAGCGCGCGGACCACCCCGTAATAAAAAGCCGCGTTCGCCACGACATCGACGACCGTCGGCCCGGCGGGCAGCACGCGGTTCTCGACCCGCAGGTGCGGCCGCCCGTCGACCACGGCGTAGACCGGGCGGTTCCACCGGTACACGGTCCCGTTGTGCAGCGTCAGCTCGGCCAGCTGCGGCGCGTCACCGCGATCCAGCGCGGCCACCGGGTCCTCGTCCTCGCGCAGCGGCAGCAGGGCCGGGAAGTACCGCAGGTTCTCCTCGAAAAGGTCGAACACCGAGGTGATCCAGCGCTCCCCGAACCAGACCCGCGGCCGCACGCCCTGCTCTCGCAGTTCCTCCGGCCGGGTGTCGGTCACCTGCTCGAACAGCGGGATCCTGGTCTCCCGCCACAGCTCACGGCCGAACAGGAACGGGGAGTTCGCGGCCAGCGCGACCTGGACGCCGGCCACCGCCTGGGCGGCGTTCCAGTAACTCCCGAATGACTCCGGGCTCACCTCGAGATGGAACTGCACGCTGGTGCAGGCCGCCTCAGGCATGATCGTGTCGACGTGGGCGAGCAGCCGCTCCGGCCCCTCGATCGCGATCTGCATCTCCTCGCCGCGGGCGGCGAACATCTGCTCGTTGAGCAGCCGGTACCGCGGATTGGCCGACATGGCCGCCTCGGTGACATCACAGGGCCGCAGGGTCGGCAGGATGCCCACCATCACCAGGCGGGCACCAGCCTCCAGCGCCCGCTTGTCCGCGTGACTCAGGCTGCTGCGGACGGTGTCTTCCAGCCGGGCGAACGCGTCCCCGGCCAGCTGCTGGGGCGGGACGTTGATCTCGAGGTTGAACTGGCCGAGCTCACTGGCCCAGCGCGGATCGGCGATGACCTCCAGGACCTCGGTGTTGCGCATCGTGGGCAGCGCGGCGGCGTCGACGAGGTTCAGCTCGATCTCCAGGCCGAGCCGGGGCGCCCCGCCCTCGATCCGGGACTCGCGCAGCATCCGGGCGAAGACGTCCAGGCACTGGCGCACCTTCTCGCGGTAGGCGCGGCGGTCCTGCTGGCTAACGGTGATGGCCGGGACATCCCTGCCCATCTGACCCTCCACATGCTGGCACTGGGCACGGGCTCCGTACCACATTCGCACGTAACGTGCCCGCTGGCCAGGTCACATTCACCCCAGTCGGCCCCGGACGGGCTGATCGAGGCGAGTTCGCCGGGTGAGAACCGCGCAGCCGCTGCTATCGCAGGTAGTAAAAGCCTGAATAAGAGATCTTGACTTACGGAATCATGGTCAATCAGGCTGAGCGCCGTACGTCTCCAGGACCACCCAGCCTCCCGGGGGGCATGCATGAGGCTGCTCCGACGAGCCCGGGCTCGTCCCCCGTACCCATGCCCGGCCGCCCGGCCCGGCCCCCGCGGCCTTAGCTGGAGAGCGCGGCCCGCTCGTGCGGCGCATTCCAGTCCAGCACCGGGCCGTCCGGGACGATCCGGGACGGATTCAGTTTCGGGTGCGTTATGTAGTAATGGCGCTTGATCTGATCGAGCCTGGTGGTGTCGCGGAATGCCGGCCGGGAGTACAGGTCCCGCGCGTATCCCCACAAGTTCGGGTAGTCAGTGATCCGGCGCTGGTTGGCCTTGAAGTGCGAGTAGTAGACCGAGTCGAACCGGGCCAGCGTCACCCACAGCCGTACGTCCGCCTCGGTGAGGGTGTCGCCGGTGAGATAGCGCTGCTGGCCCAGCCGCCGCTCCAGGTCATCCAGTGTCGCGAAGAGCTGGCCGAAGGCCTCGTGATAACTCTCCTGCGAGCCGGCGAAGCCGCACCGGTACACGCCGTTGTTCACGGTCGCGTACACCGTCTCGTTGATGGCGTCGATCTCCGGCCGCAGCCGCTCCGGATACAGGTCGCAGGCGGGGTCAGCCCACGCGCTGAACTGGGTGCCCAGGTCGACGGAGATGTCGGGGAAGTTGTTGCTGACGATGGCGCCGGTCTGCCGGTCCCACAGCACCGGCACCGAGACATGGCCGTCATAGCCCGGCTCGGTGGCCTCGTAGGCGTCGCGAAGCAGCGCGAACCCGTTGACCGGATCAAGGTCGTAGCCCTCGCCCGCGCGGAACGCCCAGCCGCGGCCATCCCGGATCGGGTCGACCGCCGACAGCGAGATGACCTCCTCCAGCCCCAGCAGGCTGCGGACGATCGCCGACCGGTGCGCCCACGGGCACGCCCAGGAGATATAGAGGTGATAACGGCCGGCCTCGGCCGGGTAGCCGCTCGATCCGTCGGCGGTGATCCGGCCGCGGAACCGGTAGGGGGCCCGGACGAACTCGCCGGCCGCCCGGGCCGCCGGAGCCGGCCGCTTGGGCTGGAAGTCGCCGTAGTCGCCGTAGGTCGCGAAGTCGACCGGGCTGGCGCCACCGGCCTGCGTCGTCGCTGTCGTCATACGCGGTGCAACCCGCCCGGCCAGCCGGCCATTCCGCCGCGGGCCCGTCGTAATGGGCGGTCGCCCGTGGGCGCGGCCGCCCGTGGCGCGGCCGGCCGCCGGGTTACCGCCAGGCGGCCGCGATCAGCCCGGTGGCGAGCTTGCGCGGCGTCGCGCCGCCCCGCGACACGTACAGGTCCTGGCCGGCCAGGTAGAGCAGCCACCTGCCGCTGCCGGTCGCGGCGAGGCTGGTGTGCTCGAGCGTGGCGTAGCCGACGGCCACCTGGTGCACGAGCGCGCCGGACGGGCTCACCTCCCACATCAGCCGGGAGGTGTTCCGGGGCGGAAAGCCGGTACAGCACGCGCGGCTGACGAACAGGTCACCGCCGGGCAGGTAGACACCCTCGCGCAGGTAACTGTCACGCGGGGCCGGCTGGCCGGTAACCGGGACGCGGGTCACCCCGGCGCCGCTGACGTAGTACTTGGCCGCGGCGGTATCCACCAGCGTCAGGCCGTAGCCCTCGTTGTCCTGGACCTGCGCCAGGGAGACGGCGACGTGCTGATTGTCCGCCGACCAGGACAGGTGCGAGATCGGAAGGGGCAGTCCGCTGCCCTGCCCGGCCGGCACGGCCTGGTAGGCGACCTCGGCGCCGGTGCCCAGCGTCCGGACGACCATCTTGTACAGGGCCGTCAGGTCGGCATTGCTCGGCACGCAGCCCACCGCCAGGGACGGCTGGCTGGCGTAGGCGATCTTCGTGCCGTCCGGGCTGATGGCCGGCAGCGAGCCGGGCGTGATCATCACCGGGCTGCCGCCGGTCGAGGGCACGGACTCGATCTCGTCATGGCAGCCGCTGCGGACCGCGAAGTAGATCATGCCGTCGCGGGATACGGAGATCTCGTCGCCGGCGACGGCCGCGGGCACCAGCGTGCTGGCGATCCGGCCGGTCGCCGGGTTCAGCACGACCAGCGCCCCGCCGGCGGTGACGGCGACAATGCGGGGCGGCGCCGCCACGGCCACGTGGGCCGAGGCAATAGCGGACGGCGAGGCGGCGGCACTGGTAGTGGCCAGGGCACTCGTCCCGGCCCCGGCTGACGTGCTGCTCGAACTGCCGCCGCAGCCAGCCAGCAGGACCAGGGCGGCGGCGACTGCCACTGACCTGGCCAGCGCGGGCCGGGCCAGCACGGCTCGCCGGGCTAGCGGGCGCGCTCGGTCGGGCATGTGCGCTCCATCGGAAGCCGGGCTGGCCGATGGCGGCACGTGCGCCAGGCAGCGTTCGAGCGAGAAGTCGGAGCCGATCCTGGCAGCACCGGGTAGGCGCGGCAACCGCTTACCGCAAAACGGGTCATAAGCGTGACGCGGGCGGCGGGACCGGGCGGATTTAGCCGACCGCGAGGGCCATGCGCGCGATGGCGTCGGCCAGCAGGTCGGGTGAGGTGCCCATGTTCAGCCGCGCGTAGCCCCGGCCCTCCTGACCGAAGTCCGGCCCGGGGCTGAGCGCGACCCGGCCCCGCTCCAGGAACGCCGCCGCCGGGTCGTCGCCCAGTCCGAGCAGCCGGCAATCGAGCCAGGCCAGGAAGCTGGCCTCGGGCGGGACGTAGCCGACCGCCGGCAGGTGCTTGCTCAGCAGGCGGGTCAGGAGGCCGCGATTCTCGTCGATCTGGGCCAGCATTGCGTCGAGCCAGGGCTGCCCGCTGGTGAACGCGGCCACCGTGGCCTGCACCCCCAGGTGCGAGGCCAGCAGCGCGTCCCATCGGTCCCGCAGGATAGTGGCGGTCTCCGCCGAGCCGGCGACGGCGATGCCGCACTTGAGGCCGGGAATGTTCCAGCCCTTGGACGCCGAGGTAAAGATGATCACTCGCCTGGTCAGCTCATGGTCGAGTGACAGGACGGGGACCTGCCGCGCACCGGGCAGGACGAGGGGCGCGTGAATCTCGTCCACGATCAGCACGGTGCCATGCCGGGCGCAGATGTCGGCCACGGCCGTCAGCTGGTCGCGGGACCAGACCCGGCCGACCGGATTGTGCGGGCTGCACAGCAGGTAGGCCCCGACATCGTCGGCCGACAGGATCCGGTCGAGCAACTCCAGGTCAAGGTCGTAGCCGGTGCCCGCACCGGGAGCGTCATCGCTGCGGCGCAGCGGCGCCTCGACGAGCTTGCGGCCCATCAGGCTGATCCGCATAGAGAACGGCGGGTAGACCGGCGGGTTGATGACCACGCCGGTGCCGGGCTTTGTCAGCGCCATGAGCACCTCGGCGATGCCGGTCATCACGTCGGGGACGGGAAAGACGAGCTCCGGATCGGGCGACCAGCCCAGGCGCGAGGTCGCGAAGGCGGCGAACGCCTCCCCCAGCTCGCCCTTATGCGCATACCCGCAGTCGCCGTCGGCCAGCGCCGTTCGCACGGCGTCCTTGATGGGCTCGGCGATGTCGAAGTCCATCTCGGCGACGAAGGCGGGCAGCACGTCGCCGGGGTAGGCCCGCCACTTGAAGCTCTTGCGGCGCCGGAGGTCGTCCAGGATGCAGTCCCCGAGTATCGCGTCCATCGGCTGATCGTAACCAGCACGCCGGACCACTCCGCTCCACCAGCGCGGCCGCCGCGCAGCTCGATGGGTCCACCCCGCTGCGCTGCCTCGCTGCCTCGCTGCCTCGCCGCCTCGCTGCCTCGCCGCCTTGCCGGAACAACGTGGCTGGGCCGCGGCTGCCGCTGCCACGACAGCAGCGGCCCAGCCATGACGCTGAGCTGCGGGCCGGCTCGGAGCGGCAGTGACCCCAGCGGCTGCTGATGTCAATGTGAGAGCTGAGATCGGCCAGGGAGCTCGGTGAACAGCATGGACGTGCGCTTACCGACCGCGCGAGCCGGTCCCAGGGCAGCCGCCACGGCGAGGGCCGCGACCGCGATGACCCGCAGGACATCGGCGGACATCATGACGGTCCAGGGCCGCCAGCGGTCGCTGGCGTGGCCGCCGGCGGCCAGCAGCACGGTGCGCGGAACGCCGTAGGCGACCAGGACCGTGCCGAGCAGCAGCACGCCGCCGTGCTCGGCCAGCACGTACCACGGCAGCGCCACCGCGTAGCAGGCGTCACCGATATTCGAGGCGAGCTGTCCGCCCGCCAGGAGCCGGAAGCCGCGGTGCCGGAGCGGAGTCAGGCTGCCCGGCGCGAGACGGCGGCGCGCCGCTGCCGGGCGGCCCATCAGCCCGTCCCGGCCGGAGCCCCGTCGTCGCCGGCCGCCGGCGGGAGGGCGATGGGGTACGAGAACAGCAGCAGCTCCACCGGAACCGACCCGGCCGGGCGCCGCGCCGGATCGGCCAGCCGGTCACGGTAACGCGTCAGCAGCAGGTCGGACAGCTCCGCGTTCAGCTCCTCCAGCTCCTCGACGGTCAGGTAGAACATGAACTGGCTGTCGGCGGCGGCCTCCCGCCATTGCCGCGGGTACACGGAGCTCGTCTCGAGCCAGTGCCGGTACCGGTCGAGCTGGCGCTCGCGGATCAGCCGGGCCAGCGCGGCGCTGGCGATCTCGGCCTCGGGGTCGTCATGGCTGGCGGTCAGCGACATGCCGATCGAGGTCATGCGCCAGGGCCTGGCCCGGCCCTTGCCCCCGCCGGCTTCCTCGACGAATCCGTACTTGGCCAGCTGGCGCAGGTGGAACGAGCAGGTGGTCGGCGACTCGCCGATCTGCTCGCCGGCCTCGGTCGCGGTCATGGCACCGCCGAGGCTCAGCGCCTCGAGGATGGCGATCCGCACCGGGTGGGTGAGGGCCCGCAGCGTCCGCGCGTCAGAGATCTGCCGCAGTTCCGGAAGCGGCGTGGCCCCGGCGGCCGGCTGGGCCGGCTCTGCGTCTTCGATAGTCACCTCTCGATCGTTATCTATCGATAGAAGTCTGTCAAGAAAAACATCTCGAGATAACTCTGCAAAGAGTCGCTGCCGTCCGGCGACCCGCCACCTCAGCGCGGTTGCCAAGTCCGGCCAAACCAGGCATGGTTTGTGAAGCCCGGGCTCCCAGCCGGGCACCATAAGTCACGCAGCCCACAGCATGAGGAGGCTGGCAGGTGGGTCGCGGAGTGCTGGAGCTGATCGGCCTGTCCCGGCGGTTCGGCGAGGTCATCGCGCTGGACCAGCTGAGTTTCACGGTTCCGCCGGGCCAGGTGTTCGGCTTCCTCGGCCCCAACGGAGCGGGCAAGACCACCGCGATGCGCGCGATCGTCGGCGTCGCCGCCGTCGATTCAGGCGAGGTCCGGTGGAACGGCCAGCTGATCGACCAGGCGGCGCGCAGCCGGATCGGCTACATGCCGGAGGAACGCGGCCTGTATCCCGCGATGCAGGTGACCGAGCAGCTCAGCTACCTCGCGCGGCTGCACGGCCTGTCGGCGCCGCGAGCCCGGGCGGCGGCAGCGGCGTGGAGCGAGCGCCTGGGCATCGGCGATCGGGGCCAGGCCAAGATCGAGACGCTGTCCCTGGGCAACCAGCAGCGCGTCCAGCTCGCCGCGGCGCTGGTCCACGATCCCGAGCTGCTGGTCCTCGATGAGCCGTTCTCCGGCCTGGACCCGGCGGGAGTCGATGCGATGAGCGAGGTACTCGCCGAGCGCGCGGCGGCGGGCGTGACGATGCTGTTCTCCAGCCATCAGCTCGACCTGGTCGAGCACCTGTGCGAATCGGTCGCGATCATTCACCGCGGCGCGCTCGTCGCCTACGGCAAGGTGGCGGACCTGACCGCGTCGGGCCCGCTGCGGGTCTTCGTCCGGGTCGCCGGGGACGAGGCGGGCCGCTGGGCGCTAGGCCTCGGCGACATCGCCGTCGTCGAGAAGGTCACCGGAGGCACGGCGGTGCTCGGGCTGCGCAACCGGGCCGACGCGCAGGCCGTGCTGGACCGGGCGCGGGCCGCCGGGCCGGTAGAGGAGTTCGGATTCGTGCGCAGAAAGCTGTCGGAGGTATTCCGTGACGCCGTCGGCTCCCCCGCCCCGGCCATGAGCGCGCCCGGAGCGTCCGCATGACCCGCCACTGGTGGCAGCTGACCGGGCTGGTGGCCGGGCGGGAGATAGCCGAGCGGGCCCGGGCCAAGTCGTTCTGGATCGCGTCGGTGGTGCTGCTGGTCGCAGTGGCGGCGGGCGTCCTGATCCCGGCGGCCGTGCACGGCTCCCGGTCGACGGCGCGAGTCGGGCTCCGCTCCGGCAGCCTGGCCGTGGTGCTCGTCGGCGACTCGGAGGTCCTGGTCAAGCAAAAGCCGGTGGCCGGAGCCGGCTCCCCGGCCGCCACCCTGGCCGGCATCCTGTCCCAGGTCGGCGGCCTGCAGAAGCTCTACGCGGAGCTGCCGCCCAGCGCGGCCGCCCGGATCACCAGCAGCGGCATCGCCCTGCCCATCCACGGCCTGACCCGGCCCGCGCGCGGCCTGGCCAGCCGGATCACCGGCCTGGCGGCGGCCATCCTGATCTACGTGATCATCCTCACCTACGGCATCCGGATCACCATCGGCGTGGGCGAGGAGAAGAGCAGCCGGGTCGTCGAGGTGCTGCTCACCACCCTGCGGCCGACTCAGCTGCTGGCCGGCAAGGTCATCGGGATGGGCTCCCTGGCGCTGACCCAGGTCGTCATCCTGGTCGGCACCTATTTCGCGCTGGGCTACGCGGTCGGCTCCTCGGCGGTGCGCGGCGCCGCCGACGGGGTGGTGCTGGCCGGGGCGCTGTGGCTGCTGCTGGGCTACATGTTCTACTGCACGGCGTACGCGGCGGCCGGCTCCCTGATCAACCGCCAGGCCGACGCCTACAACGCGAGCCTCCCCCTGCAGCTGCCGCTGATCCTCGGCTACGTGCTGGCCTATACGGCGGTGTACTCCAGCAATGTCAGCTGGTTCTACCACCTGCTGGGCTTCGTCCCCTTCACCGCGCCGGTGGTGATGCCCGTGCTGGTCGCGGTCGGCGCGGCGCCCGCCTGGCAGATGGCGCTGTCGGTGGCGATCATCGTGGTCTCCACCGTGGCCATGGCCAGGCTGGCGGGCAAGATCTACGAGCGGGCGATCCTGCGGACGGGCAGCCGCCTGCGCGTCCGGCAGGTCCTCCGGTCGGCCAGCTGACCAGCCGCCGGCTCCCCGGCCGCCCCGGCTCCCCGGCCGCCCCGGCTCGCCGGCCAGCGCCTACTCCGGAGCGCTGACCCGGATCCGGACGCTCTCCCCGTCCCCGACCGCAACCGGCCCGCTGGCCAGCGGGTCATCGTCCAGGGCGCCCTCCTCGAGCAGCCCCAGCGTGGTGGCGAGCGTCTCGCTGGCGATCAGCTGCTGATACTCCGCCATCGCCTCGCGCGCCGCCGGGGTGGCGGCGACGGCCAGGCTGATCCGGTCGGACACCTCCAGGCCGGCGGCGCGGCGCGCCTGCTGCACCGCGCGCACGGCGTCGCGGGCCAGGCCCTCGGCCGCCAGCTCCGTTGTGACCGCCGTGTCCAGCACGATGAACCCGCCGCCCGACAGCATCGCGGTCGCCCCCGCCCCGTCGGCCACCACCGTCTCGATGGTGTACTCGCCGGGCTCCAGCTTGACGCCGCCGCAGGTGACCACGCCCATGGTGTCCACCGACCAGTCGCCGGACTTGCTGGCCCGGATGACCGCCTGTACGTCCTTGCCCAGCCGCGGGCCGGCTGCCCGCGCGTTCACGATGAGCCGCTCCGATACCCCGATCTGCCGGGCCGCCGCATCGGCCACGTCCAGCAGCGTTACCTCGCGCACGTTCACCTCGTCGGCGATCAGCGCGGTGAAGTCGGCCAGCGTCTCGGCGTCGCCGGCCACCACGGACAGCTCCGGCAGTGGCAGCCGCACCCGCAGCCCGCTGGCCTTGCGCAGCGACGCCGCCACCGAGCACACCTCGCGGGCGCGGTCCATCGCGGTCACCAGGCCCGGGTCGGACGGCAGCGCCGACACGTCAGGCCAGTCGCCCAGGTGCACCGAGCGGCCGCCGGTCAGGCCGCGCCAGATTTCCTCGGTGGTCAGCGGCAGCAGCGGCGCCGTCACCCGGCAGGTGACCTCCAGCGCGGTGTACAGGGTGTCGAACGCCTGCCGGGCCACCGCCGGGTCCTGGCCGCCGGTGTCCCAGAACCGCTCGCGCGAGCGCCGGATGTACCAGTTGGTGAGCACGTCGAGGAACGCGCGGGTGCCATCGCAGGCGTTGGCGATCTCGTAATGATCCAGCTGCCGCGCCGTGGTCTCGGCGAACTGCCGGAGCTTGGCCAGCAGGTACCGGTCGAGCACATGCTCCGGCGCGCTGGTCGCCGAGGCCTCGTAGCCGGCCGCGTTCGCGTACAGGCTGAAGAAGTACCAGCTGTTCCACAGCGGCATGAGCACCTGCCGGACACCCTCCCGGATGCCCTGCTCGGTGACGATCAGGTTGCCGCCCCGCAGGATGGGCGAGGACATCAGGAACCAGCGCATCGCGTCGGCGCCGTCGCGGTCGAACACCTCGCGCACGTCCGGGTAGTTGCGCAGCGACTTGGACATCTTCTGCCCGTCGGAGCCCAGCACGATGCCGTGGCTGGCGCAGGTCTCGAACGCGGGCCGGTCGAACAGCGCCGAGGCCAGCACGTGCATGGTGTAGAACCAGCCGCGAGTCTGCCCGATGTACTCCACGATGAAGTCGCCCGGGAAGTGGTCCTCGAACCACCCGGCGTTCTCAAACGGGTAGTGCACCTGCGCGAAGGACATCGAGCCCGACTCGAACCAGCAGTCGAGCACGTCGGTGACCCGGCGCATGACGGACTGCCCGGACGGGTCGTCGGGGTTGGGCCGGGTCAGCTCGTCGATGGCCGGCCGGTGCAGGTCGGTGACCTCGACGCCGAAGTCCTCGGCCAGCTCCGCGAGCGAGCCGTAGACGTCAACCCGCGGGAACTTCGGGTCGTCGGACTTCCAGACCGGGATCGGGCTGCCCCAGAACCGGTTACGGCTGATCGACCAGTCCCGGGTGTTCTCCAGCCACTTGCCGAACTGGCCGTGCTTGACGTGCTCGGGCACCCAGGTGATCTGCTCGTTCAGCTCCAGCATCCGGTCGCGGATCTTCGTGGTCGACACGAACCAGGACGTGACCGCCATGTAGATCAGCGGCTTGCGGCACCGCCAGCAGTGCGGGTAAGAGTGGTCGTAGGTCTCGCGCCGCAGCAGCACGGTGCCCTCGGTGGTCGCGCCGGCCGTCACGCCTGCGTCGGCCTGGCCCGCGTCCAGCCGGGTCCGCGCCCTGAGGTCGTCGATGACCGCCTGGTTGGCGTCGAAGACGTGCATCCCGGCGTACTCGGTGACCGGGTGGGTGAACTTGCCGTCCGGGCCGACCGGCACCACCGGCACGATCCCGTACTGGTCGGTGAGCAGCTTGTCCTCTTCACCGAACGCCGGCGCGATGTGCACCAGGCCCGTGCCGTCGGTGGTAGTGACGTAGTCGGCGTGCAGCACGACGTGCGACTTCGGATGCCCCAGGAAGTAACGGAACGGCGGGGTATAGCGCAGCCCGACCAGCTCGGCACCCTTCAGGCGGCGGACGATCCGGGCCTCCGCGTCCTGGCCCAGCTCGCGCGCGTAGGCCGGGAGCCGGGCCGCGGCCAGGAGGTATCGCTCGGACCGTCCGGTGAAGTCGGACTCGACCACGATGTAGTCGACGTCCTGGTGCACGGCCAGCGCCAGGTTGGACGGCAGGGTCCACGGCGTGGTGGTCCAGATCAGCGCGAGCTCGCCCGTCTCCAGACGGCAGCCGACGGTCACGGCCGGGTCCTGGCGCGTCTGGTAGACGTCCTCGTCCATCCGCAGCTCGTGCGCCGACAGCGGGGTCTCGTCGTTCCAGCAGTACGGCAGGCAGCGGAAGCCCTCGTACAGCAGGCCCTTGTCGTAGAGCTGCTTGAACGCCCACATGACGCTTTCCATGTAGGTCAGGTCCAGCGTCTTGTAGTCGTGGCTGAAATCGACCCAGCGGGCCTGGCGGGTGACGTAATCACGCCATTCCTGGGTGTAGCGCAGCACGGACTGGCGGCAGGCCTCGTTGAACTTGGCGATGCCGAGCTCGACGATCTCCTCGCGGGTCTTGATGCCGAGCTGGCTCATCGCCTCCAGCTCCGCCGGCAGCCCGTGAGTGTCCCAGCCGAACCGGCGCTCGACCCGCTTGCCGCGCATGGTCTGGTAGCGCGGGACCAGGTCCTTCACGTAACCCGTGAGCAGGTGCCCGTAGTGCGGCAGCCCGTTGGCGAAGGGCGGCCCGTCGTAGAACACGAACTCGTTGGCGCCGTTCTCCCCGGCCGGGCGGTTGTCCACCGTGGCCCGGAAGGTGTCATCGGCCGCCCAGTAGTCCAGCACCCGCTCCTCGATCTCGGGGAAGAGCGGGCTGGCCGGGACGCCGGCGGACTCGCTGCGGTGCGCTGATGCCTTCGGGTAGCTCATCGGTGATCCTTCGCGGTCGGTCCTCACTACGCACGAGGACGACATCGCCCGGGCCGGGCCCGGGCGGCACCGCGGTACCACCTCGCTTGCCGCGCCGCACCCGGCTAAGCGCCGGCGGCGGCTGCGACCGCTCGCTTGACAGGCTGTGACGGGCCTTCCCGTCCGGTTCTACTGGGATGCCGTGGCACCTGTTCTTCCGGAGGCTCCCCGGTGATAGCCGGATCGACGCCGTGTTGCTGTCAGTCTACCGATCCGGCAACTGTCTTTTCGCCCGGCGGCGCGCTGGCGGCCGGGCGGGCTGGGCCGACGGGCGGGTGCGTTACCTCAGGTACTGCTCGATTGCGGGGGTAACCAGCGCGACGATCTCGTCGGGGCTTGCCCTGGCCAGCGGCTCGACCCGGATGACGTGGCGCAGCACGGCGATTCCGATCAGCTGGGCCGCGGCCAGGGATGCGCGCAGCTGCGGGTCCGGGTGGCCGGTGCGCCGGGCGATAACGGTGAGCAGCTCAGCGGTCAGGAACTCGCGTAGCATGGCGGCGGCCTTCTCGTTGGAGACCGCGGAGCGGACCAGGGCCAGGACGGCGTTGCGGCTCTGATCGCTGTCGACGAGCCGCAGGTAACCGCGTACGAGGGCCTGGACGTAGTCATGCAGCGGGACCGCTGCCAGGCCGCCGAATAGTTCAGGCAAGCCCGTCGGCAGGCCCGTCGCGGCGACGAACAGTGCCTCCTTGGTGCCGAAGTAATGGATCACCAGCGCCGGGTCGACCGCCGCCTCGGTGGCGATGCCCCGCAGCGATGTGGCCTCGTAGCCGCGGCTGGCGAACCTCCGGCGGGCGACGGCCAGGATCGCTTCGCGAGTAGCCGGGGCGCCGGGCCGGCGACCGGTCCGGCTCATCCCGCCCCCGGTTTCGCGACCATGACCACGAAGGCCTCCTCGAGGTCCGCGGGGACGACCTCGATGGCCGCCTCAATGCCCTGCCGGGACAGCAGGTCCGCGACGGCCGCCGGGGGTCCGCCGACGCGCAGCGCCGTGCCGTGCAGCTGCACGGCCAGCCCGGCGGCGTCGAGCAGGGCGAATACCCGATTCCAGTCGTCGCAGCGTACCTCGGTCACCTGGCGGCCGCCGATGATCTCGGCGGCGGTGCCCCGCGCCACGACTTTCCCGCCTGCCATCACGACCAGGTGGTCACACTGCTCGGCTTCCTCCATGTTGTGGGTCGTCACGAGCGCTCCGGCGCCGCCGCTCGCGGCCTGCCGGATTCCCTCCCACAGCCGCGCGCCGGCCAGCGGCCCCACGCCGGAGGTGGGCTCGTCGAGTATCAGGAGCTCTGGCCGGTGGGAGAGCGCCACCGCGAACGCGACCTGGCGCTGCGCCCCGAGCGGCAGCCCTCCGACTACCTGGTTCCGCCACGCGGAGATGCCCTCGGGCACCGGGGCGCCGGAGGTGCGGAACGCCGCCGCGGTGAAGGCCCAGTTCTCCGCGACGGTGAGGCCGGCGTACAGGCCCAGGGCCTGGGGGACGTAGCCGACCCTGCGGCGCGTCGGGAGCGAGGGAGCAGAACCGAAGAGCGCGACCGCGCCGTCGCTGGGGCGCAGCAGCCCGAGCAGCACGCGGATGAGCGTTGTCTTGCCGGCCCCGTTGGCCCCGAGCAGGCCGACAACCTCGCCGCGCTCGACGGCGAGATCGGCCGCGGATACGGCGGTGAAGGCTCCGAAGCGGCGGGAAACCTGACGGGCCTCGGCGAGGACCTCCATCTGGCTACCGCCCCGTCTCGCTGGCTAGCGCGGCGACGACCACAGCGTCCTGGAAGTCGGGCGGCACCGGCCGCACGCCATCCGGCAGCCTGCCCGCCGGGGCCCATACCCGCCAGCTGGCGCCGCGCCGCCAGGACAGGGCCGTGGGACGCTTCGCCCCGGCTGCGGTGCCGAGCGCGCCGGGGACGCCGCCGAGGATGTCCGCTGGCGAGCCGCTCGCGAGCACTTTCCCGGCTTCCAGCAGCACTACGCGGGCGGCGCGGGCCGCCTCGTTCACGTAAGTCGTGGCCACCACGACGGCCGTGCCGTCCACGGCCGCCCTGGAGATGAGCCGCCAGAGCTCCGCCCGGCTCACCGGATCGACCCCGGTGGTCGGCTCGTCGAGGACCAGCAGCCCGGGTGAGTGCAGGAGAGCCAGCCCGACGGCCAGCTTGCGCTGCATCCCGCCAGACAGCTGGCCGCCGAGGCGGTGCCGGGCGCCAGCCAGCCCGATCTGCTCGAGGATCTGGCCGGCCTTCCGGCTGCGCTCGCTGCGCGAGAGCCGGTAGGCGTCGGCGGCGAAGCTGAGATTCTCGTCCACGGTCAGGTCCGCATAGAGCCCGGCGGTAGCTGGCACGTACCCGATCCGCTCCTTCGCGGGCCGGCGCACGGCCCCGGCGTCGGGCTTCATCAGCCCGACCAGCAGTTCCAGGCAGCTCGACTTGCCGGCGCCGTCCCCGCCGACCACCACGGTGACGCCATCGGGGCCGGCCGGCACCGTGACCCCGGCGAGGGCGACGGTCCGGCCACGGGTGACGCTGACGCCCTCCAGTCCCCAGGTCATATCGCGGCCGCCTGCCCGGCACGGGCCCGCTCCTGGTCCTTCCGGCTGCTCGGCGCGAGGTCCCGGCGGAACCTGGTGATGGCCAGGCCGAGCACGACGACGGCGAGCAGGGCCAGCAGCACGACCGGCTCCCAGAGGGAGGAGAGCGGCTCTGCCTTCAGCATCACGCCTCTGCTGATGTCGATGAAGTAGGTCAGCGGCAGCACATAGGAAATCCACCGCACGCCCGGCGCCATCGAGGACACCGGGAAGATCAGCCCGGACAGGAGAACCTGCGGCAGCACGATCATGAACGCCAGCTGGATGGCCTGGCCCTGATTCTGCGAAACCGTCGAGACCAGGACCCCCATGCCCAGGGTCACCAGCAGGAACAGGGCGGCGCCCAGGGCGAAGACAGCCACGCTGCCAGCGAAGGGCACATGGAAGATGCCCATGCCGATGACGATGATGAGGATGAGATCAACCACGGCGACCATCAGGTACGGGGCGATCTTGCCGGCGATGACCTCCCAGGCGCGCAAGGGCATCACCGCGAGCTGCTCCAGCGTGCCGGACTGCCGCTCCCGGACGACGCCGAGGCTGGTGATCAGCGTGCCGATGAAGACCAGGATCAGGCCCGCCAGCCCCGGGACCATCACCCACGAGGTGGTCAGCCGCGGATCGTACAGGACCCGCAGCCGTGCGGCCGGGAAGCCTGCTGCCGGCGCCATCCTCGCCAGGGCATTTTCCGCGGTCTGCACCGAGAACACCTGCGTCCCGTCCAGCAGCACGAGAGGGCGGCTGCCGCCGGTCACGACCGCGACGACGGCCCGGCCGTCCCGCAGCTGCGCCCGGGCGGCGGGCTCGCGGGCAGCGGCATCGACCTGGATGACTCCGAACGTCGGCGCGTGCAGCAGCGCGGCCGCCTGCCGGGCGCCGGGGCCGACCACGACCGTCGGGATGTCGTGGACCTTGAAGTTGGCGGCATAGCCGAAGACAACCAGCAAGACGACGGGCAGCACGATCATCATCGCCACGGTCCGCCGGTCCCGCCGGAGCTCACGGAACTCCTTGGCGATCATCGCCCACACGCCGGCCTCCCTAACTCAACACTCATTGAACTCCACATGCGAAGAACTCTACGTACGTTGATTTAAGGCTGTCAACCGCGGCCGGCCACGGCTGTCCCCCTGCGTGGAGGGTCGCCTCCGGACCGGATGTCTGATCAGATGAGCCCATGGTCGTTACGCGGCACCTCGGGCGCTGGACCCTGGAAGATCGTTTCGTCTCGGCGTGGCAGTACCTGCCAGTGGATGTGCCCCCCGGCGCCTGCGCACTGGGCGCGGAGCTGGAGTACGAGCGGTCCGGCGCGGTCATGGACCTGGGCTGCATGGGTGCCGACGGCTTCCGCGGCTGGTCCGGCGGCGCGCGCCGGTCGTTCGTGATCTGCCCCGGCGTGGCGACGCCGGGTTACCTGCCCGGCGAGCTGGAGCCGGGGACCTGGCACGTGGTGATCGGGCTGTACCGGGTGCCGCCGGGCGGCGCCGAGTACCGGGTGACCGTGGAGGTCTCCAGCACGCCCGGCGAGCTGACGCCCGACCCGGTCCCCCAGGACCTGCCCCCGCTGCTCGACCGGCCGCCGCACCGTGAGCTGCCGGCCGCCGCCGGCCGCCGCTGGCTGGCCGGCGACCTGCACACGCACACCGTGCATTCGGACGGCGTGATGACGGTGCCCGAGCTGGCCAGGTTCGCGGCCGGACAGGGCATGGAGTTCATCGCGGTCACCGATCACAACACCGTCAGCCACCATGCCGAACTGCCCGCGGCGGCGGCGGCGCACGGCATCGTGCTGGTGCCCGGCCAGGAGCTGACGATCGACACCGGGCACGCCAACGCGCTCGGCGACATCGGCTGGGTCGACTTCCGCGAGCCGCCAGATGCCTGGCTGGAGGCCACCGAGCAGGCTGGCGGCCTGCTGTCGGTTAACCACCCGATCGGCGGCCACGTGAGCTGGGCCACGCCGATGAAGCGCCGGCCGCCGCTGCTGGAGGTCTGGCACTGGAGCTGGCTGGACACCCACTGGACCACTCCCCTGGGCTGGTGGATGGCCTGGGATCCGGCGGCGATCCCGGTCGGCGGCAGCGACTGGCACCGGCCGGGAAACGACGCGCTGCCGGGCACCCCGACCACCTGGGCCGAGGCGGAGGCCGACGACCCGGCGGCGATCCTGGAGGCGCTCCGGGCCGGCCGGACGGCCGTGTCGGCGAGCCGGGACGGCGCGGTCCTGCTGCGGGTCGGCGATGAGCTGGTGGCCAGCGCCGCGGACGGGGCGATCCTGACCGGCCCTGACGGACCCAAGGCTCGGGTCCGCGGGCCGCTGGCCAAGTTCCCGGCCGCGCCGGGCTGCCACCGGCTGGTCGACCCAACCGGCGCCACCCTGGCCCTGACCGGCTGACCGGCTGACCGGCCGGGAGTCCCGCACCTGCCGGGTAGCCCTGCCGCCGGGAAGCCCTCAACCGCCGGGAAGTCGGCCTTGGCCAGGTGAGGCCGTCCTGACCAGGGCGCTGTTACTATCGGCCAGTTGCTGATTACTTTCTGAGATGGCCCGGGGGCTAGCCATGACGTCCTATGCGAGATTCCGGAAACTGCTGTTACAACGTCCGCTGGCCGCCGTGCTCACGCTGGCTGCCGCAGGCACGCTCACGCTGGCTCCCGCGGCGGCCAGCGCCGCGCCGGCCAGGCCCATGCCGCCACGGCTGGTCTACGGCGTCACGTTCGCCGCCGACAGCGCGCTCTACCGTCTGTACCCGCGCTCGCACCGGGCCGTCCTGGCCGGCCGCGCCGGGACCAGGCTCACCGACCTGGCCTTCCGGCACGGGATCCTCTACGCCATTAGCTTCACGGCTCTGTACCGGCTGAGCCCCGCCAGCGGGGCCCGGCACAAGATCGGGTCGCTCGGCATCACGGCCGCCAACGCGCTGGCCACCCAGCCGGGAACTGACGCCCTCTACGGTGCTGACCAGCACGGGGAATTCTTCCGGGTCAATCCCCGGACCGGCCGGGCCGCCGTTATCGGCCGGTACGGGCACGGCCTCGGCTCGTCGGGCGATCTCGTCTTCGCTAACCACCGGCTCTACGCCACCGTGACCCGGCCGCATTCAGCCGAGTCGATCCTGGCCACGGTCAACGTGCGCACGGGAGCCGCCCGGATCGTGGGCCGGACGGGCTACCACCGCGTGTGGGGACTGGTGGCCGCGGGGCGCCAGCTCTACGGGGCGACCTCCGCGGGCAGCTTCCTGGCCATCTCCGCCTGGACGGGACGCGCCAGGGTGATCTGGCGCGAGGGCCTGGACATCGGCGGGCTGACCACCGTGTCCCCGTGTCCGTGGGCCGGGCAGGCGACGGTCTGCTGATCCGGGCGAGGGCCGCGATACCGCCGGGGAGTCCGGGCCGCGCTGTCACCAGCGCGGCCCGGACCGCTCTCAGCGCGCGGCGTCAGCCGGCGCGCCAGCCCGGCAGGCGGCGGGCACCAAGGCCCAGGCCCGCCGCGATGACGACCTGGACGGCCACGACGACCAGAAACCCGTCGCGCATCCCCGCCCCGTCCCTGGCCAGCGCCAGGAATAGCGTGCCGAGGGTGGCGACGCCGAGCGCCAGGGCGGTCTGCTGGGTGGTGGTGAGCACGCCGCCGCCCGCGCCGGCCACCGCCGGCGGCACCTCGGAGAGCACCAGGCCGAACAGCGGGCTCATGACCAGGCCCTGGCCGAAGCCGGCCACCACCATGCCGGGAGCCAGCACGAGGACCGACACGTGCGGCCAGTCCGCCAGCACCGTCAGGCCGAGGATGACCAGGCCCGCGCCCTGCGCCGCCGCCCCGGCCGCAAGGACGCGGGCGCCGAACCTGGCCAGCAGCCTCGAGGTGGACAGGGAGGCGAGCAGGAAGGCTGCCGCCATCGGCACCAGCCCGGCCCCGGCGACCAGCGGGCTGTCATGCAGGCCCTGCTGGACCAGCAGGGCGTAGCAGAACATGAAGGCGCCGAAGCCGGCGAAGAAGGGCAGCGCCAGCAGCAGCCCGCTGCGCATGCTCGCATGCCGCAGCAGCGAGGGCGGCACCAGCGGCGACCGGCCAGCTCGCTCGGCGCGCAGCTCTACCGCGGCGAGCGCGGCCAGCGCCAGCGGTGCCGCGGCCAGCAGCCCGATCGCCCAGGCCGGCCAGCGCAGCGCCTGGCCCTCGGTCAGCGGGATCAGCACGGCCAGCACGGTCACGCCGAGCAGCACCGTTCCCGGAACGTCGATCCGGGCCGCCACGGCCGCCCGGCTGTCTGGCACGTGGCGGCTGGCCAGCAGGAGCCCGGCCAGCCCGATCGGGACGTTCACCAGGAAGATCGGCCGCCACCCGGTGCCGTCGAGGTTCGCCGACACCAGGAGGCCGCCCAGCAGCTGGCCCAGGACAGCGGCGATGCCGCCGGTGGCCCCGTACCGGCCCAGCGCCCGCGCCCGGCGCTCCCCGGTCGTGGCGGCCTGGATCGTGGCCAGGACCTGGGGCACCATCAGCGCCGCCGACGCGCCCTGCGCCGCCCGCGCGACGACCAGGAACAGCGCCGTGGGGGCCAGGCCGCAGGCCAGCGAGGTGATCGTGAAGGCGGCCATGCCAAGCAGGAAGAGCCGCTTGCGGCCCAGGCTGTCGCCCAGCCGGCCGCCCAGGATCAGGAGCAGCGCGTAGGCGGTGGCGTATCCCGAGACGACCAGCTCCAGCAGCGGCGGGCTGGGGTGCAGGTCCCGGCCGATCGTCGGGAGCGCCACGTTGACGATGAAGAAGTCGACCATCGGCAGCAGGACGCCCACCAGCACGACGAACAGGCCGGTGGCGGTGAGCAGCGCCGGGGCGGGGCGCCCGGCGCGGAGGTGGTCAAGAAGGGGGCGGAGACGGTCGGTCGCGGGACCCGCGGTCAGCTCCGGCGGGGGGCCGAGGCTGGTCGTAGCGACGTCAGCGGAATCCAGTGGTGAGGGCATACCGTCATACTGGCTGCCTTTCTCAGCCGGGTACTAGAGCCTGCTGATACTGGTAGTGGAGGTACCTGGCAACCCCATTGAACCCATGGCAAGATGGTAGTCATGAGTACGCCAGCTACTGCGGCCCGGCCCGCGGCCGACAGCCGCCCCGCCCCGGACGGACGGCGCGCGGCGGCCCGCCATGACCTGCTGCTGCGCCGCAGGGAACTGGCCGGGTTCCTGCGCAGCCGCCGGGAGCGGATTGCCCCGGAGCAGGTCGGCCTGCCGCCGGCCGCCCGGCGGCGCACGCCCGGCCTGCGCCGGGAAGAGGTGGCCACGCTCGCCGGGGTCGGCGTCACCTGGTACACGTGGCTGGAGCAGGGTCGCGACATCAACGCGTCACCGCAGGTGCTGGACGCGGTCGCCCGCACGCTGCTGCTGGATCCGCATGAGCGCGAGCACCTGTTCCGGCTGGCCGACGCGCCGGACGGCACGGCCGAGGGCGACTGCCAGGCGGTACCGCCCGTGCTCCAGCTGCTCCTGGATCAGCTGGAGCCCTACCCGGCCTGCGTCCGCAACGCCCGCTACGACATCCTTTCCTACAACGCCACCTATGAGCGGCTCATGGGCCCGCTGAGCGACCTGCCGTTCGAGGAGCGGAACTCGCTCTGGCGGATCTTCACCAGCCCGGCGCACCGCGTGGCCATCATCGACTGGCCCGACGCCACCCGGCGGATGGTGGCCGAGTACCGCGCGGCCATGGCCGACCATGTCGCCGAGCCAGCCTGGAAGTGCCTGGTGTCGCGGCTGCTGAAGGCATCGCCGGAGTTCGCCGAGCTCTGGGAACGGCACGAGGTTGCGGCCCCGGAGAACCTCACCAAGCGCTACCTGCACCAGGAGGTCGGGCTGCTCCGGCTGAACTACACCCATCTGTGGCTGGGCCAGCGGCTCGGCACCAGGATGGTGACCTACACCCCGGCCGACGAGGAAACCAGCGCCCGGCTGCGCGAGCTGAGCCGGCGCGCCGCGGAAGCCCGGCTCTGACGAGCCGGGCCGGGCGCGGGCCTCTCACCTGATGGTGATGCGGAATACGGGGTAGCCGGGGGCGATCTCCAGCAGCCGGGCGTCGCTGGCGTCGGGCCCGACGCCGTTGAAGAAAACGCCGACCTCCATCTTCCAGCGCTGCAGGTAGGCCCGGAGCACCTGCGGCTTGTCGGAGTCGGCCAGCTCGGTGGCGGTGAACTTCTCCACTTTCCGGCCTACCCGCAGCTCGCCGCCGCCGGCCACCCGCATGTTCCGGACCCACTGGGTGTGCCCGCGCGGCGCGACCAGGTACTGGCCTCCCTGGTAGGTCAGCAGGTTGACCGGGGTGGTGCGCCACTGGCCGCTGGTGCGGCCGCGGACGTAGAGGACCCGGCTGCCCAGCACGCTGATCCCGGCCTTGGTGAGCCTGGCGACCAGGGAGTTGAACAGCTTGTTCATCAGGCGGCCCGGCGCGGTGGCCGGCACGGCGTAACGAGTGCTGCTGTCAGACATGGCTGCTCCTGGAGTTCTAGTACCGGCCTGGCTGCCGTTACGAGATCGGTGATCTCTCTTAAGATCAGTGTTCCGCTAGATCCTGCGCAGGTCAAGAGCAACGCTCTCTTAATTGAACACTGATCTCGGAAGTGCCAGACTGGTCCCATGACGAACACGCGGAGCGCCGGCCAGAACGCGCGCGAGCGGGCCCGGGCCCAGATCACCCGGGAGATCAAGGAGGAGGCACGCCGTCAGCTGGCCGCCGAGGGAGCGCAGCGGCTGTCGCTGCGCGCGGTCGCCCGCGAGCTGGGCATGGTCTCCTCGGCGCTGTACCGGTACTTCCCGAGCCGGGACGACCTGCTGACGGCACTGATCATCGACGCCTACGACTCGCTCGGAGCCGGCGCCGAGGCTGCCGCCGCCGCCCGGCCGGCCGACGACCCCCGCCGCCGCTGGCGGGCCTGCTGCCAGGCCATCCGCGCCTGGGCCATCGACCACCCGCACGAGTACGCGCTCATCTACGGCTCACCGGTCCCCGGTTACCAGGCTCCGCAGGAGACCATCGCCTCGGCCGCGCGGGTCGCGGTGGTCTTCGGCGGGCTGCTGGCCGAAGCCTGGCCGCAAGCTGCCAGCCAGGGAGCAGGCCGGCCGGGGGGCCTGGAAGCGGGGCAGCCGGCCGGTCCGCGACCGCGGCAGACGGCCGGGCGGGCAGACGGGCGGGCCGCGGATCAGGCGGACGGGCAGGTGGCGGATCAGGCGGACCCGGCCTCCGGGCCGCCGCTGCCGGGCCTGCTAGCCGGGCAGGCCGAGGCGCTGAGCGCCGCCATCGCTCCGGGGGTCCCGGCACCGGTGCTGGCCCGCGCGCTGATCGCCTGGACCCAGCTGTTCGGCATGATCAGCTTCGAGCTGTTCGGGCAGCTGGTCGGCACGGCCGACCCGAGCGACGACTTCTTCGGCTACGCGGTCGACCAGATGGCCGACCTGATCGGGCCGCCGCTCAGTCCCCTTCATGATCACGACCGATCCTCCGCGCCATAGGGGTTGCGATTGGACCGTACCCGGTACGGTCCAAGGCTCTTGTTCGTGATGCCGGTTGCAGCTAGCAGGGTGGTGCACAAGGCGCCGGCCAGTGGCCGGCACCTCCGCGGTCTCGCAGGTAATTCCCGCTGACCTGGCTGAGCTGGAGGCGGATCGCGACGGCGACGACATCGCCTGACCGGCGGAAAGGTCATCGCACCTCTCCCGGCGGATCGCATCGGCCATCATGGGCAGATGCCGACCTTGAGCACGGGCCCCGCGGGCGAGCCGCGGGGGGCGCCAGCGGACCTCGCCAAAGCTCCGCCCGATCTCGCTCCGCCCACTGACCCCCCTGTGGCCGCCGATCCCGCCGCGACCCCGGGCGGCCCGGTATCCCGGCGGCACAGCATCCGCAGCGTGGAGGGGTCGATCTGGGCCCTGGAGCACGCCCAGGACATCGTGACGGTGATCGTCGGCATCGTGCTGATCGCACTGGCCGGGGTCCTGCTGATCTCCGGCATCTACGACTTCGCGCACAGCGTGTCAGCCAAGGCGCCGATCCTGGACGAGGCCACCTTCCTGCTAGACCGCGTCCTGCTCGTGTTGATCCTGGTGGAGATCGTGCACACGGTGGCGCTGTCACTGCGCGCGCACCGGCTGATCGCCCAGCCGTTCATCGTCGTCGGGCTGGTGGCCGTCATCCGGCGGATCCTCTTCGTGCTAACCCCCAGCAGCACGGGGCAAGCGAGGATCAGCACCTCACAACTGGCCCTGCTGCTGGCGATGGTGGCGGTCTTCATCGCCGGCCTCATCGCGGTCAGCCGCTTCGAGAAGCGCCAGGAATAACCGCGCCGGCCGGGTATTCGCCCGGGTGTTCTGTGACCAGGGGACGCTTCTCGGCACGGTTCGCTTGTATGAGACGCTGACGTCGGTGGCCCTGGGCTTCTGCCAGTGGGATACCTTCTACGACGCGTTCCGGTTCTTACTTGTCGCCGGCCGGCCGTCCTGCATCCGACCCCGCCGCCAGCACCTCCGCCCCGCAGCCCTGCACCCGCGCCGGGCACGCCAGCACCCCCGACTGCCCGCTCGACTGCCTGCGGCCGCTCCTGTCCCCCAGCGCCCTCAACCCGCTCCGCCACGCCGCCGCCGACGCCCGCACCGCCGGGGACGCCGCCCGGCTCTGCCGCCAGCACCGCCTCACCGAAATCCGCGGCCTGGGACCCCGCCGGATCACCGAGATCGAGACCGCGCTCATCCTCGCCGGGTTCGACCTCACCGACACCAGCCCGGCCGCCGATGAGCTGGCCGGGTCCCTGGCCACCTGCCAGCAGCTCAGCACCGAGTTCCCGCCTGGGACATCACCGTCCAGACCGCCGGCCTGCCACGGCCCTGCTACACCGCCCGGCAAGCCAGCACCGGCGTGGCCGGGGCGGCGCGGGGCCTGGGCCCGGCCGGGGGCTGGGTCGGCATCCCGCCCGCTGGCGGTGATCCGAAATCCGCCACAATGGCAGGCACCGGAACCCTGGGAGGAAGCACCACATGGACAGATCGCAGCGCTGGGGGATCACGCTCCCGCTCCACGGACTCAGCCTGCCCGACCAGCGCGAGATCGTCACGGCGCTGCCCATCCTGGGGTACACCGACGCCTGGTCAGCGGAGCTGAACGGGGTGGACGCGTTCACGCCGCTGGTGCTGGCCTCGCAGTGGGCACCGGAGCTGCGGCTGGGCACCGCGATCGCCGGCGTCTATACCCGGGCGCCCGTCGCGCTCGCGGTCAGCGCGGGGACGCTCGCGAGCCTGGCGCCGGGCCGGTTCGTCATGGGGATCGGCACGTCGTCCCAGGTGGCCGTCGAGCAGTGGAACGGGATCCCGTTCGAGAAGCCGCTCCAGCGGTCCCGGGACATGCTGCAATTCCTGCGCCTGGCGCTGGCCGGGGAGAAGGTCGATCAGCGGTTCGAGACGTTCGCCGTGCACGGGTTCCGGCTCGACCCGGCCCCCGAGGTGCCGCCGGCTCTGGCCCTGGCGGCGCTGCGGCCGGGAATGCTGAAGCTCGCGGCCAAGGAGGCGGACGCGGCGATCACGAACTGGCTCTCGCCGGCCGATGTCCCCCAGGTCCGCGAGGCCGCGGGCCCGGACTGCGAGCTGATCGCGCGGGTCTTCGTCTGCCCCACGACCGACACGGACCTGGCCCGGACTATCGGCAGGCGGGTCCTGGCGGCCTACCTCACGGTCCCGGTCTACGCGGCCTTCCACGAGTGGCTCGGCCGCGGCGAGCTGCTCGCGCCGATGCTGGCGGCCTGGGCGGCGGGCGACCGGAAGGGCGCCCTGGCCGCGATCCCGGATGAAGTCGTCGACGACCTGGTCATCCACGGCTCGCTGGAGACCTGCCGGGAGCGGGTGGCGCAGTACCAGGAGTACGGCCTGGACACGCCGGTCATCAGCCTGCTGCCCGCGCCCGGAGCGGAGATCACCCACTCGCTGCGCAAGCTGGCGCCCGCCTAGCCCCGGCGATCCGGCCCGGCGGCCTGGCGGGCTGCTGCCGGCAGCTCACTGGCTGGACACCTGGTCGGCCAGCGCGGCCTGCTCCTGCAGTGCGGTCTGCCGGATCTGCCGGTGCTGCTGGTGGGTGTCGCGCAGTTCCTCGTCGGAGGCGTGCTCGAGGGCCAGCAGCGAGTTATCGGCTTCCGGGAGCACCCGCAGGATCTCGTCCAGCTTGCGCTGGGTGGCTGCCTGATGGCGGGCCTGCGTGTGCTGGATGACGAAGACCATCACGACCGTCACCGCGGCGACCAGCGTCTGGAAGATCCGCTCCCACGCGCCCGGGAAGCCGTACGCGGCGCTGACGATCACCCACACCAGCACGCCGGCCAGCACGGTCAGGGCCGTGATCGGGCGCCCGGTCCAGCGGTCAGTCCCCCACAGCAGCCGGCTCCCCCGCGATCGCCCCTCGCCGGCGGCCTGGTCCGGCTCAGCTGCGCTGGCCTCGGAAAATACGCGTTCTTGATTCACACCAGTACCCCAACCGGCGGCCGCGGCCCGATCTTCCCGGCCGCCGCCGGCACCGGCGCGGTGGCGGCCGTGGAGACGGGTTTGTCACCAGCTGCCAGGCAGCTCCGCACCGTACCAGGACTGGATGATCTGGTGAGCGATGGAGACCGGCGGCGGCAGCAGGATCGAGCCATCGGCGATGGCGGCGGCCAGCTCCTCCCGGCTGAACCAGTGGGCCTCGGCGATCTCCTCCTGATCGACCGTGATCTCCAGGCTGCCGGGGGCCTCGGCTCGGAAGGCCAGCATCAGGCTCTGCGGCATTGGCCAGGGCTGGCTACCGAGGTAACGGATCTGTCCGACGGTGATGCCCGTCTCCTCGTGCACCTCGCGGGCTACCGCCTGCTCGGCGGACTCCCCCGCCTCCACGAAGCCGGCCAGGATGGAGACCCGGTGGGCGGGCCACGCGGCGTTACGGGCGAGAAGGCAGCGATCGCCGGGATCGGTCACCAGGACGATCATGGCCGGGTCCGAGCGCGGGAACTCATCGGTGCCCTCGACGGTGCAGCGCCGCGCGTGCCCCGCCGACACAGGCTTGCTGGGCTCGCCACAGCGCGGGCAGAAGTGATGCGAGTCATGGAAGTTCGCCAGCGCGACCGCGTGGGTCATGAGGCCGGCGTCCCGGTCGGACAGCAGCGGGCCGGCCTCCCGCAGCGGGGCCGGGCGCACCTCGACGCCCACGACCTGCGCCGACTCGGGCAGGGGACCCGCGACGCCAAGATAGACGACGCCGTCGGCGGCCACGCCGAGCAGGAACCGGACGCCCTCGGGGGCCTGCTCAGGCGGGAGAAACACCAGGTGAGCGCCATCGGAGCCGAAGCCGACCAGGGCGCGACCGCCCTCCACGACCAGCACGCGGGTGCCCGGATCAGCCCAGGCGGCGGCCAGCCACTGCTCGTCGTCGCGCCGGTGCGCAGCCCGGTCGACCTCACCGCGGGCCAGAGCCAGCCGCGGCAGCGCGGTATGCGCCACCGCCACGTCAGCCGATCTAGTGCCGCGGCTCACCGGTCTGCCGTGAGCTCGGCGCCGGCGGCGGCTAGCTCGTCCCAGAGGTAGGCGGCGGCCTGTGCGCCCTTGAGCAGCAGTGCCATGTCGGCCTTCTCGTTCGGCGCGTGGATCCGGTCGGAATCGAGCCCCACGGCGACGAACACCAGCGGCGCGCCCAGGATCTCGGCCAGGTCGGCCTCCGGGCCGCTGCCGCCTTCCCTGGTGAACAGCACCTCGGTACCGAAGGCGCGCTGCATCGCGCGACGGCCCGCCTGCACGGCCACCGAGTCCACCGGCGAGAACGCGGGCCGTACCCCGTGACCGGAGGAGGTCACGGCGGCCTCGATGCCCGGCGGGGCGGCATCCCGCACGTACTGCTGCAGCGCGGCCACCACCTTCGCGGGCTCCTGGCGGGCCACCAGCCGGAACGACAGCTTGGCGTGCGCCTGCGCCGGGATGATCGTCTTGCCGCCCGGCCCGGTGTGGCCACCCCACATGCCGTTGACCTCGGCGGTCGGCCGGGTCCAGACCCGCTCGAGCGTGCTGTAGCCGGCCTCGCCGGCCGGGGCACCGCTGTTGCCTGCGTCGGCCAGCCACGCCTTCTGGTCGAATGGCAGCCGCGCGATGAGCTCGCGCTCGGCCCGGGCCAGCGGCAGCACGCTGTCGTAGAAGCCGGGCAGCGTGACCCGGCCGCTGTCATCGTGCAGGCCCGACAGCAGGTCAGCCAGCACGTGCAGCGGGTTGGGCACGGCTCCGCCGAAGGAGCCGGAATGCAGATCACGCTCCGGGCCGCGCAGGTGGATCTCCGCCTCGACCAGGCCGCGCATGCCCACGCACATGGACGGCACGTCGGCCGACCACATCGTGGTGTCAGAGATCACGACGACATCGCAGGCCAGCCGCCCGGCCTGTTCGCGCAGCAGCCCGGCGAAATTCGGGGAGCCGGACTCCTCCTCGCCCTCGATCAGCAGCTTCAGGGTGACCGGCGGCGCGTCGGCTCCGGCGGCGGCCAGGGCGGCCCGGGTGCCGAGCGCGTGGAAGAGCACCTGGCCCTTGTCGTCGGACGCGCCCCTGGCCAGCAGCTGGCCATCGCGCCGGGCCGGCTCGAAGGGCGGGCTCTCCCACTCGGCCAGCGGCTCGACCGGCTGGACGTCGTGGTGGCCGTAGACCAGCACCACGGGCGCGGCCAGGCTGGCCGCGGGCCAGTGCGCGAACACCGCGGGCAGGCCCGGCGCCGCCGTCGTCCCGGTCTCCCAGGTCTCGACGACCGGGAAGCCGGTCTCGCGCAGGTGAGCGGCCAGCCAGTCCGCGGATCTCCGGACATCGCCGTGCCGGGCCGGGTCGGCGGAGATCGACGGGATGGTGAGCCACTGGCTCAGCGCCCCGAAGAACTCTGCGGCGTTGTCGTCTACGTACTGCCGGACGTCCATGATCATCCCTTCGCGGCCACGGCGGCCGGGCACTCCCGGCCAGCGCTCGGCCCGGGATGCCAGGTGCCTGCGTGGCACTCTAGCGAGGCGTCCCGCCCGCCAGCCGGCCAGGCAGCCGGCGGCCGGGCCGCGGTCAGGCCGCTAGCTTGCGGCGGGTCCGCCACCGCGCCTCGGCCTCGCCCATCGGCGTGGACGGCGGGGCCTGCAGGAAGGGCCAGATCTCCTCGGCGATGGCCCGCCAGTTGGCGGTCGCCCGCAGATCGCCGAGCAGCGCGAACAGGCCCAGGTTGATGCGCTGCAGGATGACGTAGGACCGCGGGACGCTGGCGTACTCGGCCACCGGGCTGCGCACGTCGAAGAACCGCTTGACCACCGCGGAGGCGTAGTCGCCGGTCACGGTCAGCGTCCGCGACTCGCGGATCATCTCGTAGAACACCGCCAGGTGCTCGACGATTGCCGCCGTGCTCAGCGGCGCGCCGGGGGCCAGGAAGCCGGCCTCCTCCAGGCTGGCGCGGAACGCCTCGGGGTCCTGGTCGACGCACAGCCGCCGCGCCATCTGCATCAGCGGGTCCAGGTCCTCCGGGGTGAAGTGCTTGACCAGCCCGAAATCCAGGAAGGTCACCCGGCCGCCGCCGTGAAACAGGTAGTTGCCCGGGTGCGGGTCACCGTTGAACGCGTGGACCTCATACAGGCTGCGGAACACGAAGCGGTAGATCGTCTCGCCGGCGAGGTCGCGCTCCTCCTGTGACCAGGTCGCCAGCTCGGCGAACCGCGCCCCGTCCGACAGCTCGCTGGTGACCACCCGGCGGGTCGACAGCTCGTCGATGATCGCCGGCACGTGGATCGTCGGATGCCCGTCGTAGTAGGCGGCCAGCAGCCGCTGGTTGGCGGCCTCCCGGCGGTAGTCGAGCTCCTCGAGCACGCGCTCGCGCAGCTCGGCGACGAGCGCGTCGACGTCCTGATTCGGCGCGGTGATCTTCAGCATCTTGCGCAGCAGCGCGACGTTGTCCAGGTCGGCCGCCATCGTCTCGGCGATGCCCGGATACTGCACCTTCACGGCCACGGCCCGGCCATCGTGAGTGATCGCGCGGTGCACCTGGCCGATCGAGGCGGCGGCGATGGGCTCGGGGTCCCACTGCGCGAAGGCCTGCTCCGGCGGCAGCCCGAGCTCCTCGATCACTACCTGGGCGGCCAGCTCGGGACTCATCGGCGGGATGCTGTCCTGCAGCCGGCTCAGCGTCCGGCGGACGGGCGGCGCCAGCCCGTCATAGGCGTAGCTGGCCATCTGGCCGAGCTTCACCAGGACGCCCTTCATCGCCCCGAGGGTGACGGTGACATCCTCGGCCGTCTGCAGGGCCAGGTCGCTGCGGAGCTGCTCCCGGCGCTCCCCGGCCGCCGCGAACAGCCGGGGCGCGTTACCCGCGTAGCGGACGCCGCCGCGCAGCACAAGCCGGACCGCGGCCAGCCCCCGGGTAAACCGCAGGGGGCCGATCCGGCGGCGAACCACCGCTGCCGACAGCGCCGTTACTACTGCTCCGGCTGCCAGGCCAACGCCGAGGTTACGCGCCTGTCCGCGCCCGGACCGCCGGACGCGGGCCCGGCTGATAGGCCGCTGCTTCATGCGTGCTGCCTCATGAGCGCTGCGCTGCGCGCATCCGCAGGGCGATGCGCTGCCGGGCCTCCAGCACGCCGGGCTCGCCCAGGTAGACCGCGTCCAGGACGCCCAGGGCCTGCCGGATCTCGCTGCGCCGGGCGGGGGTCAGCGGCGGCGCGTCGTATCCGTACAGGTCACGCGCCCACTGCGGGAGCGACGCGATCGCGCCGTCACGCACGTCCTGCCAGATTTCCGCTATGTCGGGATCCAGGCCCGGCGGATCGAGCAGGTAGGCCATCGACTCGCTGGCCGCGGGGGTGGACCGCAGCTCGGGACGGACACCGTCCAGATAGCGTTCGAGGTCGGCGACGCTGTGCGGGATCTCGCCGGGCGCCACGCCGATCAGCTCGGCCGCGACCGCCATCTCGGCCACGTAACGGTCAGCGTCCTGCGCCGACAGGCCCGCGCCGAACAGGTTGCTGGCGGCGATGACCGAGTCGACCATGGCCGCGTGCACCCAGAGCAGCAGGCCGGAATCGCCGGCCGCGTACGGGCGCCCGGTGACCGTGTCCACGCCCCGGACGTGCTCGTGAATCCGCCGCACCCGGGCCGATACCCGCTCGGCCGCGGTGCGCTCGCCGAAAGTGACCGTGCTGACGTAGGCGGCGGTCGCGGCGAGCCGGCCGACCGGATCCGCCCGCCAGTCGCTGTGCTGGTCGACGCCGGCCATCGCCAGCGGGTGCAGGGCCTGGATCAGCAGGGACCGGAGCCCGGCGATCACCCCGGACAGGTCGGTGCTGATCCGCCAGGTCACGCTGACGGGCCCGAAGAGACCGTCGTCGGCTGGATGCTCCGGGATGCCGGTCACCTGGGCGGCGGCTGACCGCTCGACCAGCCCGGTGGCCGCGGCGTACTGGTCCGCGGTCAACGTGACATGGCTGCCGGGCCGCTGCCAGCGTGCGGCCACCCGCCCCTGCTCCGTGAAGTGTGCGCGCTCATACCTCTAAGCTACCCGCGCGTATTTCCGGGCTGCCCGCGGCCGGCGGCCGGGGCCGCCGCCGGCGCGTCCAGGATGCGTCCGCCCGCCGCCCGGATGAGGACCACTGCCCAGGTCCGGAACGGCCGCCACGGCTCGGCCAGCGCGCGGAACTGCTCCGGCGACGGATCGGCGTCCAGGCCGTAGAGGCGGGCGACCAGGGCCAGGGCGCGCGGCTCATTGACGGCCAGGACGTCGGCGAATCCCGTGCCCCTGATCACGATCAGGGAGCTGTAGAACGGCCCGATGCCGTTGATCGCCTGGAGCTGCTCCATGGCGGCCTCCGGGCCAAGTTGCTGCAGCTGACCGACGTCCAGGCGGCCCTCTAGCGCCGCGCTGGCCACACCGTGCAGCCGGCGCATCTTGTCGTCGGGAATACCGGGAAACGACTCGACATCCAGCAGGGCGGCCGGGGCGGGAAACGCGGCCAGCGGCCGGCTGGCCAGCTCGAACACCGGGCCATGGGCCTGACTGAGCCGATCGCGGACGCCCATCATCTGGCGGGCCGGCCGCCTGCTGCTCAGGACCGACCAGGCGGCGGCCTCGTAGGGCGAGTAGAACAGCGGCGGCCGGAGGCCCGGCGCCGCCGCCTGCAGCGCGCCGATCACCGGATCCCGCTCGCCGACCAGCATGAACTGGGCGCCATCATGATCAAGAGACAGCACCCGCGCGACCTGGCGCCGGACCAGGCCAAGGTCAGCGTGCCCGGCGGTGCGCACGGTCCCGGCGGTGCGCACGGTGCAGTGCACGGTGCCCGCGCCCGCCGGGGTGGCGTCCTGCCGGACCTCGACTCCGGCGTGCCCTTCGTACCCGTCGAGGCAGAAGGCCAGGCGCATGACACCGTCGAACCCGTCGTCCTGCCGCTGGCCAAAACCGAAGGTAGCGGCCTCCGCCAGGGAGAACGGACCGCTCGGCGTGATGGAGAAGGACTGAGCCGGCATGAGTCCATCCTCCCGGGAGGGTCTGACACTAGGGCGCCGACCGCGCGCGTTGTGCGCTGGGAGCGAATCGATCAGGATGGACTGCGGCGTGAAGGGCGACGGGCACGACGGTCGGGAGGCGCGCGGAGGTTGCAGGCCACCACCATTTCCATCGCGGACCTGGAGACACGGGCGGCCAGAGGCTGGCAGGCGCCGCAGGAGGAGTGGCTGGGCGGCTGGCTGCTGCGCGCGGCCGACGGCTTCACCGGACGGGCCAACAGCGCGCCGCTGCGCCGGGGAGCGGCGGTCGTGATGACGGCGGCGCCGAAGGTGGCCGCGAGCTGCGCCGGGCCAGCCGCACCGGTCGCGGCAGCCGTCGCCGTCGCGGTCGCGGTCGCAGCCGCGCCGGACGAGGACTGGCTGGCGATGTACCACTACCGCGGTGATGCCCTGCCGCCCGTCGGCCGGCGGCTCCTGATGTCCGCGCCGTGGCAGGCGTTCGCCAGCGTCCGCGAGGAGGGCCAGACGGTGGCGATCGGGCGGGTGGCTGGCGACGCGGGCTGGGCCGGGCTGACGGCGATCGAGACCCATCCCGGTCACCAGCGCCGCGGGCTGGCCACCGCGGTCAGCGCCACCCTGGCCGCGCTGGCGGCAGACCGCGGCGCCACGGGCCTGTACGTGCAGGTGGAGGAGGAGAACACCGGAGCCCGCGCCCTGTACGGCGGCATCGGGTTCTGCGATCATCACCGCTACCACTACCGCGTTGGCCCGGACGCGAGCTCGTGACGGGCAGAGCCGGGCAGCCAGGAGGCGCCATGGATCCGCAGCAGGCCGGCGGGGAGCTGGCGGGCGCGGAGCTGGCCGAGGCTTTCGCGCGCGACGGGGTCGTCTGCGTGCGGGGCGTGCTCGACGCGGACGAGCTGGCCGAGGCGGCTGCGGCCGTCGAGATCGTGCTGGCCCGCCCCGGCCCCCTGGCCCAGGTCGCGAGCGGGCGCGAGGACCCCGGCTCGTTCACCGAGGACTTCTGCCGGTGGCAGCAAGTCCCGCAGCTTGAGCGGCTGGCCCGGCATTCGCGGGTACCGGAGATCGCCGCCGGGCTGATGGCCACGCCGCAGGTCCGGTTCTACCACGACCACATCCTGGTCAAGGAAGGCGGAACCAGGCAGCGGACGCCCTGGCATCAGGATCAGCCGTACTACAACGTCGAGGGCCCGGGGGTCAGCGCCTGGATACCGGTCGATCCGGTTCCCGCGGCGGGGTCCCTGGAGCTGCTGGCCGGCTCGCACCGCGGCCCGTGGCTCATGCCGCGCACCTTTCTCAAGGGCGAGGCGAGGTGGTTTCCCGAAGGCAGCCTGGCGGAGCTGCCTGACATCGAGGCTGACCGGGCCTGGTTCGACCTCCGCCGGTTCGACCTGGCACCGGGCGATGCGATCTTCTTCGATTTCCTGACCGTCCACGGCGCGCCGGGCTTCCCCTTCCAGGGCCGGCGCCGCGTGCTGTCGCTGCGCTACCTATCGGCAGGCGCCCGGTACGCGCCGCGCCGCTGGCGTACCTCACCGCCGTTCGACGGCCTCGACGCCCAGCTGGCGGAGGGCGCCGTCCTGGATCATCCGCTGTTCCCGGTCGTATGGCCGCGGCGGTTATCCCGCCATGTTTGAGCCGTACATGGCATGGAACATGGTCCCAGTGAGCCGGCGCAGGGCAATGCCGGCAGCGTCGTGCCGCATGGTGAAGGAGACGGTCAATGGGTCTGGGCAAGAAGGCTAAGGGCAAGGCGGAGAAGGCCAAGGGCAAGACCAAGAAGGACGCCGGCAAGGTCAAGCACAAGGGCAAGAAAGTCAAGAACGCCGCGAAGCACTGACGAACGGGCTCGTCGGGCCCGAGAATGAAATGCGCTGGCCGGCCGCGAGCAGGAACGCGCCGGTCAGGCCTCGAGCATGACCTGCCACGGGCTGATCGTGATGCTGAACAGCCCCCCGGCCACGCTCGGGTCGTCCTCGGTGGCCAGCCGGGCAGCCTCGCCGGCCCGGCTGGCCCGCCGCGCCCGCGGCCTCGCGGTACGCCTCCAGCACCGCTGGCCAGGCCTGGTCGTACTCGGCCCGAGCCGCGGCCGGGTCCTCGAAGGACTCCCACCCGCTATGCTCCCGCGTCACCACGGTTTGCTCGCCCGCCGGCGTGAACGTCACCGCCACGTCGCTGGCCCGGTCCGGCCCCGCGCCCGGATGCCAGGTGAACGCGACCGCGTGCGGCGGCTCCCACCGGGTCACTGTGCCCCATACGGCGGCCTCGCCGGCCGGAGACCGCTCTACCAGCCGGTCGCCGGAGAAGGACACAGTCGCGCCCGTCCCGTGCACGCTGAAGTCGGCCAGCGGCCACCACGCCCCGATCCGGGCCGTGAAAATCTCGAACGCCAGCTCCGGGCCGGCCTCGACCAGCACCTCGCGGCGGATGAGCGGAACTGAGGTCATGCCTGCCGTCCTTCCCGATGTGGCCTGCGGTGATCATCCCCGACCGGGGCGGCGGCGGCCCGCCTGACCTCCGCCGCGTATGCGGCGAGCACGGTGTCCCAGGTCTGGACCAGCCACTGCTGGGCCGGAGCGAGGCCGCCGGGGGCGAGGGCATACAGGTTGCGGGTCCCGACCGAGCGATGCTCGATCAGCCCGGCGCCGCTCAGCACCCGCAGGTGCTTGCTGACCGCCGGGCGCCCCACCGGGAGCTGGTCAGCCAGCTTGCCGACCGGCGTCGGCCCGTCTCGCAGCAGCTCCAGGATCCGGCGCCGCACGGGCTCCCCGAGCGCGTCGAACACCAGGTCCGCAGTTTGGTTACTCATCAGGAACGGTTACTCTAGAGCAACCATTGCCATCGCGCAAGAGCGGCCGGGAGCGCCGTCCGAAGGGGCCGGGAGCGGCGCGCCGGCTAGGGGGGCGCGGGGTGGGGGCGGGTTATCGTGAGGTCCGCGCCCCGGCACACGGGGGTAGGCCGCGAGGAGGTCGGATGCTGGTCGCATTCTCGGTGACGCCGCTCGGAGTCGGCGAGGCCGTGGCTGACTACGTCGCCGACGCGGTCCGCGTCGTGCGTGACAGCGGGCTGCCGAATCAGACCGACGCGATGTTCACGACTATCGAGGGCGAGTGGGACGAGGTCATGGCGGTGGTCAAGCGGGCTGTCGACGCGGTGGCCGCGCGCGCCCCGCGGGTCAGCGTGACGCTGAAGGCCGACATCAGGCCCGGCGTGACCGGTGCGCTTCAGTCCAAGATGGTGGCCCTCGAGCAGCGCCTCGGCTCCTGACGCGCGGCCAGAGTCGCGCGCCGTCAGCGGCCAGGGTCGCGCGCCGTCGGCCGCCGAGCGCCCTATCCAGCCGCCTGCGCGATCGCGGCGTCCACCGTCTGCGCTAGCAGCACCGCGATCGTCATCGGCCCGACGCCGCCGGGCACCGGCGTGATCACGCTCGCCACCTCGACGGCTTCCTCGAACGCGACATCACCGATGTTGCCGGGGTTGTAGCCAGCGTCGACGACCACCGCGCCGGGCTTCAGCCAGCTGCCCCGGACAAACTCCGGCCGGCCCACCGCGGCGACCACGATGTCGCCGGTCGCCACGATGCCGGGCAGGCCGCGAGTCCGGGAATGGCAGTACGTCACCGTCGCGTCGGCGGCCAGCAGCAGCATGCCCGCGGGCTTGCCGAGGATGGGACTGCGGCCCAGCACGACGGCATGCTGGCCGGACACGGCGACGCCGTAGGCGTCGAGCAGCCGCATGATGCCGCCGGGGGTGGCGGGGACGAAGCCGGGCACTCCGAGTGACAGCGCGGCGAACGAGTGCAGGGTGACGCCGTCGACATCCTTGGCCGGATCGATGGCCTCGAACGCGGCCCGCTCGTCAATGTGGGCGGGCACCGGGTGCTGGAGGAGGATGCCGTGCACGGCAGGGTCCTGCGACAGGCCGGCGATCTCCGCGACCAGCTCGCTGGTGGTGATGCTGGCGGGCAGGTGGGCCTGCCGGGAGCTGATCCCGGCCTGCCGGGACCGGTTCTGCTTCATCCGGACGTAGGTGACCGAGGCCGGATCGTCACCGACCAGCACCGTGGCCAGGCACGGTGGGGTGCCGGCCTGCTCGGTGAACCGCGCGGCGCGGCTGGCCGTGTCGGCGATGATCTGCCGGGCCAGCTCCGTTCCCGGCATCAGTGCTGCTGGCGCCATACTCCTCCGCTCCGCTAGGCCGCCCCGGTCACGGATCAGCCCTCCCGGTGGCCGGCCTCCGCGTCGGCCGTCGGGATGCCGTCAATGAGCGCGGCCAGGCCCGCTTCGTCCAGCAGGTCGGCCGGCCGGACGGTCAGGTCGCCGCGCACGTAGTAGAACGCCGCTCGCACCTCCCCGACCGGCACTCCGGCCAGCGCCGCCCAGGCCAGCCGGTAGGCGGCGAGCTGGACCGCGACTGCCCGGCGCTCGGCGGCCGAACCCGGCGGACGGCCAGTCTTCCAGTCCACGACGTCGAACCGGCCATCGGGGGCATCGGCGAACACCGCGTCGATCCGGCCGCGGACCAGCCGGTCCCCGATCAGCGACTCGAAGGGCACCTCGACCTCGCTTGGCTGCCGGCCTGCCCATTCGCTGGCCTCGAAGGCCGTCTTGAGGTCGGTCAGATCCGCATCCGGGTCGGTGTCGCCGGGATCGTCCGCGGCGCCCGGCAGCTCGTCGGCGTCGATCAGCTGCGGCTGGCCGAAGCGCTCCTCCAGCCAGCGGTGGAACTCGGTGCCCCGCAGGGCGTGCGGCGCGGGCGGGCGCGGCATCGGCCGGCGCACCTGCTGGGCCAGCTCGGCCGGGTTCCTCGCGACGGTCACCAGGGCGGACACCGGGAGCTGCCGGGGTAGCGCGACCTGGGCGTGGCCCCCGGCGCGGCGCCGGGCCCGCTCGGCGAGCAGCAGGTCGGCCTCACTGGCCCACGAGGCGATCAGCTCCTGGTAAGGATCCGGCCCGACGCCGCGCTCGGACTCCGCCCCCGGCTGCGGCTCCGGCCCGCCATCGCCTGAGCCCGCTCCCGGCCCTGCCGCGCTCGCTGGGCCCGGCCCCGGTCCCAGCTCGCTCCCCCCGCCCGCCCGGCGGCGTGAACGTGCCGTTGCTGCTGCTCTAGCAGTAACGACGCCACGTTCATGACGCTTGGGCCGCTGCTTGCGGCGCTCAAGCTCGGTCATGGCCCGGGTGACCAGGTCGGCGGCCGCCCGGATGGCGTCGTAGCGGGCGCCGGCGGCCTCAGCGGCCGGCCAGGCCGCGGTGGGCGGCTCGGCCAGTGCCGGATTGGTGGCGTCGGGCTCCGGCTCGGGCTCCCATACGTCGACGACTCCCGCCCCGCCCTCGCACTCCGCGCGCACCTCTCCCAGGAACTCCGAGGGGCCCAGCCGGGACACCCCGTCGCCCCACCAGTAACCCGTGCACCCCAGCCAGAACGCGGCCCTGGTCGCGGCCACGTAGGCCAGGCGGCGCTCTTCAGCGAGCTCCCGGTCGGTGCAGGCCTGGGTGAAGATAGCCAGGTCGCTGGCGGCGAGGCCCGCCAGCGCCGGCAGGTCGGCCGCGTCGCCGCGCAGGCTGAAGGGCAGCAGCCGGGGGTT